>OCZV010000461.1_pt1 | contig 14830 bp, 18 predicted proteins | sample 1539051 | NCBI WGS metagenome assembly OCZV01 (sample SAMEA3113581, study PRJEB22503) | soil metagenome
TGGAGAAGCCGCGCATGCGGTAGCGGCCGAGCTCGGCCTTCATGTGGATGTCGTTGACGACCTCCGGCGTGAAGATGGGGCTGCGCCCGAGGACAGTGCGCCGCTCCGGCTGGCCCGGCCCGACATTGCCGCCGACGTGCTCGTACCTGTCCGTCATGGCCTCACAGCACCAGCTTCCGCTCGGAGGGCTCGAGGTTGTCGTAGTTGTAGAGCTTCTTGCCGCACACGAACTTCTGGAACTCGGGCGGGTCGCCGAGCCCGTAGATCCGGAACTTGCGCTCGATCAGCTCGGTGTCGGCTTCCGTCCACTCACCCGGCACGCAGTCGATGCCGAGCGCCTTCACCTTGCCGGCGACGTAGATCGTGCCGTCGTACATGGAGTCGCCGAGCCCGGGACCGACGTCGCCGCAGAGGATCTGACGGCCGCGCTGCATCATGAAGCCGGTCATCGAGCCGGCGTCTCCGACGGAGATGATCGTCCCGCCCTTCTGGTCGATGCCGCTGCGCGCGCCGACCCGGCCCTTGACGACGACGTCGCCGCCGCGGAGCGCGGCGGCCGTGAGCGAGCCCGCGTTCCCCTCGACGACGACCACGCCGGACATCATGTTCTCGCAGGCCGACCAGCCCACCCTGCCCGTCACGTGGATCTCCGGGCCGTCGACGAGGCCGCAGCCGAAGTAGCCGAGGCTCCCGTCGAAGGTGATGCGGCAGCGGGTGAGGATGCCGACGCCGAGCGAGTGCTTCGAGCCCGGGTTCCTGACGGTGACGTCCCCGATCCCCTCCCCGTAGAGGAGCCGGCGGAGCTCGAGGTTGATCTGGCGCGTGGTGAGGTCCTGGGCGTCGAAGACGGCCTTGCCGTCGTCGACCTCGGCGATGCCCGGCGCCTCGGCGTCCGGCTCCGCGAGCCCGCGGGCGTCGTAGCTGATCCGGCTCTCGCCTACCGTTGCCACACCAGCACCTCGCCCTCGTAGGGGTCGTACGTATCGATCTCGCGCTCGAGGACCGCGCGGATGGCGATCTCCTCGGAGGCGAGCGCCACGACGCCGTCCGACTCGTAGAGCACGAGCGGCTTGGCCGCCATCTCGTCCTTGCAGACGCCGAGCGCCTCCGCGGTGACGGCGATGTACGTGAAGACGCCGTCGAGCTCCTCGAGGGACTCCTTCATCGCGTCCTCGAGGCTCGCGCCCTCGCTCATCTTCTCGGCGAGGTAGACGGCGATGATCTCGGAGTCGCACTCCGACTGGAAGCGGTGGCCGCTCCGCTCCAGGCGGCGCTTCCACTGGAAGTAGTTCGTGAGCTGGCCGTTGTGGACGACGGCGACGTCCGTGAACGGATAGGCCCAGTACGGGTGGGCGCCCGAGATGTCCACGTCGGACTCGGTCGCCATGCGGACGTGGCCGATCGCGTGCGTCCCGGTGAAGCCCTTGAGGTCGTACTGGTCGGCGACCTTCTCCGCGTCGCCCAGGTCCTTGACGATCTCGAGCGAATGCCCGAGCGAGAGCACCTCGCAGTCGGGAATGTCCTCGATCCGGTCGGCGAGCTCCTTGAGATTCCCGTTCGGGAGCTGGAAGGCGACGCGGTAGGCGTACTCGGTCTCCTCGTCCACCTCGAGGACGCGCGCGTCCATCGCGCGGAGGCGCTGGAGCACCTGGCCCTGGTGCCGGTCGAGGCGGTCGGAGAACTCGAAGTCGCGCGGCGTGTTCGCGTCGGCGAGCTTGTAGCGCATCACCATGTGCTCGTCGCGCGGCCGGTAGAGCGCGTACCCGGTCGAGTCGGGCCCCCGGTGCTTCATGGACTGGAGCATCCGGGTCATGTCGAGACCGACGTCGTGGGTGCCGTCGCGATAGATGATCCCTGCAATTCCGCACATTCTCGGCCTCTTCCCTAGGGCAGCACGTCGAGATAGCGCTCGCGCTCCCAGTCTGTGACCGCGGAGAGGAAGCGCTCCCACTCGTCCCGCTTGTAGTGCATGTACACATCGTAGAGACGACCGGGCAGCGCGCTCTTCACCACCTCGTCCTCCTCGAGCGCCTGGAGCGCCTCGCCGAAGTGCTCGGGCACGCGCGGAATCTCTCCGCCTTCGGCGAGAACGTCGTAGACGTTGCGCTGCTGCGGCTTGCCTGGATCCAGCTTTCGCTTGACCCCGTCGAGGCCGGCGCGCAGGAGCGCCGCCTGCGTGAGGTAGGGGTTGCAGGCCGAGTCGACGGCACGGAATTCGAAGCGCCCCCCGCTCGCCACGCGGACGAGCGTCGTGCGGTTCTGCCAGCCGTAGTCCTTGTAGATGGGCGCCCAGAACCCGAAGTCCCAGAAGCGCTTGTACGAGTTGACCGTCGAGGCGGTGATCGCGCAGAGCCCGCGGTAGTGCTCGAGGATGCCCCCCATGAACTGGAGTCCGACCTCGGAGAGCTTGGCTGGGCCTTCCGGGTCGTAAAAGACGTTCACGCCGTCATCGTCGACGAGCGTGAAGTGGTGGTGCGCGCCGTTGGCCGAGACGCCCGTGAACGGCTTCGGCATGAACGTGGCGATGACCTCGACATCGTCGCCGTACGTTCCCTCCTGCGTGTGCTTGCGGGCGACCGCCTGGCAGATCTGGCGATACGTCGAGAGGTTGTCCGCGGTCCGGACGGCCCGGTCGAAGAGGAAGTTGAGCTCGAGCTGGCCGGGCGAGTCCTCGTGATCGCCGTACGACGGGCTGATCCCCAGCCTTTCGCCGTAGTCGATGACGTCGAGGATGACCGGGCGCAGCTCCTCGAACTGGCTGATGTGGTAGCACCACGGCTTCGTGATCCCTTCGGCCTGCCCAGCATCGGTCGAGCCGCGGGGACGCTTCATCCACATCATCTCCGGCTCGACGCCGCAGAGGAACGTGTAGCCGAGCTCCTGCTCGACCTCGTTCACGATCCGCTTCAGGTTCTGGCGCGCGTCGGCCTCGAGGAGCCCCCCAGTCTCCGTGTCGTAGCAGTCGCAGAAGACCCGGGCGACGCGCTCGTCCCACGGGAGCTGCCGGAATGTGTCGATATCGGCGATGGCGGCGAGCTCGGATTCCTCCGGCCCGAAACCGATGTAGCGATCCTCTCTGTCGACGAAGAGGTCGGCGGTCGCGCCGTAGACGAGCTGGTAGCCGTCCTCGGCGACCTTCTCCCACATCGTCGCGGACACGCCTTTCCCGTTGACGTGCCCCGAGACCGAGACCTGCTGAAAGAAGATGTACTTGATCCCGAGCTCGTTGATCTGCTTGCGGACCTCCTGAATCTTCTGACGGCGGCCGGAGTCGCTGCGCGCCTCGTCGAGCGTCGGAATCGGATCGGGGATCGGTCCCTTCGCGAGGATGCTCTGAACCTGGGTCGGGCCCGCTTCGGCAGTTGCCATGCGCTCTGACTCCTTTGGGTCGCTCGTTCACGGGACGCAGGCCGACGACACCGCCGGCCACGCGCACACCGGCAATACTATTGCCCGCCGTGAGTCGGCTCGAGCCGGACGGCTTCGCCGTGCACGGCGCCCCGCGGCGCTCGCCGGGGGCGGTAGGCCCGCCGCAGGCGCTCAGTCCTCGGCAGCGTGACGGGTCAGCAGGTGCTCGTAGAGGGCGCGGTAGAGGCCGACGGCCTGCCCGACCTCCGCCGGATCCACGTCCATGCCCTGATCGGTGCGGCGCGTGATGTCGCGGGCCGCGTGGAAGCTCGCCAGCACGTCGGGGTCGATGCCCTCCTCAGCGGCTCGCTCGATCTCCCCTTCCTCGAGGGGGTAGCCCTCCTCGAGGAGCATCCCCTCCAGCAGGCCGTCGAGCGCGGGCAGCGCCTCGCCGGGGTCGTCGCGGACGAGCGGCTCGAGCGTCTCCCACTCGCTCTCCCAGAGGTGCCTGTCCAGGCCCGGATCGCGCATGGCCGGTTGATACCTCCGCGCGCCGGTCTCAAACGCCCGAGCACGCCACTAGACTCGCTCGCGTGAACGTCCTCCTCGTGGGCGCCGGCGGGCGCGAGCACGCCCTCGCCTGGAAGATCTCGCAGAGCCCGCGGCTGGCCGAGCTCCACGCGGCGCCGGGCAACCCCGGCATCGCCGCCGTCGGCGCCTGTCATCCCCTCCGCTCCGACGACCCCGAGGCGCTGCTCGGCCTGTGCCGCGAGGCGGGGATCGACCTCGTCGTCGTCGGGCCGGAAGCGCCGCTCGTGGCCGGCGTGGCCGACCACCTCCGCCATGCGGGGATCGCCGTCTTCGGCCCCGGTGGCGCCGCCGCGCAGATCGAGGGCTCGAAGTCGTTCGCCAAGGACGTGATGGAGGCGGCGGGGGTACCGACCGCGAGGGCGCTCGGGGAGGCCCAAGCGCCGTGCGTGGTCAAGGCCGACGGGCTCGCGGCGGGGAAGGGCGTGTTCGTCTGTCGCACGCAGGAGGAGGTAGCCGCCGCGCTCAACCGCGCGCGAGGCCTCGGGCAGCCGATCGTCGTGGAGGAGCTTCTCGAGGGCGAGGAGGTCTCACTCTTCGCTCTCTGCGACGGGGACGGGGCGCTGCCGCTCGCCCCGGCCCAGGATTTCAAGCGGCTCCTCGACGGCGACGAGGGTCCGAACACGGGCGGCATGGGGAGCTACTCGCCGGTGCCCGCCCTCTCGCCGGAAGAGGCCGCCGAGCTCGTCGAGTCGGTTCACCGCCCGGTGCTCCGCGAGCTCGCCGCGCACGGCACGCCCTTCCAGGGGCTGCTCTACGCGGGGCTGATGCTCACGGAAGACGGGCCTCGGGTGCTCGAGTTCAACTGCCGCTTCGGCGACCCCGAGACGCAGGCGATCCTGCCACGGCTCGAGGGCGACCTCCTCGAAGCGCTCGCCGCGGCGGCGGAGGGCACGCTCGCCGGGGTCGAGCTGGCGGCCCGGCCAGAGGCAGCCGTGACCGTCGTGCTCGCTGCGAACGGCTACCCCGATAGGCCCGAAAGCGGCGTGCCGCTCGGAGGCATCGCGGACGCCGAAGCCACCGGCGCTCTCGTCTTCCACGCGGGCACGGCGCTCCGGGGCGGCTCGCTCGTCAGCGCGGGCGGGCGCGTCCTCGATGTCACGGGCGTCGGCGTCTCGGTCGGCGAGGCGCGCGAGCGAGCCTACCGGGCGGTCGACCAGATCGAGTTCGCCGGCGTCCAGTACCGTCGCGACGTCGCGCTCCGAGCAGTCCATGCCACCGCCTGACGAGAGCCCGCTCCCGCTGCCGATCCTCGAGGAGTTCGAGGAGTCGGGGCCGCTCGTGGCGATCCTCATCGGCTCGGAGTCCGACCGGGAGGCGATCGAGGTGGCCGGCGTCGAGCTCGACAGCCGGGGGATCTCCTGGGAGCTGCGCGTGCTCTCCGCGCACCGCGATCCCCGCGCGGTGGCCGAGTACGCGTCGACCGCGGCACTGCGCGGCGTGCGCGTGATCATCGCCGGCGCGGGCATGGCGGCCGCCCTGCCCGGCGTCGTCGCGGCCTACACCGATCTCCCGGTCATCGGCGTTCCGCTCACCTCGTCCAAGAGCGTCATGGGCGGGCTCGATGCGCTGCTCTCGATCGTGCAGATGCCGCCGGGCGTGCCGGTCGCCTGCGTCTCGGTGAACGGCTCTCGCAACGCGGCGGTGCTCGCCGCCAAGATCCTGGCGCAGGGCGGAGGCTACCCGAGGTCGCCCGGTCGCCCCGCGGCCGAGTCGTAGCGCCCGCGCGCAGGGCAAGCCTGGACGCTCTCTAGACTGGGAGCCGTGATCGCCCGCTACTCCCGCCCGGCCATGAAGCGCGTCTGGTCGGAGGAGCGCAGGCTCGCAGCCTGGCTCGAGGTCGAGCTGGCGGCGCTCGACGCGTGGGCCGAGGTCGGGGTCGTGCCGCGCGAGGCGGCCGCCGAGGTGCGCGAGCACGCCGTCCCTCCGAGCCCCGCGCGGGTCGCGGAGATCGAGGAGCGGACCCAGCACGACCTCGCGGCCTTCGTGGACGCGGTCGCGCAGGAGCTCGGACCGGCGGGGCGCTGGCTGCACTACGGGCTGACCTCGTCGGACGTCCTCGACACAGCGACGGCGCTCCAGGTTCGCGAGGCGGGGACGCTGATCCTCGAGCGCCTCGACCTGGCCCTCGCCGCCGTCATCCGTCGCGCCGAGGAGCACCGCGAGACGGTCACGGTCGGCCGGACGCACGGCGTGCACGCGGAGCCGCTCACCTTCGGAGCGAAGCTCGCCGGGTGGGCCTTCGAGCTCGAGCGCGACCGCGAGCGGCTCGTGACGGCGCTCGCCGGCATGCGGAGCGGCAAGCTCGCCGGTGCCGTCGGAACGTACGGGGGCGGCGACCCCGAGGTGGAGCGCCTGGCCTGCGAGCGGCTCGGCCTCGCGCCCGAGCCGGTCTCGACGCAGGTGGTGCCCCGCGACCGCCATGCCGAGCTCCTGGCGGCGCTCGCCGTATGCGCCGCCTCGCTCGAGCGCTTCGCGACCGAGATCCGCCACCTCGCCCGCACCGAGGTGCGGGAGGTGCAGGAGCCGTTTCGCAGCGGCCAGAAGGGATCCTCGGCGATGCCGCACAAGCGGAATCCCGTCGTGGCCGAACGGATCTGCGGCTTGGCGCGGGTCGTTCGCGCGGGCGCTTTCGTCAGCCTCGAGAACGTTGCCCTCTGGCACGAGCGGGACATCTCCCACTCGAGCGCCGAGCGGATCGTCCTCCCTGACGCCTTCCTCGCGCTCGACTACATGCTCGACCGCTTCGCCTGGCTGGTCGACGGGCTCGTCGTCGACGCCGATCGGATGCGGCGGAACCTAGACGCGTCACACGGTCTCGTCTTCAGCCAGCGCGTCCTCTTGGCGCTGGTCGGCGCCGGCCTCACCCGCGACGAGGCCTACCGGCTTGTGCAGCGCCATGCGCTCGAGGCGTGGGACCAGGACCGCGACTTCCGCGAGCTGGTCGCCGGCGACCCCGAGATCGCCGAGCGCCTCGGCCCCGAAGCGCTCACCGCCGCCTTCGACCTCGAGGACGCGCTCGCGCACGTCGACGTCCTCTTCGAGCGCCTGCTCGCACTCGCCGACCGTATGTCCGAACGAAAGGAGGAGGCAGTCCATGCCTGAGGCCGTCCACGTGGGGAGCGGGAAGGTCCGCGACATCTTCGAGCTCGACGCCGAGCGCCTGCTGCTCGTGGCGAGCGACCGGATCTCGACCTTCGACGTCGTGCTGCCGACCGAGATCCCCGACAAGGGCCGCGTCCTCACCGGTCTCTCGGGCTTCTGGTTCGCCCGTACGCGGGAGATCGTCCCGAACCACCTGCTCGCGCTGCGCGACGACGGCCGCTCGACGGAGGCCCGGCGCCTCTCGATGCTTCCGATCGAGTGCGTCGTCCGCGGTCACCTGGCCGGCTCGGGCTGGAAGGACTACAGCGCGACCGGCGAGGTCTGCGGGCACCGGCTGCCCGAGGGCCTACGCGAGTCGGAGAAGCTCCCCGAGCCCATCTTCACGCCCGCCACGAAGGCGCAGGAGGGCCACGACGAGAACATCGACCGCGAGCAGGCCGCCGAGCTCGTCGGCCGCGACCTTCTCGCGGAGGCGGAGCGGATCTCGCTCGAGCTCTACCGGTTCGCCTCTGAGTACGCGGCCGAGCGGGGCATCCTGATCGCCGACACGAAGTTCGAGCTCGGGTTGGACGGCGACGACGCGCTGACCCTCGGCGACGAGGCGCTGACGCCGGACTCGTCCCGCTTCTGGCCGGCCGACGCGTTCGCACCCGGACAGGGACAACCGTCGTTCGACAAGCAGTACGTACGGGATTACTGCGAGTCGGTCGGCTGGGACAAGACGTCGCCCGGCCCCGAGCTGCCGGCCGAGATCGTCGACGGCACTCGCGCGCGCTACGTCGAGGCCTTCGAGCGGCTGACCGGGCTCCCGTTCGCCGACTACCTCGCCGACCCGACGGTGGTGCTCGCGTGAGAGCGACGGTGCTCGTCCGGCCGAAGGGAGGCATCCTCGACCCCCAGGGCGAGGCGGTCGAGCGCTCGCTCCGCCAGCTCGGCTTCCAGGTCGGCGACGCGCGCGTCGGCCGGGTGATCGACCTCGAGGTCGATGCAGCGAGCATCGGCGAGGCCCGAGCGCAGGTCGAGCGCATGTGCGAGCGCCTGCTGGCCAACCCGCTCATCGAGAGCTACGAGATCGAGCTGGAGAACGGGGCGTGACCGAGCAACGGCGTCCGCGCATCGGCGTGCTCGTCTTCCCCGGCTCGAACGACGACCGGGACGCGATGTGGGCACTGTCGGCTCTCGGTGCCAAGGCGGTGCCGATCTGGCACGCCGACGCGGAGGTCCCGCGTGTGGACGGGATGATCCTTCCCGGCGGCTTCTCGTACGGCGACTACCTCCGCTGCGGGGCGATCGCCCGCTTCGCGCCGGCCATGAGCGGCGTCTCGGAGTTCGCCGCCGCCGGCGGGCCCGTGCTGGGGATCTGCAACGGGTTCCAGATCCTCTGCGAAGCCGGGCTCCTCCCCGGCGTCCTACGCCCGAACGCGTCGCTCTCGTTCGTCTGCCGGGACGTGCGGGTGACCGTCGAACGCGCCGACACCCTCTTCACGAGCCGGTGCGCGCCGGGTCAGGCGCTCGCGATTCCCGTGAAGCACGGGGAGGGGTGCTACCACGCGCCGCCGGATCTCCCGGAGGAGCAGGTCGCGCTCCGCTACGCGCCGGGCGAGAACCCCAACGGCTCGGAGCGGGACATCGCCGGCGTCGTGAACGGCGACGGGAACGTGCTCGGCCTCATGCCCCATCCGGAGCACGCCGTGGATCCGCTCCTGGGCAGCGGTGACGGGGCCCTCGTGCTCGCGTCGCTGGTCGACGCCGCGCGTGAGCGCTCGTACGCCCTCGCGCGCTAGGCGCCTCCATCGTCGATATTCAGTTGTGCGGAACCGTTACGGCGCGGTGAATCCGAGCGCGTCGGCAAGCCGCGGGCGCGCCGCGAGCTCCGAGCGCAAGCGCTCGAGGTCGCGGCCCCGCAACGTCACCGGGCCACGCCGAACCACGCCGTCGGTGGAATAGGCAAAGCGGACGAGCTCACCTCCCTTCTCGTCTTCCAGCAGCTGGACGATCGTTTCGAAACGGCGGTCGCCCGCGCGCTGCGCGACGCGAAGCTCCTCGAGCACCGTGGTCTGGCCCCAGGGTGTCGCCGCCTTGATCGTCACGCGATGGACGCTAGTGCGGAAAAGCGCGCGTGAGAGTCGCGCTTCGTGCCGAATGCGTCACGGCTGCGAGTCGTCTTGGCAACCGGAAACGATCGTTGTAAGGATGGCGCGTCATCTCGTTCCGCACCCGAGCGGCTCTCCCCAGGTGCATCTCGGATCGACGCGGACGGATATGGCAGGCCGACGCCCTCGGGGAGAGTGCTGTGCGCGGAGCGCCAAGCCGGGAACGAAAGGGGAAGTCGCATGCCGTATCGCCTTCGCTCGAGGAAGACGGCACTCGTCGTGGCGCTCGCACTCGCAGCCGCGATTCTCACCGCCCCGCTCCACGCGAGCGGCGACGGGCGCAGCTCCTCTCGCAAGCACGTCAAGGTCAAGCTGGTCGACGCAAGCGGGGCCTCGGCCGGGATCGTGAGGCTGAGCGAGAAGGGCTCGAGCGTCACCGTACGCGCCGAGGTCGAGGGCCTGACACCAGGCTTCCACGGCTTCCACGTCCACAGCATCGGCGAGTGCGTGGCGCCCTTCACGTCCGCGGGCGGACACTACAACCCGACCGGCACGGGACACGGCTCGCACGCGGGCGACATGCCGAGCCTGCTCGTCCTCGACGACGGGACGGCCAGCCTGCAGTTCGCGACGGACAGGTTCACCGTCGCGGAGCTCTTCGACGCGGACGGGACGGCGATCATCGTGCACGCGCTGCCCGACAACTTCGCCAACATCCCGACGCGCTACCAGTCGACGACCGAGGGCACCTTCGGTCCCGACTCGGCGACGCTCGCGACCGGCGACGCAGGCGGCCGGGCGGCCTGCGGCGTGGTCGCCGCCGGCTAGAGGCTCGTCGGAACGGCGGCGGCGGAAGGCCCTGGCCGCCTCCCGCCGCCGACCCTCTTAGATACTCGGATCCCCCCAGGCCTGGGGCCCACACTCGGGGCAAGACAGCTCGAACGCCTCGAGCTCCGCGAGGATGCGCGCCGCGGAGACCTGCTCCGCCGTCACGCCGACGGTGCCGAACCGGTCCACGACGGTCACGGACGGGCGGCCGAGGCCCGCGGAGAGCGGGCCGGCCTCGCGCTCGACGAGCAGCGTCGCGCCCAGTGCTTCGATCCGACCTCGCAGGCCCTCGAGCGAACCGGGCTCGTCCAGACACGCCACCACGAGGTGGCGCCGCTGTCGATACGGCCAGAGAATCGGGAGGTCGCGGACGTTCTGCACGTCGAATCGAGCCCTCGGTCGAACGCTAGCGGAGACGCCGCGGCAGCCCGCGCCCGTAGCCCTCGGAAACAGTACGCCAACGGATCGACCGCGCCCTGGTGCGGCCGTCCAGCCCGTTGGAGATATCACGCTTCACGGATCTTCCAGAAGCTGTCCTTGCGGACGATCTTGCCGTCATCTCCGAATGTCCAGATGTCGCATCCCCGAACGTCGACTTGCACACCTTCGGTGGTGGTGCCGCTGATCGTCCATTCCGAGACTCCCCGGTTCCCGCACGCGAAGGAGGTCGGCCTCGGGGTGCTCCCCCCACGCCGCGGTCTCGCGGGACGCGGTGGAGAATAAGCCGCGGCGAGCTCGACCCTGTGGGAGTCTAGAAACCGTACATTCGGGAGCTGATTCACCTGCGCTCGATCAGTTCGACGCGGTACGAATCCAGGAACCAGTACGTTTGCGAGCTGACTAACTACGGCGCTGATCCTCTGCTCCGGCGCACCATCGTCGCCAGCATTGTCGCGACGTGCACGCGCTCGGCATCCTGCTCGGCGTACGCGTCGCCCCGGCAGACGGTCAGCGTGCGACCGGCGCGGACGGCCTCGCCCTCGGCGACGAGGCTGTCGCCACTCGCCGGCGCCAGCAGGTTGACCTTGAGCTCGACGGTCAGCACCTCTGCGTCGTCAGGCATCAGGGTCAGCGCCGCGTAGCCGCAAGCGCTGTCGAGGGCGGTGACGACGACCCCGGCGTGGAGGAAGCCGTCCTGCTGGGATAGGCGCGGCTCGATCGGCAGCGCGATGGTGACGCGACCGGCGGCGAGATCGGCGAGCTCGGCGCCGAGCGTCGCCATCGCCCCTTGGCGGGCGAAGCTCGCGCGGACGCGCGCGACGATAGCGGCGTCAAGCGGCGCGGACGCCGAACTCAGCGGCGCGGTCACCCGCGCTCGATCAGCTCGATCCGGTAGCCGTCGGGGTCCCGGACGAAGGTCAGCCGCGAGCCGCCCTCGCGCACGGTGTACGGCGGCCGCTCCGGGTCGATCCCCTGCTCGGCGAGCCGCGCGAGGGTCCCGTCGATGTCGTCGACCGCGACCGCGACGTGCCCGTACCCCGTGCCGACCTCGTAGGAGTCGACGCCGAAGTTGTAGGTGAGCTCGAGGCGGTCGCCGTCGCCCGGAAGGCCCATGAAGATGTTGACCGCCTCGTCGCGGATCGGCAGCTCCCGGCGCTTCTCGAAGCCGAGCGCCTCGTAGAACGCGACCGACCGCTCCGGGTCGGTGATGCGGTAGCACGTGTGGATGAGCTCCATGGCGCGAGCCTAGCGGAACGCCTCCTCCCTCTCCCGCAGCGATCGCGTGGCCGGGTCACGCCGCCGATGCCGGCTGTGGACATGCGCTTTCTGGCCGCCGCCGAGCCCGCCGTCCCTCGTCGCGCTCGCCGCCGACGCGGGCGGACGCGCAGCCGGCATCTGGGATCCCTAGGCCTCTAGGTCCTCGCGGACGATCCCGTAGTTGATCCCGTCGACCCACTCGCCGTGGCGTCGGTAGGCCTTGCGCCTCACACCCTCCCGCACGAAGCCCGCCCGCTCGAAGTGCCGCAGCGCCCGCTCGTTGAAGGCGTAGACCTCGAGCTGGACGCGGTGGTAGTCGAGCTCGAAGACGAGGTGGCGCACGAGCAGGCGCGTCGCCGCCATCGCGAGGCCGCGACCGCGGAACCGGGGCTCGAGCATGATCGCGTGGAGGTAGACGATGCGGCTGCGGCGGTTCTCGACGTCGAAGGCCATGACGCCGGCCCGCTCCCCGTCGGCCTCGACGACGAACCGTCCGTGGTGGGCAGGCTGATCGTCGGAGAGGCGGATCGCCTCGAGGAGCTCCTCCTCGTCCCGCTCCGAGACGGCGGCCATGAACGGCTCGACCTCCTCGTGGCCGGCCAGGCCCGCCCAGAAGGCGACGTCCTCCGGACGGGCGCGCCGGATGCCGAAGCCCTCGCCGGCGAGGACGTCGGTCACGGCCGCGGCGTCGCCGGAGCGGCCTCGCGGGCCCGGCGCCGCCGCGAGAGCAGGTCGCGGCCGACCCCCGAGCCGAGCGCGACGCCGGCGAGGATGAGCACGAGGCCGAGCGCCGCGTTCAGCGTGATCTTCTCGTCGAGGATGAGGACGCCGTACAGGAGCGCGGTCGGCGGGAGCAGGTACGTGACGAGCGACGAACGGGCCGCGCCGTACAAGCTCAGCATCCGGTAGAAGAAGAGGAGCGCGACGGCCGTCGCCAGGATGCCGAGCGCGACGATCGAGCCGGCGGCCTCCCAGCTCGGCAGCTCGTCCGGGAGCTGGAAGAGCGCGAACGGGAGCAGGATGGCGGCTCCGGTCAGGGACGAGATCGTCGCGGTGACGAGCGGGGCCGTGCTCGAGTAGTTGTGCTGGACGAAGTGGTTCGCCCCGGCGTAGGAGAGCGACGCCGCGACGACGGCGAGCGTGCCCGCGATCGCGAGCCAGCCGCCTTCGGGATGGAGCCCGGTGAGGACGCCGACGCCGACGAGCCCGACGAGGATCCCGCCGAGACGCAGCCCGCGCACGCGCTCGCTGGGGTTGAAGCGGAGCGCGAGCAGGACGACGAAGATCGGCACCGAGGCGTTCGCGATCGCCGCGATGCCCGAGTCGATGTGCTTCTCGCCCCACGCGATGAGCGTGAAGGGCAGAGCCGCGTTCAGAAACCCAACGGCGAATGCGCCCCAGCCCGTGCTGCGGACCTGCTCGACGGCCTCCCGCCGCCCGAGCCGCCACACGATCAGCGGCACGAGCACCGCGCTCGCGAGCACGAGGCGGAAGAACATCATGGCCGTCGGCTCGACCTCGTCCACGGCGACCTTGATGAAGAGGTAGGACGCGCCCCAGATCGCGGCGACGACCGCCAGGAGAGGCACGTAACCGCGGAGCACGCAGAGAGGCTACCTAGCCGGCCGAATCCTCCTTCGCCGGGCGCGCGGCGTGGTTCTCGGCCCGGACCGCCACGAACGCCATGCCGAGCCGGCGGAGGATCTCCACGAGGATCCCGATTCCAATGAGCTGGTAGAAGACCGTGAAGACCTTCACCCAGCCGCTGTCGAGCACGAGGTCCGGGGCGGACACGCTCGTCGTCGTCAGCGTCGAGACGGCGAAGTAGAGCGCGTCGACGACGTTCCATCCTTGCACCGCGTAGGTGATCGTCCCCACGAGGAGCAGGAGCACTCCGGCGCCGAGCACCGGGCCGAAATCCTCCGAGCGGAAGGCATACCGCAGCGCCTTGGTGAGGCGCCCGAACATGAGTAGCGCCGACAGCACGGCGCCGAGTTCGCTGCCGCCGCTTCGCACTCCTCCCCGCGTTCGGGCGCGAGCGCCCCACCGCGCCAAGCCGTTCCCTCGCGGTCCTGCCCGGACGCTAGAGTGGGAGCCTCCTTTGAGCTCCGTGGCGGAACAGCCGCTCCACCGCGCGCTCGGCCTCACGGACGGGGAATTCGACCGTATCCGGGATCTCCTCGGTCGCGACCCGAACGACTTCGAGCTCGGCGTCTTCTCGCTCCTCTGGTCGGAGCACTGCGGCTACAAGCACTCGGCCCTCCTCCTGCGGCGCTTCCCGACCGAAGGGCCCGTCGTCCTTCAGGGTCCGGGCGAGAACGCCGGCGTCGTCGACCTCGGCGACGGCGAGGCATGCGCCTTCAAGGTGGAGAGCCACAACCACCCCTCGGCGGTCGAGCCGTTCCAGGGGGCCGCGACCGGCGTGGGCGGGATCCTGCGCGACATCGTCGCCATGGGCGCGCGGCCGGTGGCGCTCCTCGACGGGCTCCGCTTCGGGCAGCCCGGTTTCGCGTTCGACCGCGCCGTGGGCGGCATCGGGCACTACGGCAACTGCGTCGGCGTCCCGACGGTGGGCGGCGAGGCCTTCTTCGACGAGGCCTACGCGTCGAACCCGCTCGTGAACGCGATGTGCGTCGGGCTCCTGCCCGCCGGCCGCGTCACGCGCGCGCAGGCCACGGGCGAGGGCAACCTCGTCGTCCTCTACGGGGCGACGACCGGCCGCGACGGCATCGGCGGCGCGAGCGTGCTCGCGAGCCAGGAGCTCTCCGACGAGGACGAGGACAAGCGCCCGACCGTCCAGATCGGCGATCCCTTCACCGGCAAGAAGCTCATCGAGGCGAGCCTCGAGCTCGTCGAGCGCGAGCTCGTCGAGTCGCTCCAGGACTGCGGCGCGGCCGGGCTCGCTTCGTCGCTCGCCGAGATGGCCGGCCGCGGCGGCGCCGGCATCGACGTCCACCTCGACCGCGTCCCGCTGCGCGAGCCCGACCTCGAGCCCGTCGAGATCGTCGTCTCCGAGAGCCAGGAGCGCATGGTCGCGATCGTGACGCCCGAGCGGCTCGCCGACGTCCAGGAGGGCTGCACCCGCTGGGAGCCCCACTGCGCGGAGATCGGCGTCGTCACCGACACGGGCCCCCTGCGCGCGTTCCACGACGAGGGAGAGGTTGGCGCCC
>OCZV010000462.1_pt1 | contig 14787 bp, 13 predicted proteins | sample 1539051 | NCBI WGS metagenome assembly OCZV01 (sample SAMEA3113581, study PRJEB22503) | soil metagenome
CAGCTGATCGCCCGGCGGGTCCGCGAGGCACACGTCTACTCCGAGATCGTCCCGTTCGACGCGAGTCCGAGAGAGCTCGCGGCGCGTCGTCCCGCCGGGATCATCCTCTCCGGAGGCCCAGCCTCGGTGTACGAGCCGGGTGCGCCGGAGCTCGATCCGGCGATCCTCGACCTCGGCGCCCCAGTGCTGGGCATCTGCTACGGCCAGCAAGCCATGGCCCGGGCCCTGGGGGGCGAGGTCACGGCCACCGGCGCTCGCGAGTACGGCCGAACGGGCCTGCGGTCCAGCGGCGGTGTCCTGTTCCGGGACCTCCCACAGGAACAGGTCGTGTGGATGAGCCACGGCGACGCCGTCACGGCCGCGCCCGACGGCTTCCGGACCACGGCGGCCACCGAGGCGAGTCCTGTGGCGGCGATGGAGGATCCGGAGCGGGGACTGTTCGCGGTGCAGTTCCACCCGGAGGTGGCGCACACCCCGCACGGCCAGGACATCCTGAAGCGGTTCCTCTACGAGGCGTGCGGGCTCCTGCCCGAATGGACCCCCGTCAACGTGATCGAACGGGCCGTGGAGCGGGTCCGGGCGCAGGTCGGCGAGGGAGAGGCGCTGTGCGCGCTCTCCGGAGGCGTGGATTCGGCGGTGGCCGCGCTCCTGGTGCACCGGGCCATCGGTGACCGCCTCGCGTGCGTGTTCGTCGACACCGGCCTCCTCCGGGATGGTGAGCCCGAGCAGGTCGAAGAGACCTTCGCCCGGCACTTCCGGGTCCCGATGGTCCACGTCAAGGCCGAGGACCGGTTCCTGGCCAGGCTCGACGGCGTGGCCGACCCCGAGGAGAAGCGCCGGGCCATCGGGGAGGAGTTCATCAGGGTGTTCGAGGAGGTGGCCCGGGACCACCGCGAAGCCAGGTTTCTGGTCCAGGGCACCCTGTACCCCGACGTGATCGAGTCGGGGAGCCGGACGGCGGCGAAGATCAAGTCGCACCACAACGTCGGCGGGCTGCCCGAGCGGATGGACCTCGAGCTCGTCGAGCCGCTACGCGACCTGTTCAAGGACGAGGTCCGGCGGATCGGCGCGGAGCTGGGGCTCCCCGAGGAGATCGTCCGGCGGCAGCCCTTCCCCGGCCCCGGGCTGGCCGTCCGGATCGTCGGGGAGGTCACCCGAGAGCGGCTGGACATGGTTCGCTCGGCCGACCGCGTCGTGCAGGAGGAGATCCGCCGGGCCGGTCTGGCCGACCACCTGTGGCAGTTCTTCGCCGTCCTCCTGGCCGAGGTCCGCAGCGTCGGAGTCATGGGCGACGGCCGGACCTACCAGCACCCCGTGGTGCTGCGGGCGGTCACCAGCGAGGACGCCATGACCGCCGACTGGGCCCGTCTGCCGCACGAGGTCCTGGAGTGGATCTCCTCGCGGATCGTCGGCGAGGTCCGCGGGGTCAACCGGGTGGTGTTCGACGTCTCGTCGAAGCCTCCGGCGACGATCGAGTGGGAGTAGCGGGGGCCTCGCCGGGAAGCGGCCTTCCGCGGGCGGCCAGCAGCAGGCGGACGGCCATGGCCACCAGCAGGGCGCCGAACAGCACCGCCGACAGGACCGGATCCATCCGCACCGACAGGATCGACGCCACGAACGACGACGCCACGCCGGCCGCCCCGACGACTCCGGCGATGCGCGGCTCCACCTCCCCGTGACGGAGATTTCGGATCGTGGCCACCAGGGCCGTGGGGATGATCACCACGAGCGAGGTCCCCTTGGCGATGGCCGGTGACGCCGAGGCCAGCAGCACCAGGCCCGGGACCATGATGATGCCGCCACCGACGCCGAGCAGGCCGGCGATGGCCCCGGCGACGACGCCGAGGGCGACCAGCAGCGTCCCCGTGACCGCGTCGAGTTCGACGGCGCCCTCACCGGCCGTGACCTCGAACGGCAGGCTGGCCGCAGCGGCCAGCAGGAACAGCGCGAACAGGACGCGCAGGCCTCGCTCCGGGATGCGACGCAGGAGGGTCGTGCCGGCCACCGCTCCGAGCGCGCCGCCCGCGGTCAGGAGGGCTGCAGCGACCCACTCGACCGCCCCCTCGATGGCGTAGCCCGCGGCTCCGGCCAGGGCGATCGGAACGATCGCGGCCAGCGATGTGGCGTGGGCCCGGCGCTGCGGCATCCGCAGCAACAGGACCAGCCCGGGGACGATGAGGATGCCGCCGCCGACCCCGAACAGGCCTGACAAGGCCCCGGCGGCCACGCCCACGGCCGCCGCCAGCCACCCGGACCGTCGTCCCGGTTCCACGGGGCCGAGGATACGCGGCGATATCATCGGTTCGTGGGCGACTCCCCCCTCCTGGCTCCGCTGAACCCGGTGCAGCGCGAGGCGGTCCTGCATACCGACGGGCCCGTGTTGATCGTGGCCGGGGCCGGCTCGGGGAAGACCAGGATCCTGACCCACCGGATCGCCTACCTGATCGCCGAGCGAGGGGTCCGGCCCCAGTCGATCCTGGCGATCACGTTCACCAACAAGGCCGCCCAGGAGATGGCCGACCGGGTGGAGGCCCTGGTCGGCACGCGGATCGCCCGAGGGATGTGGATCCTCACGTTCCACTCGGCCTGCGCCCGGATCCTTCGCCGGGAGCACGCCATCCTGGGCCTGCCGTCGCACTTCTCGATCTACGACGAGGGCGACACCGAGCGGGTCATCAAGATGTGCCTCGACGCGGCCGGCGTCGACGCGAAGCGGTTCCCGCCCCGGGCCATCGCCTCGGCCATCGGCAAGGCCAAGGACAACCTCCTGACGGCGGCCGAGGTCGCAGAGGCCGCGGGCAACTGGTACGAGCGCACGGTCGCGGACCTGTATGGCGAGTATGAGCGGCGCCTGTCCGCGGCCGGCGCCGTCGATTTCGACGACCTGATCCTGCGGACGGTCCGGCTCTTCCGGGACCATCCCGAGGTCCTCGAGCACTACCAGGAGCGGTTCCGGTACGTCCTGATCGACGAGTACCAGGACACGAACCGGGCCCAGTACCACCTGGTGAACCTGCTGGCCGCGAAGCACCGGAACATCTGCGTGGTCGGCGACGCGGACCAGGGGATCTACTCGTGGCGGGGGGCCACGATCCAGAACCTCCTCGACTTCGAGCACGATTACCCGGACGCCGAGGAGTTCATCCTCGACCAGAACTACCGGTCCACCCGGACGATCCTCGAGGTGGCCAACGCGCTGATCGAGAACAACCTCCAGCGCAAGCCGAAGAACCTGTGGACCGAGGCCGAGCACGGCACGCCGGTGATCCGGTACCGAGCCGAGGACGAGCACGACGAGGGATGGTTCGTGGCCCAGCAGGTGGAGAGCCTGGTCACCGACCAGGCCGAGCACGCCTACGGCGACATCGCGGTGTTCTACCGGACCAACGCGCAGTCGCGGGTGATCGAGGACGTGTTCATGAAGGCGGGGATCCCGTACCGGGTGGTCGGGGGCGTGCGGTTCTACGAGCGCCGGGAGATCAAGGACACGCTGGCGTACCTCCGCGCCCTGGTGAACCCCCAGGACGCGGTGAGCGTTCGGCGGATCATCAACACCCCGAAGCGGGGGATCGGCGACCAGACCGTGGCCGCGCTGGAGGGGTTCGCCCGGGACGAGGGTGTCCCGCTGCTGGAGGCGTGCCGCCGGTCAGAAGAGATCGCGGTGCTCTCGGCCCGGGCCACCTCGGCCGTGAAGGGGTTCGTCGATGTGATGGAGCGGCTGGCCGCGCGTTTGGCCGAGGACGCGCGGCCGTCGCGGATGGTGGAGGCCGCGTTCACCGAGTCCGGGTACATGGCGGAGCTCGACGCCGAACGGACCGTCGAGGCCGAGAGCCGCAAGGAGAACCTCCGAGAGCTGGTGGGCGTGGGCGCCGAGTTCGAGGCCCGGTTCCCCGACTCCGGGCTCCCCGAGTTCCTCGAACAGATCGCCCTGGTCACCGAGCAGGACGAGTACGACGAGGCGTCATCGAGCGTGACGCTCATGACCCTCCACAACGCCAAGGGTTTGGAGTTCGAGGTGGTGCTCATCGTGGGGATGGAGGACGGGATCTTCCCGCACTTCCGGTCGATGACCGACGCCGACGAGCTCGAGGAGGAGCGCCGGCTGGCCTACGTGGGGATCACCCGGGCCCGGCGCCGGCTGTACCTGACCCACGCGTGGAGCCGGACCCTGTTCGGGGCGTCCTCGTACAACCCGCCGTCGCGGTTCCTCAACGAGGTCCCCGCCGAGCTGATCGAGGACCTCGAGCAGTCGGCCGCCAGCGGGAACGGCGAGGTGGTGGCGCCGGGCGCGCCCCCAGAGGTGTCGGCGGGGGACACCGTGGTGCACGACCGGTACGGCGAGGGCGTGGTGGTGTCGGTGTCAGGCGCCGGCCACGACGCCGAGGCCGTGGTGATGTTCCAGGACGAGGGGGAGAAGCACCTGCTGCTCGCGTACGCCCCGCTCAGGCGGGTCGGCTGAGCGCGGACGTGTCGATGTAGATCACGTCCTGGTGGATCCGGATCGGGAGGACGGTCAGCTCCCGGCCCTTTCGCCCGGTTCCATCGAAGCCATACGGCTGTCGGGCGCAATCCAGGTAGCCGCCCTCGACGACCTCCAACGGGCAGTTGGCGGGCTCGGCCACCGCGACGGCCCGGCCTCCCTCGGTGACTCCCAGGTACACGCCGGCCAGGACCTCCCGGGCCGTCCCCGGGGCGACGTCGTCGAGGCCGATGCCCTCGACCTCGCGGAACGGTGGCCCCGGTGGCCGGAACAGGAACCAGGTGCCGATCAGCACGATGACCAGGCCGGCGGCGATCGATCCAACCACCCAGTGGATGCCGAGGGTGCCCCGGAACGGCCCGAGGGGACCGATCCGCTGACCGGTCTTGACCCCCGGCGCCCGGACATGGATCCGACGGGTGGACACGCCTCCATTATCGTCGCCCCCGGCCCGCCTTCACCACCCGGGGGGCATCCCGCTCGACCCCTCCGCGTTCGCCATCCCCGAAGTGGTGGCAAGCATAGTTTCCGCGTGGTACCTTTCCTTACCGTAGGAGGCCGTCGCTCTCTTTGGAACCCCCGCTGGGAGGTGTCCCATCCGATTCGACACGCCCCTGGACGACGTACTCGGGAGCCGCGGCCACATCCGCGTCCTCAGGGTCCTCGTCCTGAAGCGGCCTGAGGAGAACCTGTCCGCCCGGGCCGTCGCCAAGCGCGCCGGCGTGTCGCACCCGCGCGTCGGCGCGATCCTGGCCGGTCTGGCCAGCCAGGGAATCGTGGTGATCCACCGAGGCCTGGGGTACGGACTCTACGACCTCAACGAGGACCACGTCGCGGTCCGGGCGGTCCGGCAGCTGTTCGAGTGGGAGGCCGAAGCCGCAGACGAACTCGTGGCGTACCTCCGCCGAGCCATCGCCTCTCGGTCCGAGCTGGTTCGAGCGGCCCTGTTGTTCGGCGAGCTGGCCTGGGGAGAGGGCCTGGAGTCTGACGTGATCGAGGTCGCGGTGCTCACGGCGCCCGACCGCCAGGCCGACGTCAGGGAGCGGTTCATGGGACTGCGGGACCGTTTCCGCCGTCGCTTCGGGAGCGACCTCCGCGTGGTGGTCGAAGCGCGCCGCCGGGCCGTCGAGCTGGCCCGGAAGGGCCGCCAGCCCTGGCGCCGCATCGCCGACCACGGTGTACCGCTGTATCGAACCTGGCCGCGATAAACTCCCAGGGCTCATGCCCGAGAAGCACCGCATCGTCATCGCCAAGCCCGGGCTCGACGGCCACGACCGAGGAGCGAAGGTGGTGGCCCGGGCCCTTCGGGACGCGGGATACGAGGTGATCTACACCGGGCTGCACCAGACCCCCGAGCAGATCGCCGAGACCGCGATCCAGGAGGACGCAGACGCCGTGGGGCTGTCGATCCACTCCGGCGCGCACATGACACTGTTCCCCCGAGTGGTCCGGCTCCTCCGCGAGCGCGGGGCCGACGACGTCGTGGTGTTCGGCGGCGGCATCATCCCCAAGGAAGACGTCGGGCCGCTCGATGAGGCAGGGATCGAGCGGATCTTCACGCCGGGCACCCCGACCTCGGACATCATCGACTGGCTCCGGACCCGGCTCCCGGGCACCAGGGCGGCGTCCTAGCGCATGGACCTCCTCGAGCACCAGGGCAAGGAGCTGTTCGAGCGGCACGGGATCAAGCTGATCCCGCGAGCGGTCGCCGCGAGCGCCGCCGAGGCCCGAGGGGCGGCGGGCCGCCTCGGTCCCGTGGCCGTGAAGGTCCAGGTGCAGGCGGGCGGTCGGGGAAAGGGCGGGGGCATCGTGCTGGCGAAGACACCGGAGGAGGCCGGGCGGGCCGCCCGGAAGATGTTCGAGGACGGCTTCAACGGGATGACCGTGACCCGAGTCCTGCTGGAGCGGCTGGTCGACATCGAGCGAGAGCTGTACATGGCCGTCACGCTCGATCGCGCCGAACAGCGCTACGTGGCCATGACCTCGAGCGAGGGCGGCATCGATATCGAGGAGGTTGCCGCGACCCGTCCCGAGGCGATCCGCCGGGCCGCGATCGACCCGCTCCTCGGCCTGAAGCCGTTCCACGTCCGCCGCCTGGTCGGCGGCTTCCCCGAGGATGCGCGCGACGGCGCCGGTGCGCTCCTGGAGCGCATCTACGAGGTCCTCATCACGAACGACGCCACGCTGGTCGAGGTGAACCCTTTGGCGGTGCTCAAGGACGGACGGGTGGTGCCCCTCGACGCCAAGGTCACGATCGACGACAACGCGCTGTACCGTCATCCGGATCTCGCCGAGTACGCCTCGGCGTTCCCCCTCGAGCCGACCGAGGCGCGGGCCCGCGAGCTCGGTCTCCAGTACGTCAAGCTGGACGGGCAGGTCGGCATCATCGGGAACGGGGCCGGGCTGGTCATGTCGACTCTCGATGTGGTCCAGCAAGCCGGGGGCGCGGCCGCGAACTTCCTCGACGTGGGCGGCGGCGCGGGGGCCGACGTGATGGCGGCATCGCTCGAAGTCATCCTGTCGGACCCGGCGGTGCGGTCGGTGCTGGTCAACATCTTCGGCGGCATCACCCGCGGCGACCTGGTGGCCAGGGGGATCCTGGAGGCGCTCGAGCGGGTCGAGGCCACGGTGCCGATCGTGGTCCGGCTCGACGGCACGAATGCCGAGGAGGGCCGTCGGATCCTGGCCGACGCGGGTCACACTCGGATCGTCCCCGCCGCCACCATGCTCGAGGCGGCCCGCCTGGCCGTGGAGGCGGCCGCCTGATGGCGGTCCTCCTCGAGGCCGACACGCCGGTGGTGGTCCAGGGCATCACCGGGAAGGAAGGGCGGTTCCACACGCTCCGGAACCGCGACTACGGCACGAACGTCGTGGCCGGCGTCACGCCGGGCAAGGCCGGCGAGGACGTCGAGGGGATCCCGGTGTTCGATTCGGTGGCTGAAGCCGTCGAGGCCACCGGCGCCGATGCCTCGATCACGTTCGTTCCGGCCCGCTTCGCTGCGGACGCCATCCTCGAGGCCGCGGACGCCGGCGTCTCGCTGATCGTGTGCATCACCGAAGGGATCCCGGTGCTCGACATGGCCCGGGTGGCGAACTACCTGCGCGGCAAGGAGCATGTGCTGATCGGTCCGAACTGCCCCGGGCTGATCTCGCCGGGCAAGGCCAACCTCGGCATCATCCCGGGCGAGATCACGAAGGAGGGCGGTGTCGGGCTGGTGTCGAGGTCGGGCACCCTGACGTACCAGATCATGAACGAGCTCACCCAGCGCGGGATCGGCCAGTCCACCTGCATCGGCATCGGCGGCGATCCCATCATCGGGACGGGCTTCGTCGACGTGCTCGCACGGTTCGAGGCCGACCCGCAAACCGAAGCGGTGGTCCTGATCGGCGAGATCGGCGGGTCCGACGAGGAGCGCGCCGCCGAGTACATCGCCGAGCACATGACGAAGCCGGTGGTGGCCTACGTGGCCGGGTTCACGGCGCCGCCCGGGAAGCGCATGGGACACGCCGGGGCCATCATCACCGGCTCGACCGGGACCGCGCAAGCCAAGGCCGAGGCGTTCGAGGCCGTGGGCGTGCGGGTGGGCCGCAACCCCACCGAGGTCGCCGAGCTGGTCGAGGCCGCCCTGTCGTGAGCCCCGGCGGCGCTCGCGCCGCCCTGTGGCACGGCGCCGCGGCCTTCGGCGTGCTCCTCGTGCTCGGCGAGGTCGTGGCCCTCCTGCGCGCCGCGGGGCCGCTCGACCCCACGGCCGGAGCCGTCCTCCGGGCCGGCGCGCTCGCTCCCTCGTTCGTCCACCGGGTCCCGGTGGAGATGCTCCTGGTCGACGCGTCCGGCCCCGGTGGCCTGTTCGGGGGAGCGGTCGAGGTCGGGTTCACCGTCCGGGTGGCCCTCCTGCTGGCCACGGCCGGAGCGGGGTGGCTGCTGGTGCGGGGCGGGCGAGCCGCCGGCGGACCGCTGGGCGGGCCGCTGGTCGCCGCGCCCTACGCGGCGCTCTCGGTGGCTTCCGCGCTGCTCGCGGACGGGTCGGACCCCGCCATCCTCCTCGGTGCCGGGTTCGCCGACCCCGGGCAGGCCGCCGCCCACCCGTCGCTGTGGTGGTCGGCCCTGGCCCCGGGGGCGATCGCCCTCGCCTGCGGCGTGGCCGGCGGCCTGGCCTCCAGCCGTGACGCCGCCCGGTCGGTGTGGGCCGCGGCGGCCGGGGCCTGGCGGATGTCGTGGATGTTGGCGGCGGGGGGGACGGCGGGGATCCTCGTGGTGGTGGCGCTCCACCCCAACGCCACCAGGGCCTTCCTGGACTCGGCGGGGGCCCGAGGATGGGCCGGGGCCGCCGCCGTCCTGCTGGTGACGGCCCTGCTCCTCCCGAATGCGGGGATCGGCGCGGCCGTGGCTGCCATGGGTGTACCGATCGAGCTGCGCGCCGGCGAGTCGACCTGTGTGCTGATCACGCTCGGCGAGCCCACCTGCGGGGAGGTCTCGCTGGACGTCGCTCCCGGCTACCTCCTGTTCGTCGTGGTCCCGCTGGCGGCCACGCTCAGCGGCGGCTGGTGGGCGGCCCGACGACGAGGCTCGAGTGGGGCGGCCGCGGCGGCCGCCGCGGGCGCAGCGGCCGGGGCGCTGTTCGCCCCCATCGTCGTGGCCCTCGCGTACCTGGCCTCGGTCGGGTACCGGTTCGCCGGACCGCTGGGGGGAGCCCTCGGCGAGAGCGGCGTCGCCCTGGGCCCGCCGCTGGTCCCAACGTTTCTGGCCGCCCTGGCGTGGGGTGTTGTCGGCGGAGTCGCGGGTGGTCTGGCGGCGCACCGGCTCGGACGTGGATCGGGCCCGGGCGATGGCCCGGGCCCGAACGAATCCCCAGGGTCGTGCTACGCGGCGGGCGGCCGAGCTCCGGCCTGGCTCTCCTGGAAGCGGAGGTAGGCGCCGTACGCCATCACCAGGGCCAGCACCAGCCCGACAAAGGCAGCCCACTTGATGGCCTCGAGCTTGGTCAGGAACGAGATGATCGTAAAGAGCGCCGTGGCCCCGGCCAAGCCGGCGCCGATCAGGGCGGGGGAGGTGGTGCCCATGTTGATGTTGACCCCGGCGGCGAGCATGCCCTCCCAGACGATCACGGCGATGCACAGGATGGCCACCAGGACGCCGAGCCCGTCGAACCCGGAGACGTTGGCGCTCCCGAGGTCGGTCCCGAGGAACTCGCCGAAGTCCACGCCCTGCCACGGGAAGAACAGGTCGATGAACAGCAGGATCGCCGTCACGAGGACGACCTTGGACCCCGTGGTCATCCGGGCCATGTCGAACCCTCCGGGCCGTTGCGGCTGCGCCATGTGCGCTCCTTTCGCTTCCCCTCGCGCCGCCCACGCGGCGCCCCGCGTATTCAACAGCCGGGCCGCGGCCCGAGTCAAGGACGAAGCCGTCGGGCCCTGACGAGGCCCAGCGCCGCCCCGGAGGCGGTCAGCGCGGCCATGGCGAAGGGCGCCGGCGTGGGCGAGGTGTAGTCGGGCGATGCGGCCAGCGCCACCACCGCGGCCGCGGTGGCGATCGTGGCGACCAGGGCGTAGGAGGCGGTGATGGTGCGCAGGGGGAGCGTCCCCACCGCCATGGGGGCCACCGCCAGGCCGAGCGCCACCACCGTACCGATCGACGTCAGGAGCGGCCACGGCTGGGGGCCGGGCCTCCATGCCGACAGGAGCTCGGTCAAGGGGCCCGACCGATGCCACGGCGGGATCGTCAGGAGGAGGGCGAGCGAAAGGAGGACCGTCGCGGTGACGTCGGGCCGGCGCAGACGATGGGTCGGCCGGGCCGGGGGCTCCGGGACGCCGAGCTCACGGGACGCGCACGACTCGCAGAGCAAACGGCCTCGGAACGGGATGGCGCAGTCGAGGCACGTGGCCCGGCCACACGACTCGCAGCGCCCCACCGCCGGCCGGTCCTCGTGAAGCTCGCATCGCTCGCGAGGGGTCGCTGTTTCGGGCGCGGCCACGGGGTCTCATTCTCGCCTATCCTCCGGGCCGTGGACGCGCGCGTGGCCGTGCTCGCGTCGGGCTCCGGCACCAATCTGCAGGCGCTGCTCGACGATCCGGTCGTGGGACCGGCGGTGGCGCTTGTCGTGTCGGACCGGGCCGAGGCCAAGGCACTCGACCGGGCCCGGACCGCGGGGGTGCGGGCCGTCCACCTCGATCCCGTCGAGCACGCGGAACGGCACGACGCCGCCCTCCTCGAGCTGCTCCGGCGCGCGTCGATCGACGTGGTGTGCCTGGCCGGCTACATGCGCATCCTGACGGCGCCGCTCGTGCGTGCGTTCTGGGGGCGGATGGTGAACGTGCACCCATCACTGCTCCCGGCGTTCCCCGGCGCCCACGCCGTACGCGACGCGCTGGCCTGGGGGGTTCGGGTCACCGGCTGCACGGTCCACCTCGTCGATGAGGAGGTGGACCACGGCCCCATCGTGGCCCAGGAGGCCGTTGCCGTTCTTCCCGACGACGACGAGGAGACCCTGCACGCCCGGATCCAGGAGGTGGAGCATCGCCTGTACCCCGAGACGGTTCGGGCATTGCTGGAGCGTCGAGTGCGGCTCGAGGGGCGCCGAGCCGTGGTCACATGAGCGAGCGTCTCCCGGTGCGCCGGGCCCTGGTCTCGGTCTCGGACAAGGACGGCCTGGATGCGCTGGCGCGGGGGCTGGCCGGCGCGGGGGTCACCCTGATCTCGACCGGCTCCACGGCCCGGGCGATCCGGAAGGCCGGCGTCGAGGTCTCGGAGGTGGCCGAGGTGACCGGCGTGCCCGAGCTGCTCGGCGGTCGGGTGAAGACGCTGCACCCCGCCATCCATGCGGGGATCCTGGCCGACCGGACGAAGTCGGAGCACCTCGACGAGCTGCGCGAGCACGGCATCGAGCCGTTCGACCTGGTCGTGGCGAACCTCTATCCGTTCGAGCGGGCCGCCATCGGCGGCGGCACCGATGACGAGGTCGTCGAGGAGATCGACATCGGCGGCCCCACGCTGGTGCGGGCCGCGGCCAAGAACCACCGGTCGGTGGCGGTGGCGGTGAGCCCGGCCCGGTACGAGGAGATCCTGCGCGCGGTCGTCGACGGCGGGACCACCCTCGAGCTGCGGGCCCGGCTCGCGGAGGAGGCGTTCGCCCACGTGGCGACGTACGACGCCGCCATCGCGGCGTGGTTCCGCGGCCGCGGCGACGGCTTCACCCCGTCACTGACCGTGGGGCTCGAACGGATCGCCACGCTGCGGTACGGCGAGAACCCGCATCAGGCCGCGGCCCTGTACCGCGAGGTCCTGACCCCCGGGCCCCTGGGCGGCGCGGAGGTCCTCCAGGGCAAGGAGATGTCGTTCAACAACTGGCTCGACGCCGAGGCCGCCCGGGAACTGGCGTGGTCGCTGGACGAGCCGGCCGCGGTCATCGTCAAGCACACCAACCCGTGCGGCGCCGCGGTGGCCGACACCCTCCAGGCAGCGTATCGGGGCGCCCTGGCCTCCGATCCGGTCTCGGCCTTCGGTGGCGTGGTTGCCTTCAACGCGGAGGTCGACGGGCCGACGGCCGAGGCCATGTCGGATGTGTTCACCGAGGTCGTGGTGGCCTCTGGGTTCACCCCGGAGGCGCGGGAGGCGTTCGAGTCCAGGTCGAACCTCCGGCTCCTCCGAGCTCCCCGCCCCGGAGCGGCAGGTCCGGAGGTTCGCCCCATCGAAGGGGGCGCCCTGGTTCAGGAGCCCGATCCCGTGGACGAGCCGACCAAGTCGTTCACGGTGGCCGGCCGCCGCGAGCCCGAAACGGGCGAGTGGGACGACCTGCTCCTGGCCTGGCGCGTGGCGGCTCGCGTCCGGTCGAACGCCATCGTCCTGGCTTCGAGGCGGGCCACCGTTGGGATCGGGGCAGGCCAGATGAGCCGGGTGGACGCGGTCGACATCGCCTGCCGCAAGGCCGGGCCCAGGGCTACGGGCGCGGTGATGGCCTCGGACGCCTTCTTCCCGTTCAGGGACGGCATCGACCGGGCCGCCGCGGCCGGCGTCAGGGCCGTGATCCACCCCGGCGGATCGGTCCGGGATCAGGAGGTCCTCGAAGCCGCCGACGAGCACGGCATGGCCGTGGTCCTCACCGGGATCAGGCACTTCCGGCACTGACCCTCTGCTTGTCCTCGCTGGGGGTACTCCCGGCATGGCCGCATTTGTCCCCCTTGCTGCCCAGGGGCTATGCTCGCTCCGGCTTGAGAGTGCGGGCCCGCCGGGTGGGAGCGGGCCCCCGACCGAAGGAGGGGCGATGCGGATACTGCGCAGATCGACGCTGCTCGTCGCGGTGCTTGCCTTGCTCGCGGCAGCTTGCACGGACGAGCCGGAGCCGGCGGCGGAGGGCGAGGGCGGGGCGGAGGGCCAGGCCCAGGAGCAGGAGAGCCTGCTCCAGGTGGTCCAGGACCGCGGGATGTTGCGGTGCGGCGTGAACGCTACCGTGCCGGGGTTCGGGTTCGAGTCGGCCGAGGGTGTCATCGAGGGCTTCGACATCGACTTCTGCAAGGCCTTCGCCGCGGCCGTGTTCGCCACGGCCGATCCCCAGGAGGGCGAGCACTTCGAGCTCGTGCCGATCGACGCCGACTTCCGATTCACGGCGCTGCGGGACGGCCAGTACGACGTGCTGGTCCGCAACACCACCTGGACCAGCAGCCGGGACGGCACCGAGGGCGTGGCGTTCATGCACCCGAACTACTACGACGGTCAGGCCATGATGGTCCGGGAGGGCGAGTTCGAATCCATCGATGACATGGACGGAACCGCGGTCTGCGTCACCGCCGGGACCACCACCGAGCTGAACCTGGCCGACTACTTCGGCGAGCGGGGGATGGACTTCGAGCCGGTGGTGCTGGAGGACAACGACCAGATCCTCGAGGCCTTCAACCAGGGCCGGTGCGACGGGTGGACATCCGACCGGTCGCAGCTGGCCGGGCTCAAGTCGCAGTTCGAGGGCGAGACGGGACCGCTGGTGATCTTCGACGACATCATGTCGAAGGAGCCGCTGGCGCCGGGTGTCCTCGACGGCGACGAGGAGTGGTTCGATGCCCTCAACATGGTGGTGAACGGGATCATCCTGGCCGAGGAGGTCGAGGTCACCAGCGAGAACGTGGAGCAGGAGTCCTCTGGCCCGTCCACTCCGGGCATCGGTGCGCTCCTGGGCGTGCCGGTGGAGGAGGGAGAAGAGCTCGGTGTGGCCTTCGACCCGGGGGTCGGCCTCGACCCCACGTTCATGCAGAACGTCCTGGCGGCCGTGGGCAACTACGGGGAGATCTTCGACCGGCATCTCACGCCGATCGACGTCGAGCGTGGGATCAACGCGCTGTGGACGGACGGCGGCATCCAGTACGCCATCCCGTTCCGGTAAGCCGGAACTGAGCGCGACGGGGCCCGGGCTTCCCCCCGGGCCCCGTCCGCTTCTATCCTCCTCCCGTGGCCACCGCCGTCCACACCAGGCCGCCGCTCTGGCGGGACATCCGGGTCCTCCGGGTGGCCGGCCAGGCCGTCTTCGTGATCCTGCTCGTGATCGTGGCCAGGGAGGTGTTCCTGAACCTGGAGTTCGGGGTCCGGCGCCAGGGCATCGACCTCTCGTTCGACTTCCTGGCGCAGCGGGCCGGGTTCGGGATCAAGGAGGGCATCGAGTACAGCCCCAGCGAGAGCTTCCTCAAGGCGTTCTGGGTCGGGGTCGTGAACACGATCGCCGTGGCCTCGGTGGGCGTGGTCCTGGCCACGCTCATCGGCCTGGTGATCGGAGTGGCCCGGCTCTCCACGAACTGGCTGGTTCGTCGGATCGCCCAGGCATACGTGGAGGTGATCCGGAACGTCCCCGTGCTGGTCCAGATCATCTTCTGGTACGTGGCGGTGGTCCTGGCCCTGCCGGTGATCGGCGGGGGGCTGTCCCTCTGGGACGTGGCCTTCCTGTCGAACCGCGGGACCGCCGTCCCCTGGGTTCGAGCCGGGCCGGGCGCAGGGGCTTTCGCATTGCTTCTCCTGGCCGGGTTGCTGGGCGCCGCGGCCGCATGGCGGTGGCGCACCCGGGTCAACGAGCGGGCCGGAGCGCCTCCCCGCCGGTTCGCCACAGCCGCCCTGGTGTTCCTGGCCGCGGCCGCGGTCGGTTTCCTGGTCACCGGGGCCCCGCTGTCGATCGACGTGCCGGTGGTAGAGCGGTTCGGCTACGAGGGTGGGATCCAGGTCAGCCCCGAGTACACGGCCCTTCTTCTCGGCCTGGTGATCTACACGGCCGCGTTCATCGCCGAGATCATCCGGGGCAGCATCCAGGCGGTGTCCAAGGGTCAGAAGGAGG
>OCZV010000463.1_pt1 | contig 14777 bp, 15 predicted proteins | sample 1539051 | NCBI WGS metagenome assembly OCZV01 (sample SAMEA3113581, study PRJEB22503) | soil metagenome
TCACGAAAGGGTACGCCTACCTATTTCCTATTTCCACACTTTTTGATTATAGCTCCCGATGAAGCCCGAAAAAATGCGGTTTTCCGGTGAAAGATATTCAGGAGGTTAGCTCATGACAAAGATTTTGGATGAAAGAAAAAAGGGACTGGAAGAGGAATATTTTCGTCGTAAAGAACAAGAAGCCTTGGAGAAACCCGGCAGCACCTAGCCGCCGAAAAGAGCGAGCCAAATAAGGTGTCGTTCATGCGCTGTCCGAAATGCAGCGAAAAATTGGAAGAGCAGGTCATTAACGGCATCAAGGTTGATCGCTGTAACAATTGCCACGGTGCCTGGCTGGATCCGGGCGAGCTGGAGCGTGTGACTTCGAAGGAAAGTCGGGGCTGGCTGGCGCGCTTTTGGCGCAGCACACCCCAATGAGCAAACAAGAGCTAAACCTTCATCGCCAAGTGCAACTATCTTGCGATGCTCCGGCCGGTTGGATGACAGAAAGAAAGATAATGTCGACTTTGACAAAATATGTGCTGCTGCAGTTACCCGGATGGATACTCGCGGCGCTTCTCCTTCTTGGGCTGAGGAAGTGGTTGGGATTGCCTCTCTGGGCGGCCGGGAGAGTGTTTGTGTTCTGGGTAGCTAAGGACTTCATTCTTTACCCTTTTGTCCGTCGTTCCTACGAATCCGACACGAAGACGGGCACTGAGGAGCTTGTCGGCAGCAGGGGTGTGGCAAAGGAGTGGCTTGGCCCGGATGGCTATGTGCAGGTCCACGGCGAGCTGTGGAAGGCCAAGGCAGAGCCGAGCGATCAGCCAATTTCGCCCCACAGTCCCATAAGAGTACAGGCTGCCCGCGGCATGACTCTGATTGTTACAGCGGATAAAAACCACGCGAGCAGGCCTACATTTAAGTAGTAGCTGACGGCTTGAGACAGATGTTGTTTCATATCCAAAAAGAAGATAGAAAAACTTGGTTTACCCGTATTGTTTCACACGGACTCCTTTTCGCAATAATATTCTGTTTTTCCTTGCACCCTCAGTTCGACAGTTCTACCGCCAAGGTCAATAGCTATAGCTCCGTTTCCAAGGTCAAGAACAACTTGAAATCTTGCCATGGCAAACAAGCCTGGGCAGCCTTAACCCCCGCCGTGGTAGATTGCACCCCTATCTCTGATCCATCTTGCCTCATAATTTTTGACAAGCAGAACTTTCTTGATGGGCACCTGTTGGGATCCCGATCAACCCGTGCTTTTTCATTGAGCTATTCTTTCTAATTCTCTCTTTCGCGGCTGAATTCTATGTTTTTTTTCGATTTGGGAGGAGAAGTATATGTTTCGTATTGGGAAACTGGGCTGGCAAGTTCAAATCTGAGCTGGCCCGCTCGAAATTCAACAAACCAGGCAATTCAATTTTAGATAGAAAGGATTAGACGTGAAGATAATTCGATTTACTAAGCGATTTCCACTCCCTGTTATGGCAGTGATTCTTGTCAGTGGATAGCCATGATGTTCTGCCCCGCTCACAACCCGGGAGAAAGGGGGACTGGTGGGCGCCGGTACTGGAGCGACTATTGGCAGCACCGTAGGCCGTGCTGCAGCGGGCGCGCTTATCGGAGGACCTGTGGGACTCATCGGTGGCGCTTTGATTGGAGACCAACTGATGGGGCAGGAACAAAGGTAGCGGGACCAACAAGGGCATATCGAGCTTAATCAGGCCGAGATGGAGCGGCTGAGGAAGGGAGAATGAGCGCCTGAGACAGCAAGGCGTCAAGGTAACCAGGCGCTTTTGAGGTTGTGTTATGACTTACGGATCAAATCTGACTGCAGAAGAAAGGCTAGGATCTCTATTTCAGCCAGACCCGGTTCTTCCCGCTCAATACTTTGAAACCTTCCGCAGGAAGATGCCTCTAGAGCCTGAAATCAAGCTAATGTTCGCGGTCCTGGAAGATGCGATCATGTGCTTTCATAAATATGCTCTGGCACGGAACGTCAGAAGCGAGCGGCTGTTCCGTGAGGCGGAGGATTGGATTCTAGAGCAAGATAGCGATTGGCTTTTTTCTTTTGAGAATATCTGTTCGACCTTAGGGCTAGATCCTAGTTATCTTCGGCGCGGCTTGACACAAAGGAAAGAGAAGTTACTACCCCAGTCTCTTGAAGCCAAACGTTGCTCCCCCTCACGAGAGACAGAAAAAGACCGGCAAGAAAAGAGAATGTCGACTTGCGGCATGATTTCTTTTCAGGACGGTAGCCCTAATGGCGACAAATAGAAGCATCTTGCTAGATGATTCCGCGACGACGAAGTTGGAAGTTTGATGGGCAAAAGGTGGTGCTTACGATGAATTGCAAGAGATGTCTAAGTGATAGAGTATCCCACTTTCGCGTCTATACAGACGAGCTAGATATTGTGGTATGTGCTCCGTGCGCCGATGAAGCTCGAAGAATAGGACTTCAAGTCGAAGCGTTGGACAACAAAGAGACGGTTCTCTGCCAGCCATATCTGAGGTTAAGGCAGCAGGGGTAAAAAGAGGACCGACGATTTTCGACATTTTTGATGCAAGACATCTTAATTCTGCCGACATTGTACTCAAACAGGACCTGAGCGCCATGCTAGCACAACGTGCCTGATCGCCAGTGAAAGTAAATTACTTCTCTGACGAGGCTGATTCAGCAAGGACAAAGAACGCTGAAGGTAGATTAAATGTCAAAGTACGTCACGAACCTCTTATTGTGGCTGTTCGTCGTAAACCTTGGCATCGCCTTTGGCGCAGGGGTTTATGAGGCCAGAGTCGTCATTCCTAAGTGGGCGGATATTCCGCCGCAGACATGGCCCAACACCGGTCTCTTGTTCTGGGTCTATGTGACGACGGTGCCACTCACTCTGCTCACGGTCGCTAATCTGATCACTGCCTGGCGGGACCATGGGCCAAGGCGTCCTTGGTGGCTCGGAGCGGTTGCCATCATCGTCGTCGAGCGGCTTACCACCTTCTCTTACTTCATTCCCACGATGATTAGGTTGATGGACGCCGAGGCCTTGCCGGGAGCGGAAGTCAGGGCAGCACTGTCGCAATGGATGCTCCTGAACCAGGGTCGTCATGTTCTCACTTTGGCAGGGTGGCTCGCAGCACTGAAAACGCTTTCTTTGCCAAGCGCGCCTAACTAACACCTATGCCATCGAGCCGACGCACCGAAGCGTGCAGCCCATGCCAGGCGGTATCCAAGATGAGATTTATCGTTTGCCGTATAGCGTTTAGCTCGTGGGTCGAATGGATGGATCAGACGTTGGTGAGGCTCATGTCCGCCTACGGCATTCACCTGCTGCGCTGGGCGATTGCCGTCCTGTATCTCTGGTTCGGAAGCCTGAAACTGATCAATGCTAGCCCTGCCGCCGAACTGGTGGTGCGAACGGTATTCTGGTTGCCAGCCCACGTGGCATTGGTTTTCATCGGGAGCTGGGAGCTGCTGATCGGCGCGGGCCTGCTCTTCACTCACCCTCTGGTGCTGCGCACCACACTTTTCTTGTTATGGCTGCAAATCGCCGGCACCTTTCAGGTGTTCTTCCTATTGCCGGAGGCCGCATTCCAGGGAGGGAACCCGCTCCCCCCAACGCTGGAAGGACAGTACGCCATCAAGAATCTGGTGCTCATCGCCGGCGGCTTGGTCATTGGCAGCACCGTGCGGCGAAGGAGCAAAGAGAGTACACAACTACTAACTCATTAATAGTTCTTGGTTCGGCCCAAGGCCTTTTCGACAAAGCTAAAGTCAAATACCTGGCTCGGAGGAATCTCCTTGGTAACTCCTAAGCTCTTCTTGGTAAAATCGATCGCTCCTCGCATCCAGGCCTCATCCAGGTAGCCAAATCCGCCAAGCCGGCTTAGATGGAGATCGTAAACCTCTCCCGCCAACGAAAGATCTTTGATTCCGAGGTACTTCGAAATGTTGTCAACGGAGTCTGAGCGATTTTGAGTATAGTATTGGAGCCCCTTCAGGCTCGCTCTAACGAAGGCGAGAACTTCGGATGGATTGGTTCTGATCTTTTCTTCCGTCGCCCCGATGCCCCCCGATGGGTAACTAGTCAGGTAATCCCCTGAATAGGCGAGTTTGGTGTAGCCTTCACGGTAGAGGATGAGCTGCCTCGGCGGACTGAGGAGACAGGCCGCAATACGCCCGGTTCTGAGCGCTGTCGCGAGCTCCTCGGGAGTGCCGATGACTATCAGCGTTGCGTCTTTGTTCGGGGTGACGCCATGATGGGTCAGTATCAACTGCGTCAGGAGATCGACGGCACCGCCCCTAGAGGAGATTCCAACGACTTTCCCTTTGAGCTGCTGAACCGATTTTATTTCAGATTGGCCCACCAGATCGAATTGCGGCTTGGAGTTGACGATCAAGACCAGCCTCACGGGCGCGCCGCGAACTGCGGCGGCGATAATCGATCCGGCGGCCGATGCGTAGTCAACCGAGCCGCCGATCAGAGCCTGCATCCCGACCGATCCTCGGATGAGGAGGGTTTCGAGATCGAGTCCTTCCTCGCGGTAGAATCCCTTGAGATGGGCGATCCTGAATTGCAATTCGGTAACGGCAATGGAGGTGGTCGAGAACCGTATCTTTTTTAGCTGCGACAGGGCCGGCGACGACACGAGGAATAGAGAAAACAGTATAAAAATGCCAATGACTGCTTTCTTCATATTCTGGCCTCCTTGAGTTCTCCTGAGATCTTCTCCACGTAAGCGCGGAGACTAACAAGCTGACCAAGTGGCGTCAATGTTTCACTTGTCACCGATCTTTTCGATGCGTGTGGACCTTGACAAGCTTGAGCGCTTTAACCTAGAAGAAGAGTCAGCCCCAGGCCACGAAAGGAGCGCCTATGTTCGCCAAAATTCGACACGTCGCCACCCACACGGAACGTTACGATACCATGGCTAAGTTCTACCAGACGATTTTCGGGATGAAGCAGATCACGACTGGATTGGTGGACGAGACCGGCCAACACAATCCCAACCGGGGGCACATCAGCGACGGCGTCATCGGCATGGCGCTTTTAGCCAAGCGGCCGGGAAGCCAGCAGGGGCTCGACCACTTCGGCTTTGAATGCGAGGACGTCAAGGAAGTGCTGGACAGGATAAAACAAAAGTACCCCGGACTTTTATTCACCAAGGCGCTTAGCTACGTGCCGTTTGCCGGCATCAGAGCCCAGGATCCCACCGGGACTCAATTCGACCTTTCACAGAAGGGAATGTCCAATGTCAGAGAGGGCTATCTGAAGGACGGGTGGGAACAACCGCGCTGGCTCAATCACATCGCGCTTCGTGCCCGAGAGCCCGATGAGGTGGCGGAGTTCTACACGAGCGTACTAGAGCTCGAAGAGACACCCCAACAAGCTGCTGATGGAGCGATCTCGCTCACCGATGGCAAAGTCCGTCTTGTGATCCGCCGCTGCCATGACGGTTTTTATCGAAGCTTAAGACAGGGCTTCGATCATATCGGCTTTAAAGTGGAGAGTGTAGAACAAACCAAGAAAGACCTGGACGAAATCGCCACGACTTTTCCCGAATCCGCGCCAAAAAAAATTGCCGTGGGCATGCAAGGCGGCGAGCTTGAGAGAGATTTACAAGCCTGTCCCATCGGCAAGCACGCATTCGCCGATCCCGACGGAGTGCTCTTGGATATTTCGGAATAGCCGCGCGTTGCGCTCGTTCAAAGCCGACTATCCGTTTTGCGCGCTCTAGCCTTGCCTCCAGACGCGGGCTGCCATCGCCGTACACAGGTATTAAGTAAAGCAGTGGCAGGACGAAGAGCGGCGCAAGCGATCAGAGGAGCGGTTTGGATTCGACGGGTAATCCGGCTGCCTGCCAGGCTTCCCAGCCACCGACCAGCGCGCGCGCTTTGCTCCATCCTGCTTTTTGTAGCTCCCGCGCCACACGGGCGCTTGTCGCTTCGTCCGGTCAAGCACAAAATGCGAAGAGCCACGTCTCGCGCGGCACGTCAAGTTCTGTGATTCGCTCAACCGCGCGATCCGGTGGAATTCTGAGCGCCCCCTGAGCCCGAAGATCGCTGCTCGCGAGACTGCGCTCCGCCCGCACATCGAGAACGAGGCTCGGCGCGCCCGATTGCTGAATTTCTCGCATCTCTGCGATCGTGATGAGCTCTCCCTGCTTATTTTCGCTTTCGCGGGAGATTGAAGTCGCCGACAACTCTTTCGGCACGCCGTGGGCGGTGCTTGTCGCGACCGTCTCTGTCGATGCCACCGTGGATCCATCGCGCCTTAAGAACATTAACGAGCCGCCGTGGAGCGCGACGGAAAGTAAGACGATAAAACAACAGATGAAAAACAAAGGCTCAGTGCCGGGAGCCGCGGCGAAGACCGGCAGTAGGATCAACAGCAGCGAACTCAGACCGCGAGGGCCAAACCAGGCGATCAACAGGCGACTGCGGAACTCCAGCCGGGTACCCGCTAGGGAAACGAAAAAAGCGATAGGGCGGATCAGCACCACGGCTACGGCGAAGAGAGCGACGGGCCAGCTCACTACGGTGAATCCGCTCCAGATCAGTGAACTGCCGAACAGAACGAAGGTGAAGAGCAGCGCCATCTCAGCGGTGGTTTGACCGTATTCAAGAAAACAATCGCAAAGCTCGACGTCGAGCGCCGCAATGGTCAACCCGGCGGCAAAGGCGGCGAGAAATCCGCTGCCGTGAACGGCCTCGGCCGCGGCATAAGCCGCGAAGGCCACCCCCAAAGAGTAGATTGATTCATAATCCCGGCGCACTCCGGTCTTGCGCCGGATCATTTCAAGCGCGCCGATAGCGAATAGCCCCACGGCGATCCCAGCGCCCGGTCCCAAAAGAAAAAGATCGAGACCGATCCGGGCCCATTCGGTTTGGCTGAGGAACCCGCCGTGGCCGAGAAACGGCATCGCTACCAGGATAACGGGTAATAAAACGACATCGTTGAGACCGCTTTCCAGCCGCAGCGCCAGCCGCACGGGCCCGGGAAGACCCGGACGCCGTAGCAGACCACGCAGCATCACCGGATCCGTCGAGGCGAGCGCTGCGCCAAGAATGGCTGCGGCCGCCATAGGAAGTCCGAGCAGCAGCCCGGCTGTGACAGCGATAAGTCCGGCGGAGAGAAGCGTTCCGGGACCCAAAACCCGGAAAGCCAGCGCGCCATGGCGGCGTACTTCTACGATGCTGAGACTGACGGCATCCGTGAACAGCACCAGAACCAGACTCAAAGTGGCCACGACACGAAGGATCGGTGACTCCAAAGTCACATCGAGCAACGCCAAGCCCGCCGGGCCGAGCATCGCGCCGAGTGCCAAGAAGACGCCGACCTGGGGCAGGTCGCTGCGGTCGATGATTCCGGAGAGCAGCGCGGCGATGATGATGACCACACCCACTAGCGCCAAGGTCAGCACGAAGAATTGCGAGTTGAAAAATTCCATGAGTTTTTTAAACGCTATGGTTGACGCTGCCTGCTAGCGCCGATGCTGCAGCACAAGCGCGTGCTCGAACATAGCAGTTCGGACTCGAGGGCAACAAGTGGATAAGGGAGGCCGGTCAGAAAAGGAATGAGCGAATGGAATGGATTCGTCTCAACTTCTTATTGGAGATTTTGAAAGATACGCAAGCATAGAAAGATTGCCTCATGATTCGTGTAGTTTCTTCGTCCAATATTTGCTTTGAATCCGTCTGCCTAGCCCCTTCGTTATGACTGTTTGCTTTTTTTCTCACAGCTGCTGTACGATGCGGCCGCATTTAACGAGCATAGCTCCCTAAGAGCAAAACCGCGCCCCGTTTCCTCACCTCTACCTCGACCGCTCGCGTGCCATGAGGATAAGGCAAATGACTTTAAGGCAATTCACCGCGCTGGCTACGGTAGCGAAGCACATGAACATCCCTAAAGCGGCACAAGCGCTGCGGATCAGCCAGCCATCCTTGTCGAAGCACCGAAAGCTTTGGAAGAAGATTACAAATCACAATCTACTTGCGCAATGGAAAGGCATCCAATTAACACGAATTTTTACTGAACGATTGATCTATTCATATTAATCGAAGCCAAATCACCGGCCAACGGACTCAGCCGGATCTTTGATATTTTTTTCGTCCCAGTCCAAAGGAGGATCAATATGTTTAAAGAAGACGCCGCTATGCATCCAATCATCTACGTTCGCGGCTATGCGATGAGTCAAGGGGAGATCGACGATACCACCGCCGATCCCTTTTGCGGCTTTAATCTCGGCTCCACGGTGTTCCGCGCCACGCCGGAAAAGACACGAGCACGAAAGTTCATCTTTGAATCACCGGTTGTGCGATTAGCGTCGGATTTCGGGTATCGGGACGTTTTTGCCGAAGGGTACGATATTCTGGACAGTGAGTGGAGCGGAACCTTGCCGAAAAAATCCATCATTATCTACCGCTATTATGACCCGGCGTCCAGCCTACTCGGAGGCGGAGAAACGCCGAAGATTGAAGAGTTCGCTAAGGGATTGAGTAAGCTCATTGCCCGGGTTCGGGAGCTCGTCTGCGACAATCCGGAAAACGAGACCCCGGCCGGTAAGTTTCGCTGCTATTTGGTTGCCCACTCGATGGGCGGATTGGTCTGCCGCGCATTCTTGCAGAACCCTGAGCTCGACGAAGCAAAGGCGCGCAGCTGCGTGGATAAAGTATTCACATTTGCCACGCCTCACAACGGGATCGACATGGCGGGCATCAATGTTCCCGAGTGGCTGAGTGTGGACGATATCAATAATTTTAACCGTGACCGCATGGCCGGATACCTGAACCTACGGAAGCGATACGAAGAAACCCAGCACGTGGACTGGCTGCCCGAGGAATCCTTTCCATCCGAAAAAGTCTTTTGTCTGATCGGGACCAATCGCAGCGATTATGAGGTGGCCAAGGGACTCTCGCGAACCTTCGCGGGCCACGGCGGCGACGGGCTAGTGAGGATCGAAAACGCCTGGGTATGCGGCGTCGCGACCGACGGGAAAGAGTCGGTTCCTACGGCGAAGGCTTTCGTATACCGATCGCATTCTGGTTACTTTGGCATCGTCAATAGTGAAGAGTCTTACCAGAACCTCGTCCGGTTCCTCTTCGGCGATATAAGAGTCGATATATGGCTCGATGTAGAGGACATTCGTTTACCCGAAGACATTCAGAAGGAAGCGGAGAGCGGCAAGAAAATCGGCGCACTCTACCAGTTCGAGGTGCTCGCGTCGCCGCGGGGAAAGCTGTGGTATCTCACTCGTCGGGTTGCCGAGGAAGATTCGGTCGCGTGCCTCGCCCACGACGATTGGCTCAAAGCAGCGAAGCCTTGCAAACTTTACCTCTCGACGATTTTCTTGGCGAAACGGGCGCGAGTCAACAAAGCTCGGCCATCGTTAGCGTACAGCATGACGTTAGGGGTGCGGGTTCCCGATTATGAAGTCGAGCGAAAGTTGTGGATCGATGAACACTACGAGGGAGGATATTTGTTCCGCGACGCCGTGGTCATCGAGCTGGTTCCGCCTGAGACTGAGGACGGAGATTGGGAAGTAAAGTACGATTGGCAAAGTGATAACATCGGTCAAGCTAGCCAAGCGTTACCCGCCAAGGAACTCAACAATGGTAAGGTTGAATTAACCATCGACTTTGGGAGTGACACCAGCCCAGGGATTCGCGGCAAACTGCGATTCGTCGTGTCGAGGTGGAATGCCGCGGCGGCTGATAAATAAACGGGGAAACAGAAATCCTCGTCCAGTCCTACAACTCCTAACGCCTGGGCGTTCAAAACCGATGTCTATCAAGGCCATCCTGAGTTGATCGGGCTGCTGTTCCGTTGAACGGCTTTCAACGTGGCTCTACAGCTCAAAATTTCGTCGTCGCGTGCGATCATTCCCGATGCTTCATTTGCTCCTTGACGTCCTTGCCCGATTTGCCCTAGTTTATTTCTCCCTCATACCTTTGATTCTGCAACAGTAAGCGCTGCTCCAGAGGTTTGTCTAATTCGCGAGGAGGATCATTGCCATGTTCGACGCCGAGCAGTTTAAAGACGATTGTCTCGCCGCCGCACGTCTTTTCTCGCGCTCGTAAGTGCCTTCGTTGCATCCACAGTGATCGAGAATAGGTGATCAATAAGGAGAGCAACGGTATCGTAATGTCGGTTTGATTGTCGTCACTCCTCCCACAACGCAATTCCGCCGAGCAGGCCAGCGACGTTTGAAACTAACCGGACATTTTGCGGAAGTTCGAGCCTGACCTTCTTGGCATTGCCGCCACCGATGTAAAGATAATCATAATTGAATAAATGTCGAAGCGCTTCTATCGCTTGGCCTAATCGCCGATTCCATTTCTTATTGCCAACCTTCTTGCGTGCCGCATTCCCTAAAAGGTCCTCGTAAGTCTTGCCGCGCAGGAAAGGGTGATGTGCCACTTCCAGGTTCGGAACCAGTTTGCCATCAACGAACAATGCGGAACCAAATCCGGTCCCCAGAGTGATCATGAGTTCGACGCCGCGGCCGGAAATCGCTCCGAACCCCTGCACGTCGGCATCGTTTGCGATGCGCACAGGCTTGCCCAATTTGGCTTGCAGGTTCTCTGCCAAAGCGAACCCGGCCCATTGCTTGTTTAGATTCGGCGCCGTTTCCGTGACGCCGTTTCGGACCACGCCGGGGAATCCTACCGATATTCGGTCGAACCTCGCATGTTTTACAGCCAAGCGCTGAATGACTTTCAGTACGGCAGCCGGCATAGAGGGAGACGGGGTTTTGATCCGGCTGCGAACGGTCAACGGCCGCCCCGAGCTGTCTAGAACAAGCGCCTTAATCCCACTGCCGCCGATGTCCACGACCAGCGTGCGAATACCTGTTCTGTCGCGCGAGTCAGCGTTCGTTTGGGCCATTTTAGTTTCTACCGTTAAGCGTTAGAAAGAGAAAGTTTACCGCGAGTCTCTTCTCATTCAATCAAACTACCGATGAGAGTACCTGAAAATTGAGCGCGCAAAAATACGGGAACCGACGGTTGCGGACTTGCGCGATTGAGCAAACGTGCAAACTCATTCTAATCTGCGGCGGCTCCGGGTGAACTCATAACGCCTATTCTTCCTTGCCTGCTCATACGTTTTGCACTAGTCTCGGCATCGGAAATCACCGCATCGGTCGATACATGGGTGACCCGAGCGCTTCTGACACGGGAGAGGAGATTGATTTTGAAGATCTTAAGTGCCGCACTACTTCTTGTTGTCCTTATAACCACACCGGCATCTAGTCAGTCCGGCAAGCCCTCTTCTCCGGCCGAAATAGCCGCCTATACCGGTCCGGATCGTGAGCGTTTGCTGGTGGAAGGCGCCAAGCGCGAAGGCAAATTGGTCTGGTACACCACGTTGGCCGTTGTTCAAAACAAACAAATCGCCGCCACCTTCGAAGCCAAATATCCTGGTGTAAAAGTTGAAACCTACCGCGCCGGATCCTCCGCGCTGGTCCAGAGAGTACTCAATGAAGCCCAGGCCCGGCGCCATATTGCCGACGCCATCGAGACGACGTTCCCCGGACTGCTGACGTTTCGCGAGAACCAGTTGTTGCTCGCTTACAATTCACCGTACCTCGCCGCCTTTCCCAATGAATCCAAAGAGAAAGCGCAGAATAACCTGGTGTACTGGACGATCGATCGCGAATCCTATATCGGATTCGCTTACAACAAGAATCTTCTGAGCCCAGCCGATGTCCCGAAGAATTTCGATGGCCTGCTGAAGCCTGCGCTCCGCGATAACCTCGGATTGTCGGGCGATGACACGGGCGCTCGAAGTATTGGGGCCATGGTCAAAGTCAAAGGCGAGGAATTTGTTAAAAGATTGAAGGAACAAAACATCAAAGCGTACATGATGGCCGGCAGCGCCCTGACTCAGCTCGTGGCTGCGGGGGAAGTGCCTGCTTCACCAAGCCAATTCTACAGCGCGACCCACGTGGCTGCGAAGAAGGGCGCCCCGGTGGCCTGGGTGCCGATGGACGTAAACGTCGTGGGCGCAGGAGGGGCGGCGGTATACGCCAATGCTCAGCGCCCGCACGCGGCCCTTCTTTTCGCCGATTTTCTCTTGAGCCCCGATGGGCAAAAACTGCTCGAGGAATTGGACTTCGGCAGCGCCCGAAAGGATTACGGGTTCAAGCGCTGGTATCCTGAAAAAGAGGGAACGCTCGCTCAATACGAGCAAGCTTTGGAAAGATGGCATAAACTGCTCAAGGAAATCATTCGCAAGTGAGCGAGTCCTAAAAAGTTGATCTCGATGTTGAGCAATTGATTTTACATCCGGTACGCCAAACCCATTTGCTCCTTGACGTCTTCGGTTCCATTTGCCTTAGTTTATGCCGCGGCCCGGTTGGCCGATCCATTCACATCTTCGATTCTGGGTTACAGTCAGCAATCGTTTTTGTTCTGAAGAATCCCCGGTTCAGACCCTTTGGGCTGTTCAATGGTTCAAGGCTGCACTAAGTTTTCTTTGAAGCCTCAAATTAACTTTTCAGTGAGTTTTTATTTATGAAAATCCACCAGCCAGTGCATCTTTAGCCGACCTCTCTTCTTGCCTTCGCTTGCTGCTTCTGGGAAAACCGAAACAACACGAAAGCAGCTTTGGGGCATATCACTGAAATCGCTACGCACGTTTTTCTCAGAGGTGTTCTACGGCTGGCGCATGGTTGGGATGGTCTCCGCCATGCGTGTTCTTGGCGGTGGGCTGCACAACTATGGCTTCACCGTTTTCTTTCTACCACTCAGCCAAGATCTCGGATTGAGCCGCGCTGCAACATCGCTGGCATTCTCACTCGCGCGCGCTGAAGGCGCACTCGAAGGCCCCTTCGTCGGCTATCTCATCGACCGCTTCGGTCCGCGGCCGATGATTCTCCTCGCCACGATCATGTGCGGAGTCGGTTATATCCTGCTCGCCTGGGTCGATAACTACACGGCTTTTCTAATCGTCTATCTCGGCATTATTTCGCTCTCCTTTACGCCCGGCTTCGTCCACGCGTCGATGGCCGTGGGCAATACCTGGTTCATTCGCCATCGCGCTCGCGCTATGACGGTTATCAGCTCGGCGGTCCCGATCGGCGGCACTCTGCTAACACCGCTATTGGCAATGGCAGTGCAGGCGTGGGGATGGCGTTGGGGCGCGATTCTCGCGGGAGCGCTTTTCCTCGTCATCGGCATACCTCTTGGAATAGGCGTGCGTCCTTCGCCGGAAAGCATGGGGCTCCTGCCGGACGGCGACTTGCCGCGAACGCAGGCAACGAACAGCGATGGCTCGACGAACCCCTCGCGGGAAAAATCAAGCGAGATCGATCCGACGTTGCGCGAAGCCATGAAGACCATGGTGTTCTGGCTCTTCGTGATCGGCATGACGGTGCGTGTCGCCGCTTACAGTACGGTCAGCGTGCACTTCGTACCAATCATGGTGTGGAAAGGCTTAACCCAAGAACACGCGGCTTTCTTGCTCGGCGCCTTTGCCTTTTTAAATTGGGCCGCCCATTACCTCATCGGTCCGCTTGCGGACGCGGTCAATCGTCCCAAGCTCTTGGCGGCCTGCATGCTGGCGGCCGCAGGCTCGATGCTCCTGCTCATTTGGGGCGATGGACTCTGGCCGCTCTGGTCATTCACGATTCTTTTTACCGCCATCGACGCATCGTTTCCGGTTGTCTGGGCAACCATCGGGGACTTCTTCGGGCGCAAATATTTCGCCACGATCCGGGGCACCATGGCCTTTTTCTACACCTGGGGCGGTGTCTTGGGTCCCGTGATCGCCGGCGCCATTTATGACCGCAGCCAGAGTTATGTTGCGACCTTATGGGGACTCTGCGGGATTCTGCTACTCGGCAGCGTGCTCACGGCATTGCTGATCAAACCCTGGAATCTAGCGCACGAAAAGCAAACGGCGAAAGCGGGATCGATTTAGCAAAAGAACGCGGATCCCGGATCTCGCGCGGCGGGCCTGGTTTTCAGGAATTGCTCAAGAATTGGTGATGGGTTTCAATGAGCTTTTCAAAGTGAGGTCTCTCTTCATTTGAAACAGTCGTTGGAAATTTTGCGCCGCTTCGTCTCCAGCGCGTGAGCCAGTCTTCGCCCAGGAGGCGTGGAGATAAGGGATGATCTCCGGCTCCTTTCGCTGTCGTGAAAGCGATGGTTGTGTCTGACTTGGGCCCCGTGCCGACCCCTTGTGCGACAAAAAAGCCTGCCGTCAGGAGCGCAACTCTCACGGCAGTCGAAGCTGAGTAAGTGTAGAGCTCCGCTGATTTTGGCAGACAGCGCTTAAAAATGCGCGCAAAGATCTCGGCGGTCCAAAGCGCGGCGTCTGTTTTGGATGAGAATGGGTCGTAAAAAATAAGGTCGGGAATTGTTGTTGATTCGATAAAACCCCGGAAATCTCCCTTGAGAAGTTCCCATTGGAGCAGGCTTGAAGCGTGGTTCCACTCGCCGTCTTCAAGAATCTGGAAGGGAGCAGCGTGGCGAAGATGAGGGAAGCAGGCGGGATTTTTGGCGGCGAGGGTGAGCGGATCGAGATCCCATTCGAAACTCACAAGGCGCAGAGGGCGCAGGGCGGTTTCACCTTTCTCCGCATAACATCGTTCAAAACAGCGAATGGCAGCCATGGCATTGGAGGCCGCACCGAGTCCTACGTCCCAGATCACCAGCTCGTCTGCCGGAGCTTCGCGCTTCAATAGGCGAACGCCGAGAGACGACTGCTCCACGTAGAGTTTGTTGGCTTCATCACCCGGGGCATTCACCGAGTGCATGACCTCGCCGGAGCTGATCTGGCGTATGCTGGAAAAGCCCC
>OCZV010000464.1_pt1 | contig 14729 bp, 7 predicted proteins | sample 1539051 | NCBI WGS metagenome assembly OCZV01 (sample SAMEA3113581, study PRJEB22503) | soil metagenome
CGGCGACGAACTGCCTGCGATCGTGCGCGGCCCGCTCACCATCGGCGACATGGTCTGCTGGAACGCCGCGATCGGCCCGTCCTACAAGGCCGGCCGCTGGGGTCAGCTCGACCTGCAGAAGAGCGCGCACACGGCCGTCCGCAATCCGGTGACCGGCTTCGCGGTCAAGTACTCGCAACAGCACGAGGACTTCAACCTCGCCGCCCAGCGCGGGATGCCCGGCCCGTTCGACAACGGCGTCATGCGCTTCGCCTGGGTCGCGCCGCTGGTCACCAACTGGATGGGCGACGACGGCTTCCTCAAAAAGCTCTACGTGCAGGTCCGCCAGCCGGGCATCTACGGCGACGTCCAGACCTACCGCGGCAAGGTCGTGGCGCTGGATGCGGAGCGCACCGTGGCGCGGATCGAGATCACCGGCACTAACCAGGAGAACGAGGTCTCGACCTCAGGCCATGCCGAGGTGGTCCTGCCGCGCCGCTGACCGACGCGCGCTAGCCCCGTCTCAAGCCGCGAACGATGGCTGAAGACCGATGGGCGCGTCGCCGTGTGGACGACGACGTCGTCGCCCCTCCAAAGCGCCCGCCGCGGGCGTGATCGATGAGCCCGACCACGCCCTCGGCGTCGGCGAACACATGGCGGGCCTGCGCCGTGCTCCCGAGGCGCTGGTGCCGGTGCCGCTGATCGAGGTTACCTCCCCTGCGGCGTGCTTCTCGCCGAAACGCGGGTCCGCCCTGGCGCGCCAAAGCCGCGGTTTGACAACCTTCAGGACCCGACGAAACGCGAGATCTCGATTCTCGGCATGGCCCTTGGACTAGCGAATGGCTGTCGCGGTGACCCCGCAGATCAGTTGGTATCCCGAGGCAGAGCCTGCTGGCTCGCGCCGTTAGGCCGACGCTCTTGTCCCTGCGGATGTCTTCCGGTCTTCCGCTGCTCGTCTGCGGTATGCGCATGGACGAGCTGAGCCGAACCAGAGCCGAACCGTTTCGAGCCCTGTTCACCCCGCCTGAGCGGATGCCTTTCAAACCCGCACCCCCGCGGTCGTCCGCTAACCAATTGAGTTTTCAAGATTGCAACCTCCGTACCAGAACGGCCGTGGTTCAGTTGCGTCAGAGAAAGGGGTCCCACAGAAACGAAAAACAGCCCAATTCGGGCCTTTCGACCGGCGCCGGTGGTTCGGATAAGGCGGACAGCTAAGCAAAGTCCGTTCGGATCTCACCATGGACGCGTTCACACAGGGTGGAGGCGGAGACTGCATTCCTACCCGGTCTCCGTGGGGTTCCGGACAACTATCAGGCCCATTTAGGCCGTGCACAAAGGAAATCCTTTCTGCTGGCGGAATTCGAGCGCGCACTCATCGCCGGGCGGGTCAAGGCCGGCATGGCGCGCGCCAAGACGCAGGGCAAGCGCCTTCGGCCGACCGCGGATCCCCGCGCGGAAGGAAGCGGCAATCCGCCGCGATCTCCTGGCCGGGCGCAGCCTGCGCAGCACGATCAAGGCGCACAGTGTCGGCTCCAAGACCGTGCAGCGGATCAAAGCCGAGCTGACCGACCGCCGTCGAAGCGCCCCCTGATTTTGTCGGGCCGAAGCACGACCACGCCGCTGACGCCAGACCACTCCGGCGCGTGGCTAGCAGATCCTTGGAGAGTGGGTGCTGCGCCCCCTTGGCACGGTCCAGGGTTCGGCATTTTGAGGTTGACCAGCGACACCCGTGCCGGTGGGCTGGCGGCGATGACGCCCCTATCGGCGGAAGCAACCAGCGGCTTTCGTTGCTTGGCGCGCTCGCGCGTTCTCCCGGAACCCGACCGGGTCTGCTACGCGCTGGTCGCGGCGGTGTGCGATGCGGACGCAGGATGAGCAGCAGGCACGCCGACCTGGTAAACCACCACCGGCTCACTCTTGCCCCTGACCGCGATCGCCGTGAGAGCGGCAATGGCGAACTCCGACAAGCCGGCGATCGCTTGATACGAGTTGTGGCTGAGCAGCGTTTGTCCGGGACCCGCCTGCGCGCAGAGGCGCGCTGCCAGATTCACGTGGTCGCCGAGCACCGTGTAGTCCATGCGCTCGCGACTGCCCATGGCGCCCATGACCACTTCGCCAGTATTGATGCCGATGCCGATCGCCAGGTCCCAGTCGGGGTGCTGCCTGCCCAGCTCCGTCATTCTGCGCTGCATGGCGAGCGCACAGCGCACCGCGTTGGCGACCATGTCCTCGCCCTGGAACACCGCGATGATCTGGTCGCCGACATACTTGTCGATGTCGCCGCCGTGACTCACCACCAGCTCGGCAAGGTGCTGGAAGTAGAGGTTCAGCACCTCGACCACGACCTCAGGGTCGTGGCGCTCGGCGAACGCGGTGTAGCCGCGGATGTCGCAGAACACCATGGTGACCAGACGCCGCTCGCCGCCGAGCCGGACCCCCTGGTAGTCGGACAGCTTGATCGCGGCGAGCGTCCCACCGGAGACGAACTTGGCGAGCTGGAAGCGCTCGTTCAGCCCGACCACCATGTCGTTCATGCGCTTGGCCAAATCGCCGATCTCGTCGCGCGAGCGCACCCCCTCGACCCGGGCGCGGAAATTGCCCTGGGCGACCTCGCTGGCGACCCGCTCAATTTTGAGGATCGGGCGGCTGATCCGCAGTGCGAGCGCAATCGCGCCGGCGACCGCCACGGCGAGGCCGATGATCACCCACAAGCCCAGGCTGTGCAGCATCTTCTCGATCGCGAGATAGGCCTCGCGCTGCCTCTTCTCAACGATCACCGCCCACTCGAAGGGCCGCGGAAAGGCGAACGCGCCCAGCATGACCTCGCCGTCGGGGCGGCGGTACGGCTCGACGCTGATCAGGCGCGCGCCCGAGGTCAGCAGGCCCACCGCCTCGGCCACGATGTCGTGGTCGGTGAGATCGGTCCGCGCCGGATCGAACACCTGCTGCCCCTCCGCGTCGATGATCGTGATGAAGCCGGTCCGGGTGAACGGGTGCGTCTGGATCATACGTTTCAGCGGTTCGAGATCGATGCGCGCCGACAGCGAGGTATGTCCATCCCCGAGCATCAGCTGCATCGGCAGGACCACCGTGGCCAGCCAGTCGTCGGACTGCGGGATGTAGCGGACCTCGCTCACATAGGCATCGCCGCTCTCCCGAAACACCTCGACCACGGCGGCCGGCACCCGTAGCACCTCGAGCGGATCGAGCGACGCTTCCTTGAGCCGCGCCGCGAAGTCATCCTTGACGACGACCATGGGCAGCGCGGCGCCTTCCACGGTGATCTGCAGGGCAACGATGTCCGGAATGTCGGTGATGCCCATCGTGAGCAGGGAAATCTTCTGCTCGATACCCAGGCGCGGGTCGTCCAGCGCGTTGCGGATCAGGAGGAGCGGAGCCAGCCAGGTGCGCTCGTAGAGGTCATTGATCTCGTCGACCAGCTGCTGGGACGTGACCACCAGCTGCTCGTTGGCCGAGCTCTTGAGCTCGTCCTGGGCGATCCGGATCATGGTCCGGCCAGCCACGATCAGCGGCAGGATCGCGATGGCGACCGCGAACAGAAGGAGCTTCTGACGGAGACTGAGCCGCATCGGGGTCGCTTCTCTCGCCGCGGCGCTATTCGCGCCGGCGCACCGAGACCTTGATCTCGTCCCAGGTCTGGCCGCAGCCCAACCCGGTGCCATCAGCGACGCCGAGGCGGACCGCATACTCGCCGGGCTCGGTGTAGGCGTGCACCACCTTGGCGCCGGAGCGGGTCACGCCATCACCCAGGTCCCAGAGGAAGCTCAGCGGCTCGCCGTCGGCGTCCGTCGACGCCGACGCATCGAACAGGAGATGGTCGTAGGCGCCGCCGACCAAGCCGTCCCGATCGCCGCCGGCGACCGCGACCGGAGGCGCATTGACCCACACCCGGGCGAAGTCGGTCGCGGTCCCGCAGCTCGCGCCGGAATCGTCGGTCACCGCAAGCTGTACCTCGTAAACGCCGGGGGTCTCGAACACGTGCGTGACCTGCTCGCCATCCGCGCTGGCGCCATCGCCGAAATCCCACCGGAACCGGGTAAGCGCGCCATCGCCGTCGTGCGACGCCGCGCCGTCGAAGATCACGGGCTCGCCGGGACAGACCACCCGGTCGGGCCCGGCCACGGCGCGCGGGGATTCGTTGATGTGGAGCAGATGGCTCGCCTGCTGCTGGCTGTTGCTTACATTGCGCCCGTCGTCGGCCAGCAGCGCCACCTGAAAGCGCCCAGGCACGGCATAGCGGTGCTCGACCTCCGGCCCCTCGGCGCTGGCGCCATCGCCGAGGCTCCACGCGAAACGCTCGATTGCGTCATTGGGATCACTCGAGCCCGTGGCGGCGAAGCGCACCGGCTCCTCGACGCAGGCGACCGCCGGGGCGTCGATCACCGGTTCCGGCGGCGCATTGACGTCAACAATTAGGGTGTCGGTCGCCGCGTTGTTCGGCAGATCGGTCTCGTCGAGCACCGTGAGCTTCACCTCATATCGCCCCGGCTCGCGAAAGCGGTGACGGGCGTTCACGCCCTGCGCGCTCGAGCCGTCGCCGAAGTCCCAGAACCACGCCGCGATCGAGCCGTCCGGATCCACCGACGCCGAGCCGTCGAACACGACCTCCTGGTTGACCCCGACCAGCTGGTCCGCGCCAGCTTCGGCCACCGGTTGCCCGTTGGCGACCACCCGGTGCTTAACCTCCGCGAGGTCGCAGGCCGCGGCGGTAGCATCGGTCTCGATGCCCAGCCGGACGACGTAGACGCCCGGCACCCAATAGGTATGCTCGACCACAGGTCCTGCGGCGGTGTTGCCGTCGCCGAAATCCCAGCGCCAGGTCACGATCTGCCCCGTAGCGCCCGAGGACGCGCTGGCGTCGAACGTGACAGGCGCCCCAACAGCGATGCTGCTCGGACCCGCGATCTGTGCTACGGGCGCCTCAACGACGCGCACCCGCATCTCGTCCGCGTCGGTGTTGCTGCACTGGCCGGCCTGGTCGCCTTCGATGCTCAGCACGACCCGGTAGTCGCCGGGCATTTGGTACACGTGCACCGGCTGGGCGCCACCGCCGGTGGCGCCGTCGCCGAAGTCCCACTCGAAGCGATTGACCACGCCGTCGAAGTCGTGTGAGGCCGAGCCGTTGAAGTGCACCTCCGTGCCGGCGCAGGCCTCCTGATCGGGTCCGGCGTCTGCGATCGGGGATTCATCGACCCGCACCACGATCCGATCGGTGTGACTGTCGTTGGGGAACCCGGACTCGTCGCGGACGCTCAGGGTCACCGGATAGACGGCTCCCTGGTCGTAGGTCTTCGTCGGATTGACCAGGTCGGCACCCGTGCCATCGCCGAAATCCCAGCGATAGCGCAGCAGACCACCGTCCGGGTCGCGCGAGGCGCTGCCGTCGAACACAACGACGTCGCCGGCGCACACCTCCCTGTTGCCGCCGGCATCGGCGAACGGCGCCCGGTTGACGGTGACCGTCAGGGACGCGCGGTGGCTGGCGTTCGCCAACCCGGTCCCGTCATCGACCGTGAGCACGACCGGGTAGATGCCGCCTTCGGCGTACGTATGGGCGACGCGCTCGCCGGCCGCGGCCGGCGACCCGTCGCCAAAGTCCCAGACGTAGGTCAGCGGATCGCCGTCGGCGTCGGCCGAACCCGACCCATCGAAGGTGATCGTGCTCTCCCAGGTGACGATATCGGGGCCTGCCTCAGCCACCGGCGCGTGGTTGATGCGGATCTCGAGCTCGTCCTGGTTGACCGCATTGATCGCGCCGCTGTCGTCGGTGACCGTGAGCTGCGCGGTGTAGACGCCAGGTGCGGCGTACGCGCGAACCACCTGTTGGCCGAAGGTCGGCTCGGGCTGATCGCTGAAATCCCATCGATACGTGGCGATCCGGCCGTCCGGGTCGAACGAGCTGGCCGCGTCGAAGGTGACCGCCTCGCCCGGCGCGGCGAGGACGTCGTGTCCGGCGCGCGCCGCCGGTGGCGCATTGATCACCACCTTGGCCTCGTCGTAGTCGACCGCCTTGTCCTGGCTGGTGTCGTCGCGCACCGCAAGGCGGACGTGATAGACACCGGGTCGGTCGAAGGCGTAGCTGACCCGCGGCCCGCTCGCGGTGGCACCCTCCTTGAACTGCCACAGATATTCCGCGACGTCACCGTCGGGATCGAGCGAGCCCGCGGCGGCGAAGGACAGCTCCTGACCCGGCGCGCCGACCAGATCGGGGCCGGCATCGGCGATCGGCGCCGCATTGACCGTGACCCGCAGACTATCGCTCGCACTGCTGCGGATAGTCCCAGAATCGTCGGCGACCGTAAGCCGCACAAGATACTCGCCGGGCTTCTGGTAGACGTGCACCGGCATCGCACCAGTCCCGCTGGCGCCGTCGCCGAAGTCCCATTGGTAGCTGGCGATCGCGCCATCGGGGTCGCGGGATCCGGTACCGTCGAAGTGAACCTCGCTGGAGGTCACCAGCTGGTCCTCGCCCGCCTCGGCGACCGGCGGCTCGTTGACCACGACCGTCAGCTGATCCGAATCGAGGCTCGTGCCGGTCCCCGAATTATCGCGGACTGTGAGGGTGACCGGGTAAGTGCCCGAGCCGCGGTAGGCGTACTCGACCACCTGACCGTCGCCCTTCGCGCCATCACCGAAGTCCCACAGATACTCGACGAGAGCGCCGTCCGGATCTGTCGAGGCGCCGCCATCGAAGGTGATCACCTCGCCGACAGCGACGCTGCGGTCCGGGCCGGCCGCGGCTACCGGCGGTGCGTTCACCACCACCTGGAAATCGTCCGTCCCGGCGCCGTTGGCGACGCCGGAGTCGTCGCGTACCGTCAGGACGACGCGGTAAGTGCCCGGCGCGTCAAATGCGTGGCGGCCGGACGGCGCGGCGAGCGTGGTACCATCGCCCAGATTCCACAGGTACTCTACGATCTGGCCGTCGACGTCGTAGCTGCGGCCGCCTTCCAGCGCGATGTCCTCGCCGGCCGATACCCGCCAGTCGTCACCCGCGACCGCGACCGGCGCCGCATTGACCCGAACGACCTGCTGATCGATCGAGAAGTTGCAGGGCGGCGCCGTGTCATCCTCAACGCGCAGCGTTACGATGTAGTGGCCGGGCCGCGCGAAAGCGTGGCTCGCGTTCATTCCCTCGCCCAGCGCGCCATCGTCGAAGTCCCAGAGGTATCGGGCGATCGGCCGTTCCCCGTCCAACGAGAGCGCGCCATCGAGATTGACGGTCTGGCCCGGCGCCACCACCAGGTCGTCGCCAGCCACCGCGGTCGGCGGCCGTTTGATGAACACCTCGAAATCGCGCTTCGCGCCAGCGCCCACCTGACCCGAGTCATCGCTCACCCGGAGTGTCGCGCGATAGGTACCCGGGCGATCGTAGGCGTGCACCACGGCCCGGCCGCTCGCGCTCTCGCCGTCCCCGAACTCCCAGAGGTAGCTCAGGGGCTCGCCGTCCGGATCGGCCGAGCGCGAGGCGTCGAACGCGACCGAGAAGCAGTTGGCCAGCAGGTCGACGTCGGCTTCCGGCAGAGGGCGGCCGTTCGGCCTCCAGGCCCGCGCCGGCAGCTGGATCGGCAGCTCGCGCCCATCCTGGTCGTGGATTTCGAAGGTCACGTCGTTCGGCATCTCGTCGCCGCCGCCGAATACCACTGCGGCCAGCCTGCCTCGTTCCTCGTCCTCGAGCGCCACTTCGGCCTCGCGCCATTCGTTCTGGCCCGAGGCGGCGAGCGGCGCCGAGCGGAACGCGGTGCTCAGCGCGACGTCGGCATTGGCGGCATCGAAATTGCGGATCGTCAGCCGCTCGGCGTCCTCGGGCACGAGGAACCGCAGCTCGGTGATCTGAGCCTCGTCGGGCACGCGCAGGCTGGGCGCGAAGGAAAAGATCTCGAGCCCGTCCGGCGCCAGATTGCGGTGCTCGCGCAGGCTCATCGTCGCCTCGTACAGGTTCGCGTCGTCGCCCTCCGTGCCATCGATCTGCAGCCGGAAGAAGCGGCGGCCGCCGACGGCCTCGCCCTGTTCCGGGGCAAAGCTCATGAGGGTCTGCCAGCGGCCATCCTGCCCCGGATCGACGCCGAAGCTGCGCACCGCGATCTCGCTGCCCGCCGCGAGCTGCTCGTCGTCCGGCGCCGCCGCTGCAGCTCCACTATAGGCGCCCTCGCCGCCATAGAGCCTGAACCGGGTCTCGGTGTCGGGGCCCGCGCCGTACAAATGGTCGTGGTCGCCGCCGCTATCCGGATCGAACACCCGCAGGAACAGCTCATCCTGCACGCTCTCGGGCACGCTCAGGAAGATGACCTCGCGATAGTCGGGATCACCTTCCGCGGTCGAGGCGTTCGGCCCGTAGGTGACCGAAAGCGGAACTTCCTGGGCCGCGCCCGACGCGGCTCCGAACAAGACCGCCAGAGCGAGCGCCGATGACGCTCCTGCCAGCAGTCGCCAGGCGCTTCGCATTGTGCTCTCCCTGCCTCTTTTCGGCGCGACTTCCGCTGCGCCTGCTAACGGAACGTATACCGCTGCCGGTTGCCCGCGTAGTCCTCGAGCTCGACATCCGTCAACGCCACCGGCCCCTGTATGCCCGCGGGCACGATCAAGGTCGAGCGGTAGCTCTGGCTCGAAGGGTCGAAGCGCAGGAAATCGGACAGGGTCGCATCGCCCACCCGCAGGGTGAAGGGCGCAGCCTGCTTCATCCCCGAGGCGTCGTTTGCTACCACTTCGACGCTCACCGTGGCGCCGGGCGCGGCCTGGCTGGGCGACACCCCCTGACGGACGAGCTGCGGCGGCTCCTGATCCAGAAACACGTCGAGCTTCTCGACGCTGACATTGCCCACCAGATCAATCGCGACCAGCTCGATCGCATTCCGGCCCTGGCGCAGGGTGATCGACTCTTCGAACGTGTCGTTGATCAGCGTCGCAGTGCGGCCGTCGATCAGGAGACGGCCGCCGCCCGGGAGCCGACCGCGCAGCGGCAGCCACTCCACGGCGGTGACGAGCGGTGGCGGCGCCTCGAGTTCGATCGGCGGCGGCTCGTGGTCGATGGTCACCTGGAACTCGTCCCGGGTGACGAAGCCGGACGATGCTACCACCTGCACCGCGAAGCGCTCCTCAGGCTCATGCAGCGCCACGTTGACGCCGAACCGCCCGTCGGCATCGGCGTAGGAAGACGCGCGCTCGGTGCCGTCGGCCGCCTCGATCACGACACGCGCATCCGCGTCGGTACGCCCGGCTATCGAGATCACCTCGCGATCGGTCACGAAGTGGCGGGCGGAGAGGCGGGGGATCGCCGGGTCGAACTCCACCGCCGCCGCCTGATCCGGCATGAACATGAACGTGCGGCGGCGCTCGGTCGTGTTGCCGGCGGCGTCGCGCGCCTCGATCGCGACCGCATTCACGCCGGCCGACGGCCGATACAGCAGATCGAAGCTGCCGTCGGGACCTATCGGGACGGGCTCCCCGTTCAGCTGGAGCACGGCACCGGGCTCGCTTTCGCCCTGCAGGCGGATCGGCGCCGCGCGCAGGATCGTGCCCTCTTCCGGCCCGCCGATCGAGAGGTAGGGCGGCATCACGTCGGTCTGCACGTGAAACCGCCAGGCATCGGCGCGCTCGCCCGGCAGGCCGAACCTGTCGAGCGCGGCTATGCGCCAGTAGTAGGTCCCGATGTCGAGGGGACTCGGATCGTAGCGGACGTCGGTCAGGCCCCAGCGGCTCTGGATCATGCGCCGGAAGCCGGGATCGTGTGCCACCTCCAGCCAGTAGCCCGCCGCGTCGGCGACCGGCGCCCACGTCAGCTCCGCCGCGGCATTGAATGCCACTTCGTCGTCCTGCGGCTCCAGCAGGGCGGGCGGCGGCAGGATGTCGATTTTGGGCGTCGGCGGCGCACCGCTGCGCACCAGCGTCGCCTCGTTGCGGCCGAGGTCAACGCTCGCGCCCTGCGCCGACACTTGCAGGACGCGCTCGTCGTAGTTGGTGAACTTGGAGCCGCTCGTGTCCCGCCGGACCCAGAAACTGGTCGAATCGATCCGGGTCTCGACCTCAGGCACCTCGAGCTCGAAATTCTTGCGCTGGCTCTTGCCGGCGAGCAGCGCATAGAGGTCGCCTTCGATCAGGCTCACCTTGGCTTCCTCCTCGCGGCTCAGTGGGTCGACCCGCATGCGCTGGATCACCGCCTGGGAATTGGCATTCAGGCGCAATCGACTCTCGTCGCGAAAGGTGATCTGCGCGGTCGAGCGCGACAGCGTGCGGACCTTCTCCTCCTCGATCAGGACGTCGTTCAGCGCGCGATCGGTCCAAAGCAGCTCCTGCGGACGCTGGCCTTCGACCCATCCCTGACGGTCGCTGAGCAGGGCCTCGGCGGCAGTATCGCGCTGCTCGAGCGCCAGCGCGAGCGCTTGGGACGCGGTCATCCTCGCCTGGTCGGCGAGGCTGATCGCCTCGGCCCACTTGCCGTCCTTGCGCGCCGCGACCCCCTGGTCGCGCAGTCCGATCGCGCCTGCGATCTCATCAGGCGCGAACAGCCGGGCGCCCTCCTCGGTGGCCTGCTGAATGACGTCAAGCGCATCCTCAAGCGCCCGATTTGCCCGCACGACCTCCGCGGCCGGGATGTGAAGTTCGAGGCCCGGATAGACGTCAGTGATCGCATTCAGGCCGTTGGCACGCAGGATCTCAGTCCAGAGGTCTGGATCGCCAAGATGCTCCGCCGCGAGATCCCGAAGCGTGTCGCCTTCCCCGACGCGGATCGTCAGGATGTCGCCGGTCTGCGCAAGCGCGCCATGCCCGATCAGCCAGCAGCTGCACAGCATCGGCCAGAAGCGACGCATCCTCCGGCAGGCGCGACCTGCATCGTTCCGCGCTCGATACATCGGGCACCTTCACCGGGCCTGAGCCATCGCATCGGCAAAAACCATAACGCCGGCAAGGCGCCGAGGCGAGGGGTTTGCAGAATTGATCGCAGCACACGCTCGGCGTAAATCGCGGGGCGGCGCCAGCAGCAGCACGAGGTCGTGGTCCTGAAGCGCGGCGCCTCGGGCAAAAGCGCGTTCAACTACTCATGCTTAAGCCCATTTGGGCCGATCAGGGCCTTGGCTGCCTCCTTGAACGTCGTGATCTTGGCAGGGCCACGCTCGGCGATCGGGTCGATACCCTTCTTGACCAATCGGCGGGCCTCCAACGCCTCCTCCCGCGCATCGGCCTGCCCCACCTCGGGATAGGGGCCCAGCCTCACGCCATGTACTGGCCGCCGTTGGCCGACAAGGTCGAGCCGGTGATGAAGCCGGCGTCGTCGCCGGCCAGGAACACCACGCAGCGTGCCACCTCCTCGGGCTCGCCCAGGCGCCCGACCGGGATCAGCGGCAGGATCTTCGACTTCAGCACGTCCTCGGGCACCGCGCGCACCATCTCGGTGCCGATGTAGCCCGGCGCCACCGCGTTCACCGTGATCCCCTTGGCCGCGTTCTCCTGGGCGACCGCCTTGGTGAAGCCGATCAGCCCGGCCTTGGCCGCCGAGTAGTTGGACTGGCCGAACTGCCCCTTCTGGCCGTTGATCGAGCTGATGTTGACGATCCGCCCGAAGCCGCGCTCGCGCATGCCCTCGATCACGCCCCGGGTCATGTTGAACACCGAATCGAGGTTGGTGCGGATCACGTCGCTCCACTGCTCGAGTTTCATGCGGTGCAGGGTGGTGTCGCGGGTGATCCCGGCGTTGTTGACCAGGACCTCGATCGGCCCGAGATCGGCCTCGACCCGGGCGATCCCGTCCTGACATGCCTGAAAGTCGGAGACATCCCACTTGTAGACCGGGATGCCGGTCTGCTCCTTGAACTTGCCGGCCGCCTCGTCGTTGCCGCCGTAGTTCGCCGCCACCTGGTAGCCGGCCTCCTTCAGCGCGACCGAGATCGCGGCGCCGATCCCTCGCGTCCCGCCACTCACCAATGCCATGCGCGCCATGCCTCAACCTCCCTGGGTCTCGCGGCTCCCTCGATCGGCGTGGTTTAGCGCGGACCGGTGCCCCCTGACCACCACCGATCGCGTTCGGGACACCACCCGAAGCAACCCACCGCCAAGCCTGCCTGCCAACGATGACACGAGGCACCGACCAGGTGATTCGCCCCGGGCCGCGAGCTCTCGGGCAAGAACCGCCCCGGCCCGCGCCCTTTCCCATCGATCTTGGCTGACTCCTCGGTCGTGCGCGCCGACGCTGGCAATCCCTGGCGAGCGCCTGGGCCGCGAGGACAGCGGCGACGGCGGCACCAGGACCGGCATCCTGCCCGATCCCTTCATCGATGCCCATGCGCGGCCGAAGGCATCCCCCTTTTGACCCGCGATCCCCGACGCTATCGGATCGATTTCCCGACGATCATCCTGATCACGCCCGGTGACGAGAGACCCTGGACGCGCGGTCCAGAGGCGCAGTGTGCGTTGGACTCGTAGGTAGTGACAGGGCGCTCTATATTGGCCAGGACGGTTGGAGAGCTTGCGATGGCATTGATCGTCGGTGAGCTGTACGAGGCCCTGAGGCTGGCGCAGGTCCCGGACGACAAGGCCCGGGCGGCAGCCGCCGCGGTTGCCGATCTCCAGCGCCGGATCGGCCGGATCGAGACGCTGGTCCCGGTGAGCACGGCGGTTCTCGCGATGAACACGGCCCTGGTCATCGCCGCCGCCGGGCGTCTCTTTCGGTTCTTCTGACGAAACGGGCCGCGTGGGGCGGCCCGTTCAGGTTCGGTGGAATTGGGGAAGAATCAGTCGCGGGCGACGCACATCGCGATGCCCATGCCTCCGCCGATGCACAAGGTGGCGAGGCCCTTCTTGGCATCGCGCTTGATCATCTCATGCAGCAAGGTGACGAACACCCGCGTGCCCGAGGCGCCGACCGGATGTCCAAGGGCGATCGCCCCGCCATTGACGTTGACCTTGTCCGGGTCCCAGCCGAGGTCCTTGTTGACCGCGCAGGCTTGGGCGGCGAATGCCTCGTTGGCCTCGATCAGATCGAGGTCGTCGACGGTCCACCCGGCCCGTTCCAGGGCCTTGCGCGAGGCCGGGATCGGCCCGGTACCCATGATCGCCGGATCGACCCCGGCGTGTGCCCAGGACACGATCCGGGCAAGCGGCGTGATCTTGCGCCGTCTCGCCTCGTCCTCGGTCATCAGCACGACCGCAGCGGCGCCGTCATTGATCCCGGACGCGTTGCCCGCGGTCACCGAGCCGTCCTTGGCGAACGCCGGGCGCAGCTTGGTGACCGCATCGAGCGTGGTGCCGAAGCGCGGGAACTCGTCGGTGTCGACCACCGTGTCGCCCTTGCGCCCCTTGATCGTGACCGGCACGATCTCGTCGGCAAAGCGCCCGGCCTTGATCGCCGCCTCGGCCTTGTTCTGCGAGGCGACCGCGAACGCGTCCTGCTGCTCGCGGGTGATCTGATACTTCTGCGCGACGTTCTCGGCGGTGTTGCCCATGTGGTAGCCGTTGAAGGCGTCCCACAGCCCGTCCTTGATCATAGTGTCGACGAAGCTGAGGTCGCCCATCTTCTGGCCGGAGCGCAGATACGCCGCGTGCGGCGCCTGGGACATGCTCTCCTGGCCGCCCGCGACCACGATCTCGCTGTCGCCCTGCCGGATCGCCTGGTAGCCGAGCGCCACGGCGCGCAGGCCCGAGCCACACAGCTGATTGACCCCCCAGGCCGGCACCTCGACCGGAATGCCGGCGTTGACCGAGGCCTGGCGCGCCGGGTTCTGGCCCTGCGCCGCGGTCAGGATCTGGCCGATCACGACCTCCGACACTTCCGCCGGCTCGACCCCGCTGCGCTCGAGCGCGCTTCGGATCGCGACCTCGCCCAGATAGTGCGCCGGCACGCTCGCAAACGCGCCGTTGAAGCTGCCGATCGGCGTCCGCGCGGCTCCGGCAATCACGATATCAGACATCCCTTCTCCCCTGGCAGTCGTGGTCGAGGCGCTCGCAATCGGCTCCTCGGGCTGACGCCGAGGTCGCCCGGGCGTCCCCGGTCGTCCGTCCCGTGGAGATATAGGTGATGCCGCGCCGGTCAGCCACGATTCATTTTTGCATTGCAGCACGGCGGGGCGCAAAAGTCCGTTGTCGGGCGGCGGCGCCAGAAGTTCGCGCAAAGTTAACCGGAGGGCGGCCATGGTGCGACGGGCCCGATCGCACCGGTAGGACGATAGATGCCGTCGCCGTTGGTTATTTCCGCTCGCGCCGCGCCGGATCAGGCGGCGCTCGGCTGGCTGCTCCTGATCCCGCTCGGCTGCCTGATCCTGATCCAGGCGCTGTTCGCGCTGACCGGGATCGTGCAGGTCCTGGACGGCTCGCTCGCCGATTCCGACGCCTACATGCGCTTGGCCAGAGTGCTGCAGCTGCACGATGGCGGCGCCTGGTTCGATCCCCGCGAGCCCCGGATCAACCCGCCCGAAGGCCACGTCCAGCACTGGACGCGAGTGCTGGATGCGCTGCTGCTCGCCGGCGCCTGGCTGCTGCAGCCGTTCCTCGGCTTCGAGCGCGCGCTTCACCTTTGGGGCGTCCTGATCAGCCGGCTGCTCGCCTGCCTGGTCCTGCTGGTCCAGCCGATCGTGCTCGCCTACACCAGCGTCGGCCGGCCCGATCATCACAGCCTGCTCCTGCTGCTGGCGCTGCTTCTGATCGGCCTCAGCGCGCGTCTGGCTGCGGCGCCGCAGGATCGGCGCGCGGCGGTGCTCGCCGGGACCGTCGCCGCCATCGCGGTCTGGGTGAGCCCCGAG
>OCZV010000465.1_pt1 | contig 14706 bp, 10 predicted proteins | sample 1539051 | NCBI WGS metagenome assembly OCZV01 (sample SAMEA3113581, study PRJEB22503) | soil metagenome
TCGACGCGCCGAATCCAGCACGTCGCGCGCAAAGTCACCATGGTGCGCGCCCTGCTCGACGATGATGTAATCGCCGGGTTCGCCGAGCCGTTCCCACATTTGTGCGAATTGCGCCGTCAGCAGTCGCCCAAAAAGCGGACCGACGCTCACATTGGTGAAGTAATCGCCGTGCCGACCAATTGCGCACCGGCCGGAGGAATAATATCCGTGCTCGGGATGATAGAGCGCCTGTTCCATGAACCAGGCAAAGGACACCGGCCCGCGTTTTTGAATTTCGGCGCGAATAAGCTCGATCAAAGCGGGATTGCCGGTTTGCGTTCTCAACGCTCAACGCTTAACGCTCAACTTTAATGCGTTCAAATGCGGCGTCTTCTGATCAGGCGCAATTTGGAGTGCGGCGATCCCGCGACTGCGGGACCGCTGTCAAAAGCGCGGACATGTCCGCGCACTCCAAACACTCCGAATTGATGCGTTGGCTGCCCGTTCGCGATCCTTCGGAGTTGGGCGTTGAGCGTTGAGCGTTTCACTCCTAAGTTCTTCCACGCTTGAGAACGCCCACGACATATCTTAAACCTCCGCCGGGCTATCGTTTTCGCCCGCCCTGGTATGCGAGACCGCTATTTTACATCCCGATAGCAATCTTTGGGGCACTGGCCATTGCCTTCGCGGTTTACGCTTCAATTCTTTTCGCTGACTTGAAGGCCCAGGCCCGAACGTTCGATCTGAACAAGCTTGAACAAATGGAGTCGGCCAGCGTGATCCTCGATCGAAAAGGCAGGATATTCGGCCAAATCTATGTCGAGAATCGCGAGACCGTGCCCTACGATCAGTTACCGCGCGATCTCATCAACGCGGTCGTCGCCGTCGAGGACGCAAAATTTTATCGGCATCAGGGATACGATTTGTTGGCGATCATCCGCGCGGCCTTGAAAAACTTCACGGCTGGGCACGTGCGCCAGGGCGCGAGCACGATTACCCAGCAACTGGCGCGGAATAGTTTTTCGCTCAAGCAAAAAACATTTCGCCGCAAGCTGCTCGAAGTTTTTCTGGCACGCCGAATCGAGCAGCAGTTCGGCAAACAAAAAATCATGGAGCTGTATCTCAACCGGATTTATTTCGGCGGCGGCCTCTACGGCGCGGAAGCAGCGGCGCGCGGTTACTTCGGCAAGTCTGCGCGAGAAATGTCGCTGACGGAATGCGCCACCCTAGCCGGTCTTATTAAAAGCCCGAATAAGCTATCGCCATGGACCGATCGCGCCGCTTCGCGCGAAGCGCGCAATTACGCGCTCGATCGGATGCGCGATCTGGACTTGATTAGTCGCGAACAGTGCGCGAAGGCGCGCGCGGAACAAATCGCCGTCGGGAGCCGGCAGAACGCTCAGGGACAAACCTACGCAGTGGATTACATCCGCCAGCAGGTGATCGCGGCAGTCGGATGGAACCGGGCGATGAACGAAGGTTTTCGCATTCAGACAACGATCGATGTCGATCTTCAGAAGGTTGCCGAGGATTCTCTCCGGACGAATCTCGACCGGATTGAAAAGCATCCTGACTACAATCACCAGACGTATGCCGATTACGCCGCCACTTTTCGCAAGGCAAAAGCAAATGGAACAATGACCAGCCAGCCAGCGCCTGAATATCTTCAGGGCGCCGTAATCGGGCTGGATAACGAGACGGGCGACATCCTCGTCCTCGTGGGCGGACGCGATTTTGAGCACAATCAGTACGACCGCGCTCTGCAAGCGAGGCGGCCGGCCGGAACGGCAATGCTCCCGTTCGTGTATGCGGCGGCGTTTGAAAAAGGAATGTTCCCGGGATCGCTGGTGGAGGATTCGCCGCTCGATAACCGCGTGGTCATGATTGGCGGCACAACCGGGATCCTGGGCGAATGGGGACCCGAAAGTGCGGAGAATCGTTACGAAGGCGCCATGACGGCGAGGCAAGCGCTGTCCAAATCAAAAGATGGCGCGGCCGTCCGCATCGGAATGAACGCGGGAGTCGATTCGGTCTTGCAGCTTTGCGCGACCGCAGGAATTCGTTCGCCTCTGCGTCCCTATCCGGCCACATTTCTCGGCGCCAGCGAGATCACGCTCGCCGAGCTTGCCCTTGCTTACACCATATTTCCCAACGGAGGCTGGCGGCCAAACGCGCCCCACATTTTGGAACGGATCGAGGAAAAGGACGGAACACTGGTTTGGGACGCGAACCGCGATCGCACCCGAGAAACCGTGATCAAATCTGAAACCGCCTATCAAGTGCACTCGTGTCTGGTCGATGCGCTCCAATCAGGAACCGGGAAAGCCGCCTACACAGAATTTGGTCTGAAAAAGATTCCAGCGGCGGGCAAAACCGGCACCGCCTACGATTTCACCGATGCTCTTTTTGCCGGATACGATTCCAATTTTACCTGCGCCGTCTGGACGGGGTTTGACAAGCCGCAAAAGATTTATCGCGGCGCGTTCGGGCGCGAGCTGGCCCTGCCGGTTTGGGTGGACATCATGAACGCGGCCGCCCAGCAGTATCCGCCGCGCGAAGTTAGACAGCCGCCGACTCTGAACCAGGTCGAGATTTGCTGGAGGTCCGGCTTGCTGGCCACCGACAAATGCTACGATGCGGTGAAATCGGAATCCGGGGACAACGTTCAACGGCGCACGACCTACATGGAGCTGGCGACATCAACGCAGACGCCGAGCGAACCTTGTACCGTCCACGGTGAACCGCGCGCTCGCCTGGTGCGCGATCTTCCTCCCAGCGATTTGCCGCGCGCTGCGCTTGCCGTGGATCTTAGCGAAGTCACACCGGTGCCCGTCAAAAATCCAACGTTGCTGGCGGACACGGACCCATACAATTCGCTTAAGCCAACCTTGAAACCGGAACCGACGCCGGAACCGGAAACGCAGACCGCCGAAAACCAAAAGATCGAGAACAAACCGGGCGAGGGCCAGGCACCGGCGGCGAAGCCCGCGATCGCCGTCGAGCCGGGAAGCGAGCCCAGCACTCAAACGTCGGAGTCCGATATCCCGATCAGGAAAGCGATCCCGGTTCAGCCTCAAGACAAAGGAGAAGTCGAGATTCGACGTGCGCAACCAGTTAAACCGCTCGATCAGGAGAGCGCGGAGGAGACTCTGTTGAAATCAGCAACGCCGCCTCCGAGCGATCTTTACCAATAAGCGCGTTCAGGAATGACGAAGCACGAATGTCGAATGACGAACGAATGACGAGGCTCGAAGTAGCGGCGTTCTGTGAGCGTCGCATTATTTTCTTTCTATACGCGCGCCAGCTGGAATAACGAGGCACGACTGACGAATTACAAACAATTGTCGGCGCTTATTTTGTCATTCCGACCGAAGTGGAGGAACCTCTTGTTATTAAAAAGGGAAAAGGTAAGAGATGTCTCCCGACCTTCGCATAAAGCGTGGCAGGCGACTTCGCTCCACATGACAATGGAAACCTTCGAACTCACGAATGCTTGGCCACGATAAACAATGACTTCGTCGAGCGCAGATGATTTCCGGTTGACCGTTCTCAATCCGGGCGGGCGCGATCCAGAACAGCACTTTCCTGGCGCAATCAGCCCGGGCGAGGGTGAACATCCGCCCGTTAATTTTCACGGTTACGCCGGGTGCACACGCGGAGTTTTTCATCACACTCCGCGGCGCGCGATCGCAGAAGATACACCGGTCGTTCTCCTGTTGCGTGGCGAGTTCCGGGCTTCGGAGCGGGCATTAACCGAACTCAAGCAACATGGACGGACCGTCGCGGTATCGCTGAAGGAGACGGGTATGCACCAGATTGCGCAACAATTATGCGATCGCACGAGATTATCGGGCTTCATGAGGATTTTGGGACAGGCCGATGGATGTATCGCTACGACACCGGAAGCTGCGGAAATCTATCAGCGCGCCCGTTGGAAACACGATCCTGGCACGGTTGCTTTTATTCCCACGCCTTATCCGGTCGAGGATCGACAATGGAACTTTTCTGTCCCGCCTGACGAGCAAGCAGGGATTTTTGTCGGGACACGCGAATGGGACGTGCCGTCACGCAATCATTTCGCTGCGCTGCTGGTCGCCCGACAACTTTCGGAAGCGACCGGGGAACCGGTCACGGTCGTCAATCTGGATGGATACAAGGCGCGGCGATTGCTTTGGGAGCTAAAGTTCCCGGAAGAAAAGCTCTGTCTCGTTGAAGAAGAAAAATCGTATCCGGATTATCTGCGGATTGTGGCCCGGCATAAGCTTGTTCTGCAACTGGACCGCAGCCGCGTGCCAGGCCAGGTGGCAGGCGACGCGCTTCTCACACGGACTGTGTGCGTGGGCGGCGATGGCGCGATAGAACGAATCGCGTTCCCAAAGACCTGCGGCGAAGGCCGCAGCATCGACGAGATCGCCTCGATCGCGCTCGATCTGCTAAGAAATGCTGATTCGCGCGCCGCGATTGTGGCTGAATCGCAACAGCTCGCACTCGAGAGACTTTCTTTTCAAGCCGTGCGTTCGCAACTTGCAAATTTTTTCGCCCAGTTCGCAAGCGCGAGATAAGAGACAGGGATGGTTCCTCTGGTCGTGAGACGCGATCAATAAATATTGTAGGCGGTATGTGTCAGACGCCTTTCATAAAGCGGCGTTTCACAGAAACGCCCTTCAATTGGCAACCAGTCGTCATGCTTCTTGCAGAGTCAATCGCCCCACCAATCGTTCGTAGATAAATATCTTCCAAGCGCTGCGCCTGCACGCGCAGGTCGAATCTTTCTCGAACGACTTCTGCGCCCGCGTGCGCGATCCGGAAAAGAAACTTGGGATCTTCTGCCGCGCTCAGCAGCACGCGAGCCAGTTCTTCATGATCATGCTCAGGCACGAGGACGCCGCTCACACCGTTCTTGATCGCTTCGGGAATCCCGCCATGCTCGGTCGCGAACACCGGTAGTCCGCTCGCCATTGCTTCCAGCATTGAATTTGGAATCCCTTCCTGATTTCCGTCGGAACCGGTTTCGCTCGGATGCAGGAAAATGTGCGACGCATAAAAAATATCGCGCAGTTGTTCCTGCGAAACGAAACCGGTGAACGAAACGCGATTGTCGACCTTCAGTTCGCGCGCCAGCTGTTGAAGCTGGCCTAGCAATGGACCTTCTCCGGCAATCGTTAGCGTCGCGTTTGGATATTGCCTCAGAAAACTCGCGAAGGCGCGGAGCGCAACCGGCAGACCTTTTTTCTCGATCAGGCGGCCAGCTTGCACGAACCGCCATTCGCCATTTTGGGAAGCGTTGCGTTCACGAAACGGAAATTCATCCAGCGGAATCCCGGTTCGCTGGACTTGTACTTTTTTTTCGTCGCAACCGAGATCAATCACTGCGCGGCGCAACGATTCCGAGCGAACCAGAACCAGTTTCACCGCGTTGAGCATCTGCCGCGTGGCCTCTCGATACAACGGCTTGTGCATGTCAACCATCACGTCGGCACCGTGAAACGAAACAATCGAAGGGTTTGACCACGTCGGAATGAGCGGCAGCAGATGCACCGCGATGTGACCGAAATAAATGTGCAAAAGGCGTGCATCGGTTTTTTCTAGGACACCCAGCAACGCGCGAAGCTCCGCGCCGGAAATTTGCCAGGGCGCGTCGCGCAGTTGTCTGAACCAAAAGCGGCGTAGAAAATGCAGCGCCGGTTTTGGGACAATGTCGATCTTATCGAATGGGAAGCGGCCCGAGTTTTCGCGTTTCTGAGCGATGACAACAGGAGAGATGCGCTGGAGTGCCGTGATTTGCCGATAGATGTGCCACATCTCCGGTTTGAGAAACGTCGCGCAATAACAGGCGACAACCGGGGGAGGATTTTTTGTCATGTCGAGCGGAGTCGAGACATCTCTCACTGTTCCTCTTTTAACAGTAAGAGATTCCTCCACTTCGGTCGGAATGACAAAATTCCGCGCGTGAGGACACGAGCCACATCAACCCTCAAACTTCCTAGAAGACGATTTCGAAGAGCTTGATTTGGTCGTATTTTCCCGTGAACGGATTATAAGCGAGACTTTGCTCGCCCGTGCCGTATTGGGGAGGCGCCCATGGATTGAACATCTGCAGCGGATTCCCGCCGCGGATTGCTCGCGGGACCGCTCCCTGAACGCCGGGTCGTTGTAAGTACGGCGGCGGCGTGGGCATTGCTCTCACCGGCTTTTGCGGTCCAATCGGTGCGGTCAATTCTTGTGCCGAAACGGTCGCAGCCAGCCCGGCCAGAGTCACGATCAGTAATGTTTTCATGTTTTTCCTTTCTGACGCGGGCGGGGTGCAAGTTCTTGCCCACCTCAACGCCTGCCCACATTATATAGTTCGATGGACTACCTTGAAAAGGCCGCACGTGTTCTGGATATAGAAATTTTTGAGCTCAAGCGACTCCGGGAGCGCCTGGGCGAAAATTTCTCTCGCGCCGTTGACCTGATTAAGGAAACCGTCGATGCGCGCGGAAAAGTGGTCGTGCTCGGTGTGGGCAAATCCGAGCATATCGGCGCCAAAATCGCCGCCACCATGACCAGCACGGGATCGCCGGCCGTCGTGCTCGATTCCTCAAATGCTTTGCACGGCGACCTCGGCATGATCGCCGATGGTGACGTCGTGCTCGCGTTAAGCGCCAGCGGGGAGACGGAGGAATTGCTCCGGATCCTGCCCGCGATCGCCCGGTTCCAGGTCAGGATTATCGCCATGTGCGGCGATCCGAAATCCACGCTCGCCCAAAACGCGCATGTGCTTCTCGACGTAAATATCGAACAGGAAGCATGCCCGCTGAATCTCGCGCCGACTTCGAGCACGACGGTGATGCTGGCGCTGGGTGACGCGCTGGCCATGGTCCTGCTCGAAGCGCGCGGGTTTAATAAGGAAGATTTCGCGAAGTTTCATCCCGGCGGAGTAATCGGCCGCAGCCTCCTCATCCGCGTGCATCAAATCATGCGACCGCGGGAAGCGATGGCGATTGTCTCAACCGATGCGCCTGTGCGCGACGTGCTCAAAGCAATGACCAGTGTCCGTGCTGGCGCGGCGATTGTGACCGGCGAAGATAGACAATTACTTGGCATTTTTACGCATGGCGATTTCGTGCGGCATTTTCAATCCGATTCAAAGATCGGTGAACGGCTGGTGGCGGACCTGATGACATTAAATCCGGTCACTGTGCACAAAGACAAACTCGCGGTTGAAGTGCTGAACCTGCTTGAGCGCCATCGAATCGACGACCTGGTCGTGATCGATGACAACAACGTCCCGGTTGGGATTGTCGATTCGCAAGATCTCACGCGGCTCAAACTGTTATAGCGCGATGCCGCAGCGGCCTGGGTAGGTGTCCCGCCATGGCGAACTTTTCCAGAGATCACGCGAGGAGTCCATAGCGCGGCATCAGGAAAGATTGTTGCGGCGAGACACCGCAACCAACACGCGAGACGCGTGCGCTACCAAGACAGTTGCGTTCGCGCTCTGCGTGAGTAACGTCCGCGCTCCGTAACTCTCAACTATCAACTCTCAACTTCTTAGAATGCCCGCGGCAAACGATCTTCGCAGAGGAATGGCGATTAAATACAATGGCAACCCTGCCATTGTGTTGGAAGTGCATCATCGGACGCCGGGAAATTTGCGCGCGTTCGTCCAGGCGATCATCCGCTACATCAACACGGGGAAGAGCGCCGATGTGCGCTTCGGCTCGACCGACAAGGTCGAGCTGGTTGAGATCGAGCGAAAGGCACTTGAGTTTAGTTACAAGGACCGCAACGGGTATCATTTCATGGACCCGGAAACGTACGACACGATCACGTTGCAGGAAAACCTGATCGGCGACGCCAAAGATTATCTGGTTGAAAACCTTTCCGTGCAGGTGCTCTACGCAGAGAGCAAACCGGTGCAGGTCGAGCTGCCTGCGTCGGTCGGTCTCAAGGTAGTTGAATCTCCGGAAGGTCTGCGCGGCGATACCGCCAGCAACGTGACAAAACCGGCAGTCCTCGAGACGGGAAAAACAATCAACGTCCCGTTGTTCATCAAAGAAGGCGAAACGATCAAGATCGACACCCGCACCGGTGCCTATATGGGCCGGGCGTAATGAGCGCTAGAGTGATGGAGAAATGGAGTAGTGGAGTAATGGATTGATTTCCGCAACAGCACTCCATTACTCCAGCACTCCATTACTCCAAAGCTTGTTCATCAACCCACATCTGCGTAATCTGCGGCAACTTTGGCTGCAACGAAGCGAAGATCGGCAAAAAAAAGGCGTAAACCGAACGCCGGCAGAAACGTCGTCCGCAACGTCGCGCGGGCGGCACGATTCGCTCCCATATCCGATCCACTGACGGTCCCCACACGATGGGTGAAGTTTATTTTTGCGATCTTTCTGCTGCCAGTCTGCGCCATTCTCAGCCAGACATTTTTCACGGTCTTTGCGCGCGCGACCGTGACCCAACGGCTTTGGGCAGGCGAAGAATTTTGGTTTTTCTCGCTGGGCGCAATCCTCTGGCTGATCGCTTTCCTGGGCTTGCCCCGGCCGATCGTGCTTTATGTCTTCGGACATGAACTCACCCACGCGCTCTGGGTTTTGCTGATGGGCGGACGCGTCAGCCGGTTCCGCGTCGGCCGGGACGGCGGGCATGTCGTGACGAACAAAAACAATTTCTGGATCGCGCTGGCGCCTTATTTTTTTCCGCTCTACAGCATCCTGGCAATCGCCGCGTATGGCGTGCTTGGCATCTTTGTGAATGTGCAGCCGTATGGTCGATTGCTCTATGCCGTGATCGGCGCGACCTGGGCATTCCATTTCACGTTTACCTGCTGGATGATCCCGAAAAACCAGACCGACCTCAGCGATCAAGGCACATTTTTTTCGCTCGTGATCATCTATTTAATGAACCTGCTGCTGCTCAGCGTAATGCTGGTGCTTGCATCGCCGGAAATTACGTTTGCAGATTTCGGCGCGGATTTACTGACGAATCTCAGCCACTTCGCGCAGTGGGTTGTCGAGTTGTTCGACCGCGTCAGCCGGGGCGCCCAGTAGATTGGCGTTTCGCAGAATGGAGCCAGCGGGCGCTGAGCGACATAGACGGGCAGGCCTGAGGCCGAGCGAGCGGGGCGAGCGAGTCAAACGCCCTCCAATTCGTGACGCAATTTTGTAGGGCGTCTGTGTGCAGACGCCTGTTAAGGAAGGTTCGTGATCACCGCAAAGGGCAAAATGGACATTGCGTCGCTCATCGAAACTTTTTGGCCCTCGTGACGAATCGCGCGGCAGGTAAAGAGATCATGCGCGTTCTCGAGCGAAAGTTTTTCGGGCAACTCGATTGCCGTATCTCTCCACCGTTCGCCAACGGGAGGAAAGCCAATGTGCGAAGAGAGCCGCGGCGCGATCACAACAATCCATTTGTCCGCCAGCTGCCGGGCAAAGCTGATACAGCACTTCGCAAACGTGCCATTCGTTTTTAGTGGCAGATATTCTCCGCGCTGGAAAAGATCGGCATGTTGGCGGCGAAATCGCAGCACTCGCTGCGTCAAAAACATTTTGATCCGGCCATCAGCCCAATTGCGCATCAGCTCGTCGGGGGCCGCCATCGGCAATGCTGCGAGCATTTCACGGCGGCGTTCGTAATCGACCGGGCGACGATTGTCAGGATCGACCAGACTGTAATCCCAAATCTCGTTGCCTTGATAAATGTCGGGGACTCCCGGCGAGGTCAGCTTTAGCGCCGTTTGGGTGAGTGAATTGATCGCTCCGAGGCGCGCAATTTCCTGTGTCATAGGAAGGAACGCTGGGAGAAATTTATTTCGCGGCGACGAATCCAGGATTTTCGCGACGAAATCCCGCATTGCGGCGTCCCATTCTTCGTTTGGCTGGATCCAGCTTGTGTTCAGCTTCGCCTCGTGCAGCGCCTTGGCCATGTAAGCCTGAATCCGCTCGATGTACTCGGCGTTTGCCGTCCCTTCGGGTTCGCCCGAGTCCTGGATCGGCCAGGTTCCAAGCAAAGTCTGATAGAGCAGGTATTCCTCGTTCGCATCCGGCGCTTCCGCGTCATTAATCATCCGCTTCCAGCGGCGATTGGCGACGCGCCACCGTTGCAGGGAGCGGTGCCAAAGCTCCGGAATTTCGGAAATGGCAACGATCCGCGCGCGCACGTCTTCGCTGCGCTTGGTGTCATGCGTTGAGGTCGCGAGCATTGTCGCTGGCCAATTGTTTTGCCGATCGAGATTGCGTTCGTGAAAGGCTTCAACGCCTGATCCGAATTGTTGCGGCTCGCCGCCCACTTCATTCAGCCCGACCAGCCGATTATAAATGTAAAACACTGTGTCCTCCAGGCCCTTGGCCATGATCGGTCCCGTGGTTTGCTGAAACTTGAGCACGAAATGCGTGTGGGCGGCGCGCGCTTCGGCATCAAGATTTTCCGGAAACCGGAAGACCAGGACGTCGCGGAGAAAATTGAAAATCGATTCTTCGATCGCCGGGTTCCGCCGTTTCGCCGCAGCGACCGCGCGTTCGACGATTTGTCGATCTTCTTCGCTCACCGGCCGCCCGGGAGCGAGATAAGTCCTGTATACCGGAAAACAGGCGATCGTCTCGCGCACAGCGCGGGCCAGCGCTTCGAGAGTGAAATCCCGGTACCATCGGTTTTGTTCGGAGAGTCGATCGACCATGTTGCCCAGAACATCGACATCGTTGGCCAGTGACAATTTCATCACTTGCAGCTTTTTCGCATACAAGAGATGCCCAAAAGGCAGGGAATGGCCGATGAAACGATGAAATGTTTTTGTGATCGGTGTCTCGGCTGAAGAATCGACCAGCAACTGCGCGACTTGATTCGCAAAATCATAGCCCGTCGTGCCGTGCACCAGCCAATCCCGTCGCAACGTTTCCGGGCCGGTGAGGATTTTCTCCGCGACCATGTAAATGGCGCGCCCATCCTTGGGGAGCGGAATCGCCAGCGCCTTTGCGCAGCGCTGCTGAAGTTTTTCGAAATATTCGCGCGGCAGGTAAAGACCGTCCGGATGGTCGATGCGGAGACCAGTCACCGCACCGGTGCGCACCAGATCGAGAACCAGCCGGTGAACGGCGTCGAAAACCTTTGCCAATTCAACCCGGATCGCTGCCAGATCATTAACATCGAAAAAGCGGCGATAATTAATCTCTTCCGCTGCGACCCGCCAATAGGCCAGCCGATAAGACTGCGCGTTGAGTAACTCATCCAGCGTATCGAAGCTGCGCGGGTCGCCTGGCTCTCCGTTGATCTGGGCCAATGCCTTTTCGATTGCGTGCTGCACTTGTGGCGCTTCCGCGCAACGGCGTTCGAGACGTCGCTTGATGATTTCCTTCTCGCGAACGCGCTCCGCGACACGCTTCGGATCGGTTTCAGTGCGCTTTGGCAAATATTCGAGCGCGGTCAGAATGCTTTGCAGCTCCGCGTAGAAATCTTCGTCCCTGTATTCGGCAAGATTTTGTAACGCAATATTCAGGACATAGCGATACGTGCCCGGCGCGATCGGCAGTCTGCGCTCGCCGCAGAGCAGATAAAAGGTGCCTTCTTCGAACCGCACTTGCAGCTCGCCGCGCTCGAGGACGCGCCCGTATTGATCGCTCAGGATCGGCAACAGGACTTTGTCGCGCAGATCCGATTTCAACGGATGCCAGTCAATATCGAAATAGGGCGCAAACCTGGAGCTTGGCCCGTTTTCGAGCACGTCCATCCACCATTGATTTAACGGCTCCGCGATCCCGACGTGGTTCGAGACAAAATCCAGCACCTGACCCATCGAATGCGCGTGGAGTTCCGCGACCCAGGCGTCGTACTCCTCCCGTGAGCCGATCACCGGGTTGAGCTTGTTATGGTCGGTAATGTCGTAGCCGTGCAGGCTTTCTGCGCCTGCCTGGAAATAGGGCGATGCATAAGCATCCGTCACGCCCAGCGCGTGCAGGTACGGCACGATCGCGCGCGCCTGGGCGAACGTGAACCAGCGATTGAATTGCAATCGGTAGGTCGAACTGGGAATACGTGGGTGGCTCTTCTCTGTCATTTCCTTTGCCATTCCGAGCGAAGTCGAGGAACGATTTCAAATGACGAAATCCGAATGACCCGCCTTCGCGTAGCTTCGGCGTGGCAGGCGAATGACGAACCAAATCCGAATGACAAAACCCGAAACGGCGCCCACATCGCGGCCCAGTCTTTCGTTATTTGGACTTCGTCATTCATTCGGCATTCGTCATTTCGCCATCACATCTTCTCGGGAACTTTGATTCCAAGAAGATCCAGACCCCGCTGCAAGACGCGCCCGGTAAGCTCGCACAATGCCAGACGCGAGCTGCGCACCGGCTCTTCCGACTTCAAAACCGGGCACGCTTCATAAAATGTGTGAAAGCTGTTGGCCAGCTCGAAGAGATAATTTGCCAGAATGTTTGGACGAAAATCGTTCAATACTTGCGGCACGATTTCGGCGAACTGACACAGGCGTTTCGCCACATTAGTTTCGGCGGCATCGCCGAGGACCAGCTCATCGACCTTGGGCGCCGATTCGCCAGCTTTACGAAAAATCGAGCGAACGCGCACATACGCGTTCTGCAAATATGGCGCCGTGTTTCCTTGCAGCGACAGCATCTTCTCCCATGAAAAAACGTAATCCGTCATCCGGTACTGCGAAAGATCGGCATATTTGACCGCGCCGATTCCGATCTTCTGCGCGATCTCCATCTTGTCCGCCTCGCTCAAATCGGGATTCTTCTCCTCGATAATCCTGCGTGCGCGCCTGCATGCTTCTTCGAGAAGATCTCGCAACGGGACGTTCTCTCCCGAGCGCGTTTTCATTAGTTTGCGGTCCTCACCCAGGATGCTGCCAAACGCGATGTGGCGAAAATCGGCTTTGTAACCTTCCCGCCGCGCGATCTTGAAAATCTGTTTGAAATGCAAAATCTGTGGCGCGCCGACCACGTACCAAATCGCATCGGCTTTCAAATCGTTGGCGCGATAATCAACGGTCGCGAGATCTGTGGTTGCGTAATTGAATCCGCCGTCGCGCTTGCGGATGATGCATGGTTTATCGGCCAGCTCGGGAATATCGCGGAAGAAAACGACTACTGCGCCTTCGCTGATTTCAGCGATGCCGGATTTGAGGAGGCGCTCGACCACGCCGGGCAGGCGATCGTTGTAAAAACTTTCGCCGCACTGGATGTCGTAATGGATATCGAGCAGTTTGTAAACGTGGTCAAAATCCTGCATTGAGAGCGCGACGCATTCATTCCAAATATCGATGTCTTCCCTGTCGCCCGCCTGGAGCTTCACCAGCTCCTGGCGACAGGCTTCGCGAACCTGCGGATCTTTTGCCGCGCTTTCATTTGTCTCCTTGTAAATGCGAACGATCTCGGCGAGCGGATCGCGCTGAAGCGCTTGTCGATCCAGCAGATTTTTCCAGCCGTAAATGACCATGCCAAACTGTGTCCCCCAATCGCCTACGTGATTGTCGCGAATGACTTCATGTCCGAGGAACTGCGCGATCCGCGCCAGCGCGTCACCGAGCACGATGCTGCGGATGTGACCGGCGTGCATCGGTTTGGCTACGTTAGGCGATCCGAAATCAATCACGATCCTTCTCGTCGAGGTCGCTTTTGGGACACCGAGCCGTTCGTTCCGCAAGACTTCGCCCGCTTTTCTTGCGATGACATCGGCGCGCAATGTGAGATTGATGAAGCCTGCGCCAGCAACGGTGGGCGGTTCGCAAAGATCGCCAACATCAAGCTGGGCGAGAATTTTCTCGGCGAGTGTTCTCGGATTTTCGCCCCTCTGTTTCCCGAGAATCAGCGCGGCGTTGGTCTGGTAATCGCCGAAACGCGGATCGGTCGCCGGCGTCAGTTCGCCCGCATTCGGAAGGCCCGCCTTTGCCAGCGCATCGGAAAGCTTCTTTGCGAGAAGTGATTGGAAGGTTTCCATGATTTCAAGGAGCCACAGACTGTAGTCGCTTCGCCGTGTCACGCGAGAAGGTGGATCGAGCAGTCCCTTGCTCGATGCTAATCAGGCGGCGGAGCCGCATTTATTTAACATCGCCCGACGGAGCGGTCGATCCACCAACTATTTCGAGCGGTCACGAAAGACCGACAAAATTTCGTCGGCCGATTTGGCTTCGGCCAGGCTTTCACGAACGCTGCGATCATTCAAAAATTTGGCAATCGATGCAAGCGTGCGCAGGTGCGTCTGAAATTGATTTTTCGGCACAATGAAAAGAACGACGAATTTCACGGGCGCGTTGTCGAGGGCATCGAACTCAATTCCGCCGGACGATCGTCCAAATGCGGCCACGACTTCATCAAGCCGATCGGAAGAGCAGTGGGGGATAGCGATCCCGAATCCGATGCCAGTGCTCATGGTTTCCTCTCGTTGTTTGAGCGACTCCAGAATGCTGTCACGATCCGCGGAGTTGATTTTGCCCAGACTAACCAGAAGATCGATCAGCTCGACAATGGCCGGCCAACGGTCGGTCGCCTTCATCTCGGGGATGATTTGCTCGGCAGAAAGTAAGCTGGCCAGCGACATGCAGATTCCCCCTGGTACGGGAGCGCAAGCTTAGCGGGGCCGCTTGGCTTGACAAGTGTGTTTTGGGAATAGGCAACGCTATCCGGCAACATGCCGGACAGAGCGGGCAACGTGCCCACGCTCTCCGGTTACTTTTCCCTGAGGACTTTGTGATTCAGTTGCCGCGCTAGCAACCAGCGCACT
>OCZV010000466.1_pt1 | contig 14703 bp, 11 predicted proteins | sample 1539051 | NCBI WGS metagenome assembly OCZV01 (sample SAMEA3113581, study PRJEB22503) | soil metagenome
AGTAGCTCCAATTGGTAGAGCGCCGGACTCCAAATCCGGTTGTTGCAGGTTCGAGTCCTGCCTGACCCGCCATTTTAGTCGCTAACGTCATGGGAGATTGGATCCAAAGAGCTCAGGATGGGGTTCGGCATGCAACCGAGTTCTTTGAGGAAGCCTGGCAAGAGCTCAAGAAAGTGCATTGGCCGTCGCGTAAAGAGACTTACGCGGCGACACTGGTTGTCCTGGTTGTGGTCGTTTTGATTTCCATCTATCTCGCCCTGGTGGATTTAGGCCTGACCAAGGCTATTCAGGCCATCATTGACTAGTTTCTTGGGTCATCCGTATGGCTAAACAGTGGTACATCGTTCATACCTTTTCCGGATATGAACAAAAGGCGAAGGCCGCGCTCGAGGAAAGAATCAAAGCGCTGGGCAAGCAAGATTATTTCGGGGACATTTTAGTGCCGGTCGAGAAGGTCGTCGAGCTCGTCAAGGGGAAGAAGAGAACGTCTTCGAGGAAGTTTTTCCCGGGCTATATTTTGGTTCAGATGGAGCTGAACGATGACACCTGGCATGTGGTCAAGGAAACACCGAAAGTCACGGGATTTGTCGGTGGCAGTACCAATCCGCCTCCCGTAAGTGAAGAGGAGGTAAGAACGATCACTCAGCAGATGGAAGAAGGGGCCATAAAGCCGAAGCCTCGGATTCTTTTCTCAGTGGGCGAAAATGTGAAGGTTGTCGATGGCCCTTTTGCCGATTTCAACGGGGTTGTCGAGGAAGTTCGTCCTGACAAAGGAAAGCTCAGAGTGCTGATCAGCATTTTCGGTCGAGCAACCCCCGTGGAGCTGGAATTTGTGCAGGTGGAACGGAACTAGACAGAAGGATTTAGAGAAATGGCGAAGAAGGTCATAGGCGAGATCAAGCTTCAGATACCAGCGGGTCAGGCCAATCCAAGCCCACCTGTGGGACCGGCCCTCGGTCAACGCGGCGTAAATATCATGGAGTTTTGTAAATCGTTCAATGCCGCAACGCAGTCTCAGCAGGGCATGATCATTCCCGTTATTATCACGGTTTACGCGGATCGTTCATTTACCTTTGTGACCAAGACTCCGCCAGCTTCGGTATTGCTCAAAAAGGCCGCCGGCGTTGAGAAGGGCTCTTCTGAGCCCGGAAAGACGAAAGTTGGCAAGGTGACCCGAGATCAAATTAGACAAATCGCCGAGCTTAAGCTCAAAGATCTCACGGCGAAGGACATTGCGGCGGCAGAAAAGTCGGTGGAGGGGACAGCTCGCAGTCTCGGTTTGGACGTTGAAGGTTGAGCCGGTCTGAGTCATGGGCTGGGCGAATTCTAGTTTTGGGGAAAAGCATGAGTAGCAACGGTAAATCTTATCGAGCCGCAGTGGCGAAAGTGGATCGTAATCAGCGTTATCTTTTGGAGGACACGCTCCGGCTGGTGAAAGAGACCGCTAGGGCCAAATTTGACGAGACCGTTGAAATGGCCGTGCGACTCGGTGTCGATCCGCGGCAGGCCGACCAGAATGTCCGCGGGACCGTCACGTTGCCTCACGGCATGGGAAAAGCCGTCCGGGTGCTCGCGTTTGCAAAGGGCGATAAGGAAAAGGAGGCGCAAGAAGCAGGTGCCGATTTCGTCGGCAGCGATGAGCTTATTAAAAGGATAAGCGAAGGTTGGTTTGATTTCGACAAGGCTGTAGCAACGCCAGATATGATGGGGGCTGTCGGACGCATCGGTAAGGTTCTAGGGCCTAGAGGGCTCATGCCGAATCCAAGAACGGGCACCGTGACCATGGATATAGGGAAAGCGATAAAGGAAATCAAAGCGGGAAAATTGGAATTCCGAGTCGACAAGGCCGGCATCGTTCATGTACCGGTCGGCAAGGCTTCCTTTGGCGCTGAGCAGTTGATCGACAATGCGAAAGCGGTCTTGCTGTCTGTTCTACGAGCCAAGCCGGCCTCCGCAAAAGGCAATTACGTACGGGGTGTGACCCTTTCCACGACCATGGGACCGGGAATCAAAGTCGACCTGTCGCAGATCAGAGCGATGGCTGCGTAGCTTGAAGTTCCCAAACAGTGAAGCGCTAAAAACAAGGACCAGGGATTAGGGAGAGGAGAATGGCAGAATTGGAAACTGCGCGTGCCAGCCATGCAGAAAAGGCCGAGACGGTCGCCGCTGTGCATGAGCGGTTAAGGGCGGCGAAAATGGCGATCCTCACAGAATACCGCGGGCTCTCGGTAGCCCAAATGACCCGACTGCGCCGTGAAATTCGCCAAGCCTCGGGCGAATATCAAGTGATCAAGAATACATTGGTGCGTCGAGCGCTCAAAGACACCGCATACGGCGATTTGGAGCGTCTGCTGGAAGGCCCCAATGGTTGGGCCTTGGCCTACGACGACCCAGTACTGCTCTCAAAAACGCTCGTTAAGTTTGTCGACGATAATGAAAAACTCACCATCAAGGGCGGGATTTTTGAAGGGCAGTTCATGGATCCCGCCAAAGTAAAGGCGCTATCGCAAATGCCGAGCAAGCCGGAACTGCAAGCGAAACTTCTCGCGATGATTCAGGCTCCGGCGACACAATTGGCACGGCTCATTCAGGAACCCGGGGCGAGAGTGGTGAGGCTGTTGGAGACGTTGCGTAAGGGTAAATCGGAATAAGCTGAAAGTTTCGACCAGATCATACGAAAAGGGAGGAAGTTTTATGGCAGAGGTATCAAAAGAGCAGGTCAAGGACTTCATTAAGAACATGACACTGATGGATGCGGCCGCTCTTGTGAAGGAACTCGAAGAAGAGCTAGGTGTGAGTGCCGCAGCTCCTGCAATTATGGCCGCGGCGGCGGCGGGACCTGCGGCGGCCGCCGAGGAGAAAACCGAGTTCAACGTCATTCTCGCAGAAGCTGGGGACAAGAAAATTCAAGTGATTAAAGTCGTGCGCGAACTCACCGGCCTGGGCTTGAAGGAGGCGAAGGACCTGGTGGACGGAGCGCCCAAAACTGTCAAAGAGGCTGTTCCCAAGGCTGAAGCCGAGACGATAAAAAAGAAGCTGGAGGAACAGGGGGCGAAAGTCGAGATCAAGTAGATCGCCGTTTCCAGCTATCCGTGTTCATTCAATTATGGATCATTTACCGAGTTCGATAGAGGAGCAAGCATGGCATTTCAGGTCGCCAATAATTTAAGATTTCGCCGCAGTTTCGGGAGAATTAGGAAGATTATCGATCTCCCCTATTTGATTGAAATCCAAAAAAACTCCTACGATCTGTTCCTACAAAAGGACGTTCCTGGAGCGCAACGCCAAAATCTCGGCCTTCAGGAGGTCTTCAAGTCGGTATTTCCTATTAAAGACTTCAATGAAACAGCCTCTCTTGAGTTTGTCAGTTATGCCTTAGGCGAGCCTAAGTACGATGTGGAGGAATGTCACCAACGGGGAATGACTTACGCGGCGCCATTGAAGGTGACCGTACAACTGGTGTTGTGGGATGTAGACAATCAGACGGGCTCGCGCAGCATCAAGAACGTAAAGGAGCAGGAGGTCTACTTTGGTGAGATTCCGCTCATGACCAGCAATGGCACTTTCATGGTCAATGGGACCGAACGCGTCATCGTCAGCCAGCTTCACCGTTCCCCTGGAGTTTTCTTCGAACATGACAAAGGAAAAACGCATGCGAGCGGAAAATTGCTCTACTCGGCGCGGGTGATTCCGTATCGGGGCTCATGGGTGGACCTCGAATTCGATCCGCGCGACATTCTGTATGTCCGTATAGACCGGCGGCGCAAGTTTCATGCCACGGTATTACTGAGAGCTTTGGGAATGACCACCGAAGATCTGCTCAACTATTACTACAAGAGCGATACGGTTATCTTCGATGGCCGCAAGCCGGCATTGGTATTTAATGCAAGTCACCTCTTGGGCGCTAAGGTGAGCTCGGATGTGCGTGATCCGAAAAGCAACGAGCTCATCGCCAAAGAGGGCAAAAAATTCACCCGTCCCGTGCTGCGCCAGATGGAAGCGGCAAAGGTAAAGCAGGTTCCTATCGGCTGGGAGGAGATTCTTGGCCGTGTTGCATCCCACGATATCGTCGATTCCCAGACGAAAGAAGTGCTGGTGGAATGTAACCACGAAATTACTCAAGAAAAATTGGATTTGATACGCGAAAAAGGGATTAGTCAGATTGATGTCCTTTTCATCGATGAGTCCAACATCGGTCCTTATCTGCGTCAGACGTTGTTGCAAGACCGCATTCGTTCTCCTCAGGATGCGATTCTAGAAATCTACCGTCGCTTGCGGCCCGGCGATCCACCGACCGTCGAGTCGGCCACCAACTTCTTCAACAATCTGTTTTTCAATCCGGATCGCTACGATCTCTCGAAGGTAGGCCGACTGAAACTTAACCATCGGCTGAAGCTCAATGTGCCTTTGGAGCAGGGAACGCTACGTAAGGAAGATATCATCGAAGTGGTTCGCTATCTCATGGAACTCAAGAACGGGAACGGGTCCGTTGATGATATCGATCACCTCGGTAATCGTCGCGTGCGGGCCGTCGGCGAACTCGTGGAGAACCATTTTCGCGTGGGGCTGGTGCGGATGGAGCGGGCGATCAAGGAAAAGATGAGCCTGCAGGATATTGAGACATTGATGCCCCAGGAGCTGATCAACTACAAACCCGTTTCTGCGGCCCTAAAAGAATTTTTCGGCTCCAGTCAGCTCTCGCAGTTTATGGATCAAACCAATCCACTTTCCGAGATTACTCACAAGCGGCGCCTCTCAGCCTTGGGGCCCGGAGGCTTGACCCGTGAAAGAGCAGGTTTCGAAGTTCGGGACGTGCACCCGACGCATTACGGCCGTGTTTGTCCGATCGAGACCCCTGAAGGTCCGAATATCGGCCTGATCGCGTCGCTTACGACGTATGCGCGCGTCAATGAGTTCGGATTTATCGAAACGCCCTATCGCGAGGTGGAGAATGGTCGGGTAACCGATCGCATCCGGTATCTTTCCGCTCTCGAAGAGGAAGATCACGTTATTGCGCAGGCCAACGCGCCGATCGATGGCCGGGGTGCTTTTACTGTCGATCTGGTTTCTGCCCGCAAGGGCGGTGAGTTCGTCATGGGCAGACCAGAAGAGGTCACGTTGATGGACGTGTCACCCAACCAGCTGGTCAGTGTGGCCGCCTCGCTGATTCCTTTTTTGGAAAACGATGACGCTAACCGAGCGCTCATGGGATCGAACATGCAGCGGCAAGCGGTTCCCTTGCTCCGCACTGAGGCGCCGTTCGTCGGCACCGGCATGGAGAAGATCGTGGCGCGGGATTCAGGCGTAACGATCGTGGCGCGGCGAGACGGCGTCGTCGAAAGCGTCGACTCCACCCGCATTGTTGTTAAGGCCGATAAACCTTCCGGCGCACGCGATACCGGTGTCGATATTTACAATTTGGTTAAATACCAACGCTCCAACCAAAACACCTGCATCAATCAAAGGCCCATCGTGGTCGTGGGCGACCAAATAAGGGCTGGCGACGTTATTGCCGATGGCCCATCTACGGAGATGGGTGAGCTAGCGCTGGGTCGCAATGTGCTCGTCGCTCTGATGCCCTGGGGCGGATACAACTTCGAAGATTCGATCCTCATCAGTGAGAGAGTCGTGAAGGAAGACATTTATACGTCGATTCACATCGAAGAGTTTGAGTGCGTTTCTCGCGATACCAAACTTGGTCCTGAAGAGATCACGCGAGATATTCCCAACGTGGGTGACGAGGCGCTCACCAATCTCGATGAGAGCGGCATTATCCGCATTGGGGCTGAAGTCAAGTCCGGCGATATCCTTGTCGGAAAAATAACCCCGAAGGGTGAAACCCAACTGTCGCCGGAAGAAAAACTGTTGCGGGCGATTTTTGGCGAGAAGGCGGGTGAAGTCCGGGATACGTCGCTCCGGGTTCCGCCGGGCGTCGAAGGCACTGTTATCAACGTCCGGATCTTCTCGCGCAAAGGCTTAGCTAAGGATGAACGCAGCAAGGCGATCGAAGATGAAGAGATCACCCGGCTGAAAAAAGACCAGCACGATGAGGTTCGGATTCTTCAGGAAGGCGCGCTTAGGCGGCTTAAGAAGCTGCTCGTCGGACGCCGTCTGGCGTCGCGCTTGAGCGACGATACTCGCAAGGTGCTTCTCAACAAGGGCCAAGAAATTGCCGAGGAAGATCTGGATCAGCTGCCCATGCCTTATTGGGGTGAGATCCGGGTAGATAATGAGTCAGTGGAAGCGGAGCTGCATCGCGTCGTTGACAGTACCACGAGCCAAGTCAATCTGATTAAAGACGTATTCGAAGACAAGATCGACAAGCTCAAAGGTGGCGATGAACTTCCACCAGGCGTCATTAAGATGGTCAAGGTCTTTGTGGCCATCAAACGCAAGCTGCAAGTCGGCGATAAAATGGCCGGACGGCATGGCAACAAGGGCGTTATCTCGCGCATCCTGCCGGAAGAGGACATGCCCTATCTTGAGGACGGTACACCCGTTGATGTGGTTTTAAATCCATTGGGCGTGCCATCTCGAATGAACGTGGGACAGATCCTTGAAGCTCATCTCGGCTGGGCCGCGAGAAGCTTGGGACAGCAGATCGACGAGCTCCTTCGGGCTCAGCATGAAAATGGCGACGGCGTGCGTCGCCGGCTGAAAGAATATTTGAACGGCAAAGAGGCGAATGAGCTGATCGACGGAGTCAAAGAACCGGACGTGTTCAAGCTCGCTGAGAAATATCGCGACGGCGTTCGCATTGCTTCTCCTGTATTCGACGGGGCGGCGGAAGAGGAGATTTTCAACTTACTTAGGAAAGCCGGGCTGCCGGCCACTGGCCAGGTGACGCTTTATGATGGTCAGACGGGTGAACCGTTTGACGGCAAGGTGACGGTGGGCGTCATGTACATTATGAAACTCCATCACCTAGTCGACGACAAAATTCACGCCCGCTCCACCGGACCATACTCCCTGGTTACGCAGCAGCCGCTTGGTGGAAAAGCGCAGTTCGGTGGTCAACGACTCGGCGAGATGGAGGTTTGGGCGCTGGAGGCCTATGGGGCGGCCTACACTCTACAAGAGATGCTGACGGTTAAGTCAGATGACGTGGTTGGGAGAACGCGTATGTATGAGGCCATTGTGAAAGGCGACAATCTGCTTGAACCGGGGCTGCCGGAATCCTTTAATGTCATGGTCAAAGAGCTTCAGAGTCTCGGACTGGATGTTGACTTGGTTGAGGAAAAGTAACACCAGCGAGTCTGCATCAGTAAACCGGAGGTGATCCTTTATGGAAGATTTGTTCAATTTATTCGAAAAACCCAAGAACCCACTCAGTTTTAATGCGATCAAGGTTTCCGTTGCCTCTCCGGAAAAAATCCGATCTTGGTCTCATGGTGAGGTCAAAAAGCCGGAGACCATCAATTACAGAACTTTCAAGCCGGAACGTGATGGTTTATTTTGCGCCAAGATCTTTGGGCCGACGAAGGACTACGAGTGCAACTGCGGCAAGTACAAACGCATGCGCCATCGCGGCGTCGTCTGCGAGAAGTGCGGCGTCGAAGTCATTCAGTCCAAGGTTCGTCGGGAACGAATGGGCCATATCGAATTGGCAACGCCCGTCGTCCATATCTGGTTTCTGAAGAGTCTGCCGAGCCGAATTGGAGCCCTACTCGACATGTCGCTCAAGGACATCGAGAAGGTACTCTATTTCGAATCCTATATCGTCGTCGATCCCGGCGAGACGCCGCTCCAATACAAAGAACTTTTGAGTGAGGTGCGGTATCGAAAAGTGGTGGAGGAACACGGGGGAAAATTTGTCGCGGAGATGGGCGCTGAAGCGATCCGTAAGCTACTGAAAGCGGTGGATGTGAACAGACTTTCCGAAGATCTACGCCAAGAGATGCGCGATGCTAATTCTGAAGTGCGGCGCAAGAAAATGGCCAAGCGGCTGAAGGTAATCAATGCTTTTAAGAACTCTGGTAATCGCCCGGAATGGATGGTTATGGAAGTCATTCCAGTGATACCTCCGGATCTTCGTCCGTTGGTACCGCTGGACGGCGGTCGCTTTGCGACATCGGACCTGAATGATCTCTATCGTCGGGTGATTAACCGGAACAATCGTCTCAAACGATTAATGGAGCTTAGCGCTCCAGACATGATCATCCGTAACGAGAAGCGGATGCTGCAAGAGGCCGTGGACGCTCTATTCGACAACGGTCGGCGCGGACGGGCGATCACGGGTCAAAATCGGCGTCCCCTCAAGTCGCTCAGCGATATGCTCAAAGGAAAAACCGGACGTTTTCGCCAGAATCTACTCGGAAAGAGGGTGGATTACTCCGGCCGTTCCGTCATCGTTGTAGGTCCGGAGCTTCGCTTGCATCAATGTGGGTTGCCCAAGAAGATGGCGCTCGAGCTTTTCAAGCCCTTTATTTACAACAAACTCGAAGAGCGGGGTCACGTCACGACGATCAAAAGCGCCAAAAAGATGGTCGAGAGAGAGCTTCCCGAAGTGTGGGACATCCTCGATGAAGTCATTCGTGAACATCCGGTCTTGCTAAATCGGGCCCCGACATTGCACCGGCTCGGCATCCAGGCTTTCGAGCCCATTCTGATCGAAGGCAAAGCGATTCAGCTTCATCCGTTGGTCTGTGCCGCCTACAATGCCGACTTCGACGGCGATCAAATGGCGGTTCACGTGCCGCTGTCTGTGGAAGCGCAGGTCGAAGCGCGAGCGCTGATGATGTCAACCAACAACATTCTGTCGCACGCCAATGGAAAACCGATCATCGTGCCGACACAGGATATTGTCTTGGGTCTCTATTATATGACTCGAGATCGATTGCAGGCCAAGGGCAGTGGACGTATTTTTAGCAACCCCACCGAAGTGAGAATGGCTTACGATCAGGGTGAGGTGAACCTGCAGGCGCCGGTCAGTGTCAGAATCAACGGTGAACGCGTCGAAACCACTGTTGGACGAGTTCTCCTATACGAAGTCGTTCCTCCCATGATTCCGTTCAAAGAGATCAACCGGATCATGAAGAAGAAAGAACTCGCCAATTTGATTGATATTAGCTTTCGGTTGGCGGGAAACAAGGACACCGTTATTCTCGCAGATCGCTTAAAGGACATGGGCTACCGCCATGCAACCAAGGCTGGAATTTCGATTTCCATAAAAGACATGGTGATCCCGCCGAGTAAAGAGCAATTGCTAAAGAAGGCGCACGAAGACGTGCGCGAAATCGAAGAGCAATACAAGAACGGTCTTATCACGGATGGTGAACGCTACAACAAAGTCGTCGATATCTGGGCCGAGGTAACAGACCGAATTGCCGACGAGATGCTGCGCGATCTGGGTTCGGAGAAGGTGACCGATGATTCGGGTCGAGAGATTTCGGTGCCGAGCTTCAATCCGATTTTTATGATGGCCGATTCTGGCGCTCGGGGCAGTGCTCAACAGATTCGTCAGCTTGCCGGTATGCGCGGACTGATGGCGAAACCGTCGGGCGAAATCATCGAGACGCCAATTACTGCCAATTTCCGCGAAGGTCTCACCGTGTTGCAATATTTCATTTCGACGCACGGAGCACGCAAGGGCCTCGCCGATACGGCGCTAAAGACGGCGAACTCCGGTTATCTCACTCGCAGACTGGTAGATGTGGCGCAAGATTCCGTCATTTCCGAGGAGGATTGCGGTACGATGGACGGAATCGAAATGACGCCGCTCATGGAAGGCGGCGAGATCATCGAGCCCTTGGGAGATCGCGTTCTCGGGCGCGTCGCGCTCGAAGACGTCAAGGATCCTTTTACGGGCGAAGTGATCATCAAGGCGAACGAGGAAATTGACGAAGAAGTGGTTCAGCGCGTCGAAGATGCGGGATTGGAGCGGATCAAGATCCGATCGGTGTTGACCTGTGCATCGAGGCGGGGTGTCTGCGTCATGTGCTACGGCCGCGACCTTGGGCGAGGCCACATGATCAATCTGGGCGAGGCCGTCGGCGTCGTTGCGGCACAGTCCATCGGCGAACCGGGCACGCAGCTGACGATGCGGACCTTCCACATCGGCGGTACGGCGAGTCGACGGGCGGAGCAGACTACTTTAGAGTCGCGCAATGATGGTTTCATAAAGTTTGTTAACGTTAGCACGGTTAGCAATAAAGAGGGCGACCTCGTGGTGATGAACCGAAACGGTGAAATCGCCATTGTGGATTATCCTGAGGGTGAGAAGGGTAGGGAGAGAGAAAGAGAGCGGTACCCGGTCGTCTACGGCGCGAAGCTTAAAAAGAAAGACGGAACCAAAATCAAATCCGGGGAGTTGCTGGCTGAATGGGATCCCTACACGATTCCAATCCTCACGGAAATCGGCGGGGAAGTAAAGTTCGGCGACGTCCTAGAAGCCGTAACGATGGAAGAAAAGGTCGACGAGCGCACCGGTCTTTCTACGAAGGTTATTATCGACTCCAAGGATCTTGAGAAACGTCCGCGTATTTCAATCAAAGACGTCGCGGGACAAACCGCACGCCTTTCCGCAACGTCGGAAGCTCGCTATCTTTTGCCGGTTGGGGCTCATATCAATGTCCAAGAAGGACAGACCGTTTACGCCGGTGACGTGTTGGCCAAGATTCCGCGAGAAACCACTAAGACGAAAGACATCACGGGAGGACTCCCGCGGGTGGCAGAGCTTTTCGAAGCAAGAAAGCCTAAGGAATTCGCAGTGATCAGCGAGATCGATGGCATTGTTTCTTTCGGTAAGGATATGAAAGGCAAACGCAAAGTCATCGTTACACCCGAAGTGGGAGAACCGCGGGAGTATCTCATTCCGAAGGGCAAACACATCAGCGTTCATGATGGAGATCGCATCCGAGCTGGCGAAGCCTTGATGGACGGCTCGTCGAACCCACATGACATTCTGAATATCCTAGGAGAAAAGGCGCTTGCAAAATATTTGGTGGACGAAGTGCAAGAGATCTATCGTCTGCAAGGTGTGCGGATTAATGACAAGCACATTGAGGTTATCGTCCGACAAATGCTGCGCCGGGTGAGAATCAAAGAGGTCGGGGACACCGACTTCTTGGTCGGGGATCAGGTTGAGAAATGGCGTTTTGACGAGGAGAATCAGCGAGCCATTGGAGAGAGTGGTAAGCCCGCAATTGCAGAGCCTATGCTGCTGGGGATAACGAAGGCGTCGCTCTCAACGGAGAGTTTCATTTCTGCAGCTTCCTTCCAGGAAACCACCAAAGTGCTCACTGAAGCGGCGATTCAAGGAAAAATTGATCTTCTTCGCGGTCTCAAAGAGAATGTGATCATGGGACGATTGATTCCTGCGGGAACCGGATTGGCCAAGTACAATAAGCCCGAGATTGAGATTGAAGAGCCGGAGGGCGTCGAGGGAGACTTTTCTCAAGCCGTGGAGGCGTGAGCTTTGACATCGACGAATTTATTTGTTAACTAGAAGGTTTTGCTGGGAGATAACGTTTCTGTCTGTGTAAGGGTCTGAATCCGAGTGCGTTGTTAATCAAGCTATGCCAACGATCAGTCAATTAATCCGCGATAGCAGGGAACAGCAGAGACCGAAGAATACGGCGCCAGCGCTACAGGGTTGCCCGCAAAAGCGCGGCGTGTGCACCCGCGTTTATACTTCTACGCCGAAAAAGCCGAACTCCGCGCTGCGTAAGGTCGCGCGGGTTCGGCTCACGAACGGGATCGAAGTGACTTCCTATATTCCCGGGGTAGGGCACAACTTGCAGGAGCATTCGGTGGTGCTGATTCGCGGAGGCCGAGTCAAAGATCTTCCGGGCGTCCGCTACCACATCATTCGTGGAACTTTGGATTCGATTGGGGTTCAAGAACGACGACAGGGTCGTTCAAAATACGGTGCCAAGAAACCAAAATAGCGTCTTATGCCGCGCAAAGGTGAAGTTCGAAAAAGAGAAGTCTTGCCCGACCCCAAGTATGGGGACAAGCTTGTGGCGAAGTTCGTTAACACGATCATGAGCCGCGGTAAGAAAAGTGTGGCGGAAAGCATTTTTTATCACTCTTTGAACATCGTCGAGTCCCGAACCAAGGAAGACTCACTGGGAGTTTTCAAAAGGGCGATTGAAAATACTCGGCCCACGGTCGAAGTCCGCTCCCGCCGCGTCGGCGGAGCGACGTATCAGGTTCCCGTCGAAGTGAGACCGCAGCGGCGCCTTTCGCTCAGCATGCGCTGGCTCATTCAGTCCGCTCGGGAGCGCGGTGAAAAATCGATGGAAGAGAAATTGGCCGCCGAACTCATCGATGCGGCCAATAACCGGGGCACGACGATAAAGAAGAAGGAAGACACCCATCGGATGGCCGAGGCCAATCGTGCCTTCGCTCATTATCGGTGGTAACTTAGGATTATAAACTTGGCTGAAACAAGGAGGCGGTCCGACCGCCTCCTTTTTTTCCGAGCCCAACGAGATGGCTAGAACCGTCCCATTAGAAAGAACTCGTAACATCGGTATCATGGCTCACATCGATGCCGGGAAGACGACTACCACCGAGCGAATCCTGTATTACACGGGGATTAACTATAAGCTCGGCGAGGTGCACGAAGGTACCGCGACGATGGACTGGATGGTCCAGGAACAGGAACGGGGCATTACGATTACTTCGGCGGCCACGACCTGCTTGTGGCGCGACCACCGGGTCAACATCATCGACACGCCGGGACATGTCGATTTTACCATCGAGGTCGAGCGTTCCTTGAGAGTCCTTGACGGTGCCGTGGCGGTCTTCTGCTCGGTGGGTGGTGTGGAGCCTCAAACGGAAACGGTTTGGCGCCAGGCGGATAAATACGGGGTTCCGCGCCTTGCCTTTGTTAATAAGATGGACCGGCTTGGGGCGGATTTCTTCCGTGTGGTCCAGATGATTCAGGACCGTTTGGGCGCCCGTCCTGCGGTCGTCCAACTTCCCATCGGAGCGGAGGAGAAATTTGCCGGAATCGTTGACTTGATCTCCATGAAGGCGGTGGTTTGGGAGGACGAAAGTCTCGGCGCCAAGTTCCATGAAGAGCCAATTCCAGAGGGTATGAAAGCTCAGGCGGACGAGTATCGTGAAAAGCTCCTGGAAATCATCGCTGACTGCGATGAAGGCATCATGGAGAAGTACCTCGAAGGAAAAGAGATCGGCGAGGCGGAGCTGCGGCAGGCGATTCGAAACGCTACACTTTCTCTCAAAATTGTTCCTGCTTTGTGTGGCTCGGCATTCCGCAACAAAGGCGTGCAGCCGATGCTGGACGCCGTGGTTGACTACCTGCCGTCACCGCAGGACATTCCACCTGTGAAGGGAATCGAGCCCGACACTCAGAACGTCGGTGAAAGGCCGGCGAAAGACGATGCGCCGTTCGCAGCCCTTGCTTTCAAAATCATGACCGATCCTTTTGTCGGCACATTGAGCTTTTTTAGAGTCTATTCCGGATCGCTCAATTCCGGGGCGAGCGTCTACAATTCGACCAAGGGAAAGAGAGAGCGAATCGGTCGGCTGCTGAAGATGCACGCCAATAAGCGGGAAGAGATTAGAGAAGTCTATGCGGGCGATATCGCGGCTGCGGTTGGGCTAAAGACGGCTACGACCGGGGACACGCTATGCGATGAAAATCACGCGATCGTACTGGAGTCGATCGATTTTCCGGCTCCGGTGATCTCGATTGCCATCGAGCCAAAGAGCAAGGCAGATCAGGAAAAACTAGGGCTATCCTTGCAGAAGCTTGCCACCGAAGACCCGTCGTTTCAGGTTCGCACCGATGAAGAAACCGGGCAAACTATTATTTCCGGCATGGGCGAGCTTCACCTGGAGATCATCGTCGATCGGCTGCTCCGCGAATTCAATGTTGGCGCGAATGTCGGAAGGCCTCAGGTGGCTTACAAAGAAACCATTCGCAAAGGCGTGGAACAGCAGGGTAGGTTTATTCGTCAGACCGGCGGTCGCGGGCAGTACGGAGACGTCTGGATCAAGTTAGAGCCACAAACGCCAGGGACCGGCTTCGAAATCGTCGATGCCATCAAAGGCGGCTCGATTCCCCGCGAATATATACCAGCCGTAGAAAAGGGTGTGCGGGAGGCGACCGAAAACGGTGCACTGGCAGGCTATCCCATTGTGGACGTCAAGGTGACGCTGTTCGATGGCAGTTATCACGATGTCGATTCTTCCGAGATCGCCTTCAAAATTGCCGGTTCGATGGCGTTCAAAGAGGCAGCCCGCAAAGCCAGTCCTGTGCTGCTCGAACCGATCATGTCGGTGGAGGTCGTCGTGCCGGAAGAGTTTATGGGCGATGTCATCGGCGATATCAGCGCGCGCCGCGGGAAGGTGTTGGGCATGGACACCCGACCGGCGGCGCAAGCAATCGACGCGCGTGTTCCCTTGGCGGAAATGTTTGGCTACGCCACAGACCTCCGTTCCATGACCCAAGGCAGGGCGACCTATACAATGCAGTTTTCACATTATGAACCGGTACCGGCGGCCGTTGCAGAAGGAATTATCGCCAAGTTTGATGGCAAGTCGGATAGTGCCGTATGAACGAGAAGATTCGGATCAGACTGAAAGCCTATGACCACCGTGTACTGGACCAGTCGGTAGGTGAAATCGTCGAAACCGTTAGACGCACCGGTGGGAGAGTGGCCGGGCCCATTCCCCTGCCGACGCGTATCGAGCGTTTCACCGTGAACCGGTCGCCTCACGTCGACAAAA
>OCZV010000467.1_pt1 | contig 14686 bp, 13 predicted proteins | sample 1539051 | NCBI WGS metagenome assembly OCZV01 (sample SAMEA3113581, study PRJEB22503) | soil metagenome
CGGAAGGGCTCGGGCCTCGGTCGAATAGCTGTCAGGTGTCCACATACTAATGAACAACTCATTAATAGTTTCGTTCTGCCAGTCCCTTTCGGGAGCAGGCGAGCTGCTTAAGTAGCGGTGGTTTCAGCCTAACAGAGGTGGTGGGGAGAGCTTTGTCTCTCTTATCTCATGGCCTTGCCGTCGGTTGCCGGCTTGACCTCACGCAGCAAGCGGCTAATGAGGTCAAGGGAGGAGAGTCCTTCGCCTTGGCCCTTGAAATTGGGAACAATCCGGTGGCGAAGAACCGACGGCGCCAGGGCCTGAATGTCTTCAATCGAGACCGCATAGCGGCCTTGAAGGATGGTGCGTGCCTTTGCGCCCAAGATCAGATACTGGGAAGCCCGCGGGCCCGCGCCCCATTCGACGTAATCCTTGACAAATTGTGGCGCGTCCGGGCCTTGCGGCCGGGATCTTTGGGATAGGGCCACCGCGTAGGAAACGACAAACGGAGAGACCGGCACCCGCCTGACCAGATTTTGATAACGCAGGATCGAGTCGCCTTCCATGACCTTGCGGGGTTCGGGTTTTCCTGTGGAAGTAGTCTGCATGACGATTTGCACTTCGTCCTCGAAGTTCGGATAGCGAATTTCGATATTGAGCATGAAGCGATCGAGTTGCGCTTCGGGGAGCGGATAGGTCCCTTCCTGCTCGATGGGATTTTGCGTCGCCAAGACAAAGAAGGGTAGATCGAGGGGAAAGGTCGTTCCGCCCGCGGTCACCTTGTATTCTTGCATCGACTGCAACAGGGCCGCCTGAGTCTTCGGCGGCGTGCGATTGATCTCGTCTGCCAGCAAGATATTCGTAAAGATCGGACCTTTGAGGAACTGAAATTGTCTTCTTCCCGTGGCGGCGTCTTCCTGGAGAATGTCCGTGCCGGTGATGTCTGACGGCATAAGGTCCGGCGTAAATTGAATACGATTGAACTCCAGGTCAAGAATCTCCGCCAAGGTGCTGATGAGCAGGGTCTTGGCCAAGCCGGGCACTCCGACCAACAGGCAGTGGCCCCTGGCGAAGAGCGCAATCAAAACCTCTTCGATCACCGCGTCCTGACCGACGATGACTTTGCGAATCTCGCCAAGCATGGTATCGCGCTTGTCCGCGAACTCTTCGATTTCCGCGATCTCGTGTTGTTGAATATCCGACGACTCCATGCGGCTCCTTTTCAATTGATCGTCATCAGTTTGTCGAGCGTCATCTTGGCCTGTTTGGCCTTTCCCGGCTCGCCTGAAGCGGCGTAGACCTCGGTGAGCAATCGATAAATTAGAGGATTGAATGGATTGATCTGGACGGCTTCCTCGAGAACGCTCCGGCTGTCCTTGTAGTTTTTGGCCGCGTGATAAACCCGTCCTAACTGAACATAGGTGTTGGCATTGTCAGGTTCAACGTCCAGCGATTTTTTTAGCGGCGCAAGCGCTTCGTCGAACCGATTCATCTGGATCAAAACCCGGCCGACTTTGTTGAGAATAATAGGGGAGTGAGGACTGGCCTGCAAGGCACGCTGGTATTCGTTGACGGCAGCCATCGGCCGGCCCCGGCCTAAGAGTTGATCGCCGAGCGAGGTGCGGTTGCGCGCCACCGCCGACTGTATCTCTTTGAGCTCGATCACTTCTTCGTCTTCTTTCTGATCTTTTTTCACTTTGAGTCGGCGCACTCGACTGCCTTCGACCGGTTTAAGTCCTTTGCTCTTGAGATAGCTTTTCCAGCGCGACTCAAAGGCGTCAAACGACATGCCGAAGACTTTCTCGATCGCCTCGGGAGTCGGTCGGTCGGCGAGCGCGCCGAGCAGTTCCCGTATTCCGGCTTTGCCCTTACTTTGATTGATGAAGTCGATGGCCGAGGCGGCTTCGGCATACGCCAGCTGCACCTGCTCCGGACTTTCGAGATGAATCAATGACGGCTCCATGTTCTTAAAGCCGACGAATTGATCTTTCTCCAGCGCCTGGACCAACAGCGTCTGATTGGCCGGGGTTAAATAGTCCTCAGCCGCATCTTTCGGCGGAACGGGTTTGCGCCAGCGGGTTTCGTAAAAGCGCGCCGCGCCCTCATGCAGCCAGATGGGGGCCTGGTTGTTGCTGAGCGCGACGATAGCGTAGTGCAGATACTCGTGACTGAGTGAGTCGACCCAGCGATAGCCGAAGCTGAGCACCCGCGGGGAAATGATCATGAGCTTGTTGAACTTACAGATTCCCACGGCGCCCGTCTCCTCGATATCCCGCAACGACAGGGTCGAGATCGCGTTGAAGCTGGTTGCATCCGGCGCGATTTCGACCCGGACTTTCTCTTTCGGGTAGTAACCCAGCTCGGCGCCGACGGCTTCATAGCTTTTCTCCAGTGTTTCCAGGGCATAGGCAGCCAAGATGCCGTCCCGCTTGTCGTCGAGATAAACCACGAAATGGGCGCTTTCGACCCGCTTCAGGTTCTTGACGACATCCTGTGTGAGTTGGGTAAGGAGCTTCAGGGCCTGGCGACGCTGGTCTTTCGAGTCGATGGCCAAAGCTTTCTCCAACGAAGCCAGAGCCTCCGGGTATCTCCCCTGGTAAAACTTCACGCGCGCATCGAAATCAAGGGCCGGCGGAGATTTGGGATTGTCGCGTAGCGAAGCGGCAGCGAATTGCTCCGCTTGGGCGATGCGCCAAGCATCCAGGAGCTGTTCGCCTTCCTTGAACTTGGGATCGCCTTGCGCAGCTAGGAGATTTTCCGCCGCAAGGAAAAAAAATAGCACGAGGGAAAATAATTTGGGATACTTCAACGTGAAACTACTCTGACAGGTTCTTGAAATAGCGCTCGATCTGGTCCTTCATCTGTGGCGGGACGCCTTGTTTGAGGGACTCGAGGATCTCTTCGCGGAAATTGCGGGGCGCTTTATAGTCTTCCTTGCCCGGAAGACGGAATTTCTCCGTCTCTAGTCCAGTTAATCCCCCCTCGACATTGAACTCGGGGAATTGCGGCATGCCGGGAAGCGGCGTCAAGCTGCCGTAGGGCAGGAACCGGCCGCCGCGGAAAAAACGGGTGACCGGCATATTGCCTATCTGGCCGCGCTGGGCCATCTGCTGCATGGCGGATTGCATCTGCTGCTGCGACTGCGACAGCCGGTCCAAGGCATCGCGTTCGGGCGGAACAGCGCCTCTGGAATCGAGTTGTCCGAGGCGGTCTTTGGCGGTGCCCATGGATGTCCCCGCTTCACCGAGGTTCTGAACGATTTTTGGATCCAGGGAGGGGAAGAGCTGAAACAACGACTCGAGTTTTTCGTGGAGCGCCTGCGTGCGATCTTTCAATGTGTTCTGCCGATGAGAGAGATCCCGTAGCTCTTTTTTATCCGAGTCCTTGAGGGCCTGGGCCGGCTCGCCGATCAGGGCATCAAGCTCGGATTTGAGATTCTTGAGGGTATGGTCCGCTCGACGTGCTTTCGTTTCCTGAGCCTGAGTCCGTTTCTTGGCCAGTTCTTTTCTGGCGCGTTCGTCGCCCTCGGCATAGCCCGGAAAATCCTTGCTCAGCAGTTTGGCAATGAGATTTTTGAGCAGCTGATTCATGGTGGCGTCGTCGAGCACATTGTTGATGTTGGGGTCGTTGTCGCCGCCTTCCCGGTCCGGGAAAAGCTCGGTCAATCGACCGAGCTCTTCTTTGGCTTTTTCCAGGAACCGCTCCAGTTTTTCTTTCAAAGCCGCGTCCCTTGCGGTCAGGGACGATTTATTGACTCCCTCGGTGCCCAGCAAAATGTCTTGCTGCTCGCGAACGATTTCTTGCAGCTCGTTGGTCGAGCGCGCCATCTCCCCTTGCATTCGACCCATGCTGGAGGCCATGGCCGAGCGCTGGGCATTCTGTAAAGACGCTACCATCGAAGCCATCTGGCTGAACAGTTCTCGCGCCAGTTGCTGCGCGCCCTCGATATCGCCGTGCATCAGTTTTTTCCGGATCTCCTCCAGAGCCGAGAACATTTCGTTGAACCCGAGGCTCTGCATCGCTTCCGGGTTCATAAAGTCTTCGGGCATTTGCTGCGCGAGTTGCGACAGCGATTGCTGAAGCGACGACAGAAGTTTTCCAAGCTCAGAGATCTGCTTCATGATCGCGTCTAAGTTCTTGTCACCGCTCTGCAGCTTCTCCAAAGATTCCATCAGCCGCTCCTGGCTGCGCGCCAGGTCTTGAGCGGTCGAAGCCAGTTCCTGGGCCTTGAGTCGTTTGCCAATGTCTTCCGAAAGAAGCGACATCCGCTCGAGCTCCGAGGAAATTTCATCACGGGCCTTCATCTTCTCGTCAGCGGACGAAGCCCGTTGGTGTTTTTTTAGCAGATCGTCCTTGGTGAATTCGAGGTTCCGTTTCAGGGCTTGCAGATCGGACCAGGTGGCGAAATCGGACAGGCGATCCTTCTCGGTACGTTGCATCGTTTCTTCCGTCCGTTTGAGGGTCTCAGCGAGATTTTGTTCGAGCTTCTTTTCGCTCTGTTGTGAGCGCGCGGTATCTTTCTCGCCCGGCAGCGGCGATTCGAGGTGGTCGGCCAACGAATCGACCATGCGATTGTTGATGTCGCGAATCATGTCGGCCACCTGCTGGTGTTCGGCCTTGAGATTCTTGAGCCTCAGTCTCACGCCCCGGGAGCTGCCCAGTTTAGGACCGGAAATGGTGTCGTTATCAAGGACTTCCAAACGAAAGACCGCTTCCTCTCCTTCACGCAGTCCGAGTCTTCCCAGATCCCATTTGAACTGGTCGCGCAGGATGAGCCGCTTGGCGTCGTCTCTCTGCAATCGGATCTTGTCCTCGCGTTCGCCCACTTTAGTGACCAGGTTTATTTCGCCGAGGCCAAAATCATCGCGGGCGCTATATTCCAGCGGCAAAACCTCATCGCCGTTGATCTCCAAGTCCTCGGTGGGTCTCAGAAGATCGATGGTGGGAAAGCCGTCGGGCCTGGCCCGGAGTTCGTAGGCGATCGGCGAGTTGCGGAAGCTGTGCGCATCTTCGACCAGAATCCGGTACTGTTGGGACTGAAACAGAACCAGGTTGGCCTGGAGTTTTCGCCCGTCGATTTTGAGCGGGATCTTTTTCCCGTCATCCATGACGATCTCGGCCTTCACGAGATCTTTAGTGCTGACAGCGTCGATTCGAACGGTTGAGCCTTTGATTCCTTCGACGTTTCCACCGGCCACAGACACCGAGGCCAGGCTGGTGTAAGCCGGCGGATAAAGAGTGATTTGAACATTGCCGATCTCGGGTGGGTCGATTGCCTCAGCGGTATAGACCGGAGAAGAAAAGGCGCCCGTGACCACACGGTAACGGATTGTCTTTTCGAGGCGCGCCATCGCCGCTTTGAATTTGCCTTCGCCGAGGTTTTCCATCGTCAACTTCTCTTCAGCGAGGGGCTCGCTGCGATCGTTGGTCCCGCTCCAGACGATGAGCGCCAATGATTTCGGAATGGCGCCCGAAGTGGCCGCCTGGATGGTCACCGGCGAGCCACGCACAACCCGAAGGCCCTTAGGATGGACATCGATGGCGGTTTTGGTCGGCGGCAAATGGTCCAACGGTCGAGTCAAAATGCTGAAGGTTTCGTCGACCCAAGAAGGATTGAACAATACCATCGCCAGAACCGGCACGAACAGGAATCCCAACAAGCGTAGGCTGCCCTTGACCCGTTGCGTCTCGATCAGCTCATCGATCTTGAGTGTTGACAGTTGCTTGCGTGTGGTCCGGAGGAGAGCCAAAACCATCGAAGCGGAGAAGCCGGGAGCATTTTTGGCATTCACTACCTGGGGGTAGAGCTGGAGTGAGTTGATGAGATTATTGCGTAGTTTGGGCTGCTTCTGTTCGATGTAGACGGCCGCCCGCTCTTGAGAAATCCGCCGTAACAACCGAAAGACGGTGAGGCTGATGAGAACCAATAGCACCGCCGCCGTGATCAGGCTGTAGGCGAGCGGCGCATAGGGAAAGAAACCCTTGATCTGCTGAACGCCCGGCCCGAGAGCGAAAAGGAGCAGGGCGCAAATGGCTGTCAGGCAAAGCCCTTCGATCCCTTGGAGCAACCTCAGCCGGCGGATGAATCGTTTCAGGAACGAGGACAGCTCTTGGTATTCTTCCTGTCCCATGATCGTTTAACTTAGCGGCATCTTATCGCCGATTATGGGGCTTGTAAATCCCGTCATTGTTAAGTTCCGACGGTGGCAAGACGCGCCTTGTTATGTTATGCAAATTAAATTCGCTCAAAGCGATTTACGACGCTGAGAAAGGAAATAGCAACGAGCATGGAGAATTTGGAAACCGAGACGCTCTATCTACATGAAGGACACGAAGACGAGGACGAAGATGGCGGCATGCCGATGGATGAAGACCATCCGATGTGGCGGTCCGAACGGATCACGCTCAATTCCGTCGGCATTGATATCGGTTCATCCACGTCGCACCTGATTTTTTCCCGTTTGACTCTGCGGCGCCAAGGCATTGCGCTGTCCAGCCGTTTTGTGGTGGTTAATCGTGAAATCATCCACGAATCGCCGATCCTGCTCACCCCCTACATTGACAAGACGACCATTGACACGGACCAATTGGATGAGTTCATTCACGATTCCTACCGCAACGCCGGTGTGACGCCCGACGACATCGACACCGGAGCGATCATTGTCACCGGTGAAGCGGCGAAGAAAAAGAACGCCGAAGCGATCACGGCGCTGTTCTCGACGCAGGCCGGCAAATTTGTCTGCGCCACGGCGGGCCACAATCTTGAGGCCATCCTTGCCTCCTACGGCTCGGGCGCGGTGGCCATGACGCACCACGAGGGCGGCGATTTCACGGTCATGAATGTGGATATCGGCGGCGGGACCAGTAAGATCGCGATCGTCCAAGGGGGAAAGGTGGTTGACACTTGCGCGCTGGAAGTCGGGGCGCGGCTGGTGGCGATGGACGAGAGCGGGAAGATCAACCGGCTCGAAGATACCGCGGTCAAAGTCGCCAAAATGGCTGGCCTTTCATTGGCTTTGGGCAGCACCATGAGCGAGCAAGACAAAGAAAAATTTTCCGCGGTGCTCTGCGATGCGCTTTTCGAAGTTTTGGAACGGGGTAAGCTATCCGCTCAGGCCCAAGATCTCTTGCTGACCCCCAATATCGAGTTCAAAGGTCCGATTCACGCAATCATGTTCTCCGGCGGCGTGTCGGAGTTCGTCTATGGTTACGAGAAGCGCGATCTCGGCGATCTCGGTATTCAATTCGGCCGACGCGTCCGCCAACGTGCCAACCAGCTGGCCGGGGGCAATATTCCCTTACGGCCCGCGGAGGTGCGTATCCGCGCGACGGTGATTGGCGCCTCGCAGTACACCGTGCAGGTGAGCGGCAACACGATCTATCTGTCTCATCCGGATCTTCTGCCGCTCAGAAACCTGCAAGTCATCACGCCCGAATTTGAACAAAGCGAGGCGATCACGTCTGCCGCGATTAAAGCTTCTGTCGACAAAGCATTGCAGCGCTACGATATCGTGGATGGCGACCGAGCCGTGGCATTGGCGGTTCGCTGGGAATTGGGTCCCTCCTATCCGCTGATCCGGACGCTTGCGGAGGGGTTGGTCGATGCTATGAAGGAACACGTGGAAAACGGACAGCCGCTGGTGCTGGTCTTCGATGCCGATATCGCCAAGCTGATGGGCAACATCATCGAACGCGAGCTCCTGCCCGGTGCCGGAATTATCTCTATCGACGGCATCGATCTCCGTGATTTCGATTTTGTCGATATTGGCCAAGAGCTTCCCGACGCCAAGGCGGTGCCGGTAGTCATCAAGTCTCTGATCTTCCGGCATACCGAGCATGGTCGTGGCCACCATCATCATCACCACCATCATTAGGAGTAACGAGTACTGAGGACCGAGTCGGAATAGATCTTGCCCAACGCTTAGCACTCAGTTCTCCGTCCGTTGGTGGTGAGTGCGGAACGTCGGGACGATAATGGATGGCGATCAATGAAAGAGATCTTACCTGACGTTTTCACCTGGCCCTGGTTTTCCGAGCCGCACGGCTATAACTTCAACGGCCACCTGATTTGCCTTCCGACCGGCAATCTCTGCATCGATCCGGTGGAGCCGACGGCCGCAGATCTCGATGAAATTGCGGGGCTTGGGGTCAAACAAATCCTCCTGACCAATCGCAATCATTCGCGCGCCGCTAATAAGGTCCGTAGGCGCACGGGTGCGCGGACTTCGATTCATCCTGCCGACGCGCCCCACGCGCGCAAGGAGGGGGCCGATTTGGATGATGAGCTACGGACCGGTGAGAAGATCGGTCCGTTGATCATCGTCGCAGCCGATGGCAAATCTCCAGGTGAGGTGGCGCTTCATTGGCCGGAACGCAGGATTCTCATTGTTGGCGACGCCTTTGTCGGCGATCCACCGGGAAAGTGCAAGCTTCTTCCGGAAAAAGTGGTCGACGATCCAGCACGCCTGCGAGAGAGCGTGCGATCTTTGCTATCTCTCGATTTTGATATTCTTCTTCCCGGCGACGGCGAGCCGATCCTCAAATATGCCCGGGAACGGCTTAAGGACCTTGTGGATACCTTCAGTGATTCCTAGCTCGGATTATTCGCAGGCAAGCAACGATCAACGGCCGAGCCCTCCGGCTCGAAGAGACCGACCGGCTGCGGCCGGAAGCCTTGCCCCGAGGTCCACTTCGGGGGAACAGCTGGTGGAATGTCTCTTAAATTCGCGGCTATTCCGAACGTCATTCCGCTCAAGATGTTACCCCTGTTATAAGCGTCCATTTGACGCCGAGCCTTCCGTACTGCGACGTTGACATTAGCTGTGAATTCCAATACGTTTATTAAAATAATTCTTTATTTTACGGGTGCTTACATTTATGGAAGACGCAAGCGGTCTGCATTATTTTTTTGAGATCGTCAGCAAGCCCGACAACATTCCGATTGTCGCGATGCTCATTCTCGTCATTTTCTTTTCCTGGCTGGGTTTGAGAGAAGCCTTTAAAAATGACAAGCTGATTGACGAGGGCAAGGAAGACGAGATCCCCCGTGAGATGTGGAAATAGTCGATGGTGAGATGGTGAGAGGTTGGCTAGCGGTATTAGCCATCCTTGTGGGGGTTGAGGTTTCTTTGGCGGCGGATTCAAGCTCGCCCCTATTAAATGAAAAGCGATGGGAGGAAGCACGAAAATCCTTAGCGTCGGGTAACCCGGCTGAGGCGAAAACGGCGTTTGAAGAGCTGCTCAAAAAGTACCCTCAAGAAGCTGACCTTCATTTATTCTTGGGAATCACCCTGCTCCGGTTGCGGGAACCCCACGCTGCCGAGGCTGCGGTAAAAAGAGCACTGGCGGTTGACCCTAATCACGTCGAAGCCCGGACGCTACTCGGCTGGATCGACTCAGACATTCACGGCGATTTCGATTCAGCCATCAAGGAATATTCGAAAGTCGTCGAGCTACGGCCGGATCTGGCCGAGGCTTACAACAATCTTGGAGTGGCGCAAAAACGAAAAGGGGAGTTAAACAAAGCGGCCGAGAGTTTTAATAAAGCCCTCGAACGGCGACCCGATTTTACTCCGGCTTTGAGCAACCGGGGTTGGATTTTTGCTGAGCAGAACAAATGGGCCGAAGCCCGTCAGGATTTCGAGCAGGCACTAAAGCTCAGCCCCCACGATGACGGAGCGCTCTACGGACTCTCCCAGTCACTCCGAGAGACGAGGGATTACGCCGGAGCCCAGAAGGCTCTCAGCCAATTGATGTCGAGATCGCCCAATTTCGTTTACTGGCTTGAGTGGGGGCGGATTGGACTGATTCGGTACTGGTGGGTATTGTTACTAACTGCGGCAGCGTTTTTTCTCAAAGGGCGTTTTCAAAAAGTGAGGAATGAACCACATGGCAGCTGAAGCGACGAAAAAAAGGAAAGGCACGGCACTGTTGGCCGTGATGGACGAAAACTGTTCGAGCTGTGCGGGCTCACCCATATGCGAGGCCCATTGTCCGGTCGACGATTGCATCAACCTGTTGTATGAAGAACTGCCCCAGGGCGGTTTGAAGCCTTACCGCGTGTTCGTGGATAACGAAAAATGCATCGGTTGTCAGATGTGCTACAGCGACGATCTGACCAAGGTCCACCAACACAAAGAGACCGGAGAGACCTTCTACGAATATGCCGGTCGGTTTTACGACAGCAATAAAAAGCCCATTGAACCCGATGCCGTGCCGAAAAAATTCCAACTCCAACTGATCGGTACCGAATCGGAAGACCGGTTGGACAAAAAGATTTGTCCTTGGGACGCCATCAAAATGTACGAGTACGAGGAAGGGCTGGAAGTTGCGGAGTTGTTCTATGACCAATCGAAGATCAAGCAGATCAACGGCCTTTTCGTGATCGATGCAGAAGAAAAAGAGCGGTTGGAAGAAAAGCAGGCAGAACTATACGACTAAGCGGGTAGGGGTTAACATGGCGAACAAAGTGGAGATTACAGAAACCGTCCTGCGTGATGCCCACCAGTCGCTACTGGCGACCCGCATGCGCACGGAGGACATGCTGCCGATTGCAGAAAAGCTGGACCGAGTGGGCTATTGGTCGTTGGAAACTTGGGGCGGGGCGACGTTCGATGCCTGTCTACGCTACTTGAAAGAAAGCCCGTGGGAGCGCCTGCGAAAGCTCCGCGCGGCGATGCCCAAGACGCGCTTCCAAATGCTTGTGCGCGGCCAAAACGTCGTCGGCTACCGAAATTATCCGGACGATATCGTGCAGGCATTCATCCAACGCGCCGCCGACGAGGGTATCGATGTTTTCCGGATCTTCGATGCCATGAACGATGTCCGGAACATGAAAACGGCCATCGACGCAGCGCTGAAGGCACGCAAGATCGTCGAAGGGACGGTCTGCTATACGATCAGCCCGGTGCACTCGGTCGACTATTTCGTGCAGGTGGGAGAGAAATTGGCGGCGATGGGCGTGCAGACTATCTGCCTCAAGGACATGGGCGGGCTGCTCGCTCCGTACGTTGCCTATGAGCTGGTAAAAAAATTGAAATCGCGGATTCCCCTTCCCCTGCATCTCCATTCTCATTGCACGGCCGGACTGGCGCCCATGAGCTACATGATGGCGATCGAAGCGGGAGTCGATATTGTCGATACCGCATTGGCGCCGCTATCCCAGGGTACATCGCAGCCGGCCACCGAGCAGATCGTGGCCGCCTTGAAAGGAACGCCTCGTGATACCGGCCTGGACCTTAGCGCTCTGGACGATATCGCGGACTATTTCTATCAAGTGCGGCGGAAATACGCCGAGTTCGAGAGCCCGGTCAACAACCAAATAAGAACGGACATGCTGCTCTCGCAAATCCCCGGCGGCATGTTATCGAATCTGGTAGCGCAGCTCCGACAGCAGAAGGCCGAAGACCGGCTGGACGCCGTGTTGGCCGAAATGCCGCACGTGAGAAAAGACCTGGGTTACCCGCCCTTGGTGACGCCGACGAGCCAAATCGTCGGTTCGCAGGCGGCGCTCAATATCATGACCGGCAAGCGGTATTCCGTCGTCGCGACGGAGACAAAAAATTACGTCAAGGGTCTTTACGGCGAACCCCCCGGCGCCATCAGCGAGGAGATCAGAAAGAAAGTGCTGGGAAACCAGGAACCGATCAGTTGTCGTCCCGCCGATTTACTCAGGCCCGGCCTGGATCAAGCGCGCCAAGAGATAGGCGGCCTCGCCACGACAGAGGAGGATGTGCTTTCGTACGCGCTGTTTCCAGAGATCGCCAAAGAGTTTTTTCTCTCGCGGGATGGGCACCAGAATAGGCAAGAGACGGAAGCCGCTAGATAGTCGTAGGGGAGGGTCGCGACCGTTCCCGGCTAAACGATCTTGTTCAGCGGGTATTCGATAATTCCCACTGCACCCGCCTGAATCAGCTTGGGGATCAGGTCGCGCACCACGCTTTCCGCAATCACGCTCTCCACCGAGTACCACTTTACGCCTTTGAGCGCGGCGGATTGATACAGGGTCGCAATCGTCGGCGCGGTAATGCTCGGGATCAGTTGCACCACCTGGTCGAGATCAGTCTCGGCCACGTTCAGCTTGATGCCGACTTTGCTCTCGGCGGCAAGAGCGCCCTGGAGGAGCAGCTTGATCTGCTCGATTTTCGCTCGCTTCCATGGATCCTCCCAGGCTTGTTTGTTTGCGATGAGCTGCGGACAAGAGGCTAACAGATCGGCGATAATTCTTAATCCGTGAGCGCGAATCGTGGTGCCGGTCTCGGTCACTTCGACAATAGCGTCCACCAAGCCCTCAGCGGCCTTGGCTTCGGTCGCCCCCCAGGAAAATTCCACTTCCACCGGAATTTTTCGCTCGGCGAAATAACGTTTGGTGAATTTGACCATTTCCGTGGCGATGCGCTTGCCTTTGAGATGCTCCATTTTAGTGATAGGCGAATCGTGGGGCACCGCGAGGACCCAGCGCGTCGGCTTGAAACTCACCTTGGAATAGACCATCTCGGTAACGACATGGACGTCGGACTCATTTTCCTGCGTCCAGTCTTTGCCGGTAATACCGGCATCCAGGGTGCCCATCTCGACATAGCGCGACATTTCCTGTGGACGGGCCAGGCTGCAGCGCAGCGTGTCGTCATCGACGGTCGGAAAGTAGCTCCGGCCGGATGTCGTAATCTTCCAGCCGGATTTCTTGAACAACTCTATCGTTGCGAGTTCCAAGCTCCCCTTGGGGATCCCAAGTTTTAACTGGTTCACTTCTTGTAAACCTCCTTGGGATCAAAAACTCGTTTGGCGACGATCTTCCAGTTGCCATTGGCTCTTTTGCGGAAGAAACAGCTGCGAAATCCCTCGTGGCAAGCCGCCCCGCCGATTTGCCGCACCTGAAGGAGCAAGGTGTCGTGGTCACAGTCGATGAAAGCGTCTTTCACTTCCTGAAAATTGCCCGATTCCTCGCCTTTCAGCCAGAGGCTTTTGCGCGAGCGGCTATAGTAGTGCGCTTTGCCGGTTTTTCTGGTTTTTTTCCAGGCCTGTTCGTTCATGTAGGCAACCATCAGCACCTCGCGGGAACGATAGTCTTGCACGATCACTGGAACGAGGCCGTTGCCTTTGTCAAAATCTATCTTTTGCATAATACCCATGCCCTTAAACTAAAGTCAGGTAACATACCCCTGCCGGTGTTTCAATAACGAGTCTGAAGGTGGGCGAGAGTTTGAGCGCTGCTATCTTCCTGCTTTCGTTATCTTCTTTTGTAGAACTGGAATGTCGGCAATTTTTTCAGCCGGCAACATCTTCCAGTAGATACCCTGCGGTCTTTTCCAGCGCGATTCGACCTCAATGATCTCTTTCGGCGTGATAATCGCCGTGAGAGGAATATCGTGCTCGGTCATGGGAATCTCTTCCCCGACGATTTGTACCGGATGAACCGTCGTTACGATCGGCGTGTCGCGGCCGATCTTTTTTTCTTCCGTCAAAAGGGCGAATTCGAGATCCGAGTAGCCGCCGCCTTTGCCAACCCGGGCGCCCTGGCGATTCACCGCGACGGAGCCGCAAACGATGAGATCGATGGTTCTCACTTCTTCCAAAGTGACCGGCCGGCCGTACTTATCCGCGCCCTTGATCGAGGATGCGGTGTAAGGCGAACAGCTGAGTTTCTTAGGATTCAGTTCGATGAACGGCTTTTCAGCGCGCAGCCTTGGCACCGCCATGTAGAGAATTTTTCCTTCGGCTAGCGCTTTGTGGCGAATGGCGCGCTGGGGCGAGTCCGGATTTACTTTGAGCACTTTCGCCTTTTGCCACCATGAGGCTTCCGTGAGAATTCTCGCGCAGGCCTCGGCGCCGATGAAGTTCGGGATCCGTCCCTCAGCGCCGGGAAAACGGGCAACTTTGCTGTCTCGCAGCTGACTCCAGACGGTGGTCCGTATTTCATCCTTGCGTCTCATTTACCTACTTTCCGTATATCTTTTCTTGCGGCCTTTGCTCAAGTCGTTATAAGATCGGTGGCGATGCAAGAATTTATCCTCGTTTATGTAACGGCCGGATCGCCCGCGGAGGGAGATCGTTTGGCGCGGGCGCTTGTCGAAGAACGTCTCGCGGCGTGCGTCAATCGAATCGCGCCGGTTCAATCGGTTTACCGCTGGCAGGGAAAAGTGGAGCAGAGCGAAGAGGAGCTTCTCATTGTCAAAACCCGTAAGGCGCTGTTCGCTGCCTTGGAGTCAAGGGTACGAGAGCTGCATAGTTACTCTGTTCCAGAAATTATCGCTGTGCCCATCGTCGACGGCAGCGAGGGTTACCTGCGCTGGTTGGGTGAACAGCTGTCCGGCAGCACGGCATAACCCGGTGACGCTATGCGCACGGTCAGGGAAACGTCGGCCGGTGGAGTGATCTATCGTAGCCAGCGGGGACAGATTCAAACCGCGCTGATCCGTGTGCGCAAACGCTGGGGATTGCCGAAGGGACACGTGGAAGAAGGAGAGCGCATCGAGCAAACCGCCGTGAGAGAGGTTCGCGAGGAGACCGGTCTGGAAGGGAGAGTTGATCAGAAGCTTGGCGCCATCTACTACACCTACCGCGCGAAAACCAAAGAAGGCGAGCCGATCCGGATCTCAAAGCGGGTCTATTTTTTTCTGTTGCAGTACTTGGGCGGCGATGTGCGGCGTCATGATCATGAGGTGGACGAAGCGCGTTGGTTTCCGATCGAGGAAGCGATCGAAAATCT
>OCZV010000468.1_pt1 | contig 14622 bp, 15 predicted proteins | sample 1539051 | NCBI WGS metagenome assembly OCZV01 (sample SAMEA3113581, study PRJEB22503) | soil metagenome
CTTCCAGCTGACGAGGGGTTGCTGTTATCATTCCTTCCGAATCAACGTTTCTCATTTGCAAATAATATTTTCTCAAGATATCAATGGCCTCTGGTGTGAGTTTTGGTTCAATTTGTTTGGCATAGGCCAGATATTTGCGAAATAGATCTATTTCTATAGGAGACTGAGCTGCATGTTCTATGTCTCTATGGATTTCAAGTATGTGGCTTGCAATTCGATTATCTCTTTCAGTATCAGCGCTATCTCTGATTACATGAATGATATCAAACCTAGTCAGTAATGGTATAGGAAGTGGCTCTACGTTCTCTGTAATGTTTCTAAACGGATCGTATTTACCATATTTAGGATTAGCTGCAGATAGGATTGACGTTCGAGCATTCAGTGTTGCCACTATTCCTCCTTTTGCGACCGAACAGGTCTGTTGCTCCATAACTTCATGGAGTGCAGATCTGTCTTCGGACTTTATCTTGTCAAACTCGTCTATACAAACGAGGCCTTGATCGCCCAAAACTACGGCCCCTGCTTCCAGCATCATAATTCCGGATTTATCGCGAATAACTGCGGCTGTTAAACCTGCAGCAGTAGTACCCCTTCCTGAGGTATACAGACCTCTTGGTGCTATTTTTGCTGCAAACTTGAGCATTTCGGATTTGGCAGTACCCGGATCTCCTACGAGAAAGATATTGATATCTCCTCTACGATTTGAACCATCAGTTAATTTTTTTGTTACTGATCCTACAATTAGTAAAAGAATAGATTCTTTGATTATTTCATGTCCATAAATATGAGGTGCAAATGATGCGACTAGTTTGTCATAAGCGTCTGGCATGCTGGCAAGAGAGATGATCTGTTTTTCATCTTCGCTGCTTATAGCTATTCTATCAACAGTTCGTGCATCTTTGTTTCCAGCTAGTCCCCCAAGATACTCTATATTGTTACCTTCCATACGGAGTCTGAACAGACTTGTCCTTACTTGCAATGACTGTTCTTGTTCAATCCTGACTATCCCTGTTAATAAAACCCTATCTCCAGGCCTGCACCTGTCGACAAGATCATCCATTACGGTAACTTCTACATAATGTGGGAGTTGACCAGCAGGCAAGTCTTCTGGTAGTTCCTGAAGTCTAACCAGTTGAAAATCAGTAAAGAAACTATTTTCAGGATCCATTTCAAGTTCTTTTTCTGAACACTGAGTACACCTTGTGGGTTTCTTTAGTGTGAGACCTTTAAGCTGGGCTTCATTTAGAGTATTACAGTTCAGACATGCATATGCAATCTTTTTGGCAAGAGGTTTAATTTCAGAAGTCCTGACTACCATGCCAGGAACGCTTATCAACTTGTTTATCACATCTGCATTTATTTCTCTTAGTCCTTTTTGCACCGAATAATTTCCAATTCTTACTTTTATCTTGTCCTTAATTTCCTCAGCATAGTCATAATGAATCTCTCTCAAGATTGAGTATACAGCTTTGTTAAAAGCGTCAAACATATCATCGGGTGTGTCAGTGATTAATTTTGTCAGTTCCGGTTTATTTGAATCTAAATCGATATAATCAACTACAACAAAAGTAGAACTTGATGCCATCATGTTGTTAATTCTGTCAAAATATTTGTAATTCCCTTCTCTGTCCTTAAAGGCGCGTAAAAATGATTCTAATTCATCTGATATTGCCGAAGTAGTTTGTTGCTTTTGTTCAGTCATATTTTCGTAACACCGATTCTTTAAAGGCCAATGAAGAAGTGTGAACAAAATTATAGAGCTGCTTTTCTTCGGCAGACAACTTTGATTCCATTTCTGTAGAAAGTGATGAAGCAGCTGCTAATTTCACTATTTTACCTAGTCTAGACATCACAAATGAATTAAGTGATACCATTAAAATCTCTCTTTCTTTTTCATTAAGACCTTCAAGAAAGTCATTTACTCGAATGTAAAAATCTACATCTACGCCCGATATATCATGGGGTTTTGATATTCGTTCTCGATTCAATGCCTTTGAAACATAACTTGATACTTCATTATCTTGAATTTCAATTAGATTCTTATTCAACAAAATTTTTGTGAACCATCTTGGCAATAGCAAGATATCGCCTTCCTTGGCATCTATGTTGATATCATTCATAGATATTTTTACTTCGGACTTGAAAGTAACCCTAATCTCTTCGAGAAGATATTCAAGTAAGTATGTATTTTTTAAGCTTTCAAAAACGCCTTGAATGAGAATGGGGGATGAGGACATGTTGGGAATATAGTCTTAGAAGTGGTTATTAATTAAGGTTGGATATCTTTACAGGTCTGAATATATAACTGATAATTCGAACATCTTGTATGCCACAAGCAGAGGCAAAAAACTTGTCAGATTTAATGTGGGTAGAAAAATACCGACCTATTAAATTAGATGATGTTGTCGATCAAAAGGATATCGTAGAGAGTTTAAGGAACCTAATGAAGGAACCTGCTGAAATGCCACACTTGTTATTTACAGGTCCTGCTGGAGTTGGCAAAACTACTACTGCATTGTGTATGTCAAGACAATTACTTGGGGAAGATTGGAAGAGAGATACACTTGAGCTCAATGCCTCAGATGAAAGAGGAATAAAGATGGTTCGAGAAAGGGTTAAGGAATTTGCTTCCGTTTTCAAAATAAGAACAAGTGATAGGGAGGAAAGAAAATTTAGAATAATAATTTTGGATGAAGCCGATGAAATGACGTCCGAAGCCCAGACAGCTTTGCGAAGGATAATTGAAGATAGTTCTGAAACAACTCGTTTTGTTATAATATGTAATTATTTATCGCAGATTATTGAGCCTATTCAAAGTCGTTGTGCTATATTCAGATTTAAGAGAATTGAAAAAGAAATCATAGAGAATCATCTAAGATCAGTATGTAAAAAGGAGGGAATAAAATATGATGATAAAGCAATTTCACAAATTTTTGAATCTACAAATGGTGATCTGCGTCATTCAATAAACATTCTTCAAACTGCCGCTGTAATGGGATCGGTCAGTATTTCAAACGTCCAGGCATCCTTGGGACTTACTGGAAAATCAAAGGTAAGTGAAATAATCAAGCTGGCAATGTCAGGTAAATTTAATGAAGCCCGGGTAAAATTGCTTGAATTAACTGCACTCTATGGAATGTCTGAATTCGATTTTCTAAAATATGCATACGAAGCCGTATACTCATTAAAGTTATCCAACCCCGAAGACTTTGCTTCTCTAATAGCTGAATATGACTATCGTCTGACTCATGGATCACATCCGGATATTCAGTTGACTGCGTTTTTAGCTCAATTGTCACGAATCGGTACCAAACAATAGTGTGGATTTGGAGTTGGTTACAGTTGGCATTCAGATTATCGACCTAAAAATTATTGAATAAATTTCAATATGAAAAGCTGGACCAAACAATAGTCTTGTACTAAAAATTAATAATCTTCCTCAAATTCTTCTCCACCATCTTCTTCTTCGACTTCATCAAAGTCTTCTTCGAGCTCTTCTCTTTCTTCAGCGCTTTTATAAGGAAGATCGGCTTCACCGACAGAATTGCAGACAGGACATTTAAATTCAATTGTCTGCCCTTCGAGGTCCAGAGGGAACTCTTTTGAGAAAACCTCGTCGCATTTTGAACATACCAAAGTGGTCTGGATGTTGTCAGTACTGAATTTGTGCGATTGAAGTCTGAATATGGTGTTTGTCATTTCTTCCCTACCTATTGGAATAGTCCTTTTTTATAAGGATTATTGTGATTTTTGTTATGCCGTATGTATTTTTTGTTATACCGTATGAATTTTGGGTTTAGAATCATATACCATAGCTAATAGGTGTGCTCGGGCGTCATTTTGGTCTACTAGACCACGATTTGCTATTGTAATAATAGTACTGTTGTTTCTAACGCCTCTCATCTTCATGCATAGATGCTCTCCTTCTGCAATAACAGTTACACCTTTAACTCCCATTTTCATTATTTCGTCTGCAACTTCCTTTGTGAGTCTCTCCTGAATTTGCAATCTTTTAGAGTATTTCTCTACCAGCCGTGCGAGTTTTGATATACCAAAGACTTTTCCTGATGGAGTGTAGGCAATATGTATTCTCCCAAAGAAAGGAAGCATATGATGCTCACACATACTATAGAATTGAATGTCTTTTGCAATGATGGAATCGGTTTCTTCACTAAAACTAATTTCAAGTTCTGAATTCATGCAATACCCGGCAAAAATCTCTTCATACATATCCGCAATTCTTTGTGGAGTTCCCAGAAGACCTTCACGGTCGGGGTTTTCTCCCAATTGCACTATGAGCTCCCTAACGAGTTTTTCTATCTTCCTCTTGTTAAGTGAAGTTTTTTTCATATTTTTTCCCTTTATTTATCTAGCACCTATTTCTTTATGTAGCTGTGGTAGAATCCTCACTTCAGGAAACATGGGGTGGACAATATCATAAGTATCTAGAAGCTTATTAACAGTTGGTTGGTCTACTCCGTGACTAGGTTGAATAATAAAGCCCACAATGTCTGAAGCTCTTATTTTCTTTGAAATATTATAAACCAAATTCTTGAAACTTTCAAGATTTGTAGAATTGGTCACCACTATTTTAATGTAAGTGGTCCTGTTACTTTCGACAGCTAGCTCCAAACATTTAATCTCGTTTAATAGCAAACTATCATACACTTCATTTTCAACAACTTTAGAATCGTCTGTTTTGAATTCAATCTTGCATATGTCGATATATGGTAAAACTTTACTGAAAAGTTCAGAATCAAAGCATGAGGATTCAATGTATGTTTTGAGGTTAGTCTGTTTTTTTATGAAATCTGCTAATTTGATTACGGCATCGGTTTGCAGCAATGGTTCTCCTCCGGTGAAATTCACTTTGTATGTGAATGGTTGAAGTTCTCTAATAATGAGATCTTCAATTTCATCGATTTGGTACTCAGTTCCACTATCTAGAGGTAACGCATACTTTGTATCGCACCATCTGCATTTTAAATGACAACCCGAGAATCGGATAAACAATGTTTTCTTTCCGACGAATATCCCTTCTCCTTCTATGCTAGTAAATATCTCACTAACTCTTGCTCTTGCCTTATTTTCAGTTCTTTGCATAAATTGTTTTATCCTCTATACCTGCCTTACTAAATGCCATCTTCCTATTTATACACGATTCGCATTCTCCACATTGCACTATATCTTTATGGATTCTTTTACCATTTGTATAACAACTCCATGATTCAAATATTGTATCGCCTAATAGTTTGTGACCTAATTTTAATAGCTCATATTTAGTAATGCCTTCCAGAGACGGAGACCATATGGAGATTTTTCGTTTACTTCCATTCTTGATTTTGTCCTCCTCACCTGTGTTCAATGCATTTGTTATAGATTGAATAAATTTTGGTCTGCAGTCGGGGTAATGAAAATCATCGGAGTGAGCACCAAGTACAATCAAATCTGCATTAACGCTAAATGCCCAAGCTGTGGCAATAGTTATGAAAACAGCATTTCTAATTGGCACTACAATACTATGGTCAAATTTGGATGGAATTGAAAATTTGCTGTTAGTTAGTACGTTTGAATTCCCGTATAATTCCTTCATAAAGCTAATATCTACAGTACGGTATTCGTCTGAATTCAAGGCCTTGGCAAGCTTTTTTGATTGAATTATTTCGCGTTTAGCCCTTTGACCGTAAGAAAATGAAATTATCTTTATTGCATATTTTTTGTAATTCTTAACATATGCTGCAGCACAGAGAGAATCCAATCCACCACTCATTATACATATTGCAATCTTTTCATCTTTCATTTAATGCGTAAATACCTCCTACACCATATGATATTGCAACAAATATTCTGGAAAGTGTTAATACATGTTGATGAACTAAAACAGGAGTAAATAAAACATCAATTAGAAACAAAACGGGGATCATTGTTGTGGCAAGTATTCCAACAATAAATTGTTCCTTATTTTTATAATCATTATAATATTTAATCAAAAAATACGTGGAGATGTTACCAGTTCCAATTCCTAAGAGTATCAAGTAGTGTGCAAAAGGATGGAATATAGGAATAACCAAAAATGGTCCTGCCCAACTTAGACCGTTAATTATTTTTGCATGAATGGGCCATCTTATACTATTTTTCATTCTGTTTCTTATCGATCGAAACAGATTCTTCATTTTTGTAAACGTTATTCCCAATACAAAAACAAACACCAATACCCATGAAAGTAATTGATAATAAATTGGAATGTGATGAGTTGCTAAGAATTCGTTAATTATAGTGCCAGTTAGAACTGCTAATGCAATAGTGATAAAAAGTAAGCCAAAAGCTCTAGATTCGATTCCTACATTTCCAGGCAATGGTCTATGAACCTTAGTTATTCTTTAATTTAAAGCATTTACAAAAGATAAAATCAAGATAGGAAAACTTCACAGGCCTGATGTGAAATTTTTGTAGTCCAGAGACAGAGTTATGATCAGTGTCGTTTTGATCCACATTTGGGACAGAATTTTGATGTTGTTTTGAGTGGATAATTGCAATTATGACAGTTGGATGAATATTTGACCTGTGCTACCTCTGTCATTTCCTTAAACATATCAGTGACTGCTCCGCTTGGCTTGAATGATTCATCAGTATCTGGAAGGAAACCGGAACTATCTGACTGATTGTTGACATCATTGATATAAGTCAGCAAGCGAGGTATAGTCTTGTTTTTTCCAGGAACATTAACTTGATCTCCTAACCACAATGCAAATTTTTTTAATGTCATTTCAGGAGTCGAAAAAGTCAGGGAATGTGTTGACATGTACTCTTCAGTAGCAGCTCTCCCATTAAAGATCTCCATTATAAATTAAAACAAAATGGAGTTTTTAATTATTGCGAATTTCCGCACTTGGGACAGAATTTAGCTGTAACAGGAATTGATGACTTGCATTTGACACAATTCTTTTTTGAATCCTGGTTATCTTCAGGTTTAATGGTTATGTCGACTGGCCTGAATTTTGGTTCATTTAGTTGATCAGGTTCGGGTAATAGATATTGATCATTGTCTGATCGTTGGTTTCCACCGATACTACCGCCGCTGTCTACAAAGGAATTAACCCCAAATCCAGAGCCAGATGAAGGCTGTGCGATTCCTCCAGTTGGACTTTTTAGTGATGAACCTTTATCCGCTGCGGATTTCATTTCGAGTATTACTCTAATAGATAGAAAATTTAGCGCAGAAAGGGATATCATGAATTTTGCTGTTTTTCCGAAAAATTCTTTATCCCCAATTTTTCCTTTTTTGTAAAGTTGAGCATCACCAATAAAAGATTCATAATGTTCTTGTGTCTCGTTTACCAATTGTTTTAATTTCTCACTTAAACCTCCAAGCGTATCAACGCCAAATGACATGCTTAGTGATTTAGCTATGCAGTTTAATAAAAGTTTGAATCAAATCAAAAAAATTAAAAATACTCAAATTGGAAACATGTAATTGATCGTTTGATTAATTCAAATAACCCCTGAATATTATACTTTTTGACAAGTATGAAAACTGATGGAGGGGTGGTCTAGACTGGTTATGATACCTGCCTTACACGCAGGTGGTCATGGGTTCAAATCCCATCCCCTCCATACTGATAACGATAAATACAGAAATACTGTAAATCATCACTAGTTAAGAAATGACACTAATTTCTAGTAAACTGATGTACATTGGTGTCATATCTGTTATCATAATAGCTGTCGCTTCATATGGATTATTTTTTTATTTTCAGAGAGTCAATGAAAAAAGTATCAGAGAAAGCATATTCGAACAGGAACTGGAGAGGCAAATAAATTCTACGAAATCAGTTTCACAACATGTTGGCTCGGATCTTCGATTGGTTACCTCTATGCTTCAAGACTTGGCTGATTCATTATATATACAGAATGAAATGTTATCAGGAGATAAAGTTAGCAATCTACTTGAAGAAAAATTTAACCAGCTTAATTCTGTCACAAAAGTTGATAGTCTATTAATTACAGATAATGAAGGCGTTATAACTACTCACAAAGCTTCAGTGGGAATGGAGACTTTTGTGAACATAGATATTTCATCTAATGATTATATGAAGCAAACAATGGATAGCCTTCAACCAGTGTACTCTAATGGATTTACAGGAATCGATGGTAAGTATGGAATAGTGATAACGTATCCAATAACAAGTATGAAGGATGGTCATTATATTGGAACGGTTGTGGCGAATTTACCTACCATTGAATTTTTCAAGAATTACGGAAATGTTAACGATATAAATTCACAATTTTTAGTTGCGTTTGATAGGAACGCAAATCTTTTGGCCGTAGGTGCAAGTGGTGATCTAGTAGGGAAAAATTTCTTTAGTAATGAAACACAACAATTTATCAATTACAATAAGGTCCTGAACAATTTGACACAATATTTGCTGGCAGGGAATGCTGGGTATGCAATGTATGACTATGGAAAAGGTGAGAGATTAAATACGCAATCGCCGATATTAGTTGGAACACAACCCGTATATTTCGTTCAAGTGGTAACACCAACCGATCGAATATATCTGAAAATAAATTCGGTTCTTTTTACAGAAGGTATAAAGATGTTCTCCTTGCTTACTGGAACTACTGCTGCAATAATATTTCTGGTCTTTTTATTAAGAAAATGGTATAGCATTTTGGAGGATGAAGTCGCAAAACGAACTCGCGATCTGAACGAATCCAATTACAAATTGATGAAAGCAAATGAATCACTCAAGATTAAGGATGAGGCGCAAAATCAATTCATTAACGTTGCAGCTCATGAACTTCGGACCCCCATTCAGCCCATCCTCAATGCAATTTATCTCCTGCAATCTGCAGATTTGAGCTTATCTAAGAAAAATCAATATATAGATATCATAAAGAGAAACACAGAAAAATTAGGAAGGCTTGCTGAGGATATACTCGATGTTACCAGAATAGAGAGTAATACTTTGAAATTGATGAATGAACGGCTAAATTTGTACGATCTAATATCAAATATTGTTGAAGAATATAAGAGAAATATTCATTTTATATACAAAGATCTTGTGGTAAATTATGAGAGTCCAAGCAAAACAATTTTTGTTACAGGAGACAAGTTAAGACTAAATCAGGTATTGCTGAACCTTCTTGACAATGCGGGGAAATTTACCAAAAAAGGATCAATTACTGTTACAACTGCAATCATGTCAAACAAAGTTCAAGTTACTGTAAAAGATACTGGAGTTGGAATACACAATGAAATATTCCCCAAGTTATTTTCCAAGTTTGTAACAAGATCCGACAGGGGAACTGGGCTGGGCTTATTTATTTCAAAAAGCATTATCGAAGCACATGGCGGAAAAATATGGGCAGAAAGTAGTTCTCAGCAAGAAGGAGCTACCTTCATCTTTACACTACCGCTTTTAGATAAGAAGAATGTAGAACGTCGAGAGGAAAATGATGAATAAAATGATTAGAATAAGATATTTGCAGATTCAAAGAAGATTATTTTGCATTTCGATAGTTGTTCTGTTTGGTTGGCTTGTAGTCATGTGTCATTGTTATATTCTTCAAGAGGGATACGCACAGGAACAGAATCAATCGAGTAGAACTTTGGATGATAAATCTCTAAGGGTTGCTTATTTAACTGATGGTCTTTTTAGCGATGCAGGTTGGGGAGCATTTGCTTACAACGCTGGACAAGAAATAATTTCTAAATATGGTTATGAAGTTACTTTCTTGGATAACGTATCAATATCAAATATAGAAACTACTCTCAAGGATTATGCAGATGGGAATTACGATATTATTATCGCTCAAGGATATGAATGGGGAGATCCTGTTATTCAGGTCGCAAAGAAATATCCCGACATAAAATTTATTGTATTCACTGGATTAGTAAAATCTGAAAATGTGGCTTCAATTTTCCCAAAACAACAGGAAGGCACGTATCTTCTAGGAGCACTTGCAGGAATGCTTTCAAAAAACCATACTATTGGATTTATTGGTGGAGATGAGAAATATCCCAACCTAAAGAGGATATACGAAGGTTACAAACAGGGTGCTTTGGATGTCAATTCTACTACTAAGGTACTTGTGACTTACCTGGATGATTGGGACAATGAAACTAAGGGAAAGTCTGCAGCATTGTCTCAGATTGAACAAGGTGCAGATTTTATATTGCACGTCGCTGATACAGCTGGCCAAGGTGTTATCCATGCAGCTAAAGACAAAGGAATCTATGCGTTTGGTGCTGTGTCAGACCAGAATAAATTGGCACCTGATACTGTAGTGACGTCATTTGTTTTGGATCCGGTAAAGGCCTATGATTATGTATTCAAAATGATACGTATGAACAACTTTACAGGAATGATATATACTCCTGGAATAGAATCGACAAAGAATTCAACCACCGAAGATGGAATACTATACATAGCTCCGTTCCATGGTTTTGAAAACAAGATACCCAAAGACATTCGAGATAAATTCCTTCAATTGAGTCAAGATATCAGGAATAAAAAAATCATAGTTTCAGGATGACTTTCTGATTGGGATCCAAACTAACACATCAAACTCAATTCATGCTGCTACATCATACGTCAGCATACATGGTAAATTCATGCGGGTGAGGACGTACAGCCAGTTCCATATGTTGTTTTGCTGCATCTTCAATTATCCGTTCGATAACATGTTTACCAAATATTGGTTTCAAGAAATCAGAGTCGGATTTTAATTCCTCAATTGATTCTCTCAAACTCGCCGGCAACTGTTTGATTTTATGTTTTTCTCTATCAGCATCAGTCATCTTGAATATATCTGCATCAACATGATCTTCTATCTTGGGATCATTTGCTTCAATTCTCTTTTTAATTCCACTAAGGCCAGCTGCAACAATAGCAGAGAAAGCCAAATATGGATTACAGGAAGGATCTGGTGCTCTAAATTCTATTCTTTTGAGATATGCAAATTTTTCACCCTTATAATGTGCAGGGATTCTGATTATTGCCGACCTGTTACCCGTACTCCAGGCAATATAAACTGGTGCTTCGTATCCGGGTATCAACCTTCTATAAGAATTCGTAGTTGGCGCTACAATTGCTGCAAGAGCCTTTGCATGATCTAGTATACCGCCAATGAAATACCTTGCAGTTTGTGATAGCTCCGCATATTTGTCATTTGGATCATAGAATAGATTTTTTCCTTTATTCCATAGACTAACATTAACATGCATCCCCGAACCGTTATCCAATGCAATTGGTTTGGGCATCATTGTTGCTATCATATTATGCTTTTTTGCAATATTCTTGACAATGTACTTGTAACTTTGGACAGAATCGGCAGTATTAACAAGACTATCGTAACGAATGTCTATTTCACATTGTCCTGCAGTCGCAACTTCATGATGATGGGCATCGCAAATTATTCCGAAATTCGAACTGAGAACATCGACACATTCATGGCGGTAGTCCATAAGAGTATCTCCAGGTGGACTTGGGAGATATCCTTCTCTCAACCTCAGAGTATAACCAACGTTTTCTGTTGACCAGGGTGCTTCACGTGAAGTTATTTCATAGCTTTGACTATGAAATGAGGTCAATGTATTTACTTGTAATTTATCAAAGACAAAGAATTCGACCTCTGGTCCCCAGTATGAGATATCATAACCATTTTCCTTGACGTATTTTTCTGCGTTTTTGGCTATCCCGCGTGGATCGGCCAGGTAGGGAGCTCTCTTTTCACCGCCCGATTGAATGTCGCATATCAACCTTGCTGTGGGATACTTTTCTATCCATGGAATATAGGCATATGTGGAAGGATCAGGTCTAATGATCAAATCGGATTCATGAATCTCTGTAAATCCTTTAATTGAGGAACCATCAAGTTTTGGCAGGCCGTCCTTAAAGTCGTCCTTCCTTAACATATTAGCTGCCATGGTGGTATGGTGAAACCTTCCGAATAATCCAGTAAATTGTAAATCAACAAATTTTATTCCTTCTTCCTTGATTTTAAGCAAAACGTCATCGCTGGTATACGTTAGAGACTCAAATTCTCCATTAACAATTTTATAAGGCAATCAGAACCGATTATATTTTTCTCATAATTAAGTTTTAAACTAGAAAGTAGGACTTGTTTGGGAATTAGAGTTTAGAGATTTTTTACATTGTTAGAAAATTTACTAGATTAAAATTTTAATAAACTGGTATTTAAATAGAAATTACCAAAAAGGTAGAAATTATTGGCGGAGATAGATGACAATGACAACAGCAGAAATTCTGAAAAAAAGATAGATTTGGATTTTATAATGGAACTATTGAAAAAGGAAACGCAAATTCCAAAGATCCAAGGTATGTCGCCGGATATTTACAAGAAAATTGCACATCTGATAAAGGAACTTTCCTTCGAAAAATATGAAAACCTAGAATTAGATATACATCACGAACTGATAAGATTACTAGTATTATCTACAAAATCATTGATCGAATTAAGAACTCGGAAGCTATTAGAAAATTCTAACACGAATTTGTCTTATCCTTCTTTAACTACTGACGATTATTCCAAGTTAACTGATGAAGAGAAATATATTTTCGAACAAGAAAGAAAAGTATCGCAAAGAAAGGATATGATAATACAATCTTTAATCGATGGAAATGTGAATAATCTAGATTCCATTTCCAGAATCATAAGGTCAAAAATGATCATAATAAGATTCTTGGAATCTACCGATCAGTTTATGGGAGTTGATATGGCAAAATATGGCCCATTCATAAAAGAGGACGTTGCGATTTTACCTTTTGAAAATGCACGGTCCTTGATTGAAAGAAAAGCGGCAGTTGAAATAAACGATCTGCGATTTCACGTCAAGGAAACATAGATATTTGCTTCAATCACATTAGCTCTAGTTAGTCTTCTTGCCTCATAATGGAGTCGATATAGATCAGTATATTTTGCTAACTATTTACCCAATAGTAGCATTTTTTGCAATAGCTATTCTTGGTAAGAAATTTAGGGTTGATGAGGCTCTCAAGTATTTTTTTCAAGGCATTAGTTGCATTTTGTTTGCGGTTTTTTATCTAATCCTGATCCCAAGAGGAGGCGCACAAGGTCTTGCCATAATTTTGATATTGTTTGGAATCTTGCTATTTTTTATGGCCAGAAAGCAAAAGATATCTCCACAAGACCAAAATCAATAGTAAGGTTTTGTCTAAACTTTCGAATTTTTGTTGTAGGACTGAGACTGAGTATACCTCCTTCTCCTATATTCAATTAATCCCATTAACTGATATCCATACTCCAAATTATGTTTGACATGATTGATTCCATGTGAACCATGTGGAACGAATTTTCCATCTAGAACATTCTCCACATAGGTCTTGACCTTTCTTATCGAAATTGTGGCATGTTGGAGTTGTCTATCATTAAGTTTTCTTCCCAATTCTTTTTCAATTTGACGACTAAATTCCTCTGTTCCGATCAATTTTGAATATTTTTGTAATTTATTATAATTTATGCACAAGTCAGTTATTTTCTTATAATCTTGTTCTGGAATCTTTGTTAGCAGCTCGTTTAGTTCATTCTTTTTTCTTCCTGTAATAACACTAAGACTGCTGACAAGATCTTTCTTGCTCAAAACATTTTCCTTTACAGGAGGCGACACCAAAGCTTGAACAGATTGAATATCAATTGATTTTCTTGTTTCAATGTTAACAGTTTTCTGCACATTAGCGACAATTGGTTCAGAGATATCTAATTTTCTATTTACAGCATCAGTCTTATTTTTCAGATAATATCTTTCTAATCCATAAAGATTTACCTTTTCGCCACTAATGTCATATCCTCTTCTAATAATTGAAATTATATTCAAAATGATTTTGGGATAGTAATTTTTTAATTCATTATCAACGTTATCATAATTCTCCATTATGTCTTTGTATATACTAAATATTGCATCACTTACTATTTTATTCAGTGACTGGTTACCTGAATTTACACTGGATTCATATCTTTTGTTATCCAAACCTCTTGCTCCGATTGTTAGAAAATCACAAAGTTCAGCATTTGAAAAAATGTATTTATTTTCATCACATGATACAACTATTGCTTTCATTATATTTATCCAAAATTCATCACTGTTGGAAGTTTCCAGATTTTTAACCAAAGACGATGTGTTCTGTTTTATCTTACTGTCGGTTATACGTAATTCATCTAATGTTTGAGAAAGTATTCTTTCTGGGTTGATGCTAATATTTCTATTTGTCAATAGTTGGTCACTGTTATTATGCAATAATACTAATTATAATATTTTCTATTTAAAGTAAATTTCGAATAATTCGTTAAGATGGTTATGAGTTGGATTTCTTTTTGATTCTACTAATTCGCTTTTTACCTGACCCGAATATTCCAAAGTCATGATATTTTTAATATTTTTCCCTTATTTTTTCGAATTAATGTCATGATCTGTTTTGAAATTTTAATGTTTAGGTGTTCAACTTGCTCTTCATTATTTCCCTTTGAAACTAGTTGAATTCTTATCGTAGGATTATTATCAATATAACCACGCGGATGGGTTTTCAGATATAATCGGTCATTTGGTGCCGAGTCAACTATTTTTGTTAATCTGGGTGA
>OCZV010000469.1_pt1 | contig 14612 bp, 13 predicted proteins | sample 1539051 | NCBI WGS metagenome assembly OCZV01 (sample SAMEA3113581, study PRJEB22503) | soil metagenome
TGTTGAAAACTGCAATATCAGACTGGGGAGCTATTCCCTTGCCTACACTGATAACTCTCCCCATTGAGCCATTTCTTGCGAGCATGTCAAGATTAGGAGTATATGCTGCTTCAAGTGGCGTTAGATCATTCAAAGAGGGATGAGGCAGATCGCCTATGCCATCAAGCAAAACATAGACTAGCCTGATATCCTTCATAGCTACGGAAGGTTGGCTGACCAATTTAATTTTTTGCGCGTCTGGGTGTATCTCTGTAATATGCAAAATATTTTCTCAGCACATCAATGTGTGGGTGAACTATTTCGAAAACCTCATTATCCTCCTCTTTTGACAGTTGACGCCGGTACCGCTCAAGAATAATTCCTTCTGCTAAGCCTTTGTAATAGCCTACTCTGTGTCCGTAAAGGAAATCATTAACCTGATGGCATTTCCAGATATGCTTTAGTTTTGGCATACGCTTTTTAGGTACCTTTGGCGCCGCCATGTCATTTTCGATAACAGCTTCAATGATATTTCTAATATCCTTGTCCAATATCACATGCAGATACATGCATAGATACGCACATATACTATATTAGCTACCAAAACCTGCAAAAAAGTATATACTCCTTAATAGATCCAGGCCCTTATCAAGTATTATTGGAGCAGCGGTGCACCTTCTGCCAGCGCATAGTACTAGATAGTAACATGCAGGAGACAGAAGATTTTGGCATCAAAAGAAACGAAAAATATATCTGCTCACGTTGCGTCAGGGCTTTTGAATTTTCTCTTGGGAGCTAAAAAGTTACAGAACATTTAATTAAAAGCAATTAGAGCCTTTTCTAGGCTGAAAAGTTTGGGAGATTTACGCAAAGATTACGTTCTTGACAAGTTTATTGTCATGCCTGAAGCTAGCCAAGCAGCACTAGAGGACAGAAATATTAATGGAAACAATTGCCCGTACTGTCCTGGTAATGAGTCGATGACTGAGCCGGCAATCCTTGCTCTTGTGGTCAAGGAAGGCATGCTCCAGCGTCTCTCAGATAGTGAAGACAGTATAATAGAGGACTGGTCAGTGAGGGTATTTCAAAGTGAAAAACCAGTGGTTGTCACGGGTTCCTCTACAACCTACAGTGAGAAACCATTGTACAGCGAGCCGGCCTACGGATACCATCAGATAGTGGTTGCATCGCCAGATCATAACCAGAGCCTATCGCACATTTCTGTCGAGCAATGGGGCAATGTCCTTGTAGTCATACAAGACCGCGTAAGGTGGCTTTACACCCAAAAAAGTGTCACATATGTCTCAATCTATGTCAACAGCGGTGCGAGCGCAGGCGCGCAGCTGAGCCATCCACACCTAAACATAGTTACTTTTTCTACTATACCCCCAGTTATCGACATGGAGGCAGAGGGGGCACACAGATTCATGAATGAGAACGGCAGTTGCCCTGCTTGCAGCTTCATCGGAGTTGAATCAAGCGGTCCGCGCCAGATTCTTGCTACGGACAATTTCATTGCCTTTTGTCCTTGGGCTCCTACTTACCCATATGAATTCTGGATCTATCCAAAAAGACACATAACATCATTTTCAAAGATAACACAAAAGGAGATTAATGACCTTGCACTGATGCTGCGAGCTACACTTGGTGGCATGTCAAAGGCGCTCAGAGATGCTCCATTCAACCTTGTATTCCACCTGTCGCCGGAGAAGAAGAACAGCCGCCTGATCCACTGGCATATTGAAGTGTATCCTCAAATGAATACTTGGTCTGGTCTTGAGCGGGGTTTTGGAGTTTTCATAAACCATGTAAGACCCGAAAAGTCAGCTGAAATATTGGGCTCATCATGCAGGAAAGAGCTGGCAGGGCTTGTAGGAATCGTCTGATAAAATGATCATGCTAGATGACATCGACATTTATGACCCGGGAATAGGCCACTGAGGCTTTAGAGCTAGACCATATGATTTAATTATCAACTAATAATAGAATCAGGTATTAATAATGAACTTACAGCTGGAGGATTGGACTTCGCTTGCATCCCTTGGCCTTGCGGCAATGTTTGTCGCGCTTTTGCTGTCATTTTACAACTTTTTGATCGGTCCGGAAGGCACGGGGCCTGAGCGGGTAGTTGAGCCAGGCAGCCTGCTGCTACAGCTCATCTCTATCTCAGCTGCTCCATGCCTAGTACTTGCTGGCTTTGCGTTTGCCATGGCCAAGACCTATGGCTCCCCAATAGGGGGCGCGCTGCTCATAGCAGCCGGCGTCATGATAGTTGCAGGTATGGCCATTGGTGTAACCATGGTGCCAAAGATCCCAAGTCAGTATATTGTGGGAGCAGTGGGATTCGCACCTTTCATCTTTATGCCAGCTGGCGCAGGCGTAACTGGGATAGGAGGCTACATGCTTGCTGTATCAAAAAGAAGGCGTATCCACAACAGAGACTTAGGTGATCTTCGTTGAGAAGGAGCACTAGTGGCTTTAAGGAAATTCACGTGTCAACGAACCCGCTGCCTATCAAGGTGTCAGACGACATCCCCTCCGTTTTTGACAAGGCTCGAAGAGACAAAAGCCCTGTTCTTGCAATAGTCACTGGCACTAAACCGGATTTTTACAAGCAGGCTCCGCTTGTGCTTGAAGCGGTAAGGGAAAAACTACCGGTATTTGTCGTTGACACAGGTCAACATTTTGACGAAGTACTCAGATTCGGCATAGAAGAGTTCCACCTGCAGAAGTTTGTTGGCTGCAACCTCCAGATACGTGGAGACTTGATGGAAAAGGCAAGTGAGCTAATAGTCAAATTTGGCTCGTTTGGCAGGTACTGCAAGAAGCGCTTTGGGACTGAGTCTCTCCTCCCAGTAGTGCATGGCGATACACTGGTTGCAGGCATTGCCCCGCTTGCATGGGTTTTTGGCATGGGTCAGAAGGTCGGGCAGAATGAGGCAGGCCTTCGTTCCATGAGCCCCGAAGCTATAAAGTTGCTAAAGACGGAACGAGAGCCTACAAGACAGGAGATACAAAAATTTGTAGGCAGCCAATTTGACGGCAAATGGTTTATTGCGAGAGAAGAACCCTTTCCTGAGCAGATTGACACATGGATATGTTCAGCGGGCACACAGTTCTTCTTTGCTCCAACTAGGCTTAACAAGGATAATCTAGTGAGAGAAGGATATCCGGAGAACTTTGTCTACGTGGTCGGCAACTCGGTTGTGGATGCAATCCACATTAAGAGAAAAGAAAGGCCCCAGCAGAGCATCTTTACTTTTTATCCTCAGCTTGAAAGAGGCGATTGGATAAGGATGGACATTCATAGGCGAGAAAATTTGACAAAGAATCGCTTTATCTCAATTATTGAGGGGCTTGTGGAACTTATCAGGAACACAGACAAGAAAGTTGTCCTAATCTTGCTAAACGCCACTGTAGCTGCACTCAAGCAATACGGTCTTGAATTCAGATTGCATAGTCTTGCCGAGCAGTATCCAGAAAAATTACTAATGACGCCTTTATGGAAAGAATACGCACATGTCATAGAATTCCTTGACAGCGGACGTTGCTGGGCTGCAATGACAGATTCTGGCTCAATGCAAGAAGAGCTGCTCTACTTTCCTAAAGTAACATCTATGACAGTGAGGCTTAATACCGACAGGCCAGAAACGATATTTGATGCACAGAGCAACATACTCGTACCGCCAGTGAGCGCAGGTTGGATAGTATCTATGGTTAAAGAGGCTTACAATAGAGAAGAAGGTTTGGGACTAAAGCTCCGACACAAAAAGCAGATATATGGTACACCAGGAGATGTTTCAAAGAATATCATCCGAATAATCAAGAAGGAATTTGAAAATGGCGACGCCAATTTTTACCCCTGGCTGCACCAGAGGCTGGGGCTCTGGAAAGAAAGTCAGGGGCTTAACTACATGTAGCACTAGAGGGCAAACTTGCCTCTCCTGACACCGGTTTGCTTTCTATCCAGTGCGGTTATGGCAAATAAATCCTTTATCATTTGTTCATATGCTTTGGTCATCGTCTGGTTACGGCGCCTCATCATTTTCCTCTGAGTTTCTATTATCGAATCAATCTGCAGTTCGACATTTCTTGCTCCTATACTTGTGCCATAGATAGTGAAGCTTGGCACGTCTTGTGCGACAAGGCCATGCAAGTGAGAAGAAACACCGATCCGTCTGCCACTGTAAATAAGAGTGCCAATTGATGTCTTGACCATGTCTGCAAAAAACGAACCTATCTTGTTTTGACCAGTGTCAATTTTCTTGTTCTTGCCACTACTCATGTTGATGTTCCCATATGTCATCTTAAGATCCGATGTAGTAGTCATAGCACCAATATTGACCCATTCGCCAATATATGAATGGCCAATGAATCCCGCATGGGCTTTGTTCGTATCATCAGAAATTACAGAGTGTTCTATTTCCCCTCCAATTCTGCAGTTGTAGCCAATGTAGCTAGCTTCAATGATAGTGAACTGCTTAACCTGGGCCATTCCATCAATATATGCTGGGCCTACTATCCTGCTTGCCGCAACATAAGCTTCCGGCCCTATGTATATACCACCATATCTTACATCAAGCACCGTTCCAACCTCCACTGAGGCATTTCTCCCAAGTGCCACAATGTTGTTGCCAGTAACTGTCACCTCTTCGCCTAGTTGCATTTCATTTTTCATAGTAGAAACCTGCGTTGCAAGTGAATTTTCAAGAACACTGATTATATCCCAAGGCTCTGAGAGGATCCCCTGTGTGTGTTGCTCTTCCAAATTGGTCAATTTTTCCACTTTTAGTTTCTTAACATCTATGCGCTTGCCTGCTGTAACGCAATCCTGCAGATATTCTATGTCTTTGTTGTCAAGTCTCGCGACAAGCAGCCTCGTGCTGCTGCTGGTAGTTATAGCAAATGTGTGATTTATGTTGAACAGGCGGTCAGGGGAGATTGCTCTAGGGTGGAGTAGCCCATTAAGAAACACAGTATCGCTACTTATTGAGCTTGGGTTTACCTTGCAGTTAGGATGTCGCTCGGCTGTAACATGTGTAAGATACTCTCTTGTAAGCAATATTTCTGGTGCCAGCTGGTGCTCTTCAAAAAAGCTCTTTGCCCCTACTTTGATGTCAAATGTAGCTTTTGTAAGTGAAATTGGCTCAAAGTTTTGCCAATGTGAATCCTCAAACAGGGCTATGCTCATCTATATTTTGCCCAACCTGCTTACATACCGCTTGTATGCATCCAGGTACGACTTTTTGTCACCAATATCGATAAAGCCGCTATCGATCCTAAATCCTTTGACAGTTCTCCTTTGCTCCAGCGCCTTCCTTACCGCATCATCCATCCCAAATGATGCGGACTTTGGTATTATCTTTAAAAACTGCGGTTCCATAATGTAAGAGCCGATATTTATCAGCCCGCTTATCTCAGGCTTTTCCCGCCAGGAGGTGACTCTATCCTGACCATTAATGTCGATAAATCCATACTTTAGTTTAGTAGAGTATTGTAGAAGCGCCATGGTGACAAACGCCTTTGAGTCCTTATGCTGCCTTATCATCTTGCGCAAATTGAACTCATAGACAGAGTCTCCATAGACACATACAAACGGGTCATCTTCAAGCCACTTTTCGGCAGTCTTAAGCTGGCCTGCTGTTGCAAGCGGACGCTCGGATCTTGCGTACTCAATCTTGACTCCAAACCGGTTGCCGTCCTCGAAATAGTCTTCTATTGTTCGATGAAGGTAGCTGACGCAAATGACAATGTGGTCGATATCGCCAGCGTTCTTCAACCACTCGATAATATATTCAAGGAGAGGCTTATTACCAAGCGGGAGCATTGGCTTTGGAATGAAGAATGTATAAGGCTGTAGTCTAGTGCCCAACCCACCTGCCAGAATTACCGCTTTCATGCTTTGTGTCTCTTTTTAGTTCTGCTATATATATAACATAGATTGAACTATACAACCCAATAATTTTTCAGTATTGCTTTGATCTTGTTTACGACTTCAGTAGGATTTCTTCCAAACAGGCATATCATTGGCTCTTTCCCAATATCGCCTGTGTGATAAATTACTTCCGCATTGGGATTCTTTGAAAGCGCAGTAAGGATTCCCCACGCCACAGTAGACCCTTCCTTTCTTTTGATCTCTTTCGGTTCTTTGGTTCTGTCGTAGCTTGCTACAGAGAACAGTGACTTGCACACATCGACAATCCTTTCATCAAACCTAATGTTGATTGCAGACCTGAAGTCAGGGTTGACACTCATGTACACAATGACTGCCGATGCAACATGGCTGGAAGCACCAAACTTGATATATGAAGCAGGCGCGGCAGTATTCTCAATCTTGATTATTCTTCCTCGCACTGCTGCTACATCCGATATATCTGCTGCATTTAACAGAGCATAAGCAAAATTGGTCTGTGTCTCAGGTATGAGCCTATGAAAGCCATCAAGCGTGCTGACCTGCTCTGCTGCATATTGTAGTTCCGTCACCACATGGTAGCGATTGGCATCACGATACATCACTGAAAGCGGATTTGCGATGGGCAAACCCCTCCCTATTTTTACTGCATTTCTGATGGCAGTATGGACATATTCGTTTGCCATGTTGCATGCCTGTGCAAGCGCTACGCCTTCTGCAAGATATGCTGTGACTGCTGAGGAAAAGTTGCAGCCAGAACCGTGGATTTCCATTATCTTTAGTCTAGGGTTTTTAAATTTCATGATGTTGCCTTTGCCATCGAGCAGCAGGTCAGTCACATGTTCAGAGCCAAAGTGTCCTCCCTTGACAATGACATTTTCTACTCCTAACTTATTGATCTTTCTAGCAGCTTCGATAACGTCATTCTCTGTCTTAATCACGATGTTTGCGAGTTTTTCAGCTTCCATCCTGTTTGGAGTTATTAGAGTGGATAAAGGTATCAATTTTGATACAAATGATTTGTATGCTTCTGTGCGGAGTAGCTTGGCGCCAGTACCTGCAGCAAGAATCGGATCAAGTACTATTGGAATCTTGGATGTTATTTTTTTGAGTGAACGGTAGACCGCGTCTATTATTGGGCTACTATACACCATACCTATCTTGATCGCATTTGGTCGCATATCCATCATAACCGACCTTATCTGCTGTTCCACCATTGACGGCGATATCTCAAATATCTCGGCTACCTGCTTTGTGTTTTGTGCAGTTATCGCAGTTATCGCCGTACATCCATATACACCAAGTGCAGAAAATGTCTTTAAGTCAGCTTGAATTCCTGCACCTGCTCCTGAGTCGCTCCCGGCGATTGAAAGTGCTATCTTCAACTCTGAATGGTAAAGGCAATAGGCTTTTCAATCTTTCTTGGATAATCCTAGATAGATATTTTTTCTGACCACAATTTTATCACTTGAAGTAATTCAAAGGACATTACTGGCATATAGCTTCATGGGTTATGCCAGACGACCATGTCAGCATAGCTATTTGGCCTATAGGAAATTCTGGCTTAATTATACTGAGGATTAACTAGTGACTATAGATTTCTAAATTAGGTTGAACAAAATTCTATGATCAAGGTATTTACTGCATTCCTTGCTAGTGCTAAGAGATAATTTTGGCCGTCAATCCGACTCCATCTGCAAGCGCCAATTGAGCCAGGAGGCAGTATATACGTGATGATCATTGTTGAGGCTGTTCTGAGGTATCAGAGTGATATAATGCAAATTTGTAGTTTCTCCTCTTGAAAACAGACTACTAACAAATAACTTCCAGAATCCTCAGAACCGTCTTTTAAACTCCTTTAATACTCTAGGGAGCTATTTTCCTCGTATTTCTTATGAAGGTCGGAATGCTTTTGCCGCAAACTGGAGAATTAGCAACGAGCGAAAATGTTCTGCATATCGGAAAGGAAGCTGAAAAGGAAGGACTTGATTCTGTATGGGTATTTGAACGCCTTCTATGGCCAGTCAAGCCCCAGACACCATATGGGGGAGTACCGGATCTTCCCATACCAACTGAATACCAGAGCGTACTTGATCCGCTGGAGACGCTTACATACGTGGCAGGCAATACCGAGCGAATTTCCTTAGGAACTTCTATAATTGATATGTTGTTTCATAATCCGGTTACACTGGCAAGAAGATTTGCAACACTCGATGTCTTATCAGGCGGTCGGGTTATTGCAGGTCTCGGAATCGGATGGTCAAAAGATGAGTATGATGCTGCTGGCATCCCTTACAGAAAGAGAGGAGCAAGGGCAGACGAATATATGCAAGCGTTGAAACGAATTTGGACTGACGACGTGGCCGAGTTTAAAGGTCAATTCTATGACATACCAGCTTCAAAAATTGGCCCCAAGCCAGTGCAAAAGCCGCATCCCCTAATACTACTTGGAGGATACACTCCAAAGACCTTCCCTCGAATAGTAAACTATGCAAATGGTTGGATGCCGATTGCAGGAACTGCACCTATCGAGCAGCAGGAACAGGCTATAAACGCGTTAAGAGAAACTGCGAGAAAGGCAAACAAGGATCCTTCAAGTATTCGTATTTTTGTCCTTTCATATCCAAATGTGCTAGATTCTTCTCAAAGTTCTTCCTCCAACCAACCGAGATCACCGATGAGTGGGACCATTGATCAAATAGGAAGCGATATAGACAGATTCAAAGCGATGGAAGCAGAACACATAATTTTTGGTTATGCCTTTTCTCCAATAGGCAGAGATGCGAAAAAGATGATGGAGGTAACAAAACAGCTTGCTAGATTTGCCAAATAAGAAACTCTCATGATTGGAAACAAAAAATTGCATCATTTCAAATTCAGGAATTGCCCCATGACGCCATTTTCTTTGGCGTTATTTTGATGCACATTTCTCCTACTCCCACTTTTTGATATTGGACATATTTTGTCATGAGCTTACTGTAAGCTCGTCTCACCTGAATGTCTCCTTCTCTTTTACTTGCGACCAATGCTTTCCCTTGTATCATTACAAAGAACAATTTTGTCCAATCTTCATCATATTGGTCGATCAGCAAGGCAACATTAGGATTATCCTGTATGTTACTTATCCTTTTTAATTTCTCAGGTTTAGCTGCTTTTCTTTTTTCGTCTACGGGTATAAAGAAATGATTGCCGTCAAATACAAAGACTACTGGCACTATGTGAGGCTTGAATTCGGAATCTACTGTTGCTAACCTCGCAACTCTTGCTCTTTGTATAAATTCTTTAAAAGGAGGGGAGATATTCAATGCTTTGTCTTTCGTATTATGGTGATAATACAAGATTTTTACTTTTCCTTTAATAGACCTGTCGCGATCAAATTATGTCAGAATGGTCTAAGGATTCGACCGTATGCAGTTCTTTCACTGTTAGACCTAGCGTGGCCGCCTTGTATACACAAGAGACCGATGAATTCAAGACTTAACTGACCACATATTATCTAGAAATTGTCCGAAAATTTCCTCAGGCGGGGTTGTACTCTTGACGATCATTGAATCTTTTATTAGAGACTATGGAATTGAGGTTATAAATTGGGAAATCAAAATTGAACGGTGCCTCTATGCCTCCGAATTCATTCAACTATATATATTGAAGTCTTCGACGGAAAATAAGGATCAGTAACGTTCGCTTAAAGTTGGGCCTATAAATTCATAGAATATACATAAAGAAAATACATGTATGCTCAGTGAGCAGACTTATAGACATATAAGGAATTCTCAAACAATAGACTATTATTGATGCCATCTTTTTTTAATCGATGAAGTTTGGTATTGCTAAGGACACCAGAATGGGGCATCAAGCCAGTGCCAGACAAGCACAGGATGCTTGGCGGGCTAGACTACTTTATTCTATGGTCAAGCCTCGGTGTTGGACTGCTAGTTCTTTCTGCTGGCTCATTTCTTTCCGAAGCAAGCTTTGTTGACGCAATTTTTGCCATCATTGTCGGATCGGCTGCAGGATCAGTCCTACTTGCCTTAGCAGGAAAGATAGGAAGTGATCACGGAATACCGTCGCTCATAACAATGAGGCCGGCATTTGGCATCAGAGGCTCGTACCTGCCAGCAATACTCAATATCATGCAGCTGATAGGGTGGACGACATTTGAAATTATGATAATGGCAAGAGCAGCAGATATGCTGACCGGTAGTGTCGTGCCTTACCAATTTTGGGCAGCGGTATTTGGAGCACTGGTGGCACTTCTTGGAATTGCAGGACCACTCAATGTCATAAGGCAGTGGATTGGCAAGTTTGCCGTGTGGATAGCATATGGGACATCTGTGATAATAATAATCAATCTGATAAACTCGGCAGACATAACTGCTCTCATTATGTCTCCTGGAGAAGGTTTGTCGTTCTTTTCTGCACTTGACCTTGTTATAGCAATGCCCGTATCGTGGATGCCCCTTGTTGCTGACTACAACAGATTTTCTAAGAAAAGCAAAAGCGCGCTTTGGGGGACGTTTATTGGTTTTACAATGACAAACATTCTATTTTACTTTGGGGGCATTCTGCTTGGAACATCTGACATCCTCGCGATTGTGGTTGCCATACAAGCCATGTTCTTTGGTTTTCTAATGCTACTTTTGATAGTTGATGAAGCCGACAACGCCTTTGCAGATGTCTATTCTGCATCAGTATCAACACAGGACATATTTGCAAAGATTAGCCAAAAGCACCTGATAGTTGGTTTCACTGCACTCAGTGCTATACTAGCGATGGTGGTTTCTATCGAGCAGTATGAGGTGTTCTTGCTTTTGATAGGAGCAATATTTGTTCCACTTTTTGGAGTCGTGCTCACAGACTATTACATCGTAAAGAGGCAAAAATACACAGAGCAGATGCTTTATGTGCGTCAAAATGGGCTAGGCATCGGAGTACCTGCAATAATTGCATGGACTCTTGGGGTTCTGCTAAATTACATACTGTCTCCCCTTTCGCCTATCTATATGCCGCAGCTGCCGGCTATAGGTGCAACAATCCCGAGCTTTGCAGCTGCTTCACTCATTTATCTTGCAATAACAAGATGCAGCAATGGCAGCAAGAAAAAAAGTTATGAGAGAACTTTAGAATAGAATATGAGAACAATATTGAACACGAGATTGGGATTAGCAGAAAGGGTACAATTGGAATAGGTTGAGCAGCACCGATAAATTCTTAATATCTTGTTCTCTGAACTTTGAAGACAAGACATAGCCTGTTGTAGAGTCTTTTTGCATTCCCTGTTATTCATAAAAAATTAGAACCTAAGAGAGTTGAAGCAAGTCACAGTAGTAACGCTTATCTGGTTCAATCTCCTTCTGCTGTGGCCTAGCTGTTTTGAACAGATATTCGAAAGATGTATCTTTATTATATCATTGGATCATGATATAGCATAAGTTGGTAATACTCTCAATAAGAAATAGCAATTTGATTTATAAATAGCGATAATTGATTGTTTGCTCAAAATATGAGATTGCTAGAATACCAAGGAAAGGAGCTTTTTGATGAATTTGGAATCAGGGTACCAAGGTCACATCTTGCTAACACGATTCAGGAAGCAAGGGAAGGTAGCAAGAAACTTGGCTATCCACTCGTAATTAAATCGCAGCTCACAGTAGGTGGAAGGGGCAAGGCAGGAGCTATTGTCAAATGTAAAAGTGAAGCTGAGCTTGAGCCCAAGTTCAATGAGCTCTTGCACACAGAAGTCAAGGGAGAACTACCGCGGGGGATCCTACTTGAAGAAATGGCCGATATCAAAAAGGAATTGTACCTGTCGCTGTTTCTCAATAGGAGCAAGCGATGTTATTCGCTAATATCCTCTGCTGAAGGGGGTGTTGACATTGAAAATACTGGGAGCAAAGTAATGGTTGACGTGCCAATCGATGGTCTTAGTCCTCAACTGGCGGAGGAGACTACCACAAAACTGGGTCTGACAGGAGAAACTGTCGTTTCTTTTGTGGACTTTACAACCAAGCTCTCCAAGTTGGTAAATGAAAAAGAGGCAGAGCTAGCAGAGATAAATCCTGTCGCAATTCTACAAGATAGTTCTCTCATGGCACTTGACGCGAAAGTGATAATTGATGATAATGCGATGTTTCGCCATCCAGAGCTCAAAAAGTACGAGCATGTATCAGAGCTTGAAAGGCAAGCCGAAGTGAGTGGCTTTTCTCTGGTGGAGCTAGAAGGAAACATAGCTATCATTGGCAACGGAGCGGGCCTTGTAATGTCGACTCTTGACATGGTCTCAGATGCTGGGGGCAACGCAGGCGCATTCTTGGACTTTGGCGGAAGAGCCACCACTGAGACCATATATGAGGCACTAAAAGTGATAAGCAAGATCAAGAGAATCGAAGCAATACTCGTGAATCTCTTTGGTGGCATTGTAAGGACCAACCTTGTAGCACAAGCAATACTGGACGCGTACAACAACAACCTCATGAATGTGCCTGTGTTTGCAAGGATCTCGGGAGCTGATTCGGAGAAGGCGAGGGAAATGCTTCAGGGCAGTAAGGCAAACCTCTATAATACAGTGGAGGAGGCAATACAGTCTGCAGTATCGGCGGTCAACAATACCAGGAGAACAAAATGACAACAACTGTCGAAAAAACGTTCAATATATTTGATATACTTATTGGAACCGAGGGAGATGAGGACTTTGGAAGAAAGCCAGTGATAATACAGGGTATGACTGGCAGCTATGGATCGACGCACACGAGGCTTATGAAGACCTATGGAACAAACATTCCTGCAGGTGTAACCCCTGGTAAGGGAGGACAGAAATTTGAAGGTATACCTGTGTATGATACCATGAGTGAAGCTGTTAAGGCCACTGGAGCACAAATATCTGGAATTTTTGTTCCTGCGCCATTTTTCCTCAGGGCCGCAATAGAAGCAATTGACAGCGGCATTAAACTGTTAGTCGCAATACCAGAGCATATTCCAATTATAGACTCAATAAAAGTTTTAGAATATGCAAGAAAAAATGGGGCAAGGATGATCGGGCCAAACACTCCTGGTGTCATTGTGCCGGAAGTAATGAAGGTAGGGATCATGCCCGCACAGCCCTTCAAGGCAGGGAATACTGTCGTTTTTTCACGTAGCGGAACCTTGATGTACGATGTCTCATACAACCTAACAAGTAAGGGCTTTGGGCAGAGGCTGTGCCTTGGAATTGGAGGTGATCCAATCAATGGTACAAATCTTATTGAGGCGTTTGACCTTGTTAGAGACAGAGCCGATGTTGACTCAATCGTGGTAGTAGGTGAGATAGGCGGAGACGCCGAGGAGCAATTGGCTCAGTATATTATAAGGACAAACTTCACCAAGCCTGTTATCGCATATATTGCAGGGCGAGCAGCTCCGAAGGAAAAGAGAATGGGCCATGCTGGTGCAATAGTGTATGGGAACTATGGGTCTGCAGAATCAAAAGTTGCCAACTATGCAAGGGCAAATGTACCAGTTGCAAAGCGTCCAGCAGAGGTGCCGGAGCTTTTAGCAGAGAAATTGAAAAAGTAAGAAATTGAAGTTAGGGGCGCTTTTTTACTGCCCGCTTTGTTCGTTAGCATCAGGGCTGCCAGACTGACCGCCTTGTGTATCATTCTCACTCTCACTTACGTTTTGACGTATCACGGCGCCATCGCCCATTTGTCCCTCTTGGTTTGTATCGTAGACGGCCGCAAATCCCAACAAAAGTCCAAAGACAGCAAAAGTGAGTACAAATAGCACCACACTTGACCACATGACTATACAGTCATGGCAGTTCATTGAGTTATAAAAATTTACTTATATAAAGCATTGTGAGAAATGGCAAGGCAAAACGCGAGAATATGGATTGCAATTTTATTTCTTCTTCTTTTTTTCCTATTCAAGGAAAATTTGCAGTTTTAGGATATTTACCATCAAGGATCTTTCCTCTGTAAATTCCGATCGACCAAGAAGGATTTGTAGGAATATATATCAAGTAACCTCAATTTGAGTTCTTTCATAGAATATAGATGATCCATAATATATATCGGAAAGCGCGCTAATTTACATACAGGTATATATTTTGTCAATAGAGCTTCGTTTTTGTGACCGCTGCATGGTAAGAACACGTCATGAGGCAATCGAGGATCCGGAAAGTATCTACACCTATAAGCGTAGAAGGCTCTATCGTTGCGAAGAATGTGGTCATAAAAGCATCAGAAGAGGTTTACGCCCAAGTGCAGAATCGGTCTACTAAGGGAAAAAAGAAATGACAATTGATCATTCCATCCCAGAAGCAATAGTCCTCCTGAAGAACCAATTTGTGCGAGGCTATAAAGTTAGGAGAGGCCTCCTCACTGAAATCATACCTCGATATTATTCCAAGTCTTTGCCCATTGCGAATGATGTGCTTGATTCATTACACAGATTTGCAATAGCCAATCCGATATACTTTGCTTCACAGGATTCAGAGATTTCTGGAATCTCATGTAGGATTTACGAAGGTGACATCAATAACTATTGGCTGAGCAGTAAAAAACATGACACAAGCTACCAACCATTCTACCCTACTTGGATGCTGTCTGCCTTTACACTTGCGCTGGAAGCAAAGTCGCTTGGATTTGATCAGCTGATCGATGTTGGTTCTGGCGACGGCAGAATAGCTTGTTGCGCAAGTCTTCTCGGAATGGAGTCATATGGGATAGAGATCGATGACAAGCTT
>OCZV010000470.1_pt1 | contig 14605 bp, 14 predicted proteins | sample 1539051 | NCBI WGS metagenome assembly OCZV01 (sample SAMEA3113581, study PRJEB22503) | soil metagenome
CCGCCCCTCGTCGTCCACGATCCCAAGCACATGGCCCGGCGCAGCGGGGCCCATCGAGCCCGGCTTCCACGGCGTGGCCGGGAACGTCGCAGCCAGCAGCACCGTCTCGGTCTGGCCGTAGCCCTCGTAGATGTGGTGGCCGGTGCCCTCGCGCCAGGCCTCGATCACCTCGGGGTTGACGGCCTCTCCGGCGCCCAGGCAGTGGCGCAGCGTGGGGAAGCGATGGCGTCGCAGCGGCTCCTGCACGAGCATGCGGTAGGCGGTGGGCGGGGCGAAGAAAGTGGTGATGGGGAAGCGCTCGAACATCGCCAGCGTCTCCTGCGCGTCGAACTTCTTGCCCCGGCCGTCCCAGACGAAGATCGCGGCCCCCATGTTCCAGGGCGCGAAGAAAGACGTCCACGCCGCCTGCGCCCAGCCCGTGTCCGAGATCGTCCAGTGCAGGTCGTCGGGCCCGTTGTCGAGCCAGTACCGGCCGGTGATGACGTGGCCGATCGGGTAGGAGGCGTGGGTGTGCAGCACCATCTTCGGATGGCCGGTCGTGCCCGACGTGAAGTAGATCATCATCGGGTCACTGCTGGCGTTGCCCGGATGGGCGTAGTCGGCGCGGGCCCGGCCCATCAGCGTCTCGAAGCTCTCCCAGCCGCCGACGGCGCGTCCGAGCACGATCCGGTGCGTGACGCTGGGGCACTCGGCGAGAACGTGATCGACCTTCGCCGCATTCTCCTCGTCGGTGATCACCACCGAGGCCTCCGACACGCCGAGCCGGTACCGGATGTCCTTCGTCGTCAGCAGCGTCGTGCCCGGCACCGACACGGCGCGCGCCCGCAGGCAGCCGAGCACGATCTCCCACCACTGGGCGACCCGCGGCAGCATGACGACCACGCGCTCGCCGGGCGCCACGCCCAGACCGGCGAACACGTTGGCGAAGCGGCGGGAACGGTCCGCCAGCTCGGCGAAGGTGATGCGGCGTGGCTGGCCATCGGGCGACACCCACAGCATGGCCAGCTTCCCCGGGTCGCGCGCCCACCGGTCGAAGACGTCGAACGCCCAGTTGAAGGATGGGGGGACGTCGAGGCGGAAACTCCGGTAGGCGGCGGCGTAGTCGGTCATGTTGCGAGCCATCGGGCGCCTCCTGCGAGCAGAGAGGCCCGATCATAGCGCAAGCTCTATCGCAGCGCCTCCAGCTGCGCTTCCGCCGGCTCCAGCCAGAACCGCATGCCCATCTCGCGATACATCGTCGCGGCAGCCGTGAGGTGCTCGTGCGCCTGCTCGCGCCTGCGGCCGTGGTCGTAGAGCTTGCCGAGGCCGAGGTGGCAGTGAGCGACGAGCGGGCGCATACCGAGCTGCTCGCCGAGGGCGAGCGCCCGCTCATAGCGCTCCTGCGCCACCGCGGATCCTGGCTGCGCCGAAGCTGTCAGCGCGATCTCACCCAGCAAGCGGTGCGCCCACGCCTCGTTGCCCTGCTCACCGTGGGTCCGTGCGAGCTCGAGCGCGCCGCGGGCCAGGGCGTCTGCTTCGTCCACGCGTCCCGCGAGCAACGCGGTCTCGCCCACCCATGCCACGCGTTGCGACTGGCTCACCAGCATTCCCATCGCCTCGGCCTGCTTCGCCGCGCCGGCCAGCAACGTCGATCCCTCGTCGACGCGACCCGCGAGCGCATGCGCATACCCGAGGACCATGTCCGTTTCGACGTAGAGGGGAGCCAGACTGGCCTGGCGTTGAACCGCGCGAGGTCGGTCGAGCACGTCGATCGCCTGCTGGAAGTCGCCGCGGCGCAAGCGGATCACGCCGAGGGCCTGGTCGGCCGCCAGCAAACTGTGGGGCTGGCCGATCGCATACGCTGTTTCCGCCTGCTCCTCCGCCCGCGCGACCCCTTCGGCGAACTCTCCCAGTTCGGCGAGGCAGCGCACGAGCCACGTCCCGAAGAAGAAGGTCGCCGGGCCCGGCACCCGATCGAGGTTTCGTGGTAGGCCCACGGAGTCCACCGCTTGCCGGAAACAGTCGAGCGCCCTCGCGTAGGCGCCTCGGGCATAGTGGATCTGACCGAGGTAAAAGGTCGTGCTCGCACGCAGGGTGAAGTCGTCCAGTCCGGTCGCGACCTCGCGTGCGCGCTCGCCCGCCGCCAGCGCCCGCACCGGATCGCCCACCCACCAGAAGTGGTTGGCGAGGTATGCGCACACGCGCCCGCGCCGCCGTTCGTCGCCGAGGGCGCTCGCGATGGCCTCCGCCTCCTCGAGATGATGCCGGATGCGGGTCAACTCTCCGAGCGGCAGCAGCGTGCGCCGGAGGTCCAGGCGCAGGTCGAGGCTGGACTCGAGCCGGTCCCGGCTCTCGGGCATGTGAGCGAGGGCCTGCAGCGCTCGCTCGAAGCAGGTCGCGGCCTCGCGGTGCGCCGAGCGGCCCGCCGCCCGCGCACCCGCCTGTTGGAGGTACGCGACGGCCCGCTCCCAGAGCTCGCCGTGAAAGGCGTGGTGGGCGAGCCGGTCGACCTGTTCGGCGACACGGGCGGGATGCAGCGCCTCGATCGCCTCGACCACCCTGCCGTGCAGGGCGCGGCGACGCTCGCCGAGGAGGCTGCCGTAGGCGACCTCGTGTGTGAGCGAGTGCTTGAAGGTGTACTCGAGGTCCGGAAAGAGATTGCGCTCGTAGAGGAACTCCGCGGCAGCGAGGCGCCCGAGCGCGAGCCGCACCTCGTCGCCGGGCAGGTCGGCGATCGCCTGGAGGAGGGCGAACGGCACGTCCTTGCCGATGGCCGCCGCCGTCTGCAGGAGTCGCTTGTCCTCGGGGGCGAGCCGATCGATCCGGGCCGCAAGGATGGGCTGCACCGTTGCCGGAACCTGCACGTTCCCGACGTCCCCGTCCAGGCGGTACGCGCCGCGCTCGCCGGCGAGGACGCCGCACTCCGCCAGCGACCGCACACTCTCCTCGAGGAAGAACGGGTTGCCTTGCGCTCGCTCGATCAGGATGCTCCCGAGCGCCTCGAGCCCCGCGGCGTCGCCGAGCAGCGACCGCAGCAGCGCTTGACTGCTCTCGGCGGGCAGAGGGTCGATCTCGAGCCCTGTGCAGTAGGTCTTCGAGCCCCACGCGTGGTGCCATTCCGGGCGGTAGTTGACGAGGAGCAGAATCCGGGCCGTCGGAAGGATCTCGACGATCGTGTCGAGCACCGCCTGACTCTCCGTGTCGATCCAGTGGAGATCCTCCACGATGACGAGGATGGGCTGAGCGCGGCTCTCGCGGGTGAACAGTCGCTTGACGGCGTCGAGGGTCTGGAGCCGGCGCTGATCGGGGTCCAGCGCCATCCAGTCTGTGTCCTGCCCCGCTGCGCCGAGCAGCGAGAGCACGGGGACCACCGCCGACTCGAGTCCCGGGTCGAGAGCCAGCAAGCGCCCCATGACCTTCTCGCGGACCTTCCGCTCATCGTCGCGCGTCTCGATCTGGAAGTAGGCCTTGAGCAGCTCCACGATCGGCAGGTACGGCGTCGCACGGCCATAGGAGACGCACGCGGTGGCCAGGATCAGCCACCGTCTCGCGCGGTGAGGCTGGCTGAATTCCCGGGCGATTCGAGACTTCCCGACCCCCGGCTCGCCCACCAGCGCGACCACCTGCCCGGTACCGGCCTGCGCGCGCTCCAACGCCCGCTCCAGCATCCTCAGCTCCGCCTCGCGCCCGACGAAGCGCGTGAGACCTCGTGGGGCTGCCGCCTCCAGGCGCGTCCGCGCCGGTCCGGCACCGGTCAGTTGGTATGCCTCGATCGGCTCCGGGAGACCCTTGACTGCGACCGAGCCGAGCGGCTCGACCTGCACCCAGCCTTCGGCGAGGCGAAGCGTGTTCCCCGTGATCAGGATCGATCCTGGCAGTGCCATCTGCTCCATGCGCGCGGCGAGATGCGTCGTCTGCCCGACGGCCGTGTAGTCCATCTGCAGGTCGCTCCCGATCGAGCGCACGACCACCTCGCCGGAGTTCAGGCCCACTCGGATCTGCACGGGAATCCCCTCCGTGCGCTGGGCCTCCCGCGCGTACGCCCGCACGGTCTCCTGCATGCGGAGCGCGGCGTAGCAGGCCCGCACCCCGTGGTCCTCGTGCGCCAGCGGCGCCCCGAACAGTGCCATGATGCCGTCCCCCATGACCTGGTTGACCGTGCCCTCGTAGTCGTGGACGGCGGCCATCATGCGCTCGAGCACTGGGTCGAGAAGTCGCCGGGCGTCCTCGGGATCCCGGCCGGCGAGAAGCTCGAGAGAGCCCTTGAGGTCGGCGAACAGGACGGTCACGTGCTTGCGCTCGCCCTGGAGCCGAGCGCGCGAGGCAAGGATCCTCTCCGCGAGATGCTGGGGAGGCTGAGATCGAGGCGTGAGAGCCGACGCGGATGCGGGGGAGACTACCCGGGGCGCTCCGCACTGGACGCAGAACTTCGCCTCGGTGGGAAGCTCGGCGCCGCACGCGGAGCAGCCGCCCGCCATCCGGGCGCCGCATTCCTGGCAGAAACGCGCGTGTGGAGGATTCTCTCGCCGGCACCGCGCGCACTGCACTGTGGACGCGCCCCCGGCAACGGCGACCTGCGCTAAGGTTTCCGCGCGCGGATGTTGACGCCCTCGGTCTCGTACTTGTCCGCCTTACGCTGGCCCGAGGCGCCGGTGAAAGGCTTGCCACGCCACGTGACCTCGACGTCCGCGAACCCGGCCGCCTGGATCGTTGCGATGTACTCTCCCTCCAGGAGAGCGCCGCCGATTCAGGCAGTCCAGATCGCGAGGTCCTCGCGGGCGGCCTCGGGGATTGCCCTGTGGACGACGATGTCCGCGAGCTGCAGCCGCCCGCCCGGCTTCAACACGCGCCACGCCTCGCGGAAGACGGCCTCCTTGTCCGGCGCGAGGTTGATGACGCCGTTGGAGATGACGAGGTCGGCCGTCGCATCCTCCACGGGCAGGGCCTCGGCGAGGCCCCGGAGGTACTCGATTTGCTGCATCCCCGTGAGCGCCACGTTCTCACGGCCCCGATCGAGCATGGCATCCGTCATGTCGACCGCCATCACCTTCCCCGTCCCGCCGACCGCCCTGGCGGCCAGGAACGTGTCCATACCGCTGCCAGCCCCGACGTCCACGACGGTCTGGCCCGGCGTGGGCAAGCCCATGGCCAGCGGGTTGCCGACGCCGGCGAACGGCGCCGTGACCGCGTCGGGGAGCGCCGCCAGGTCCGCGCGCGAGTAGCCGAGGCGCTCGGCCGCATAGTCCGGTCCCGTGTGAAAGTGGTAGCCCTTCTTGGGGTCCTCGACGACCTGGCTGTAGACCTTCTGGATTTCGTGGCGCAGGGCTTCCGCGTTCAGCGGCATGGGATTTCCTCGTGCGGGAGAGTGTCTCTCATGCGCGCCTCAGTACGTGAGGGACGGCACGGAGTCGGACATGAACTCGATGGTCTTCGCGGCGCCGACGATCTGCGCGCCCGGCACGAGCTTCGCGTCGTCGAGCTTCCGCCGCTTGACGCAGGGCGAGCAGACGTAGATCGTCCCGCCATTGGCGGCGAAGTCGCTCATGAGCTGCTTGAGCGGCGCGAATCCCTCCTCGCGGATGTCGTCGGCGTACCCGTCGACGGCGAGGCGGACCCCCTCCGTCGAGAGGAACACGACCGTCTCCTTGCCCGAGCCGAGCGCGCCGTTGGCCACGACGAAGCCCACGGTCGCCCTGTCGGCATCGTCCTTGGCGTGCGTGACACTGACGAGAAAGCGTCCGGCCATGGTTATGCCTCCCTCCTCTGGATGTAGAACGTGCTGCCGTCCCCCCACACGAGCCGGTGGCCCGTGATCCGGCACCAGGCCGGCAGGTCCTCCTTGGCGCCCGGGTCGCGGCACATGAGCTTGAGCACCTCGCCTGCGCGCAGGCGGTCGATCGCGCGCTTCAGCGCGAGGATCAGCTCGCCGCAGCTGCGGTCACCGGCGTCGAGCACGTCGGCCGGCTCGGGCAGGGCGTGCGCCATCAGCGCTTCCGCACGAAGTAGCGATCGCCAGCCGAGCCGAGGAACTCGTTGCCCGTCATCCGGCACCACGCCGGGATGTCCTCCCGGGAACCGGGATCTGTCGTCCGGACCTCCAGGACCTGGCCGATCGCCAACGTGGAGATCAGGTTCTTGACTTTGAGGGTGGCGCCGACGTCGCACCCACTGTCACCGAGGTCGAGCAGCGTGGCAACCTCGGGAAGGACGGCGGAGGCCGGCTGGGCGTCGAGCCGCATGCCGCACCGACTGCAGAAGCGGGCGTCGGCGGCGTTGTCGTGGTGGCAGGCGCCGCTGCGGCGAGGCGTCGCTGGCAGGCCCGGTCTCCGCGCGGTCACCACGAGCGAGAAGACGAGCTCGGCGAGACGCTCGGACGGCAGCGTCTGGCGCAGGAGGTCGAGGAACTCCGGGCTGAACAGGGGGTAGCGCACGAGACTTTCGAACCCGAAGGGCTGCCGGCCGTGCACCTCGATCGCCTCGAACCCGAGGTTGAAGAACTTCTTGAGCAGCACTGGCTCCGCCAGTGTGCCGGCCAGTCAGCCGGCGAGCGCCGCGGGGCTCTTCAGCACCGCCTCGGGCAGGCGTTCGGTCAGGACGAGGTCGGCGATGGCGATCCGCCCGCCCGGCCTGAGCACGCGGGTCATCTCCGCGATGGCGCGGCTCTTGCGCGTCGAGAGGTTGAGCACGCCATTGGAGACGATCACGTCCACCGAGGCGTCCGGCAGCGGGACTTCCTCCATGACTCCCTCGACGATCTCCACGTGCGCGGCGCCGGCGAGGCTCGCGTGCTTTCGCGCGCGATCGATCATCTCCGGCGTCATGTCGAGCCCGACGACCTTGCCGGTCGGGCCGACGGCGAGCGCAGCCAGCAGCGTGTCGATGCCGGCCCCGCAGCCGAGGTCGAGCACGACCTCGCCAGGCACGAGCCCGGCGTAGCGGACCGGGTGACCGACGCCGAGAGCCAGCTCGACGGCCCCGCGGGGCAGCCCCGCGAGCTCCTCGGCGCTGTAGAGAGCCTCGGCGACCGCGGTGCTCTCGGAGCGCGCGTTGCCGTAGGTGTCCTGGATGATCGATCGGGCCTGCTCGTCGGTGAAGTATCCGGGCATCATGCGCCTCCGCCGGCGTGGTCCAGCGCCCGCCTGACCCGCGCTGTCAAGCCTTCCGGGACTGGCTGATCAGGCAGCCGCCGCTTGATGAACTCGTCGATCTGCTTGCTGAACGCGAGCTTGTCGCAGCACGAGAGACAGGCCTCCAGATGCGCCTCGAGATGCTCGAGCTCTTCGCCCTGCAGCGCTCGGTCCAGGTAGCCGAAGAACCGCGTGACCGCCTGCTCGCACGTCAGTGGAGTCATCGCTCCCAATTCCTCACGATCCCGCGACGCTTCGCGCACTCCCACAGCGTGCGCTCCAGGATCTTCCGCCCGCGGTGTAGCCGGGACATGATGGTTCCGATCGGGCACCCTAGCATCTCCGCCAGCTCCTTGTAACTCAGGTCCTCGACGTACAGGAGGACGAGGGGCACCCGGTAGGCCTCGGGCAACGCGAGGAGCGCCTGCCGCACCTCGTCGTCGTTGAACTGCCCGAGAAAGTCCTGGTGCACGTTCTCCGAATAGGGGAACGGGTCCTCGTCCCAGACCAGATCGTAGAGCGAGAATCGATCGAGCTCCTCGAGATCGCCCACCGCCTGCTCACGCGGCTCCGTGCGATGGTGATCGAAGACCAGGCGCGTCAAGATCTGGCAGAGCCATGCGCGGACCGCCCCCGGCTGCCTCAAGGTCGGAAACGCGCGCAGCGCCTTCACGCACGTCTCTTGCACGAGGTCTTCGGCGTCCTGCGCCGAGCCCTTCAGGCGGATCGCGAGCCGATAGAGATGCGCGAGATGCGGCAGGGCGAGCTCTTCGAAGCGTCGCCGGGTGTCGGGGTCCGGAGGCACGCCCGGATCGACCTCCCGGGGCGTGGCCACGCCATCAGTCTCTGTCATCGACTCTGTCGCCCAGGCGCCATCGGCTTCTCTACTAAGAAGACGCCATCGGCGCCCTTGAAATTCCCGGTCGCCGGACGTCCAGTCAACGGACGGGACACCCCCCTGCTGCCAGCGGGGCCCGATCATAGCGCACGTGGGGCCAGGGAGCGCGAGCTCGCAGGGTCCGCGGGATAAAGAGGCAGCGGGCGGCCGCCGGGTAACGGCCCGGCGGCTCCGCCGCTCGTCCATGGCTACTTCTTCCGTGGGTCGTCCGCCGGGTTCACGTACGTGAGCGTCCACGGGCCCACGCCGTGCACCTGGATGACGGTCTCGTCCTTGGTCCACGCGAAGTGGCGTGTGCCGGGCTGCATGATCGCCACGCTGCCCGGGCCCAGCGCTCGCGTTGCCTTCGTGTCGAGCTTGTCGCCCGTCCCCATGTTGAAGGTGCCGCTGATCACGGTGACGTGCTCGATCGCGGTATGCGAATGCGCGGGAATCTGATAGTTGGCGGGGAATCTGAGCCGCATCGTGAAGGGCTTCGCCTCGTTCAGCGGGCCTTCGATCACGGACAGTTTCGCGCCCGGCGGCAATGACGGCACATCGGTCCATTTGAGGTCCGCCGCATCGACCATGAGGTGGTCGCCGTGTGCCTGTGCGCGCACGTCCGTGGAACCGAGCGCGCCGAACGTGAACCCTGCGATCAACACCGTGGTGAGCGCGAGCACGTGACGCATCACTGCACCTCCCTGGACCAGGTTTGCGGGCGCGGCGGGCTTCCTACTCAGGAAGACGGAATGGGCGCCCCTGAAATTCCGGGTCGCCCGGCGACGCGGTCATTCGCCTCAAAAGAGGTGGCAGGCCACGAGATGGTCGGCGCCGATCTCCTTCTGTTGAGGCTCGACCTCCGCGCACCGGGACATGGCGAAGGGACAGCGCGGGTGGAAGCGACAGCCCTCGGGCGGATTGATGGGCGAGGGCACCTCCCCGCTCAGGATCATCTCGTCGCGCACGATGTCCGGGTGCGCCGGCAGCGCGGCGGAGAAGAGCGCCTTGGTGTACGGGTGCGCCGGGTTCTTGAACAGCTCCTTCGTTCTGGCCTTCTCGACGATCTTGCCCAGGTACATGACCGCGACCTCGTGGGCCATGTAGCGGGTCGTCGCCAGATGGTGGGCGATGAGCAGGTAGCTCACGCCGAACTGCCGCTGGAGGTCCACCAGCAGATTCATGATCTGCGCCCGGATCGATACGTCCAGCGCGGAAACCGGCTCGTCCAGGACGATGAGCTTGGGATTCGACACCAGGGCGCTGGCCACGGCGATGCGCTGGCGTTGGCCGCCGCTGAACTCGTGGGGGTAGAGGTTCGCCTGCTGCGGGCGCAGCCCAACGCGATCCAGCATCTCGGCGACGCGCTCCTTGATCTCCCGCGAGGACGCCTGCCGGTTGACCACCAGGGGCTCGGCCACGATGTCACGCACCCGCATGCGGGGGCTCAGGGAGGACCAGGGGTCCTGGAAGACCGCCTGGACCATCGTGCGGTACTCGCGGAGCGCGTCCCCGCTCAGCCCATGCACGTCCTTGCCGTCGACGAACACGTGGCCGGCGGTCGGCTGCTCCAATCTGAGAATGAGCCTGGCCGTCGTCGTCTTGCCGCAGCCGGACTCGCCCACGATCGCCAGGGTCTCGCCCTGGCGGATCGAGAAGCTGATATCGTCGACGGCCTTGACCCAGCCGACGATGGTCGCCCACAGGACGCCCTCGGCGACCGGAAAATGCTTCGTCAGGCCCTGAGCGCGGAGGATCGGCTCGGCGTGCATTCGGCTTCCAGCCTCCAGCAGTCGGCGGAATGGCCCTCGCCCACGGGGAAGGCCGGCGGATACTCGCGCCGGCACCGGTCCTCGACATGAGGGCACCGGGCGGCGAACCGGCACCCCGGCGGAAGATCCCACAGCGCGGGCGGCTGGCCGGTGATCGACACGAGCCGCTCGACCTCCTCGTCCATGGTCGGCACCGAGCGCAGCAGGGCCTGCGTGTAGGGGTGCGACGGGCGGTTGAAGATCTCGCGCACGGGGCCGCTCTCCACGGGGCGGCCGGCATACATCACCATCACGCGGTCGCACATCTTGGCCACGATGCCGAAGTCGTGCGTGATGAAGATCAGCGCCAGATTCGTCTCCTCCTGGATCTCGCGGAGCAGGCGCAGGTACTGGGCCTGGATCGTCACGTCCAGCGCGGTGGTGGGCTCGTCGGCGATGATGACCTGCGGCTCCGAGGAGATCGCGATGGCGCCCACCACGCGCTGCTTCATCCCGCCGCTGATCTGATGCGGGTAGTCCTGCACGCGGCGCTCGGGCGCGGCCACGCGCACCTGCTTGAGACTGTCGATCGCGCGCCGGGCTAGCGAGCGCCGGCCGTCCTTGTGGTGGATCCTGATGGCCTCGATGAGCTGGTTGCCGACGGTGAACACGGGGTTGAGCGAGGTTTGCGGGTCCTGCAGGATCATCGAGATGCGGCGGCCCCGGATGCTGCGCATCTCGCGCTCGCTCTTGTCCAGGAGGTTCTCGCCCTCGAGCCGGATCGTCCCCTTGACGATGCGGGCGGCCGGCCGCGGCAGCAGCCGCAGCAGCGACAGCGCGGTCATCGTCTTGCCGCAGCCCGACTCGCCCACGATGCCGAGCGCCTCGCCCTGCCGCAGGCTGAAGATCACGCCGTCCACGGCCCTTACCACGCCCCAGCGCGTGAAGCAGTAGGTGTGGAGGTCCTCCACCTCCAGGATGACGTCGCAGATGCGTCTGGGCATAGGAGCGGCCGCGAGATGATTCCCCTCGCGGCCACGATGGTTTGGACCTACTTCGCCGGCTTCACGAGGTGGAAGTGGGTGGACCGGCCCGCCGCCAGTCCCGGGTAGACCCACTCGCCCACCACCTTCGGATTGGCGACGACCTCGTTGGCGAACCAGAAGAGCGGGATGTCGGCGAACTCCTCGAAGAGGTGGTCGCCGATCGTACGCGCGATGCGCTGCCGCTCAGCTGGGTTCACGGCCTTGGTCAGCGCGTCGTAGTGCTTGTCGATGAACTCGTTCTCGTAATGGTGGTTCGGGCTCTTGCTCCAGTAGCTGGTCCGGATCCACTCCTCCGAGGGCCGCCAGGAGATGATGTTGGGCCACATGCAGCACTGGATCGTCTTCTTGCGGAACATCTCCCGCACCTTGGCCCAGTCGAGCACCTGGATTTCCGTCTCGACGCCGATGTCCTTGTAGTAGATGTTCAGGGCCTCTGCGACCTGCGGGCCTTCCGATTCCCCGGGCTCGGTGAATGCCAGGATCCTGAACTTCAGCCGGCCGGGGCCGTAGCCGGCCTCCTTCAAGAGCGCCTTGGCCTTCTCGGCGTTGTAGCCGTATAGCTGGTCGAAGCGGCTCGCCCACTCGGGGTTGTAGCCCTCCGACTTCTCGGACCAGCCCGTCACGTACGTGAGCGTCCCCTTGCCGGCGAACACCGTCTTCAGGAGCTCCTTGCGATTGATGGCCATGTTGAGCGCCTGGCGCACCGGCTTCTTCGTCCACGCCACGTCGGGCTTGAATGCCGGGTCGCCGGGCAGGTAGTACTGGCCGCCCAGGTACACGGTCATCCAGTCCACGGGGAACGACGACGAGTAGATCTTCATGCCGCGACTGAGCGCGTCCTTCTGCAGCTCGCGCGGCAGGTCGGCGATGTGGGCCTCGCCGGACAGGATCAGCGCCAGGCGCGTGGACTCCTCGCGGGCCAGCCGGAACTCCAGCTCCTTGAAGGCCGGCTTCTCGCCGCGCCAATGGTTGTCCGCGCGCTCGAAGGTGATCGAGAGGCCCGGCTGCCGGCCGACGTAGCGGTAGGAGCCGGTGCCAGCCGGCCGTTTCTCGAATCCCTCCGGCCCTTCCTTGTCCCACTGCGCCTTGCTGACGATGCGCAGATCGCCGGCGCGGGACGCCGCATAGGGCATGACCGTGGTCGGGCGCTTGAAGCGGAACACGACCTGGTGGTCGTTGACGGCCTCGACCTTCTCGACCTGGCGCCAGAACCCCGCCAGCGTCGCGGTCGCCTCCGGGCGCACCATGAGCGAGTGCGAATGGACGACGTCCCTCGCGGTGAGGGGCCCGAGGCCGAAATGGAACTGCACGCCCTTGCGCAGGACGAAGGTCCACTCCTTGAAGTCCGGGCTGGCCGACCACTTCTCGGCCAGGCGGGGTGTGTACTCCCCGCTCTTGGGATCGACCTCGAGCAGCGTCTCGAGGAAGGGGTCGTACTGCAGATGATCGGGGCGGGCGACCATCCAGAAGCGGTTGCTCTCGTCGAACCCGGCGGAGGCGAACACCAGCTTCTGGACCTTCGCCTCCTGGGCCGATCCCGACGGCAGCGTGGTCCCCAGGGCGAACGCGAGCGCCAGCATCACCACCAGCACGAGGGGAACGAGTCTCGGTCGCATCGGCCTCCTCCTACACGTTCCGGAGCTTGGGATCGAGGTGATCGCGCAGCCAGTCGCCCAGCAAATTCAGGGAGAGCACGGTGAGCATGATGGCCAGGCCGGGGAACATCGAGACCCACCAGGCCGTGACGATCAGCTCCCGCCCATCCGCGACCATGAGGCCCCACGCCGGCGTGGGCCGCGGCAGGCCCGCGCCGAGGAAGCTGAGCGCGGACTCCAGCAGGATGACGTAGCCCACCTGCAGGGTTGCCAGGACGATGAGGGAGTTGACGACGTTGGGGAAGATGTAGCGCACCATGATGCGGCTGTGGGAGGCCCCGGCCACCCGGGCCCTCGCGATGAAGTCCCGCTCCTTGATGCTCAGCGTCTCCGCGCGGACGAGCCGCGCGTAGCGCGCCCACAGCAGCACCACCAGCACGCCGATGACCGTGCCGAAGCTCGGCCCCACCGCCGCCACCAGGACCAGCGCCAGCAGGATGGTCGGCAGCGACAGCGAGATGTCCACGAGGCGCATGATCAGAGAGTCCAGCCAGCGCCCGAAGTAGCCAGCGACGAGCCCCAGGCCGGTGCCGATCACGCCCCCGACGAGAATCGCGACCAGCGAGACCGCGAGCGAGACGCGGGCGCCGTGGATGATCCGGCTCAGGATGTCGCGGCCGAGCTTGTCGGTGCCGAGCGGGTACTCGAGGCTGCCGCCCACCTGCCAGGCCGGCGCCTTCAACCGGTTGGCCAGCGAGCCTCGCAGGGGATCGTGCGGCGCCACCTGCGGCGCGAGCACGGCGGGGATCACCAGGAGGAACGTGAGCAGCGCGAGCGGCACCAGCGGATAGCGCCGGAGCTCGCGCATCGCCAACGCGACTCGGGGTCGCGAATACCAGGGAAGCGATCTCGCGGTGACGGTCGCCATGCCGGGCCTCCCTACCGATAGCGGATCCGGGGGTCGAGGTAGGCGTAGAGGATGTCGACCAGCAGGTTGGTGAGAATGAAGATACCGGCGAACACGATCACGACGGCCTGGACCACCTGGAAATCCCGGGCCCGCACGGCGTCGACGACGAGCAGCCCGGTGCCCGGCCAGGAGAAGACGCTCTCGGTCACGACCGCCCCGGTCATCAGGACGCCAGCGATGATTGCGAAGAACGTCAGAGGCGCGATCGCCGCGTTGCGCAGGCAGTGCTTCCAGACGACCTTCCACTCCGAGAGGCCCTTGATGCGGGTCAGCTTCACGAACTCGCTGTCCAGCACCTCCAGCATCGAGGAGCGGACCAGCCGCATGAGGGCGGCCACCTGGAACCAGCCGAGCGTGATGGCGGGCAGGATCATGTGCGAGAGCCCGCCCTTGCCCGAGGTCGGGAACCACCCGAGGTGCACGGCGAAGATCCACATGAGCACGATCCCGAGCCAGAAGGCGGGCAGGGACTGCCCGAGCAGGGCGATGATCTTCGCCGCCGAGTCCCACACGGTACCCTTCATGACCGCCGCCAGCACGCCGATGGGCAGCGCGACCACGACGCTGATCGCCAGCGCGACTCCGGCGAGCTGCAGGGTGGCGGGCAGGCGCTGCCACACCAGGCCCATGGCCGAGTGCCCGTGCCACTTCCAGGAGTTGCCGAAATCGCCCTGGACGGCCTTGCTCAGGAAGATGATGTACTGGGTGTGGAGCGGCTGATCCAGCCCCCAGTACTTCGCGACCCGCTCGTATTCTTCGGGCCCGGCCTCCAGCGGCAACATCACGTCCAGGGGGTTGCCGGTGATGCGCGCCAGGCTGAACACAACGAGGCTCATGACCAGGATGGCCAGCACGCTATGGAGCACCCGTCTCGCGATGTACCGCTGCATCAGCCCCTCCTGCGCTGGAGGGCATCGCCGGCCGACTACCTAGACGATCGTCACGCCACCAGAAGTCTCGAGTTCGACCGCATCACTGCAGAGCTTGGAGGGCTTGTCGTCTTTCGTCTGTGGGGCGTGACGGTACCCCACGCGCGGTTCCTTGGCAAGGCCAGCCCCGGCCAGGGTTCCGCGCCGCATCCTCAGCCGCGCCGCCCGTTTCGGTCGCTGGCCGTGCGGAAGCCTCAGAGAGCTCGAAGGTCGACGACGGAGACGCCGAATTTCCGGCCGGCATGTGGCAGCGGGGACATGCCGGTTCAGCGGCCGCCCAGCTCGATGAGGACGTTGCCGTAGGGGTCGATGCGCGCCGTCTGGAACGGGT
>OCZV010000471.1_pt1 | contig 14585 bp, 11 predicted proteins | sample 1539051 | NCBI WGS metagenome assembly OCZV01 (sample SAMEA3113581, study PRJEB22503) | soil metagenome
TTCGCATGGCTTCGGACGCTCGCTTCGGATCTCTTGCTGCGATGGCCTCGACTATCTCCAGGTGTTCCTTCCACGAGCTTGATCCTCGTGACTTGACGACGGGCGCGAAGTACCACCTGATTCGTTTGTCGAGCCGTGCGATAAGCCCCGCCAGAACGTCGTTCTCGCCTATCCGGGTGATGCGCGCGTGGAATTGCGAATTCAGCATCACGAGCTCTCTCTCGTCGGCTCGGGCGAGCGCCTCGCTGCCCGTCTGTTGGATCTTCCTCAGAGCTTGTATCGAGTCGTCCGTGGCCTTGCACGCCGCCAACCTCGTTGACTCGACCTCCAACAGCGTCCGAACGCTGAAGACATCGTCGACCTCGCGCATCTCCGGTTGATGGACGAAGGCTCCCTGCCGGGGTCGGAGGTCGATCCAGCCGTCACGCGCCAGAAGCTGCAAGCCCTCTCTTACCGGGATCCTGCTGACCCCGAGTTGCTTGGCAATATCAGCTTCAACCAGGTGCTGTCCCGGTGCAAGGGCCCCATAGATGATCAGCTCTTCCAGGGTCTCGTACACGCGGTCCCGAAGGGGCGCAGGGCGCTCGAGAGAACGGGGGAAATCCTGTGCCATTGGCGCTCTTTCCGAAGGGCGCAATCTCAAGGCAGCTCCTCCACCGCCGGGGAGTCGCAAGGGGAGCCCTGGACCTCCTCGTAAGGTCTTTCGCAATTCAGGCATCCGGGACCGTCAACACCAATACGATGCTTGTGCTGGAGGTTGACGACTTCTCCTGTGGCGGCTCGCCGGGCCTCGTCCTCCGAGAGCTCGTATATGACTGCGGCGATCCAGCGGTGCTTCTTCATTGTCGCGCGCTCGTCATGGAGATCTTCTTCCGCGCGGTGGTGAATTCAGCCGGGGCATTGTGAACACAAGCCTAGATGCTTGAACCCTCCGCGTGGTTCGTTTCGCGCCGAGTACGCCGGGTCCCTCACCCCGCCCGGCACACGTAATACGTCAGTTGCTAGTTTTCCGACGGAGATTTACTCAACCGTGCTCTTGGCGCCAGGCGAGGCGAGCCTGCAGGGTCTAACCAGCTTCCCCAACCAGGTCGGCCCTTGAGAGTGCGCGGGGAAGCCATGCGGACCAGTTCCGTCCGGGCAGCAGGAGACCGGCAGCAACGGCGGTCGGCCGGGCGCAGGCGCCAGACGCGGTCATCGGCAGAGCCGACGGGGAGTCAGCCCCCCGCCAGGCCGATCGACGAGGAGACGCTTCGGCGCTTTTCACTCTGAGCCACGAGGAATGTTGCCCTCGTTGAGACCGCCCGCACCCCCCAGAATCGGCTGAGCCTCGCGCTGCTGACATGGGCTCGCGGCGGAGCGAACGCTGGTGTCCGAGCCTTCGGCGCTGCCCGCCGAGGTCGTCGCGTTCTTGGCCGCTCGGTTCGGCCTTGCACCTCACGCAGTAAGGAGCTACAGGGCGAGGCCGGCGACGCGTACGGCGCACGTCGCCAAGGTGTGCAACTACCTAGCGGTGAGGCCGTATGCAGCCAAGGGCGAGAGACGCCTGGAGGCGTTTCTGTGAGGCCGCTCCCAATCACCGAGCCGACACCTTATATATGAATGGGCACGTCGGGGCTTTGGCTGCCCCCTCGCTGTTGATCCCGGACACGGATTGAAGAGCTGGTCGGATTGATGAGGAAGGAGCCTGCCGCGGATCGCACTCACAACAGGTCGGGGCCATTTTACGCGGGCGATCTCATCGCTGGCTTCAGCGTCGCCTTCGTCCTGCTTCCACAGTCGATCGCCTACGCGCGCGTGGCCGGGATGCCGGCGGAGGCAGGGGTATGGGTGGCCGCCGTCGCTCCGATCGCGGGGGCTTTGGCGGCGTCATCTCCGTATCTCGGAACCGGTCCCACTGGGGTCACCTCACTTCTGACATTCGGAGCCTTGGCTTCGTTGGCGGTCCCCGGGGCGCCGGGGTACGTCGGCCTTGCGGTCCTGCTTGCGGTGATGGTCGGTGTCGTACGCCTCGTGATCGGTCTGCTGCGCGCGGGCTCCATCGCATACCTGATGTCGCAGCCGGTTCTGACCGGATTCACGACCGCTGCCGGGGTTTTGATCATCGCCTCGCAGGTCCCGACGGTGATGGGAACCAGCGTCGAGGACGACCGTCCTCTGGTCGCCGCACTCGACGCGCTTTCCGATCCGGCCGAATGGAACGTCGAAGGCATCGCGATGGCCATCGCGGTGGTCGCCGTGGTCGCCGGCGGGCGCCGCGTCCACGCGCTGTTTCCGGGCGTTCTCCTCGCAGTGGTCGCTGCGCTTGCATACAGCGACGCAACCGGTTTCACCCCACGCGCTGTTTCCGGGCGTCCTCCTCGCAGTGGTCGCTGCGCTTGCATACAGCGACGCAACCGGTTTCACCGGGCCAGTCGTGGGTGACGTCGAGACGGGTTTGCCGATCCTCGGTATCGAAATCCCGTGGGAGTCGGCGTGGCGGCTGGTCCTCCCCGCCCTCGTGATCGCGGTGGTGGGCTTTTCTGAGGCAGCGTCAATCGCCCGGACCTACGCCATGCTTGATAGAAAACGATGGGATCCCGACAGGGAGTTCGTCGGGCAGGGCCTTGCCAACCTCGCGGCCGGGATCGTAGGTGGCTTCCCGTGCGGAGGGTCCTTCACCAGAAGCGGGCTGACGCGTGCGGCCGGGGCGCAGACACGTCTGAGCGGGGCTGTGAGCGGCGTGATTGTTTTAGCGGTGATCCCGTTCATAGGACTCGTATCCCATCTTCCAGTGGCGGTCCTGGGAGCACTCGTCATCCTCGGGGTCGCCAACCTCATACGCCTGGGTCCGTTCGTCTTATTCGGCCGAGCGGCCCGGCTTCAGTTCGCGGTAGCAGTGGCGACGTTCGTGCTCACACTTCTGCTTGCCCCACATGTCGAGTATGCGCTGCTCGCCGGAGTCGTGTTCTCGATCGGCGCGCACCTGTGGCGAGAGGTGCGTCTGTCGATCCCCGGGTGGACTGACGACAGCACCCTGCACATCGCCCCGCGTGGGGTCCTCTACTTCGCATCCGCACCAAGCGTCGAGCAGTCTTTCTCAGACCTGCTCAACAATCATCCAGACGCGCGGCGGCTGAGGATCCACCTCGACGGGCTGGGCCGAGTCGACCTCACTGGAGCGCTTGTGCTGGAACGAATCATCGCTGATGCGCGCGCAGCTGGGCTCGACGCCAGGGTGGTGGACGTTCCTCCCCAGGCGTACAAGGTGATCTCGCGGGTGCTCCAGGACGACGCAATTGACGACCTTGATCTCAAGAGATTCGAGGAGCGTGGCGAGGCGTAGCCGGGACCAGACCGAAGTTTGTTGAAACGCGCAGTCTCAACCCCAACTGCGCCTTCACCTACGCCACACGTAGGTAAACGGACATCTTACGAGCGGAGCGAGCAGGACCCGATTCTGCATTCACTAGACTTGCTACAGAGGTGATGCAATTGGCTCGGATTTCTGAGTATCGATTCGGTCACATCGTCGTCGATGACGAGGAGCACGAGCGCGATGTGATCGTTCTCCCCGACCGAGTGATCGGTGAGTGGTGGCGTAAGGAGGGCCACTCGCTGGTTGTCGAGGACCTCGAGGAAGTGCTCGACGAACTCCCGCCGCGGCTGATCGTGGGGACCGGCGCCCATGGACAGATGCACCCGGACCCGGCCGCTCTTGAAGCGCTCGCGCGGCGAGGGATCGAGGTCGAGGTCATCGACACCCGACAGGCGGTCGAGCGCTTCAACATCTCCGACACGGGGGCGACCGCCGCCGCGCTGCACCTAACCTGCTAGGTCTTCTTTCCGTCTGCTCAGAACCGCGTTTTGCGCGACTCACGGCAGACGGAAAGAAGGTCCGGTTCCACCTAACGCCTGGGCGGGGCTACATAGGGATGCTCCGGATCGGCGTCCTGTAGCTGCCAGACCTCGTGTCCGTAATTGGCGAACATGAGGGACTGATCGGGTCCCGGGTCTTTTGTGTCTCCGCGGTGAAGTATGTAGTTGAGCAGTTCGGCCTCGTCGGCGAGGTCGATCCGGAACGTGATCCCGAATACGTCCTCGCCGCTGGGACGCAGGGGGTCGGTCCACTGCGTCTCGGTTGCCGCGCCGGTCCATACGTGCAGGCCCCAGAAATCGTTGAAGTCGGGACTTGTCGGGTCGCCGTAGTCCCCGGCCGGACGGCGGTAGTGGATCAACGCGAAGTCCTCGGCCGCCCCGCGCGATGGATAGGCGGTTTGATCACCGACCTCGAACCACGCGCTCGGCGTCTCGGTCGGTGTGAACGACACCGCGTCGATATCGGTCGTGCCGTCGTCTTTGATCGTGACCGTCAGAGGGCTCGAAAGGTCCGCCGGGGTCAATCGCCAGAGGGCACCGTAGTCATCGACGTCGTCAGGCGGAGCATTCGTCACAACCGGCGCGCCGTCGCTCGTGGCGTCGAGGGTCACGCCGGAGCAGTCGGGCGCGCACCCGTAGTGGACGGCCGCAAACCCCTGGGCTTCCGCCTGCGACGTGTAAACGGTGACGTCGCCCTGGTTCAGCCATATCTCGGGTGTGGTGCCCGGGTCGAAGCTCCGGTCCGGGCTGTCGGGCGGATCCTTCGTGTCGCCGCGATGGACGATGAAGTTGACCGGTTGAGTGTCGTCGGCGAGCTTGATGAACGCAAAGCGTCCGTATTCATCCTCGCCCAAGAACGGCTTTGGACTCGTCCAGTCGGTTGTCTCGGAGACATCGATCGCGTTGCCCCATAGGTGCAATCCCCAGAAGTCGTTGAAGTTGCCGGTGGTGTGATCGCCGTAGTCCCCGGCGGGACGGTTGTAGTGAACGACCGCGTACGGCGTCTCCGGACCACCGGTCTCGACGAACTCGACTCCGATATTGACCACCTGATCGGCCGCGAGGTGACCCGACAGGTCGTTCACGATGGCCCGGAACGACAGCCTGGTGTCCTCTTGTCCCCGGAGGTGGCTCGCGTCATAGAAGACGCGGTATGGGGCGTTGTCGTCGGTTCCGATGGGCGTCCATTCGCCGTCGCCCTCCCGGACTGCGAAGGTGACCTCGGCGAGGATGTCATCGTCGAGGTCCGCAGCCACCTCGATCCGGTCCTCAACGGCATGCCCGTCGAAGTTGTTCGTGCCGAGCATCACGGTGTCGCCGTGCTCGAGACCCGTGATGGAGATCCCTGGTGCGGCGTCGCTGGCGGGCACCGGTTCCCGCGCCCTGTAGATGACGAATCCGAGCGGGGGCACGGTGATGTCCAAGGTCCCGTCCGGTCCCGTGGTGAGCCTTTTCGCGACATCCGACTCCGACGCCAGCCTGTACCTGACCCCGGCGGGGGAGAAGGTCTGGATCTCGGCCGTCTGCTCGGTTTCGCTGTTGTTGAACGCGATTACGTGCTCGATACGCTCCTCGCGGTCAACCCGCGAGAACGCGTACACGCCTGAACCGTCGGCGCTGTGGCGGTGGATCTGAGCACCCGAGCGCAGCGCGGGCGCCCGGTTGTAGAGCTCCGAGTAGTCGCCTATCGCCTGATAGAGCGGGTGTGAGGGGTCGAAGTTGTCGTCGGACGTGGTCTCGTCCGTGCCGATCAGATCGTTGTCCTCGTAGACCGGTACGGCGTTGGCGAACATGTCCTCACGCGCATCCTTGTCGCCACCGTCACCCGTGAACCCCTGCTCGTCCCCGTAGTAGACGACCGGCTGACCGCGCGAGAAGAACATCAGCGCGTGGGCGAGCTTCGATCGCGCAAGCAGCTCGGCGTCGTCTGCGTCGGTCTGATCGACGCGCTGGAGGAAATGCCCGATGCGCCCCATGTCGTGGTTTCCGAGGAACGTCGGCATCGCGTACGCGTTGCTGTCGATGTCCGTGTAGTAGTCATCCTTGGCGAAGAAGTCGCGCAGGTTGTTTGTCGCTCCGCCCTGCGATGCGAAGTCTCGTGCGGCGAGCTGGAAGCCGAAGTCGATCGTCGACTGCAGCTTGCCGCGCGTGGAGAAGTGACTCATGAACGGCGGGCCGAACTGCTGGTCGAAGACCTCGCCGAAAGCAAAGAAGTGATCGACGCCGGCGTCTGCAGCGGCGTCGAGGATGTCCGGACCGAATTTCTGCCAGAACTCCAGGTTGACGTGTTTCGTCGTGTCGATGCGGAAGCCGTCGACTCCGAACTCCTCGATCCAGAAGGAGTAGATGTCGATCATGCCCTCGACGACCTCCCGGCGCTCCGTCCATAGATCGTCGAGACCGAAGAAGTCGCCGTAGAGCGAGTTTTCACCCGTAAAGCTGGTGTTGCCGCGGTTGTGGTACAGGAGTGGGTCGTTAAGCCAATCAGGGTTCTTCGAATTCTCCTCACCCGGCGGGATCGTCGGGACGTACGGGAACGATGACTCGTCGACCTCGGGGAACGTGTAGTCCGGCTGGCCGTAGTAGGCGTAGTCGGAGTCGTCGAACGGCTCTCCGTTCACGTCCCGGTATGGGAAGTCGCGTTTGTTCCGGTAACCGGTGTGGCCCTCGAGCTGGATGACGTCGGCCGTGTGGTTGGTGACGACGTCCATGAAGACCTTGATGCCGCGGGCATGTGCCTCGTCGACCAACTTGGCGAACTGTGCGTTGGTGCCGAGGTGAGGATCGACGCGCAGGAAGTCGAGGATCCAGTAGCCGTGGTACCCCGACGACATGCCGTACAAGTTGGTGGAGTCCTCCTGCACGGGTTTGTTCGCGTAGATCGGACCGACCCAGATCGCGCTGATCCCCAACCGGTCGAGATAGGGCAGCTTGCGCCGGAGGCCTTCGAGGTCCCCGCCGTGGTAGTAGCCCTTGTCGCTCGGCAGGTAGCCGTGCGTCAAGACGTTCTCTTGCGTGTCGCCCGCGACGCACACACCGGCGAAATCACCGCAGTTGTTGTTCGGGTTGCCGTCGTTGAAGCGGTCGGGGATAGCGAAGTAGAGGATCTCGTCCTCAACCGGATGGCGAACCGGTTCGCGCACCAGCGCAGCATCGTCCACCGGCTCGGCCGGGACGACCTCGATCTCGAGGACGTGGCTGACCTGGTCGTAGACGAACAGCACGACGTCGTCGACATTCGCCACCGTGAATGTGATGTTCGGACCGTCGGGGACTCCATCTTTGCCGTAATTCTCGTCCCAGGACTCGTTGATCGCGACCTTGGCCTCGTAGTCGCCGGGTGGAATTGCCGAGGTCGAGAAGCGCCCGATGCCGTCCTCGTCGGGGTCTTGGAGCCACGAGCGGAGACACGACGGATCCCAGTCGCCGGCACAGCCGAGCTCACTCTGGAAGCTGCCGGGCACCGTGGCGATTATCGAGCCCTGATCGTCGGTCACCCAGTGTGTCTTGTCGTCGTAATAGAACTTGACCGTTGTCGCTTCCTCGAGGATCAGCGGGATGTTCGGGCCGTCGCGCGTTGCACCCCGCCCGTAGTTCTCGTCCCAGGAGTTGTTCAGCGCGGCCTTGTATTCCCACGATCCCGCGGGCACATCGAACGTCGCCTGCCAGACGTCGTCCTCCGCATCGAACGTCATATGTGTCGTGGCGCAATCGGGCATCCAGTCGCCCGGACAGCCGAGTTCGTCCTGGAGACTCCCCGCGATCGTTACGGAGGCGGGCTCGGCGGCCGCCGGGCTTGCCGGTCCGATCAGGCTTGCGGTCGATGCGACCAGAACCAAAGCCAGGGTCAGTACAACGTTCCTTCGAGACCTCACCCCTGAACCTCCCCACCAATCCGCCGGGACCCTTTCATGTGTGCGGGTTGAGTCAACCCCACGGCCCAAGATGCGTCAATCGACCGAGGTTTGCGCATCTGAGCCTCTGTGGGCGGCAAAATCGCGCCAACCCTCGGTCCGAGCGGTCAGCCGAGTTTCTCGTCGGACTCGATCACGCCGGCTTCGGTCGGCGCGAAGCGCAACACGTTCTCAACGTAGGACTTGAGGGCAGCATCGAGCCCGATGTCGTGGCCGGCGGCCTCCGAGAGGAACCACCGGTGCTCGAGGATCTCGTGGAACAGCTCTGCGTGATGGAGCTTTCCGCGGAGGTCCTCGGGAATCGCGGCAATCGAGGGTTCGAACACCTCTTTTATCCACGCGTAAGCGGCGACGGATTCGGGCAACGACTTCTTTTGTGCCCGCTCCAGCGACGCTCGATATCCTGCGATGTCATTCAGCAGCCGGCTTGCCTGGTTCTCCTGGACGTCGAGCCCTGTGAGCGTTTGCAGCCTACGGCGGCTGTGACCGCGGTCCACGACCCGCGTCTGGAGCCGGAGCCGGTAGCCGTCCTCGCCGACCACCAGTTCCATCTCTTCTACGTCGAACCCCATCTCGTTCAGGCGCTGGAGGCGGGCGTCGATGCGGTAGCGCTCGTCGGGACGGAACTCCTCTTCCCGTGTCAGCTCCGTCCACAGCCATTCATACCGAGGCGGGAGCTCGGCCGCCGTTTCAATCGGGTCCAGATCGTCGGGCAGCTCACCGGCCGCGCTGACATCCATGAGTTCGCCCGCGAGGTTGAGCTCCGCGACTCCGACGTCGTGTTCGCGCAGCCCCTTCGAGAGGTGATCGTGGATCTCACCGGTTTCGGCATCGACGAGATACGCGGCGAGGGCTCCCGCATCGCGCCGGAACAGAGTGTTCGACAGCGAGCAATCGCCCCAGAAGAAGCCGTGTAGGTGCAGCCGAACCAGCAAGTGCGCGAGCGCGTCGAGGAGACGGTTGCGCAGGTCTGGGATCGTCCGGCCCGAGAACAGAGTCCTGTACGGAAGCGAGAAATCGAGGTGGCGCGTGATGAGGGCCGCTGTCTGCGGGTCTCCTGGGATCCGGTCGCTGACGACGGCAACTGCCTCTACAACGGGGAGGGCTTCTTCGGCCAGGTGGCGCAAGAGCCGGTACTCACGTTCTGCGAACTCTTGGGGCAGTTCTTTGATCGCATACAACCGGCCGTCGTAGTTCACGAACCGCACTACGTGGCGGCTGATACCCCGTGCTACCTCGACGAGCCGTTCCGAATCCCAGTCGGTCAAGGGGAGTTCCCACGACAGATCGAGGAAGTCGGGATGGCCCGCTCGTTTTACCAGCTGCATCTTCATCGCAATCTCGGACGAGGATATCGGTCGGTACGCTCAGTGGCGGAATGCGAGGATTCGCCTCTGCCCGTCCCCATGCGTGCGACTTGCGGCGACTATCCCCTTGTCCGTTTGGATGTCTGTCCGCGGTCGAGTGAGTCATTTGTACCAACACCGCCCTCTCCCGAATGCGGCAAGCGTAGAGCTTTTGGTCATTAGAGTGACGTGCGCCGGGCCTGCGTGAGCCCGAGCTCCGCCTGGTAAGCAGAGGCGATCGTCTCGAGGTCACCGAACTCGGCAACCGCCCGCCGCTCGCCAACCTCGCGATCGGGCCCCTGTGACGTGTACGCCTGGGTGGCATCCACCAACGCATCCCGAGCCTCTACAAGTAGGTCCCGCTTGGTCGCGCGAGGACCTCGGAGGGCACTGCCCAGTCTTGCGAGGTATCGCTCGATCGGAGTGGCCTCGGTCATCGGCCGTTCTCGCCTTTTCATTTGAGGGCGCTTGGCGATAGAGAGTAATCGGCGGCGTGCAAGCCAGGGTTCACGAGCCGCCGGCTGAAAAAGGCTAGGCCTCGAAGAAAGCGCGCAAGGTGCGGCTCTTCCCACGCGAGGTCGAGGTGAGAGACGAACCCGGGCACGAACACAAGATCGGGCGGCCCCGCACCGAGCACCTGGTACGCAATGCGAACGGTGCCGGACTTCGCGTAGGCGACCTCCATCTTCTCGCTCACGCAACAAGCGTAGGACCAAGTCGACCGGCACCTCCAACAAAATGCGTATGGACGCTGATGGTCGGCTTTGTACGGTGACTTCATGGGACGCGAGCCAACGGTGAGCATGCGCTTGTCTCGTAGGAGTGCGCTTCTATTGGTGCTGATCTCCAGTGTCTTGATCAGCATCGTGGGCGAAGTTGTGTTCGCGACCAATGCGCAAGCGGATCCAACCACCGGTCGCATCAGGATCCTTTCGGAGTCCGCCCATCAACAGTTCACCGACTGGGGCTATGACATCAAGCAGCCACACAAGGCGGGAGTGCTCGCATATGACGCCAATCTCGCGACGCGCCTGTTTGGTGATGCCGAAAATAGCTTTGGCATTGAGGTCTTGCGCATCCCCATCTATGCGCACGCCCACCGCGTGGACGGATCAGACGTCTTGTGCGGGTCCATCGTGAACGGGGGCGACGTCAAGCCGGAGGCCTGCTCAAGGAGGACCGACCGCGTGCCGCCGGGTAGCTGGGACTACAGAAGGGTCTTCGACGCGGTGACCGCCGCGCGCAGTGTCAAACCATCAGTGAAGATCTTCGCCAGTCTCAGGCTGATAGGCGGTACGCCGGACTCCTATCCCGCCTGGGTGAAGAACGAAGATGGGACGGTTGATGCTTCGAAGTACGCCAGCCTGCTGTGTCGATACCTGCAGTTCAGCAAGTCCCGGGGCATCACGATAGACGTGCTTGGACCCGACAACGAGGGGAATGACACCCGCGGGGATATTTCTCCCGGCAAACACAAGGAAATTGTCGACTGGTTGTCGGCCAATTGCTCCGTTCCCCTCCCAAAGATCATCGGGCCGGAGCGTATGTCACCTGCCGGGAGGGGGCCTAGCGCGCTCTCGGCGGGTGAGTGGCTGTATGAGCTCTTTGCTCAAGGATGGTGGGACGCGATCGACTTTGCCGGAGTCCACTACTACTCGGCGCAAAGGACGAGGCCTGGCTACGCCGCCAAGCTGGCGACCTTCGCCGACTACTCGAATCCGACGGGGCTGGCGGACGACTCCCGAACGTTGTGGAACTCCGAGTTCCACTGGCAGGAGTGCCAACCTGCCCGGGATTGGCACTGTGCCCATCATCCTGCTGGCTCCAACCCCAACACGACATACTGGGACGCGAAGCTGGGACTTATGGCGGCGTTCGACAATTTCGACAATGGGTTCCAGGGGATGATCTGGTGGAACTTCTTGCCCTGGACGGAGCCGAAGACTGCGAAGGCTTGGACCGAAGTCGAGCTACGGTCGCAGATGGAAAGTGAACTAGTGCGATCAACGACGGACGCCTATCCTCTCGATGTCGACGATCAAGACGATCGCGCGATGGATAGGAGGCGGTTCAACACCCGGGCCTTCATGAACGGCTCAGACATTTTCCTGTGGGTGATCAACGACACCAACGCAGACGCGGTCGGCAAATGGATCGAGGTCCCCGGGAAAGACATCGACAACGACTCCACTTCGAATGGCAAGGCGGTCATCGGCTATACGCGGTGGACCAACACGTCTCGCACGCATGGAACTGCTAAGTTGGACGAAACCAGCGCCGACGAGCGGGAGAGCAACGTTTCGGTCTTCAAGATGGGCTTTCCGAAGAAGACGGTGACGGTTGTCAGGATCCCAGACGTCTACCCTCCGTCAGGAGAGTAACTCTTCGTGGCACTCGTCGAATTCAACATAGGGCGAGGGGCAGCGAAGCCCTGCGAGTCCCGGACCTAGCAGCGGCGGTAACCGCAACGCCGAACGCGATCACTTCAGATCAGTACCACGAGCCGAGGCGTTGGTGGCGGCCACTCGAATTCAACATAGGGTGAGGTGCAGCGGAGCCTTACGATTCCCGGACCTAGCAGCGGCGGTAACTGCAACGCCGAACGCGATCACTTCAGATCCGTACCACGAGCCGAGCGTTGGTGGCGGCCACTCAGTGGACCCCGTATCCTCGCTCGGACGGATGACTGGGGTGCGTCTGCGGGGGATGGGAGAAAGGTTCCCATGAGCAGACGACGGTTGCGCAGGCTGTCGGTGGCGATGGTGTTGCTGGCGGGGTTGACGGCCGCCATCGGCGGCTCCTCGATCGCGTCCGCCCAGCAGGGCGCGACGCTCGAGGTCAAAGAGAACCGCGCGCGCGTCAAGGTGGGCGGGCCCGGGTTCACGGTCGAGCTGACCAAGCACGCCATCAAAACGCACATCGACGAGGAGCAGTTCGGGATCCCCGAAGCGGGTTTCCCGATCGTGGAGTCGCAGTCCGATCTCGGCGCGGCGCCGAATCTGCGGCCATTCGAGTGCGAGAACGGGACCTACCAACTCGAGGAGGGGATCTTCGAGACCACAGTGCGCGCATCCAGCAATGAGCCCCGACCCCTGCCTTACACCCCGGCGTTCGCCGTGGCCTTTCCGCAGATTCTGACGTTCGTGGGCACGCTCGACGGTGTGGTGACCAACGAGGATGGTGAGGAGCTGCGGGTGCTGATCACGGACATCGCGCACGAGGTGCTCACGCCGGACGCGTTCGCCTCGACCGCCCCGATCCACGCCTTCTTCGTTGACTCCGAGGGTCGCGTCCGCGACCGGGCATCGTTGGTCGGGCAGGTCAACATCGACCGGACCACGGGCGAGGCCGAGCACCAGATCGTGGATCGCGGCACTTGCCACCAGACGGCCGATCTGAACCTCGGTCCGGGTACGGATCAGTCGACAGTGTTTGGGCCGTTCTTCGTGCTCCCGTTCAACACGACGGTCGTCATGCCTTAAAGGGGGTTTGGTCCTCAGCTCTCAGGCGGGCACCTGCCGGGAATCGCGCTCGCCTGGGAGCACGGACCGTTAGATCTGCACGTCGTTCGGACGTTGGACAAATTTCGACCGGCGCGCAGCGTCCGGTGGCCACACCGGGGGAAAGGTGCCCGATCTCGACACCTTCCCCCGGTTACAGGCCAATCAGCAGCTAGGGAATCACTTGCTCCTGAGTCTGAGGATTCAGGTACGGCAAACGCTTCGCTCCCGCCCGCGCTCTATCGTTCAAGAGGAAGACATCGACACCTCGCGCGCGGTCATTGGCGTAGATGAAGTTGTTGTACCAGTACGACGACCACGGGCTCGCAGTCGGTGGTTGTTGCGAGTCGTAGTAACCGATCTCGGTGGCGTTTGAAGGGTCGGTGAAATCCACCACCGTGGTGCCGCCCATGTTCGAGGCTGACACCAAGATGTCGCCGCGCACTCCCGGGATCACATTGAAGTTGTGCATCGTGCAGATCTGGGAGCCCTGTGGGCGCGGGATCTTGTATGAGCCCACGGGATCGACCGGGTCAGATCGCTCGTAGAACCAAACGCGACCGATCAAGTCATTCGGATCCTGACAACCGGGGCCTCCTCCCCCGGCAAATTCGTCCCCGAACACAACGATCGACCCATCCCAGGTAAACGCTGCCGAATGCCAGATGTCGACGGTGTCGTTGAAGACCCGATCGGTGGTCACGGGATTCTCCAGGTCGGAGATGTCCCAGAGCTGCCCCTCGCTGAGGCACGCGGCAGCGGCAACGCCCAACTCCATGAACACCTGAATGTCGTGGCAACCCCTCGCCCCGGGCGTGCCTCGGAAGTCGGTGAGTTCAAATGTGGGCTGCGATATGACCGAGGCCGTCTCTGGAGCATCGAGGGGCACTTCAACAACTGAGATCTTTGAGTGCCCTTGGCTGCCGTCGGGATTGAGCGGCTGGCAGTCCGTGCCGAAAGGCGTGGGTCCGAGGAAGGATGTCGGATACGACGAGATGTACAGAAGGACGCGATTTTCGTCCGGGTCGGGGACGAGGGTGTGCGTGTGGGAACCACAATCGGTCGGCACGGCGGTTATCAGGTCATCGGGGCCGGTGTTGGCGGGATCGCTAACGTCGAATATGCGAATCCCTTCGAAACCGGTCACCCCCGATGGAGTGTCCACGCCGCTGCAATCGGCCGCGGTCGTTGGGCGATCTACGGAGACAAAGAGCAGATCCCCCCAGACGGTCACATCGCCCTGCTGTCCTCGACACTTCACATCGGCCAGCTGCACGGGATCCTCGGGATCTGAGATATCGAGGATCCGAAATCCATCGTAGTTGCCCGCGAACAAAGTCCTCCCCCAGAACGCGAGATCCGACTGACTGACTGCGCTGGTTCGGGGAGAGTTGCCGAGAAGGTGCATGTTCTGACTGTGGTCATCAACGTTGTGCGAGGCGATCGCAGGAACCGCCGCCCCGAATACAGAAAGTACGAGTGCAATACCTAATAGCGTTAAGCGTTGCTTCACGTATCACCTCCGGAGTTTCGCCGTCATCGCCGCTACGTCCAGACAGGCATGAAAATAACTGGCGCGCGATTTGCGCGTGATTCCGCGGATTCACCCCCCTCATTGGAACGGCCTGTCAGTTACCGTTCGGGACCCATCCTAGCCGGTGGCCCAGCCTCGCCGACCCGACTCTGGAGGGTGGCCTATCTCGCGAATATCTCTACCGATCAGTCCGCTGCAACAATAGGCGCGAAACACTCAAGGGGAGTGGTTCGGGTGACGAGGGCGTCGTGCACTGATGAGTGAGCAGGCTGATTCCACATATGTCATCAGGACGGGTGACGAGGCGTTGGACCGTCTCCAACTGTTGGCGCGTCTGTTCTGGCCTACGACCGAACGGTTCCTAACCCGAACCGAAGCCTTCGACGCCGAGCGATTCCTGGATGTTGGCTGTGGGATCGGTGACGTGGCGTGCCGG
>OCZV010000472.1_pt1 | contig 14581 bp, 14 predicted proteins | sample 1539051 | NCBI WGS metagenome assembly OCZV01 (sample SAMEA3113581, study PRJEB22503) | soil metagenome
CAACGGTTTTCAAGACCGTCCGCTTGCCAATTAGCGTAGCCCTCCGGATTCGAGCCTACCGTTCGGCGCGCTGGCGGCCGGGTCTGAGGTTCCTTGGTGCGGGAACCACGCCATAGGTGGTTGGAGACACAAAGAAGGTTACGGGCGCGTCAGTGCCGGATGCAAAGCAAAGCGTGTGCAGCGAGTGCTTTACCGGCCGACGTCTGTTTGCCATGCTTGGCTTCCTTATGGGAGTTCACCGATACCACTTCGTCCATCGCTGGCGCGTCGAGAGCACGCTCGAAGAGATCTCCGAGATCATGACCGACCCCCAAGATCTGCCGCGCTGGTGGCCGGCCGTCTATCTCGAAACGCAAGTCATTAACGAGGGCGACGCGGAGGGTCTGGGCCGCGTGGTGGCGTTCCACACCCGAGGCCGCCTTCCGTACACCCTGCGCTGGACGGGGACGACGGTTGAGACTCGTCATCCGCACGGCTACCGGCTGGAGGCGGCCGGCAATTTCATCGGGGCCGCCGACCTGACGTTCGAACAGGACGGCCCCGTAGTCGAAATAACGTTCGATTGGACCATCGAGGTGGGCAAGAAGCTTCTTCGCTATGGCTCCTATGTGGTGAGGCCACTCCTGGCCAACAACCACCAGTGGGCGATGCGTATGGGGGAACGGAGCCTGCAGCTCGAGCTCGCCCGGCGGCGCGCACGAACGGACGAGGAGCGAGCCAGTATTCCCCCGCCACCGCCGCCGGTCACGCTTCGCCGCGCGGTTCCCGCCGTCTCGGTGTGCGTCGCTGCGGTCGGCCTGGGGATCGTGGTCCTGCGCGGCGCGCGCGGGTAGGCACACATGAGCGAGCCGGGCATCTCGAAGCCGCTCGCCGCCGCGCTGATCGGCGCCGGAGTCGCGGTCGCCTACTCGGCCGTTGTGCTCCTGATCGCGCCGGGCGAAACCGATCGGTTCTTCGCGTGGGACATCCAGCCTCCGGCGACGGCCGCGTTCATGGGCTCGTTCTACACAACCGCGATCCCACTCCTGTTCATCCTCGGGAGACCGGGGACCCCATGGCAGCGCGTCCGTCCCGTGCTCCCGACCCTGATCGTTCTCTCGACCACCATGTCTTTGGCCACCCTGTTGCACACCGACCGCTTCATATGGTCGAGCCCGGTCGCGTGGGTGTGGTCCGGCCTCTACCTCCTGTACCCGCCGCTGACGGTGATCCTGTACGTGCGGCATGCCCGCCGGGCGGGCCCGCCCGAGCCGGTCCGCGCCCCTGTGGCGCGAGCCCTGCGCCCTGCGGCTCTTGTGGCGGCCGCTCCCATCGCCGCTCTGGGCGGGGCGCTATTCGTCGCGCCGGAGCGGACTGCAGGCCTGTGGCCGTGGGAGCTGACCCCCCTGACCGCCAGGGTCGTTGGGGGCTGGCTGCTGTTTCTTGCTGGCGCCTTGGTCGCGATGGCGAGGGAGCGAGAGTGGTCCGCGATCCGGCTCCTGTTTCCCCAGGCGGCGCTCGTCTTGCTGCTGCTCCTCTGGGGAGCGGCGCGCTTCTCCGGCGCGCTTGACTGGACACGACCTGCTGCCCGGCTGTACGTGGGCACGATCGCTTTCTCCCTCGCGGTCACGGCCTGGGTGTTCGTAATCCATGAGCGCCGGAGCAGGCTCGTCCCAGTAGCCGGCGATCGCTAGCGGCCGGTGATTGATGGCGCCAAACCGTCTGCTGTGGTGCCCGGATACCGGGAATGACGGCAGACCGTTCGCTACGGCGGCGTCAGTACATTGAACCCCGTGTAGGGCCGCAACGCCTCGGGGATCGACACACTTCCATCCGCACGCTGGTGGTTCTCGAGCAGAGCAACGATCGTCCGGCCCACTGCGCACGCCGTCCCATTCAACGTGTGAACGAGTTGCGCGCTGCCACCTGATCGGAACCGCACGCCCAACCGGCGCGCCTGATAGTCGGTTGCGTTTGTCGCGGAGGTCAGCTCGAGGTACCGGCTCGCGCTGGGCAGCCACGCCTCGTTGTCAACCTTCTTCGCGGCCGAAGAGCCCAGATCCCCGGCGCACATCACAAGCACCCTGTAGGGAATCTCGAGAGCCTGCAGGATCTTCTCCTGGTTGGTTCGTATCGCCGCAAGCTCGTCCCACGAGTCGTCTGGGTGAGTGAACGAGAACTGCTCCACCTTGTCGAACTGGTGAACCCGGATGAGTCCCTTCGTCTCCTTACCGTAGGTACCGGCCTCGCGGCGAAAGCAGGACGAGAAGCCCGCATACCGAACCGGTAGATCCGACTCGGGCAGGATCTCGTCGGCATGCATCGAGGCGAGCGCGACCTCCGACGTTCCAATCAGGAACAAGTCGTCGCGCTCCACTTTGTAGAACTCATGCTCCTCCGCCGGAAGGAACCCGGTTCCGTACATAGCTTGCTCACGGACGAGCACCGGCGACACAACCGGCTTGAAGCCGCGGCCGGAAAGGAAGTCGACGGTGAAGCGCACCAGTGCTAGTTCCAGAAGTACTCCCTGTCCCATCAGGTAGACGAAGCGGCTCCCCGACGTCTTCGCCGCGCGTTCGGAGTCGAAGATCCGCAGACGCTCACCCAGAGCGACATGGTCGAGCGGCTCGAAGTCGAATTGAGCGCGCTCGCCGTGCTCGCGCTCCACGACGTTCTCGGCCTCGGTCAGCCCATCCGGTACCGACTCATGTGGCAGGTTCGGGAGGTACGAGGCCGCCTTGTCGATTTCCGCCGACGCTGCCTCCAGCTCCGGCTCCAACGACTTGATGCGCTCGGCGAGCTCCTTCGCACCCGCGATCGCCGCGGGACGATCCTCGGGTGCGGCGAGCCCTATCGCCTTCGATGCCTTGTTGTGTTCGGCGCGCAGCCCCTCAACCTCGCTGAGGATGTCCCTGTATCTCTTGTCGAGCTCAACCACTTGGTCGAGCCCTTCAACTCCTCCGCGGCGGTCGTACGCGGACTTCACCGCGTCGAGGTTCTCGCGCAGAAGCCTGAGGTCTATCAACGCGGCCCCCTATCGTGAAATGACCTGGTCGGTGCCGCGCCCGCTTTTGGCCACTGCGCCGGCAATGGCCTCGCCTTCTTCGTCCGAGAGGTTGTGGTCTGAGTTGAGATTGCGTATTGGCTTTGCGTACGTGCGCGTTTCGGTTCGCCCGTTGATCGACGTGATAACGAGTCCATTGCCGTGATCGTCGAGCAGCGCCGCGGAAAACGAAAGCCGGCCGCCCATGTCCTCGAACGCGTCGTAGCGGACGAGATGGAAATTCTGGAGTGCGTACCGATCCTGCTCTGCGAGGCGCTCCGCTTCGGCCACGATCCCGTCGGATCGTTTGTGGAGTTCGTCCATCTTGCGCGCCCACGAGCCGAGCAGTGCCGCGAGATCGCGCTGGCCACTCTCACCACGAATCGTCAGCAGGTCGCGCCGGATGCGCCGCAATCGCAACCCAAGGAAAACGACCACCAAAAGGGCTAATACGGTGACCCCCGCCACCACGGCGAGGGCCAGGGTCAGCTGTTCGACTGTCAGATCAGGCACGGTGGGTCATCCTACACTGACGCCATGCGCCCCGAAGAGGTAAAGGCCCTGCTCACCGACATGACCGCGGGCAACGCGAGTGTCGACGATGTCCTCCAAGCGCTGCGCCGAGTCCCCATCGAGAACCTCGGTTTTGCGCAACTCGACACACATCGGGAACTCCGCCAAGGGATGCCCGAAGCCGTCTACGCAGAAGGTAAAAAGCCGGAGCAGGTTCTGGCGATTGCAGCCCGGCTGCTGGAGACTACGACGGGGCCGGTGCTCATTACTCGGGTCACACCCGAGACCACAACCGCACTCCTCGATGAGTTCCCGGGCGCGGTTAGCCACCGAGAGGCGCGGTTGGTCGTCCTTCGCAGCGAGGCGCCGGCCACGCTGGGATCGGTCGCCGTGGTGAGTGCCGGAACCTCCGACCTACCGGTTGCTCAGGAGGCTGCATACACTGCGCAGGCTTTGGGCGCCTCCGTCGACGCGGTAACCGACGTCGGAGTAGCCGGAGTCCACCGCATCCTTTCGGTCCAGGATCGCCTACACGATGCAGATGTTGTGATCGTTGTGGCCGGTATGGAGGGAGCACTGGCGAGCCTCGTGGGAGGGATCTCGTCCGCCCCCGTTATCGCAGTGCCGACGAGCGTCGGCTACGGCGCCAGCTTCGAGGGCCTCGCTGCTCTGTTGGCCATGCTCAACTCCTGCGCGGCAGGTGTAACCGTTGTGAACATCGACAACGGATTCGGGGCAGCGGCCGCTGCAATCCGTTTGCTCCGGAAGATCCATAGGTGACGGTCCTCTACTTCGACTGCTTTTCAGGCGCCGCCGGCGACATGATCCTCGGCGCATTGATCGATGCCGGCGCTCCGCAGAACGATGTGAGAAAGGCGCTCGAATCACTGGGAATCGAGGGGTGGACGCTCACCGTTAACGAGGTACGCCGGGCAGGCCTGAGAGCCAAACACGCCGACGTTGCGATCGAGCTGCCGGAGCCCCCGCGCACCTATCCCGACATCGTTTCGATCATCGAGCACGCCCCCCTGTCCGAACCCGTGATGAGCCGTTCCCTCGAAACGTTCAGGGTGATGGCCGAGGCGGAGGCAGCGGTTCATGGAGTTCCACCCGACCGGGTGCACCTCCACGAAGTCGGAATGACCGATGCGCTTGTAGACGTAGTGGGCTCGAGCGCCGCGATCGAGTACTTCCGGCCCTCGTTGATCGCGTGTTCCCCCATCGCCACGGGAACCGGTTGGGTCCGCACGGACGACGGCGAACTCCCTCTGCCCGCGCCGGCAGTCGCGGAGCTGCTGCGCGGCGCGCCGCTCTACGGCACGAGCAGCAGCGAACTCGTCACGCCGACCGGCGCGGCCATTCTGCGATCGGCCTGTGACATCTTCGGAGCGCTTCCTCCGATGACGGTGGAACACATCGGCTACGGAGCCGGCACACGCGACTCCGAGCGCCCCAACGTGCTGCGGGTCCTGATCGGAGATGATGTGGCAGATCCACAAACGGCGCTGCTCATTGAAACGAACATCGATGACTCCACCCCTGAGGCACTTGCATTCGTGGTCGAGCGGCTACTCGAATCCGGCGCGCACGACGCATGGGCGACACCGATTGTTATGAAGAAGGGGCGGTCTGCGGTGACGCTGTCGGTGCTTTGCGACCCGGCGGCGCGCTCCCGATTGGAAGAGATCCTGTTTGCCGAGACCACCACCATAGGGACGCGCGCCGCATTCGCCACCCGAAGAGTCCTTCCACGCGAGACGGTGACGGTGATGGTCCTCGGGCACGATGTTCGAGTGAAAGTTGCGCGCAGCGGCGGACGTGTCGTAACCGTCGCACCGGAATTCGAGGATGCGCGCGGCGCGGCACGCGCTACCGGCAGGCCGCTGAAGGAGATCTACGCGCTCGCGATCCGCGCCGCCGAAAACCGAGTGGAATGACGTGAGATGTTAATGGAGCACCACCTGTCGGCGTTCATCTAGCATCTCGGCGCGCCGCCGCGCCCCGGGACGCTACTTGAGGTTCGCCGTCACCGTTATCTCGACGTTATTCACCAGCGCGTTCGAAACGGGGCAGCCGACCTTCGCGTCGTTGGCCTTGGCCTCGAACGTCTCCGGGTCGATCCCCGGAACGCTACCCACGACGTCGAGATGCATCTTGGTCAAACGGAACCCCGCCTCTTTCTTCTCGAACGAGGACGTAGCCGATACCTCGAGCCTCTCGGGCGGCGTGTCGTTCTGAGCAAGGATGTTCGAGAAGGCCATCGAGAAACACGCTGCGTGGGCGCCGGCGATGAGTTCCTCGGGGCTCGTCATCCCGGCAGGCGCTTCAGTACGAGCTGCCCACGTCACATCGAACTCGCCGATGCCGCTCGAGTCCATTGCAACCCGACCGCTTCCCTCGAACAGGTTTCCCTCCCACGTCGCCGTGGCGCGCCGCTCGGCAGCCATCGCATCCTCCTTAGATTTCGCCGGGTGAACGGGGCCAACCTAACCCTTGTGAGGAGGTGCCTGGGCGCGAAGGTGTTCGAGAACCCCGCGCTCGATCTTGGGCTCGTCGGCCCACCGTTCCTCCAGGTTCTCTGTGCCCGAGTAGGCAAACAGAGCCGTGCGAAGGTCGTCGTCGTAACCGGAGCCCGATCCTGGTTTGTATCCGAGTTGTTCGAGCAACAGGCGCACCTCGGCGCCGAGCGATCCGTCCACATCCAGGAACTCGAGCTCCTCCGGACGCGGGAAGTACAGGTGGTGGAGATCGAACAGACGTGCCAGTTCCGCGGTGGGGTCGGGATGGTCGTCAACGCGGAGATCCACGGCACGATCGATCTCGCCTCCATATCCTCCTCCCTCCCGGGCGATGTACATGGCTGCCGACTGCCGCCCCCTCCGATCGCCCCCGGCTGCATCACCTGCCCTCAGCGCTTGCAGCAGGCGTACGGCAAGCTCACCCCCGGTGCCCTCAAAACCCTCCTTCATTGCCTCGACCACTTCGGGGCCGGTGAGGATGTTCCCCTGGCAGCAGAATCCGTCGCCCGCTAAACCGCCGGCCCAGTCGAAACACTCCGTTCCGGTAAAGGTTTCGGCGCCGCCCCGAGCATCCACGATCCCCAGCTGCCGGTGCTGGGCGTGGGGATCGTCAACCGTGAGCGCGGCCACTACCGAACGTGCGGCGGCCCCAGCTGCGAGTCGCCGCAGTCCGTGGGGGCCGTACGCGAGATTGGCCATGGCCTGAGTGGCGATTGCTCCGGCGTTCGCCTCGACCCACGGAACGGCCGCGCCTACGGACAGGAACTTTGATGCCACCGCTACGCCCCATTCGGGCCCCGATTCTGGAGTCGGATCCCACGCGGCAATGGAGAACGTCATGCTAGACGTGGGCGGCGCGGTGCAGACGTTCGCCTTCCTTGACCGGATGCCAGCAAGCAGCCAGGTGGTTGGTAGAAACCTCACCCAAAGGCGGCGTCTCTCCTACACAATCGGCCGGCAGACCGTCTTCGGGACCCCCTACCTGTTTTGCCTTTGGACATCGGGGATGGAACGGGCATCCGGATGGTGGATCGATGGGCGAAGGTACGTCCCCCTCGAGAACGACGCGGGCCGATGTGTCCACCGAAGAATGGCCCTTAGGGACCGCCGACAGGAGGGCAGCGGTGTACGGATGGTGGGGCGAATCGTAAAGCTTGTCTGCCTCAGCAATCTCGACAACACGCCCCAGATACATGACGGCGATGCGGTCGGAGATATGCCGAACGACTCCGAGGTCGTGAGAAATGAAGAGGTACGTGAGGTGGAACTCGTCCTGAAGATCTTCTAGGAGATTGAGGATCTGTGCCTGGATCGAGACATCGAGGGCGGAGACGGGTTCGTCGCAGATGATCACTTTCGGGCGCAGAGCGAGGGCCCGAGCCACACCGATGCGCTGTCTCTGCCCGCCCGAGAACTCGTGTGGGTATCGGTTGTAGTGCTCCGGATTGAGACCGACACGGTCCATCAATCCTTGGACACTCGACTTGACTTCGCGCTCGGTCTTGTGAATCCGATATGGCGCGCCGATGATGGAACCCACCGTCTGCCTCGGATTCAGTGACGCGTACGGGTCCTGAAAGATCATCTGCATCTCGCGGCGCAGCGGCCTCATTTGCTTGCGGCTGTACCCGCTGATCTCTTTGCCCTCGAAGAAGATTCTTCCTTCGGTGGGCTCCAGGAGCTTTGTTATGAGCCGCGCCGTCGTGGATTTGCCGCATCCCGACTCACCGACAAGTCCGAGCGTCTCTCCCGGATAGATCGTGAACGTAACGTCCTCAACGGCGTGGACGCGCGCAACTTCCTTCTGAAGGATGATGCCCTTTGTGATTGGGAAGTACTTGGTGAGATTCTCAACTGCGACCAGAGGCTCGCCGACCGTCTTGCCCGATCTGACCCGTGCGGTGGGAGGCGTCCGAAGATCACTCATACCGCGGCCCTCGTCCTCCGGGCCTCACGTTCTGACCACAGCCGCTTCTTGTCATCCGCACCCAGGTAGCAGGCATCTGGGTGCCCACCGCCTCGTTCCTTGAGCTCAGGCACTTCCTTGTTGCATTGTCCGAAACGGTGCGGGCATCGCGGGTGAAACGCACAACCCGCAGGTCGGTTGATGAGAGACGGGGGCGAACCCTCGATGGGAATCAACCGCGTGCCCTTCTGATCCACGTGAGGAATCGATTCGAGGAGTCCCCAGGTGTACGGGTGCTGCGGATTCCGGAACAGCTCATCGCGAGCACCAACCTCAACTGCTCTGCCGGCGTACATCACCATCACCGTCTGCGCGACGTCCGCGATGACTCCAAGGTCGTGGGTGATGAGGATCACGCCGATGTTGAACTCATCCTTGATGCGATCAATCAATTCAAGGATCTGTGCCTGCACCGTTACATCCAGCGCAGTCGTTGGCTCGTCGGCAATCAGTAGATCCGGATTGTGAGCCAAGGCCATCGCGATCATCGCGCGCTGCCTCATACCACCTGAGTATTGATGCGGGAAGTCGCGAAAACGATCCCTGGGGCGGGGAATACCGACCGCCGCGAGCAGCTCGATGGTCCTGTCCTGGGCCTGCTTCTTGGGCACCTTGTCGTGACACAGGATCGCTTCCACGATCTGGTCGCCCACCCTGTAGAACGGATGCAGGCACGCGAAGGGATCCTGGAAGACCATAGCTAGTTCCTTGCCGCGGACCTTCCTGATCTGCTCGTGACTGAGTTTGAGGAGGTCGTGGCCCTTGAATAGGACTTCACCCGAAACGATCGCACTCTTGCGATCGATCAGACCGAGCGCCGTCAACTGAGTGACGCTCTTACCCGATCCCGACTCGCCGACGACGCCGAAGGTCTCCCGCCGTACGACGACGCCGAAGGTCTTCCGTTGGTGGACGGAGTATGTGATCCTGTCTACAGCCTTGACGAGCCCATCGGGAGTAGGGAAGTGGACGTGAAGATCCTTGATTTCGAGCAGGGTCTCGGTTGTCATCTAGCTGCTGAGCATAAGTCCTGGAACGGGAAGATGTTGCTCGATCAGGAGTACCTAACCCTGGGGTCCAACCCTGCGTAGACGATGTCGACAAGCAGGTTGGCGATAATGACGAAGAACGCCGCCACGATCGTGATTCCGAGCACGATCGGGAGATCGGAATTCTGGATTGAGTTGACGGCCTGTGACCCGATTCCGGGAATGTTGAAGATCCGCTCTGTGATGACGGCACCCCCAAGAAGGATCCCCAGGTCGAGCCCATACATCGTCACGACCGGCGTCAACGCGCTCCGAAGAGCATGGCGGACGACCGAGCGCTCCTTCAGGCCCTTCGCCCGGGCGGTGCGGATGTAATCCTCCCCCTGGACCTCGAGCAGGTTTCCTCGAACCATTCTGGTGTAGAACGCCGCCGACACGACGGCCAGAACGAGCCACGGCAGCCACATCGACGAAAGCCACTTACCGAAGTCCTCAGTAATGGGCGCGTACTCACCCACGGAATAGACCCCGAGACGCGAGTCGAAGTAGAAGACGGCCATCAGGCCCAGCCAGAAGGTTGGAAGGGACACGCCTATCAGAGCCAGCAGCATGGACCCGCGGTCCCAAATTGATCGGCGTTTTAGCGCAGACACAACGCCGAGCGCCACCCCCACTACCAACCACACAATCGATGCACCCGCCGCAAGACTGATCGTCGCAGGGAGCCGGTGCAGGACCGCTGCTCTTACCGGTTGGTTGGAATGGTAGGAATACCCGAAGTCGAGTTGCGCCGCGTTTGCGATATAACGCGCGAACTGCACATAGACGGGTCTGTCCAGCCCGAGACGCCGTTCGATGTGCCGGACGAGCTCGGGTCGAGGATTCCTCCCCGCCATCTTGACGGCTACGGGACTGAGTCTGCCCTCCTCCCGGCGCGCCGTTCCGCCGGGCAGCACAAAGAAGATCGTGAAGATGACGGCAATGACGAGGCACAACATCACGACCGCCCAGAGCAACCGCCGGATGATGTATTGAAGCATTCCTTCGCCTTTCCGCCGTTACCGTCTCTTGATTCCTTGCCCGGCTCCGGGCCGGTGCGACTTACCGCACCGGCCCGATTACCGGACTACCAATGCGCCTCTAGTTGCCGGCCTCCTCCAACGCCACGCTTGGCCAGTCGATGTGTGAGCAACAGGCCTGGTTGTAGAAGACGTTCTGAATGCCCTCGGAGTAGATGATGATCTCGTCGTCCCAAGTCCACGGGATCCACGACGCGTTCTCCGTGGCCATCCGGTTGACCTCTTCCCACGCCGCGTCCCGGTCGGGACCGGGCTCCGTCGCGGCGGCCTCATCTATTGCCGCGTTGAGGTCGGGATCGTCTACCTCCGCGTAGACCTGGTTCGAACCCTCGGTCGAGATGTTCTTACCGTTCCACAGCGGGTCGAAGTAGGTAAACGCGTCCGGGTAGTCCTTACACCAACCGGCTGAGGTTCCGATTGCCGTCTCCGAATCAGTCACCTGGTAGAACTGCGTGTACTGGTTCGGGAACGCCGGGGTCTTCACCTTGAGGTTGGTGAACCCGAGCTCCTCGAGGTCCGCCCGCACCGACTCCGCGTAGCGGTCGTGCGGCGGGTCGGATGCTCCGACGAAGTTCAGCGGTTCATCGAATCCGTCCGGGTACCCTGCCGCGGCCATGAGTTCCTTGGCCTTCTCAATGTCACCCGACAGGTTCGGCGTATCGAACGGGTTGTACTCCTCCGTGGGGAGGTGGCCACCCATGCCCGGAGGAACGATGCTCGTGGCAATAGGACCGGTGGTTGGTCCACCCTGCAGCCGCTTGAGGTTGGCGCGGTCGATCGCGAAGTTCACGGCCTCGCGCACCTGCTGGTTGTCGAACGGCTCGATCGTCGTGTTCAGGAACACGTAGCGTGTGCACTGGCTCGGCTTGTTCAGCAGCCGCTGGCTCAGCTCCGGATCCTGGGTCCACTGCTCCAGAGCCGGACCCTGCGGGTTGACGTCCAAGCCGATGTGGTAGTCGCCGTCCTGGACCTGCTGGACGCCGACGTCGTTCTCGAATCCCAGCTTCCACTCGACGGCGTCCACGTACGCGGGACGCACCTCGTCGGTTCCCGAATCCCAGTGCGGGTTGCGCTCGAGCTCGATCAGCTCCTCCGGCTCCCAATTCGCTACGAAGTAGGGACCGCTGGCCACGACGTGGTTGTCGTAGTCGGAGTCCTTTTTCTTGTCGAACTGCTCGGCGTACTCGCGCGGAACCGGAGTGACCGCCGGCATAGCGACGCGGTAAGGCCAGTCACCCGTCGGCTCGGTCAGGTTGAACTCGATGGTCTTCCCATCCGGACCATCGGGGCAAACGATGCCGGTGATCTCATCGGCGTCACCGCCGGCGAACTCCTGCGATCCTTCCAGCACGTCGTAGAAGAACGGGTAACCGCCACCCACGGATGGGATGTAGATACGCTCGAGACCGTACTTGATGTCGTCGCAGACGATCTCCTCGCCGGTAACCCCGTCGATCTCCTCGCCACCAAGGGCGGGGCCGAACTTCACGCCGTCTTTGAGCGTGTAGGTCCATACAGTGTTGTCGTCGTTGGGCGTGCCTGCATCGGTGGCTAGGTCACCCACTAGCTCGTTCTGGGCCTCGAGGTCTTCCACGTTTGGATACGTGTTGAGCTGACGCATCGTGCCCCGCATCAGAGTCGAAGACAACGTGTAGTACGCCGCCGCCGGGTCCATGAAGTCGACGTCCGACGTCCCTGCGATCCTCAGAGTGCCTCCGGACTGAAGATCCTCTGTTTCCTCCTCGCCACCGGGGGCCGCGTCGCCGTCGTCGTCATCGCCGCCACCACACGCAGCAGCAACGAGCATTACGGCCACGACCGCGGCGAATACCCGGTACCAGGCTTTCTTCTTACTCAAACTGACTCCCTCCTGTTTCTATCCAACACGAACTACTACTGGTGTTACGCCGCAAAACGTTTCTGGTGTTACTCGTTAACCGGAACCCCCTCTCTCATCCTTTGGTCTTTGGGTCGAGAGCGTCGCGAAGACCGTCGCCGAGCAAGTTGAATCCCAACACCGTGACGAACAGAGCTGCTCCCGGGAAGACCATGTACCACCATGCCGCCCCGAAAGAGACGTAGCGTGTGGCGCTGTCGAGCATCTTTCCCCACGATGCCGTCGGCTCCTGAACCCCGACTCCGAGGAAAGACAGCGCCGATTCCGCGACGATGTTCGTGGGGATGATCAGCGTTGCGTACACGATGATGGGAGCAACGAGGTTGGGGAGTATCTCCCGGAACATGATCCAGCGAGAAGATGCTCCGAGTGAATGAGCGGCCTCGATGAATTGAGACTCGCGCAACGACAGTGTCTGGCCGCGCACAATCCGGGCGATGTAGGGCCATCCGAAGAACGCGATGAGGAAGATGACCATGGTCTCGCCGCCGCCCGTCGCAACTCCAAGAGAGATACCGAGAAGCAGGAGCGGAATGGAAAGGACGAGGTCGACAAGTCTTGAGACGATTGTGTCGACCCAACCCCGACGGAAGCCCGCGAGCATTCCGAGAAACACACCGATGGCGAGTTCAATGCCGGTTGCGATGATTGCAATCTTCAATGAAGTGCGCGCGCCGTAGAGGACTCGCACGAAGAGATCGCGGCCGAGGTCGTCCGCTCCGAACCAGAAGTTGCTGTTGGGCCCGAGTGGGCTGCCGAAGTCGTTCAGCATCAGAGTCTCGCCGAGAATCCCGCCGGTCTCCTTGAACTGCTGGGCGGGACCGTGACCGGAAATAGTCTCCGACAGGCCCGCGCCGAGCGCGAGCAGGATCATCAGGATCACCATGATGCCGCCGGCGATGGCAAGCTTGTCTTGTCTAAAACGCGCCCAGAAGATCTGGCGAGGTGACCTCGCTACAACTGGAACACCTTCCGGAGTTTCTCCGCCAACTCCAATTGGAGCCGGCGCACCAGACTGCTGAAACTCCGTAGCACTCTGCGCCAAGCTACGACTCCCCGATTTCAGTCCCCCGACGGACCTATGGCCAAGCCCAGGATCCGAGCAGACGAAGGCTACTACATCGGTCGTACGTCGTCTACAACAAATCTTCGCTGGACCAGGGCGAAATTGCCGCGGGCCCGCCGGCCGCCCCTCGACGGGCCGAACTATAGCGGCGACTTGGGGTCCTGCTGAACCAGCGCGACGAAGTCCAGAAATGGCTTGGTTTGCGGAGCACCCCTTGCCCCAAGCTCCAGCAGCTACCGCCCACCCGAAATCATTACGCCATGGGACTACAACTCGCGACCTTGAACTGGTAACTTTTGGTCTACCAAAGGGGCCAGGTAGCATGAGACGGACGCAGCTTGGGCGTGAATCACCGGGAGGCCGTGGATGTTCCCGTATTTGAGTTTCAGTGTCGTCGCCTTTGTCCTATTCGCCGGTTTTGGTTTGGGCGTGATACTCGGATGGGGATTGCGTGACGGACGATTCCGCTTTTTCGATGGCGACGGCGGGGAGCTCATACCGCTCCCGTTCCGGGACGGCGACGGCCGCATCCGGTGGGCGCGCAAGCGCTACCGCGTGGCCGCCCGGGAGGAAAACGTCATCCCCTTCCCCAAGCGCAAAGCCTCCTAGAGACCTACGACCCAGGGTTTCTCGTCCCATTCGGCGGCGCTACCGACGGGTTCCTCCAGCGGCCGATCCGGACGGCAGTTCGGGGCTCCTCACACTGTTAGCCTCTAGTGCCGGTCTGCGCCACTTGGCGCGCCGGTCCCCATGGGCGAGTGGTGGAATGGCAGACACGCTGGCTTCAGGTGCCAGTGCGCGATAAGCGCGTGGGGGTTCAAATCCCCCCTCGCCCACCAATTATTGGGTGTGGCTTATCTCGTTCAGGGCTGCGATGGCAATCAACCGCGTTATACGCGGCTAGCTGCCATTTCGGCCGATGCGTGGGGGCGGCCGGGACCCGGGAACGTGCACGCAGCCCAAGACGGTGATAATCGAGGGCTATGGGCGTCGCCAAGAGCATCGAACAGCGCCTCGAAAACCTCGTCGAGGGATTCTTCACCAAAGTCTTCCGCTCCGGCCTCCAGCCGGTCGAGGTCGGCCGGCGCATCCTGAGGGAGATGGCGGAGAACAAGACGGTCTCCGTGAACCGTATCTACGCGCCGAACGAATTCAGGATCCTCATGGGGAGCGACGACTATTCGCGGTTTGGACCCATGGCTTCGGGACTTGAACGAGAGTTTTCAGAGCTCGTCATCGACTCGGCCAAGGAGAACAGATGGAACCTAATGGGAATCCCGCGCATCACCTTCGTCGAAGACGAGGACTACAAGAAGGGAGAGTTTCGGGTCGAAGCGTCGCTCAAGGCGGACCCCGAGGCTGTGTCCCCGAGAGTCTCCACCAGAGCTCCTGATGCGAAAGACGCATCTTCTACGAGAGCGATCTCCGTTGATAGCGCCGAGCGAATGGGTATCTCCACGTCGGGCGCACAGTTCGTCGTGCTCGACGAGAACGGTCAGGAGAAAGAGCGCATTTCGATCACAAGTGGAC
>OCZV010000473.1_pt1 | contig 14541 bp, 14 predicted proteins | sample 1539051 | NCBI WGS metagenome assembly OCZV01 (sample SAMEA3113581, study PRJEB22503) | soil metagenome
TTAAAGACCGCGCTCAGCGCGGTGGATTCCCCAAAGACCGATCCAAGCGCAGCGGGGGCCTGGAATGGCAAACGACCACCGACAGGTGAGGGTCGAATTGCCATTTCGGCGGCGAAGCGAGCTATTTCAACAACGCGACGACGTGATCGATCAGCCGGCGCGCCAGATCGTCTTTCGTCACTAAGCCCACGTCTGTGGTGCCGGAGCGGCTCGCGATTACCGCCCTATTAGTTCGTACTGAGAATCCCGAGTCCGGACTCGACACGTCGTTCGCCACGATGAGATCCGCGCCCTTCGACTCCAGCTTCTCAACGGCCAGCCGCGCGAGGGCCTCGGGATCGGGTTCCGTCTCCGCCGCGAAACCGATGAGCACGGAGCCTTCTTTCCGGTGGTCGCGCGAGTGCCCTAGTTCGGACAGGATGTCGCGGTTCGGAATCAGAACCACCTCGGGCGGGCCCGCCGCCTTCTTGAGTTTCACGCCCGTCGAGGACTCGGGCCTGAAGTCCGCTACCGCCGCCGCCTTCACGATCACGTCCGCGATCGGAGCGTGGTCGAGCACAGCCTGACGCATCTCCTCTGCGGTTTGAACGGGCACCTTCTCGACCCCGGCCGACGCGGCCAGCTCCGTAGGCCCGCTTACCAACACCACCTTTGCCCCCCGAGCGGCCGCCTCGCGGGCGATCGCATAACCCATTCGTCCCGACGACCGGTTCCCGATGAACCGAACGGGGTCGATGGGCTCCTGCGTGCCGCCGGCGGTAACGACGACCCTTCGGCCCGACATATCGTGAGCACGCCCGAGCGCAGATGAAATCGCCGCAACGATTTCCTCTGGCTCCGACATCCGGCCCGGGCCCTCATCGCCGGAGGACAACGGACCCGACGACGGCCCCACAAAAGCGACACCCCTGGACGACAACAGCTCGATGTTCGAGCGCGTCGCGGCGTTCTCCCACATCTCCCTGTGCATGGCCGGTGCGGCCAGGATCGGGCACGTCGCGGTCAGCAAAGTCGCGGACACCAAGTCGTCGGCGAACCCGCTCACCATCTTGGCCAGGATGTTCGCCGTGGCGGGAGCGACCACCACGAGGTCGGCGCCGCGCGCCAGTTCGACGTGAGGCACGTCGGCACCGGTCCCGAACATCTCGGTCAATACCGGATTGCCGCTCAGAGCTGCGAAGGTCTGCTCCCCGACGAAGTGGTGCGCCGACACGGTCATCGCCACCCGAACGTCGGCACCCATCTCCGCCAGGGCCCGGGCGACAAATACGGCCTTGTACGCGGCGATTCCCCCCGTGACGCACAGTACGATCTTTCGCCCCTGCACCCCCGAGGAGATGTCTGCGGCCATTGCCGGGCCGGAGCTGCTACTTGATGCCGTCGGCAGTGCGCTCGTAGGTCACCTTTTCCTCGGAGACCTCCTGGAGCGCGATCGACAGGGGCTTCGGCGCGCGGTCCGGGTCGAGCGGCACCTGCGGCGGCGTGAACTCCGCCACGCCCTCTCCCAGCTGGCTGAAGTAGGCGTTTATCTGGCGGCTACGCTTCGCCGCGAGGATGACCAGCGTGTACTTGGAGTCTGCACCCTCGAGGAGCGACTCGATCTTCGGTTCGATCACGTGGAAATCAGTCCTTTTGTTCGGGGTCGGACGGCCGCTCTCTCGAGGCCGTCGGGCTCGAATGGTTCTCGACCAGTATACGGACCAGGGCATCGGCTGCTGTGCCTATCTCGTCGTTCACGACGATGTGGTCGTATATGCGCTTCACCTTTATCTCCTCGTAGGCGGCCTCGACCCGCCGGCGCATCGACTCCACGTCTTCGGTAGCCCGCCCCCGCAGCCGAACCAAGAGGTCGTCGATGCTAGGCGGCTCGACGAAGACCAGTATGGCCTCCGGCATCGCCCGCTTGATCGCCATCGCCCCCTGGATGTCGACCTCGACGATCATGTCCCTTCCCGCCGCCAGGGCTCGCTCGACTTGCGACCGCGGGGTGCCGTAGAAGTGGCCGTAGACCTCGGCGGACTCGAGGAACTCCCCTTGGTCCCGCAGGGTGAGGAACTCCTCCCTCGACACGAACGTGTAGTGGACGCCGTGACGTTCCCCGGCCCTGGCGGGCCGGGTGGTGGCCGACACCGAAAGCACGATTTCGGGTCGACGCCGAATGACCTCCCTGATCACCGTCCCCTTCCCGGCGCCCGACGGTCCGGAAACGACGAACAGCCGGCCCCGGCCGGAACTCGAGGACGTGCTCAAAGGCGGCTACCTGCGAGCGAATTCGCTCAGGAGGTTCTCCTTCTGCTTCGCCCCGAGGCCGCGCATACGTCGAGACTCCGATATGTCGAGCCTCTCCATGAGCTTGCGTGCCCGAACGCGCCCGACACCCGGCAGCGACTCGAGGACGGTGGAGACCTTCATCTTCCCGACGATCTCGTCGTTCGTGCGGTCGAGCAGCTCCTTGAGACTGGTACGGCCGCTCTTGAGCTGTTCCTTGAGCTCGGCGCGCTTTCGCCGCGCGATAGCGGCCTTCTCCAGTGCCTGGCGGCGCTGCTCCTCGGTGAGGGGTGGCGGCAAGGGCATGCCAAAGGCCTCCTTCTGTCTAGCTAGAGATGCGTGGATTAGTGGGTCAGAGTGCTTGCCTGGGTCGGCCTCAGGCCTGCCGGATTATAGGCGTGACCCTCAAGGCCCGCAATCCGATTCGACCTCTTTTCCCTGCTAGATGCCGTTTTTCGCGCTCGCGCTCCGGCAAATCGCTGTCCCCCGGTGCCAACAGTTCACGTGAACTCCTGTCGCCTGAGGCGGCGGCTCCCGGGATCCTCGATCGGCGCGCCCGATTTGCACAGAGGGCATTCGTCCGGATCCCACGATGCAATGTCGAGCTTGGCAAGCGCCTCCAGCCGGACGCCGAGGTCCGCCCTGGCCGGATCGTTGCGGTCGATGAGGGCCCCTATGCCGACCGGCTCGCCGCCCGACATCCGGACGAGTTCCACCACGGCATGTGCCGATCCGCCAGTCGTGACGACGTCTTCGACGACCAGGGTCTTCTCCCGCGGATGGACCTCGAAGCCGCGGCGGAAAACGAGCGTGTCGCCGAGACGCTCGGCGAAGATCATCCGCTTCTGTGCAGCGAGGGCCACAGAGAATCCGAGGACGATCGCCCCGACGGCCGGGCTCGCCACGCAGTCGAAGGCCCCGTGGAAGCGCTCGGCGATGGCCGCACCGAATGCCTGCGTAAGCTTCGGATCCTCGAGGACGCGGAACTTTTGGACGAATACGTCAGAGTGGCGCCCGGATGAGAGTTTGAAGTGGCCGCGCCTCAGTGCGCCGCGTCGTTCGAGCACCTCGAGTACCTCGGCCGGATTCAGGCCGTGACCTCCTCCTTGATCCTTCGCGCAGCCTCGGCGGGATCTTCCGCCGCCGTTATCGGACGGCCCACCACGATGACGTCCGCACCACCTTCCATAGCATCTCGGGGTCCCATCGTGCGTCTCTGGTCCCCGGGGGCCGAACCCGTCGGCCGGATGCCCGGCACTACGAGCACCGGGCCACCCGAATCTACGCGCCCAAATTCACTTCGCAGTCGAGCAACCTCCAGCGGCGAACACACAAGTCCCGGCGCGCCGGCCTCAAGCGCGAGGGATGCGAGCCGAAGAACTTGTTCGGTGGCCGAGCCCCGGGCCCCCGTCGCCTCGAGCAGCCGATCGTCGATGCTCGTGAGTACGGTCACGGCGAGGATCTTGAGTCGCCCATCTGCAGCCCCGACGGCTTCGGACACCATCTCAGGGCCCCCCGATGCATGAACCGTCAGGAACTCCGCGCCGAGTTCGGCCACGGCCGCCACCGTTCCGGCAACCTGCGCGGGGATGTCGTGGAGTTTGAGATCGACGAACACGGGCTTCATACGACCCAGTGTTCGGACAAGGCCGGGGCCATTGGCCGCAAACGCCATGAGACCCACCTTGAACATTCCGGCATACGGCTCGGTGATGAACGCCAGCCGTTCGACCTTGGAGTAATCGGGTGAATCAAGGGCAACACAGACCGGGTTGTTCATCACCCCTCCAGTTTCAGAGCGCCGATGAGCTCCGAGATGCCCGTCAACTCGTGCTGGGTCAGGTAGTCGTGAATACCCTGGGCCACCAGTACGGGAGAACGCGGATCGACAAAGTTCGCTGTACCCACTGCAACCGCGCTCGCTCCGGCGATGATCATCTCAAGAGCGTCTCGAGCGGTCATGATCCCGCCCTGCCCGATGATCGGGACGTGTGGAAACTCTCTGTGCACGTCGTGGACGGCACGCACTGCGATCGGGCGAATCGCCGGGCCCGAGAGCCCACCCACGGTTCCCGCAAGCATCGGCGTACGGGTCTCGACATCGATCGCCATCCCGAGCACGGTATTGATGAGCGACAAGCCATCGGCTCCGGCCTCGATCGCAGCACCGGCGATCTCGGTAATTGAGGTCACGTTCGGCGAAAGTTTTGGGAAGACTGGCAACCTCGGCAGCGCCTCCTTTACTCCGGTCACCACCTCCGCCGCTGCCGTTGCGGAGTGAGCGAACATGTTGTTGCGGTCCTCGAGGTTCGGGCAGGAGATGTTGATCTCCACCGCCGCAAGTCCTCGCCCTCCCGTGCGCAGTTTGTCTGCGACTCGAACGAATTCGTCGACGGTATTGCCGGCGATCGAGGCAACGACTGTGGCCTTCTTCTTCACGAGCCACGGCAGGTCCTCGGCGATGAAATAGTCGACACCCTTGTTCTGGATCCCGATGGCGTTGAGCATCCCGGAGGGCGTCTCTGCCATACGAGGGGTCGGCTTCCCTCTCCACGGCACAAGAGTCATCGACTTCACGATGATCCCGCCGATCCGGGAGAGGTCGACGAACGCCTCGGCCTCGCGCCCCGCTCCATAGGTGCCGGACGCGGCGAGCACGGGCGTCTTCAACTCGAGAGCGCCGAGTTTCACCGTGAGATCGGGAGTCTCGCCCATAACTTCAGTTACCCGGAGGCGGATGCTCAGAGGGAGAAACGCTCATCGTGCTGCGCGCCGGAGCGCCCGCCGGGGAAAGTTCGGTCTGTTCCTCGGCAATGGGAGCAGTTGTCCCATTCCATACGATCGTTGCGCCGTTGAACACCGGGCCCTCGACACACGTGCGCGAATAGCTGACTGCGTCCTCGGGAGCCTCGTCCTTCTTCGGAGCACGCCGGACAGGCATTACGCAGCTCCAGCACACGCCATACCCACAGGCCATGAGTTCCTCGACCGCAACTTGGACCGGGATGTTCCGCTCAACACATACCGCGGATACGGCTGCGAGCATCGGGTGGGGTCCGCACGCGTAGACAACCTCCGACTCGCAGCGTTCCATCGTGTCCTCCAGCGCGTCGGTGACGCGCCCTCGGTCTCCGGCGCTGCCGTCCTCTGTAGTGATCTTGTAGACGGACGCAAGGCGTCGTACGTCGATGGGATTCAGAAGCAACCCGGATGTCCGTGCGCCGAGGATGAAGTCCACGCGGTGCCCTTCGTTGCGGAGCTCATCGGCAAGAAAGAAAAGAGGAGCTGCGCCGATCCCCCCGCCCACGAGCAGGCAGTGCGCGCGGCGCTTGGGGAGGATGAAACCCCGGCCCGAGGGTCCGATGACGTCGACTATGGAGTGGCTCCTCAGAGACGCCAGATGGGCGGTGCCTGCCCCCCGGATGTCGAAGACGATCTCGATCGTCGAAGCCCAACCGCCACGTTTGTGCATGCGATACACGGAGAACGGGCGCCGGAGTATGTGGGAGCTGTCTTCGGGGAGCCGAATGTTGATGAACTGGCCGGGTCGCGAGAGCTCTCCAATCTCTGGCGAGACGATCGTCAGCGAGTGATACTTTTCGCCGTACTTCTTGTGGCCCAGGATCTCGCCGCTTGCCCTAAGCATGATGGTGACCCGCCCCCCAATCACTCATTCGTTTTGGCGGCGAGAAGTCTGCGCCTGGCTGCGTTCTCGCTCCGTCACGTACCCTCCGGGTACGCTCCTCCGCTGCGGCCTTGCCAGGCTTGCTTCTCACTCGCCAAAACCGAACTCTGCTTGTGGTGCGGATCACTAGGAGCGCCTTCCTGCACGATCCTTGGCCAGGTATTCCTGAAGCGGGGCGACGTTCACTTCGCCGGAGATTAGTGCCTCGATGGCCTGGACCGCAGCGAACATGCCCGGCATCGTCGTGCAGGAAGGAACCCCCGCCTCGACCGCTGCCGTACGGATGAAGTACCCGTCCGATCGCGCCCCCCGGCCGAAGGGGGTGTTGAAGACCATTTCGATCTCCCCCGCCGAAATACGCTCCACTACATCGCGCTCCCCCGCGAGTCGGACCCCAGAGACCTTCCCGACGACCTCGACGTCCACCCCGGCGCGCCGCAGCACTCCCGCCGTTCCCCTGGTCGCCACGAGATTGAAGCCTAGTTCGGCCAGTCGTTTGGCCGGGAATATCACCGAGCGTTTGTCGGGGTTGGCGACCGATACGAACACTGTTCCCTTCGTCGGGAGATGGACACCCGCTCCGACTTCCGCCTTGGCGAACGCGAGCCCAAAACTCCGGTCGATACCCATGACCTCTCCGGTCGATCTCATCTCGGGACCGAGCACAGAATCGACTCCTGGAAAACGTTCGAAGGGCATCACAGCTTCTTTGACAGCGACGTGCGGGAGGCCCTCGTGTCCAACCGAACGTTCCGGGAGTTGGCCTTCGGCGCGCAGTTCTGCGATCGTCGCCTCGGCCATAACCCGCGCCGCCACCTTGGCAAGCGGTATCCCGGTGGCCTTGGAGACGAAAGGCACCGTCCTCGATGCGCGCGGATTCGCCTCTAGGACGAACACCTCCTCCCCTTTAACTGCGAACTGAATGTTGATGAGCCCGCGCACTCCGAGCGCACGGGCCAGCGCGCCGGTGTGCTCGAGAACCGTGGCAACCTGATCGTCACCGAGCGTGAAAGGCGGCAGCACGCACGCCGAGTCCCCGGAATGGATCCCTGCCTCCTCGATGTGCTCGAGGACTCCGCCGATGAAGAGCTCCGTCCCGTCGAAGACTGCGTCGCAATCGATCTCGACCGCGCCCTCGAGAAAGCGATCCACGAGAACCGGATGGGACGGCGACACGTCGACCGCCGTCGACATGTAGCGCTCAAGCGAGGACTCTTCGTAGACGATCTCCATTGCCCGGCCGCCGAGCACGTAGCTGGGACGAAGCAGAACCGGATAACCGATCGAGGCGGCTACCGCTCGCGCCTCTGCTATCGAGCGCGCCACTCCGTTGGGCGGATGCGGCAACCGAAGATCGGCCACGAGCTCCCCGAAGCGCTTGCGATCCTCGGCCCGGTCGATGGACTCTGGAGAGGTTCCGAGGATCTTCACACCCGCCCCGGCGAGCGCACCGGCGAGCTTGAGCGGCGTTTGCCCGCCGAGCTGCACGATCACTCCGTCGGGCTGTTCGCGCTCGACGACGTTCATGACGTCTTCGAAGGTGAGCGGCTCGAAGTACAGCCGATCGGAAGTGTCATAGTCGGTCGACACCGTTTCCGGATTGCAGTTCACCATGATGGTCTCGAAGCCGGCATCCCTGAGAGCGAACGCAGCATGGACGCAGCAGTAATCGAACTCGATGCCCTGACCGATACGGTTCGGTCCGGAACCGAGGATCATGACCTTGCGGCGCACCGAGTCCCGCACTTCGTCTTCGTCCTCATAGGTCGAATAGTGATAGGGGGTCGACGCTTCGAACTCCGCTGCGCAGGTGTCGACGGTCTTGAATGTCGGGGTCACGCCGAGTGCGATGCGGCGAGCCCGCACCGTCTCTTCCGTAGTCCGGGTCGCCGCAGCGATCTGGGCATCCGAGAACCCAAGTCGTTTGAGTGTGCGCAGGTCGCCGGCATCGAGTGACTCGAGCGAACCGGCTGTTTCTACGGTCCTTCTCGCCTCGGCGATGCGGGCTATCTGCCGGACGAACCAGACGTCGATCGAACTCGTTTCGGCGGCTTCCTCGGGAGACATTCCTCCGTACAGCGCGGCCTCCACCTGGCGGAGGCGCACCTCAGTCGGTACTCCAATGGTCGCCGGATCGTCGAGCGCAACAACCGCGCTGAAGTCGCGCTCGAGTGAACGGAAACCCTTCTGCAGCGCTTCGGCGAAGGTTCGCCCGATCGCCATCACCTCACCCACGGACTTCATCTTCGTGCCGAGCCGCGGATCAGCGCCGGGGAACTTCTCGAACGTCCAGCGCGGGATCTTGACGACGACGTAATCGATGCTCGGCTCGAACGATGCCGGTGTGAGGCGAGTGATGTCGTTCGTGATCTCGTCAAGCGAGTAGCCGACTGCGAGCTTCGCAGCGATCTTTGCGATTGGGAACCCCGTTGCCTTCGACGCCAGGGCGCTGGATCGGGAGACCCGGGGATTCATCTCTATGACGACTCGCCTGCCGGTGTCCGGATGTACTGCGAACTGAACGTTCGAACCGCCCGTCTCTACCCCGATGGCGCGCATCACGCGCGCACCGTCGTCGCGCATCGCTTGGTACTCGACGTCGGTCAGGGTCATCGCCGGCGCTACGGTTATCGAGTCGCCGGTGTGCACACCCATCGGGTCGACGTTCTCAATCGAACACACCACGACCACGTTGTCGTTGTGGTCGCGCATGAGTTCGAGCTCGAACTCCTTCCATCCTTCGATCGACTCCTCGACCGAGACCTCGCCGATGCTCGAGAGGCGGATCCCTTCGGCAGCGACGGCCCGCAGCTCTTCCGGCGTGCGGACAACGCCGGAGCCGCCCCCGCCGAGGACGTAACTCGGTCGTACGATCACCGGATAGCCGAAACGTTCGGCGGCCTCCTCGGCCCCCTCGATCGAGTAGGCAAACTCCGCCAGCGGAACGTCGAGTCCGGCCTCGACCATCGTCTGCCGGAACAGGCGACGGTCTTCGGCGCGCCGGATCGATTCCGTTCCCGCACCGATCAGCTCGCATCCCGTGGCCTCGAATACGCCGGCCCGAGCCAGGTCCATCGCAACGTTGAGCCCGGTCTGCCCGCCGAGCGTCGGTAGGCAGGCGTCGGGTCGTTCCCGCTCGATGATCTTCGTGACGTACTCGGCCGTGATCGGTTCGACGTATGTCGCGTCTGCAAACTCCGGATCGGTCATGATCGTCGCGGGATTCGAGTTGACGAGCACGACCTCGTAACCCTCATCGCGCAAAACCTTGCATGCCTGCGCTCCCGAGTAATCGAACTCGCAGGCCTGACCGATGACGATCGGCCCGGAACCAATGACGAGGATCTTGTACAGGTCGGCGCGCCGGGGCATCAGCCGTCTCCCCAAGCCACGATCTCGATGCGGTTGCCGGCGGGGTCCCGTGTGAAGAAACGCCGGCGTCCGGGGATGACGCGAGCCTGCTCGATGTGGCACCGTGCCGCCCGCAGCCCTTCGACGGCCGCGTCGAAGTCGTCGACGACGAGGCTGAAGTGGGCCTTCTCGGGCGGGTTCTGCGGAGCAACCGCGACGTGTACCTGTTGCTCCCCCGCTTTTAGCCATCCACCGCCCACACCCGCGCCCTCCGGCTTTTCGACTTCCTGGAGCCCGAGTGCCTCCCGGTACCACGCCACGACGACGTCGGCGAGCTCCTCCGGCGCCGTGACCGTGACGTGGTCGAGCCCGGTGACCCGAAGCGGAGTCATTAGCGCCGCTTTGCTCCTTTGGCCTCCGCAGCGCGCTGGTCGCGCGCCTTCTTCTTGCGCCGCCGTTCCTTCTTCCATCTGATCGATCGTCTGTCGCCTCGTCCCAATGTCACTCCCTTCCAAGCTCTACGGGCTCGAATCTGTCTATCAGGTTGTGGAACTGCTCGAACAGATAGCGGGAGTCGTGCGGTCCCGGACCCGACTCGGGGTGGTACTGCACGCTGAAGGCCGTCCCGTCCACAGCGAGCCCCTCGACCGTCGAATCGTTGAGGTTGACGTGCGTGAGGCGGGCTTTCGTGTCCTCGATCGAAGCCGGGTCGACGGCAAAACCGTGGTTCTGGCAGGTGATCTCGACGCGCGGATGGTCCGTCCTCTTCACGGGGTGGTTCCCGCCCCGGTGGCCGAAGGGCAGCTTGAACGTCAGCGCTCCCAGGGCGAGCCCGAGGATCTGGTGGCCGAGACAGATTCCGAACACGGGGACCTTGCCGAGAAGATCGGCGACGGCGTCGACCGCGTAGGTCACCGGCCCCGGGTCCCCCGGGCCGTTCGACAGGAACACCCCGTCGTATCCGCCACTTAGAACCTCTTCGGCCGACGTTGTTGCCGGGACCACCGTCACGTCGCTTCCCGAGGCGACGAGCAGGTCGAGGATGTTCTGCTTGAGGCCGAAGTCGTAGGCCGCGATGCGATGGACGTCGCCCGTCCGCTCGGCGAGGAGGGCGCTCGTCGAGTGCTCGCGCTCTCGTCCCGCCGCGTAGCCGTACTCGGCGCGCCCCGCGAGCAGGTCGGCGTTCCATTCATACGGCACGTCGACGCTGACCTCGCGGGCCAGATCCCGTCCGACGAGTCCGGGAGCCGCTCGGGCGACGTCGACCAGTTCATCGGGGTCCCTTATCTCCGACGAGACCGCGCCCTGCATGGCACCCGCTGTACGGATGTGACGCGTCAAGCGGCGCGTGTCCACCTCCGATATTCCGGGGATGCCGTGTCCCGCGAGGTATTCGTCGAGAGATCCCGTCGCGCGCCACGAGGAGAACGACTCGCTCAACTCCCGCACGACAAACCCACTTACCCACGGACGCCGGGACTGGTCGTCGAACTCGTTTGTCCCCGTGTTGCCGACCTGCGGCGCGGTCATCGTCACGATCTGACCGTGATAGCTGGGATCGGTGAGGATCTCCTGATAGCCGGTCATCCCGGTGTTGAAACAGACCTCGCCGGTCACAGTTACCGGCGCCCCGAAAGCCACTCCGCGAAAGATCGTTCCGTCTTCGAGGGCCAGCAGCGCCGGAGGGCGCGAGGACCTCATACGAGCGCCCCGCTAATTAGCGCACCATCGCGCACGGTCTGGCGTCCGCGGAAGAACGTGTGCACCACCTTGCCCGTCACCGAACGGCCGCCGAAGGGAGTGTTCTTGCTGCGCGACTGAAACTTCATGGGATCGACGGTCCACGTCGCATCTGGGTCGAACACGACGAGGTTCGCGGGGCGCCCGGCTGTGACTGGACCCCCCTGCGCTTCGAGGCCGAGGATGCGGGCGGGCGTGCTCGACATCCGCTCGATGAGTTGCATCAGCGACATGTGTCCGGGGGCGACCAGCTCCGAGATCCCCAGCGCCAGCGCGGTTTCGAGTCCCACGAGTCCCGGCGGCGCGTACTGGAACTCGACGTCTTTTTCTTCGAGTGCGTGCGGGGCGTGATCCGTGGCGATCGCATCTATGGTGCCGTCGACGAGACCCTCGATCACGGCGGCACGATCCACTTGTGTCCTCAGGGGCGGGTTCACCTTGGCGTTCGGGTCATATCCGGTAAGTGCATCGTCGGTCAGCGTGAAGTGGTGCGGGGTAGCTTCGGCGGTGACCGGCAAGCCCTCTGCTTTGGCGCGCCGGACGGCGTCGACCGTTACCGCCGTCGACACATGCAACAGGTGCAACCGGCAACCGGTGATCTTGGCCAGCGCGATGTCGCGCGCCGCCATCAACTCCTCGGCGGCCGCCGGAATCCCGCGCAGGCCGAGCTCCGCCGAACGATTCCCCTCGTGCATATGACCGCCCGCGGACAGCGCCGCGTCCTCGCAGTGTTCCGCATAGATCGCGCCGAACGCGCTCAGGTATTCCATCGCCCGGCGCGCGAACAGGGCGTTCTGAACGCCGTGCCCGTCGTCGGTGAAGAGCGTCACGCGCGCGGCCGACCGCGCCATCTCGCCGAGATCCCCCATCTTTTCACCGCCGAGGCCGCGGCTCAGCGCTCCGGCCACGACCACCTCGACGAGGCCGGCTTCGCGGCCGAGCGCCCACACCTTCTCGACCACCGCAGCAGTGTCCGCCACGGGGTCTGTGTTAGGCATTGCGCACACAGCCGTGTACCCGCCGGCCGCGGCCGCTGCCGAAGCCGTCGCGATCGTTTCCTCGTCCTCTCGCCCCGGCTCGCGCAGGTGCGTGTGCATGTCGACGAGACCGGGTCCCACGATGTACCCAGTCGCGTCGAGAACATCGGCGTCAGGTGCCGAGAGGTTCGGACCGACGTTCGCGATCACTCCGTCGGCCACGACAACGTCGGCCACGGCATCGGTTCCGGATGCGGGGTCGACCACACGCCCGCCCGCTATCAGGTAGGCGCTCATGCCTCCGCCCCCGCGATCGCCACTTCTTGGTGCTTGCCTCCGAGCATCAGGTACAGAAGACTCATTCGGACGGCCAGCCCGTTCGAGACCTGGTCCAGGATGATGGAACGCGGCAATTCAGACACGTCGGCCGCGATCTCGACGCCTCTGTTCATTGGACCCGGATGCATTACGAGCGCGTGGGGCGGCATCTTTGCCACGCGTCGTGCGTCGAGCCCCCACAGCGCTGCGTACTCCCGCAGGGTTGGAAAGAGTTGTTCTGACTGGCGCTCCTGTTGCACGCGCAGCAAGTAGCAGACGTCGAGATCCGGCAGGACCGTGTCGAAGTCGGATGTGACTTTCACTCCCCACGCTTCTGCCCGCGGCGGTATTAGAGTCGGCGGTCCCACGAGTACGACGTCGGCGCCCATCGTGACGAGCCCTTTGACGTTCGACCGGGCAACGCGCGAGTTGATGATGTCGCCCACGATCGCCACGCGCAGGCCGTCGAACTCCTTGAAGTGCTCGCGTATCGAAAAGAGGTCCAGCAACGCCTGGGTCGGATGTTCGTGCGAACCGTCACCCGCGTTCAGAACACTGGCTTGCACCCAGCGTGAGAGCTGCAGCGGCGCGCCGGACGATCCGTGGCGGACGACGATCGCGTCAACGCCCATCGCCTCGAGAGTCCACGCGGTGTCCTTGAACGACTCCCCTTTGGCCACACTCGACTTGGAATCGGCAGAGAAGTTGATGACGTCTGCCGAGAGGCGCTTGGCTGCGAGTTCGAACGAGATGCGGGTGCGAGTAGAGGCCTCGTAGAAGAGGTTGCAGACCGTTCGGCCGCGGAGAGTCGGAAGTTTCTTTATCGGCCGGTCGGTCACCTGCCGCAGTGACTCGGCGGTGTCGAGGATCGTTGTGATGTCCTCGGCCGAAAGCTGATCCATCGACAGCAAGTGTTTGTGCATCAGCGATACTCCCCAATCATGACGGCGTCCTCCCCGTCGATCTCGGTGAGGTGGACCTTGACGATCTCGTCCGATGAAGTCGGAAGGTTCTTGCCGACGTGGTCGGCGCGGATCGGCAACTCCCGGTGCCCGCGGTCCACGAGCACGGCCAAACTCATCGAGCGAGGTCGGCCGAGGTCGAGGACCGCATCGAACGCGGCTCTGATAGTGCGGCCGGTGTACAAGACGTCGTCCACCAGCACCACGACGCGCCCGTCGACATCGGACGGCACGGTCGTCGACTCGAGACTGCGCGGGCCACGGAGCGCGACATCGTCGCGGTACAACGTCACATCCAGCGCGCCTGAGGGGAGGTCAACTCCCTCGAAGGAAGCGATCGACGAGGCGATCCGGTCCGCGAGCGGCGCGCCGCGCGTGCGGATGCCCACGATGACGAGATCGTCGGTGCCCTTGTTGCGCTCGACGATCTCGTGTGAGATGCGCGTCAGGGCGCGCCGGATGTCCTCGGGGGTCATGACGGTTGTTTTGACGTGAAAGCTTGCTGCCGAGTGCGAAGCCCGCTCGGCTCCGGGCATCAAAAAACGCCTCCCGGGCAGGGAGACGTGCATGCATGCGTATTCGCCATTCGCCACTCCTTCCCGGCCTCGCAGGGCCGGCTTTAAAGGACGGTCGGTCCGTCGCAGGCTACACCGCGCGCCCTGCGCGCCTCAACAACCGCCCTGCACTTTGGCGGTGAGTTCAGCCTGACACCGCCCTCCGGTTCCATCGCGCGCCCGGGCCGGCGCGCTGCCCTTTCTCAGGGGAATCCACCGGACATAGTCCGGATAGATCCCCCGAGTTGTCCCCCGCCAAGTCCCGCACTGCCGCCGCGTCTGGGCTCCCCGGGTCAGGGCGGCCCACGCTCGCCATCCGGCGGCGGCCCGCGTTTCCCAGCCGGAGGCGGCGTCGCCAACTTTCCGGTTTTGCGGTCGCGTTTGGTTTTCTCCTCGTGGCATGGATCGCAGCGCCACTCGAGGTTGGTGGTCGAGGACGGCCCACCGACATTGCGGGGTTCGACGTGATCACGTTCGTTTCTGAACCGATTGCCGCAGTCGGTGCACTTCACGCCGTCGAAATCCGGAGGAGGCCCGAGTTCCAGTGCCCTCTGGACGTCGACCGGGATGTTTTTCGTCCATCTTTTGAAGTGCCGGAGGTCTACTCCATCGAAGAACACGCCGTTCAGGAACGCGTCCCCTGCGATCTCCTGGGCAACATCAGGGGGAACCGGCCCGACACCCGG
>OCZV010000474.1_pt1 | contig 14527 bp, 13 predicted proteins | sample 1539051 | NCBI WGS metagenome assembly OCZV01 (sample SAMEA3113581, study PRJEB22503) | soil metagenome
TGGTCGGGCTCGCCCGCGAGGTGGCGGCGCTCCTCGGCGGCGAGCTGCATCTGCCCGAGGTCGAGGACCCCGCGGTGGTCGACGCGGAGCCCGTGGACGTCACAGTCGAGGACTTAGAGGGCTGCCCCCGCTACATCGGCCGTGTCTTCCGGGACGTGACGATCGGGCCCTCCCCGCAGTGGCTCCGCTCGCGTCTCTACCTCGCGGAGATGCGGTCGATCTCGAACGTCGTCGACGTCACGAATTACGTCATGCACGTCTACGGAAGCCCGCTGCACGCTTTCGACCGCTCGAAGCTCGCCGGCGGCCGGATCGTGGTTCGGCGGGCCCGGCCGGGCGAAGAGCTGCGGACGCTCGACGGCACCCTGCGCCGGCTCGACCCGTCCGATCTCGTCATCGCGGACGCGGAGCGGGCCATCGCGCTCGCCGCGATCATGGGCGGCGAGGAGACCGAGGTCTCCGACGACACGACCGAGGTCCTGCTCGAGGCGGCGAACTTCGAGCCGCTCGGGATCCAGCGGACCTCCGAGCGCCTCGCGCTCCGAACGGCCGGATCGAACCGCTGGGAGAAGGGCGTCGACCCCCATCTCGCCGAGCCGGCCGCCGTCCTGGCGAGCCGGATGCTCGTCGACCTCGCAGGCGCGCGGATGACCGGGCACGCAGACGTCCACACCGGGCTCCCCGAGCGGCCCGTCGTCCGCTTCCGGCCCGAGCGGGCGAGCTACCTGATCGGGATGGACGTCCCCCCGGACGAGCAGCTCGGGATCCTCAAAGGCTTCGGGTTCGAGGCCGACGACGACTGGGACGTCACCGTGCCTACCTGGCGCGCACGCGACGTGACGCGGGAGGTCGACCTGATCGAGGAGGTAGCGCGGGCGCTGCTCGACCGGGTTCCGCACACGCTGCCGCTCCGCCGGCACGTCCGCGGGAGGCTGAGCAAGAACCAACGTCTGCGACGGGTCGTCGAGAACGTGCTGGTCGGCGCTGGGCTGTCCGAGGCGTACACGTGGAGCCTCGCGGCCTCCGACCCGAGCCCCGACGCGATCCGTCTCCCCGATCCGATGACCTCTGACCAGGCGGTCCTGCGGACGACGCTCCTACCAGGGCTGATCGCCGCAGCGCGGACCGCGCTGGACACGGGCGCGAGCGGAATCGGCCTCTTCGAGATCGCGCGCATCTACCTGCCCTCGGGCGAGCAGCTCCCGAACGAGCGCTGGCGGCTGGGCGGGATCGTGGAGGGCGGCTACGCGGGGGCGAAGGGCGTCCTCGAGGTGCTCTATCGCGCGCTCCACCTCGAGCTGCGCGTGCAGCGCGGGGCGCATCCGCTGCTCCATCCGGGCAAGACGGCCGAGACCGAGGCCGGAGTCCTCGGCGAGCTCCACCCGACGCTTCTCGACGGTGATTGGGGCGCGTTCGAGCTCGATCTGGAATCGCTCTTCGAGGCCGTGCCGGATCGCGTCGTGTACGAGGACGTCATCACGTACCCGGCGGTTCAGCAGGACATCGCGGTCGCCGTCGACGAGGACGTCGAGGTCGGCGCCCTCGTGGACGCCGCGCGCGAAGCTGCCGGCCCGGTGCTGCGCGAAGCGCGCGTCTTCGACGTCTACCGTGGCGGGCAGGTGGGGGAGGGGCGGAAGTCGGTCGCGATCCACCTCTCGTTCCAGTCGCCCGAGCGCACGCTCACGGACGAGGACGCGGCGCAGCTGCGCGAGAAGATCGTCGCGTTGCTCGCCGTGCGCTACGGCGCCGAGCTTCGCGCGTAATTGCACCTCGAAACGGTCCAGAGACGCTCACGGCAAAGGCGGGGAACTCGCAGCCGACGGACGTCTTCAGGGCTTTTCGCGCGACCGGAATCCGCCGTTAGGCGGATTCCGGTCTTGCGCATTTACGGGTACGGCGGCGGCTCCGTCGTCATGGTCGTGGTGGTCGTCGTCGTCGTCGTGCCCGTCGGGGGCTGGAGTGCCTTGCCGCCCTTCCGGATCTGTCCCCGGATCTCTCCTGCCGGGTTCTTCGCCGTATGCACGTTCACGTAGGCGCGGCCTCTGAGGAGAGCGGTCACCGTGCGCGCCTTCAGCTTGGCCGTGCCGCGGACGCCGGAGCGGCAGGGACCACAGAGCGGGACCGCAACCGGGCCTGCCACGCCCGCCTTCGCGAGGTGGATGTGGGCCGCGGAAGCCCTGCCCGTCAGATTGCGGAACGTGAGTCGCCAGGTGAGCGTGCCGCGGGTGCCCTGCCGGGTCAAGCCGGCCCTGAACGTGCCCGCGGCGCCTGCACGGACGCCCGTCGGCTTCGGAACCTCCTTGCCCGCGCGGAGCGCGGCCGTCAGTCCCACCGCGTTCTGGTCTGCGCCCAGCCAGCCGGCGGTGCCGATGCCCGACCACAAGCCGGCCACGAAGACCGCTGCGGTAACGACTCCTACTCCGACCTTTCGCAGATTCATTACGCCTCCTTGTCAGTTCGACCTGACAGGTGATTCTCGCCCTGGCGTCGATCGGTTTGGCGCGACCGCTCCTTCGCGCTATGCCGAGCTATCGCGAGGCGCTCGAGACGGTGCCCTGGGTGTAGACGTAGTCGACGTCGGAGAGCGCACCCGTGAGTCGCAGCTCGCCCGTGATGCCCGCAGCGTCCATGCGCTCGAGGCAACGACGCGCCATTCCGGGCGGGGCGCCGTAGCCGCCCAGTCCGTGCTCCGTCACCCGGAAGCGGAGCGCGGTCTCGCCGGGCACCCGGGACGGGTTGAGCGGCGCGCCGGCCAGGGCCGCCGAAGCGAGGAAGTCGGTGGAGTCGAGGTAGAGCACCGCATCCAGGTCGCGCCAGCCGGGCGGCAGCGTTGCGATCGCCGCGTCCCATTGCTCCGCGAGCTTTCGGCGCCGCTGAGGCTCGGTCGGCGCCAACGGTTCCGCCTTCGGCACGACTTGGGCGTCGACGAGCGTGAGCTCGCCCCACACCCGCTTGCGGTCGAGCCGCTCGAGGAGGTTCTCGAGCCGATCCGGGCCCGCGCCGTGGCGCGAGACCTGGAAGCGGAGCTCCCGTCCGTAGCGACCGGGGCCGAGAGGCGCCAGCACGGCCGCCGCGCGGCTCACGTCCTCCGGCACGAACGACAGGGAGACGAGGTCCCAGTCGGGGTCGAGCTGTCCTTCGATCCTCCTCCACTGCTCGAGCGCCCGCATGGGGCGAGCTTACTCGTGGTCGTCCGAGCGTCGCGGCGCCAGCACGCGATCTCCGGCGGGCCGGGCCTGGCGGAGCTCCCGGCTTCGCTCCACCTCTGCGTTCACTTCGCCCCCGAAGAGGAGCGCGATAGCCGTGAGCCAGAGCCAGGTGAGCGTCACGATGACGGCCGAGAACGAGCCCCAGGCCTTGTTGTAGGAGCCGAACAGGCTCGTGTAGACCGCGAACCCGCTCGAGGCGACGAGCCACCCGACGACGGCGACGACGGAGCCGGGACTGATGAACTCCCAGCGGCGGTGCTGGACGTCGGGTCCGAAGTAGTGGAGCACCGCGAACGCGGTGAGCAGGCCAAGGAAGAGGAGCGGCCACTGCGCCGTCCACCACACCCACGTGAAGACGCTCTCCAGCCCGAGTTGGTCGCCGAGGAAGCGCTCGAGGTGTGGCCCGAAGATGAGCAGCAGGCCGACGAGGAGCACGGCCGCGCCTATGGCCACCACCATGAGCAGCGCGACGAGCCGCTTGCGCACGAAGCTCCTCCCGTCCTTCCGGTCGTAGGCGATGTCGAGCGCGGTCATGTAGGTCGTCATCGCGCTCGTCGACGCCCACAGCGCGAGCATCAGGCCCACGATCGTGACGAGGATGCTCGTCGAGGGCTGCTCGTCGAGGCGCCGGAGGCTGTCGCCGAGAAGATTCGTGGCCTCGTTCGGCATGAACGTGCTGAAGCGGTCCGTGAGTTCCTCGATCGTGTCGGGCGTGGCGACGAGCGTGAAGAGGCCGACGGCGAGCAGGAGGATGGACGGGATCGCGAAGAACGAGCTGTAGGAGACGGCCGAGGCGACCATCGGCATGTCGTCCTCGATCGTGTCCGCGGTAGCGCGCCTGAACACCGCAAGCCAGTCACGCGGAGTGAGATCGCGAAGTCGCGGATCCGCGAGCGTAGGCTCCCGGCGCTCCGGCTCTGGAACGCTCTGTGCGTCGGGATCGCGCGCGTGCGCGCCCATGGCTCAGTGCTCGCGGCCGCGCCGAGCGAGGTAGCGCATCGTGGCGCCGATGCCGCCCGAGACGACGAACGCCGTCGCGAAGGCGGCGGGCGCGATGACGGCGACACGTGACCCGACCTTGCGCCGCAGGTCGAAGGTGCCTCCCAGGTCCATGCGGAGCTGCTCGACCGAGCGGGCCAGCTCCGTCCGCTCGCGTGCGATCTCGCGCCGGACGGCCTCCGGGCTCCGGCTCGTCGTCTCAGCCATCGCTCCGCCCGGTGAGCGCCGCCCCCGTCAGCTTCGCTTCCGCGATCGCCTGCTCGGGAACGGGCGGGACACCGCGCCGCAGCCGGGAGGCGCCGGCCGCGAGCAGGACGGCAGCCAGAAGTACGAGGCCGCCGCCGACGAGCAGGAGCGCGAGCCAGGTGGCGAGGACGTTCGCGAGCGCCGCGGCCACGGTCGCAAGCAGGAAGCCGAGCCCGAAGAGCGCGAGCATGCCGCCCGCGACGAGCAGCGCCGCGCCTGAGCCCACCGCCGCGATCTTCTGCCGTACTTCGAGCGCGGCCAGCTCGCCCTCGAGCCGAACGAGCGTGCGCGCGTGCTCGGCCACCTCCTGGACGGCTGCCTGCACGCTTCCGTTGCGGCCCTCAGCGTGGGTGGGCATGGCTTCGCCAGTCGATCACGCGGGCAAGCACGATTCCTGCGAAAGCTGCTCCAGCTACCAGCAGGAACGGAATCCGTGAACCCTTGCTCTTCACGTTCCGGACCTACCCTCGCTACCGGGCCGACAAACGGCGGCAAGCCCGGGATCGCCATAATGGCCGGTTCATGGCGACCGTCGAGGAGAGGGCCGGATCGGGCGGCAGGCGCGTCTCGGAAGAGGAGCTGCGCACGTTCTTCCGGGAGATGCTGCTGATCCGCCGCTTCGAGGAGAAGGTCGAGGAGCGGTTCCGTGCGGGCGAGCTCCCCGGCTTCCTGCACGTCGCAATCGGGCAAGAGGCGGTGGCGACGGGAGTCTGCGCGGCTCTCGAGTCGGAGGACGTGATCGCGTCCACGCACCGCGCGCACGGGCACACGATCGCGAAGGGAACGCACGTGAACGCGGTCATGGCCGAGCTGTACGGGAAGCTCGAGGGCTGCTCGAAAGGCTACGGCGGCTCGATGCACCTCTACGACGTCGAGAAGGGGAACCTGGGCGCGAACGCAGTCGTCGCCGGTGGGATCCCGGGGATCGTCGGCGCTGCGCTCAGCTTCCAGTTTCGCGGCGAGCAGCGTGTCGCGGTCGTGTTCTTCGGCGACGGGGCGACGAACGCGGGGACGTTTCACGAGTCCCTGAACCTCGCCCAGCTCTGGAAGGTCCCGGCGATCTTCGTCCTCGAGAACAACTCCTGGGCCGAGTCGACGCCGAACCACCAGCACTCGCCGCTCGCGACCGAGGAACTCGGCAAGCGTGCGCTCGCGTACGACATGAAGCTGATCGAGGCGGACGGGCAGGACGTCGAGGCCGTGCACCTGGCCACCCTCGCCGCCCGCGAGCACGCCCTCTCGGGCAAGGGGCCGGTCCTGCTTCACCTGCGCACCTACCGCTTGACGGGCCATTACGTCGGCGATCCGCAGGTCTACCGCGACAAGGAGGAGCTCAAGCACGAGCGCGAGACGAAGGACCCGATCGAGCTCCTCCGCGCCCGGCTCGAGCTCTCGGACGAGGACTTCGAGGCGCTCGACGCCGAGGTCACGGGCGAGGTCGAGGCCTCCGTCGAGTACGCCAAGGCGGGCACCGACCCGAAGCCCGAGGACGCGCTCAAGTACGTGTATGCCTGAGACGACGTACCGGGAGGCTGTCCGGGACGCGCTGGCTCGTGCTCTGCGCGAGGACGAGAGCGTGTTCCTCATGGGCGAGGACATCGCCGAGATGGGCGGCTCGATGGCGGTCACGCAAGGGCTCCTCGACGAGTTCGGCCCGCAGCGCGTGCGCAACACGCCGATCTCGGAGATGGCGATCGTCGGGAGCGGGATCGGCGCAGCGATGCAGGGGATGCGGCCGGTCGTCGAGATCATGTACGAGGACTTCCTCACGCTCTCGATGGAGCAGCTCGTCAACCAGGCCGCCAAGCACCGGACGATGTCGGGTGGCCAGGTCAAGGTGCCGCTGACGATCAGGACTCAGGGCGGCGCCGGCTGGTCTCCGGGCGCGCAGCACGCGCAGCAGCTCGAGGCCTGGTTCGTGCACGTCCCCGGTCTCAAGGTCGTGTTCGCGTCGACGCCCGAGGACGTGCGCGGCCTGCTCTGGTCCGCGATCTACGACGACAACCCAGTCGTCTTCTTCGAGCACCGCACGTTGTATCCGCTGAAGGGCGAGGTGCCGGACGAGCTGGAGCCGGTCCCGCTCGGGAAGGCGCGTGTCCATCGCGAGGGGACCGACGTCACCGTCGTCGCGACCGGACGCCTCGTGCACGACGCGCTGAAGGCGGCCGAGGAGGCCGAGGCGGACGGGATCTCGGTCGAGGTCGTCGACCCGCGGACGCTGCTTCCGCTCGACGAGGACACGATCCTCGAGTCGGTGAGGAAGACGACGCGGTGCGTGACCGCGCACGAGGCGGTGACGCGCGGCGGCTTCGGCGCGGAGCTGACCGCCGTCATCCAGCACGGCGCGTTCGACTACCTCGACGCCCCGATCGAGCGCGTCGGATCGAAGTTCGCGCCGCTGCCGTTCGCCCCGGTGATGGAGCAGCACGTCGTCCCGCAGGCCGAGGACGTCCTCGAGGCGATCCGGCGCACGGTGAGACGCGATGGTTGACGTGAGAGCCAGAGACACCGCGGCCGCGAAGCGGCCGCCTTCAGGGGTCTTCGCGCGACCAGAATCCGCGCTAGCGGATTCTGGTCTTGCGCACTAGGGAAGCAGGCACGGTGGCGGTCGAGGTCAAGCTTCCGCGTCTCGGTCAGGGCATGGAGTCGGGGACGATCGTCCGCTGGCTCAAGTCCGAGGGTGAGAGCGTTGCCAAGGGCGACCCCCTCTTCGAGCTCGACACGGACAAGGTCACGCAGGAGGTCGAGGCCGACGCCGACGGCGTGCTCCTGAAGATCGTCGTCCCGGAGGGCGAGGCGGACGTCGGGACGACGGTTGCGGTCCTCGGCTCCGAGGGCGAGGACGTCTCCGAGCTTCTCGCCGCCGCCCAGAGCGGCAATGGCGGCGCGGCGACTGCCGAGAAAGTGCCAAGTGGCTCAGAGCCACAAGGTCAGGTTGCCGCTCCGCCGCCCGAGGAGGCGGAGGCTGACACGGGCGAGACCGAGGCGGCCGCGCCCGCGGAGAGCGCAGCTCCCGCGAGGGCGCCGGGGGAGCGCGTGAAGGCCTCGCCGCTCGCACGACGGATCGCGCGCGAGCGCGGGATCGACCTCGCAGCGCTGACGGGCACGGGGCCGGACGGCAGGATCATCGCCGAGGACGTCGAGAAGGCCGAGGCCGCACCGGCGGCGGCCCCGGCAGCTGCCGCGGCTCCTGCAGCGCCTGCGGGCGAGGTGGAGGTCGTCGAGCTCACCTCGATCCGCAAGACGATCGCGAGGCGGCTCACGGAGGCCTGGCAGGCGCCCGTCTTCCAGCTGACGGCGACCGCGGACGCGTCCGCGCTCTCCGCGACGCGCCAGCACCTGGTCGAGCTCCTCCAGGAGGGCGAGACGAAGCCGACCGTGAACGACGTCCTCACACGGGTCGTCGCCTCCGCCCTCATACGCCACCGGCCCGTGAACGCGCACTTCGTCGAGGGCAGGGTCCTGCGGCATCCCACGGCGAATGTCGGCATCGCCGTCGCCACGCCCAACGGTCTCGTCGTGCCCGTCGTCCGCAATGCGGAGCGGAAGTCGGTCCAGGAGATCGCGAGCGTTCGCGCCGACCTCGTCTCCCGCGCCCGGGACGGCAAGCTCCAGCTCCAAGATCTCGAGGACGGCACGTTCACGATCTCGAACCTCGGGATGTACGGCATCGAGCAGTTCATCGCCGTGCTCAACCCGCCCCAGGTCGCGATCCTCGCGGTCGGCTCGATCGAGGAGCGGCCCCGCGCCGTGGCCGGTGAGCTCGAGATCGTCCCCACGCTGACGCTGACGTTGACCTGCGACCACCGCGCGATCGACGGCTCGGAGGGCGCAGAGTTCCTCCGCACGGTCAAGCAGTACGTCGAGACGCCGGCGCTCGCGCTCTGATAGTGCGCAAGAGCGGAATTCGCTCGCGCGAATTCCGCTCGCGCGAAGATCCCTGAAGGCGTCCGCTTCGCGGCCGCGTCGCTGCGATCCACGGCTGCCACGGACCTCTAAGCTGCGCTCATGGTGATCCGCCGCGGCGGCCCGTCGGACGTCCGCTTCCTGCGCGACATGCTCCATCACGCCTACTACTGGCGTGAGCGGGAGCCTGGGGAGGGGCCGGGGCCGGTGGCGCTGTACGTCAAGGGGTGGGGCAGGCCGGGCGACACGGCGCTCATCGCCGTCGATGACGGGTTCCCGGTGGGGGCGGCGTGGTACCGCCTCTTCCGGCGCGACCAGCCGGGGTATGGGTTCGTCGACGAGGAGACGCCGGAGCTCGCGATCGCCGTCGTCCCGAACCGGCGCGGCCGCGGCATCGGCGACGCGCTCCTCAAGGCGCTGTACGAGCGCGCGAAGCAGGACGGGCACACGGCGGTGAGCCTCGCCGCCGAGACCGACAACGCGCCGCTCGTCGCCTACTACGAACAGAAGCACGGCTTCGAGCGCGTGCACGAGGACGGCAGCGACAGCGTCACCATGCGCCGCGCTCTGTAGTGCGCGCGATCGGAATCCGCTCGCGCGGATTCCGATCGCGCGAAAGTCGAAGACGATCGATGTGTGGCAAGGGGCGCGCTCCGCTGTGCCACCCGCGAAGTAACAGACTGTTACTTGGCTAGGATCGGCCCGATGGAAGTCGACGTGGCGGTTCTCGGCGGCGGCCCGGCCGGCTACACGGCGGCCATCCGCGCGGCTCAGCTCGGTGCCCGCGTGGCGTGCATCGAGAAGGAGCCCGAGCTCGGAGGAACCTGCCTCCGCGTCGGGTGCATTCCGACGAAGGCGTGGGTGCAGACGGCGCACGCTCTGCACGCGGCGCACGAGATCGATCCGAAGCTGGGAGTGAACACCGGAGAGCCGACGCTCGACTTCGGGCGGGCGAACGAATGGAAGAGTGCGGTCGTCCAGCAGATGACGGGCGGCGTCGCGCAGCTCTTCAAGGCGAACGGCGTCGAGTGGGTCAAGGGCGCGGGCAGCTTCCGCGACGCGAGCACGATCGCGGTCGAAGGCGGCGAGGACCTCTCGTTCACGAGCGCGATCGTCGCGACGGGCTCGTTCCCGATCCGGCCGCCGATTCCCGGACTGGACTCGCCGCGCTGCGTCGACTCGACCGGCCTGCTCGCGCAGACCGAGGTTCCCAAGCGGCTCGTCGTGCTCGGCGGCGGGATCATCGGCTGCGAGTTCGCCTCGATCTTCCAGCGCTTCGGGACCGAGGTGACGATCATCGAGATGCTCGACTCGCTGATCCCGCAGGAGGACGACGACGCGACGAAGGAGCTCGCGAAAGCGTTCGGGAAGCGCGGGATCGCGCTGCACCTCGGCAAGCAGTGCACGCAGGTCGACGACACCGGGTCCGGGCTCGTCGTGCACTTCGGGGAGGGCGAGAAGGTCGAGTGCGATCTCATGCTCGTGTCGGTCGGTCGCGCGCCGCTCGTGGAGGGCATCGGGCTCGAGGCCGCCGGGGTCGACTACGACCGGCGGGCGGGCATCCAGACCGACGCGAGGCGGCGGACGTCCGTGCCGGACATCTACGCGGCGGGCGACGTCGCGGGCTACTGGCAGCTCGCGCACACGAGCTTCCGCGAAGGCGAGATCGCCGCGGAGAACGCGATGGGCCACGACGTCGAGATCGGCGAGCCGGCGGTACCGCGGCCGATCTACACGGATCCCGAGATCGCGGGGGTGGGTCTCACGGAGGCGGAGGCGCGCGAGCAGTACGGAGACGACGTCGCGGTCGGCCGCTTCCCCTGGGTCGCCAACGCCCGCGCCGTGATGTCGGGAGAGACGACCGGCTGGGTCAAGTCGATCCACGAGACAGCGTACGGCGAGCTGCTCGGAATCGTGATCGTGGGCCCGCGCGCGACGGATCTGATCGGCTCGGGCGTGATCGCTCTCGACGCCGAAGCGACGGTCGAGACCGTCGCCGACGGCATGGCGCCGCACCCGACGCTCTCCGAGGCGATCAAGGAGGCGGGACTCGTCGCCCTGGAGCGGCCCATCCACATCGCCGTGCGGCGGAAGGCGTCCGCCTAGGACGAGGCGCCGCACGCGGAGCTCGCCTATCCGAGGGGCCGTGGGGTTCGTTTCGTCCACCTCGTCCCCGTCGCGAGGCGGTTTGGGCAGAGCGGCCGCAGGGCCGAAGGTCGGCTTTGCCGGCCGGGAGGCCAGACCCGGTTGGTTGTGCGTCGCGCTGAAGGAGGGGGCTCGTGGGGGAACCATGGGTTCCCCCACGATCAGTTACCCTCCGGAGGTGACCGTGTTCAACAAGAGAAACGCGCTCGTCGGCTTCCTCACGGTCGCGGCGCTCAAGCGACGCAGCCGTGCGAAGCAGCTCCGGCGCAAGGGGCCGAAGATCGCACTCTTCTCCCTCCTAGGGATCGCGGCGCTCGTCGGGATCGTCGCCGTCGCGCTGCGACGCCGGGGCGAGGACGACCTCGGCAGCGAGGAGCCGGAGAGCGAGATCCTCGGCGAGTACGTCACTGCGAGCTCGGAGCCGATTCCCGCGACCTAGTCGCGGGGAGAGACCGCAGGGCTGTTGTGACGTCGTGGCGATCCGGCTGCGAAGCAGCCGGCTTTAGGGATTGTGCGCGTACGGAATCCGCGCTCGCGGATTCCGTACTTGCGCAGAGCCGAAGGGCTGTTGTGACGTCGTGGCGATCCGGCTGCGAAGCAGCCGGCTTTAGGGATTGTGCGCGTACGGAATCCGCGCTCGCGGATTCCGTACTTGCGCAGAGCCGAGCGTGATCCGACCCGCACTCGCGGGGCTCGTGCCCTACGAGCCCGGGAAGCCGGTGGAGGAGGTCCAGCGCGAGCTGGGTCTAGAGCGCGTCGTCAAGCTCGCCTCGAACGAGGGCCCCTACGGGCCGTTCCCGGCGGCGCAGGAGGCGATCGAGCGCGCCGCCCTCGAGCTCAACCGCTACCCCGACGGAGGCGCGTACCGCCTGCGCCAGGCACTCGCGGAGCGGCACGGCGTCCGCTTCGAGGAGATCACGGTCTGCGCTGGAGCGGACGCCGTCATCGGCTTCACCGCGCTGGCCACTCTCGATCCGGGCGACGAGATCGTCACCGGCTGGCCGTCCTTCCCGAGCTACGTCCTCGACCCGCTCAAGCTCGGAGCCGTGCCGGTTCGGGTGCCGCTCCGCGACGACCGCTTCGACCTCGAGGCGATTCTCGACGCGGTGAGCGACCGCACGAAGGTCGTCTTCATCGCCGCCCCGAACAATCCCACCGGCACGACGACCACGCGCGCGGAGCTCGACGACTACTTCGCCCGCGTTCCGCCGCACGTGCTGACGGTGGTCGACCAGGCCTACCTCGAGTACATCGACGACCCGGACTACCCGGACGCGATCGAGGAGTACTTCAAGGCCGGCCACCGCCTCGTCGTCCTACGTACGTTCTCGAAGATCTACGGCCTTGCCGGCCTGAGAGTCGGGTACGGCGTCGGGTCGGAGGAGCTCGTCACGGCGATCGGGAAGGTGCGCCGTGCCTTCGACGTCAGCTCCGCGGGGCAGGAGGCCGCTCTTGCGAGCCTCGGCGACGCGGGCGAGATCGCGCGGCGGCGGGAGGCGAACCGCGAGGCGATGACGTTCCTCATCGCCGTGTTGATTGAGTATGGCTTCGCGCCGGTCGGCCCGGCCGTCGCCAACTTCGTGTTCGTCCGGGCCGGAGACGCGGAGGCGCTGAACGCGGCGCTCCTGCGCCAGGGCGTGGTCGTGCGCCCGCTCGCGTCCTTCGGAGCCCCCGACGCGCTGCGGATCACGGCCGGGACGCCGGACGAGATCGCGTTTCTCCGCGAGGCGCTCGCAGTCGTTGCGTGGCCGCCGGCATTCCGCTAGATCCGGCAGGAACCTCCGGTATCCTCGTGCGGCGGGCGCCCGGGTGGCGCTCGTCGCCGTAGATGCGAACGACACTGAAGAGAGGCCTGGGGCGCGCAGCGCCGGCCGGCGGGGAAAGCAGGACCGTGCTCCCGCCGGGCGTCGCATCCCCTGTCAGCGTGTACCGCCAACCGGAGGCCGCGCGCCGACGATTCGGCCGGCTCGGCTCGATCCTCGCATGGGTGGGCCTCGTCGCGCTCGTGCTCGCCACCGGAGCCGCAGGCGGGACCTACCTCTACTTCCATGAGAAGGTGTCCGAGCTCGGCGCGACCTCGCCCGGGGTGAAACGGGCGCAGAAGAGTCTGGATGTGCCGCTGCCCGGCCGCCCCGCGATCGCGCTCGTGATCGGGTACGACCACCGTAAGACGGACGGCAGGGGCTCACCGTCGCGCTCGGACACGCTGATGCTCATGCGCGCGGACCCGGCGACCGACTCCATCTCGCTGCTCTCGTTCCCGCGGGACATGCTGGTCGAGATCCGCTGCCCGGGGCGTGCGACGTACGTCGCACGGATCAATCAGGCGTACGCGGACTGCGAGGAGCAGGGCGCTCTCCGGACCGTGAAGGCGCTGACCGGCCTCGACGTCAACTACCTGATCACGGTGAACTTCAGGGGCTTCACGCGCCTCGTCGACCGGCTCGGAGGCGCGTGGCTCGACGTCGACCGCCGTTACTTCAACGATCGCGGCGGCCCGACGGGCTACGCGACGATCGACCTGCAGCCCGGGTACCAGCAGCTGAGCGGTCGGCAGGCGCTCTCCTACGTGCGCTACCGGCACACCGACTCCGACCTCTACCGTGTCGCGCGCCAGCAGCAGTTCGTGAAGTCCTTCAAGAGCCAGGTCCAGAACGACTTCGGCCTCGGCACGCTGCTCAAGGTCGTGGACACCATCACGGACAACGTCGAGGTCGCGCAGGGGGGCGGCCGTCCCGTCGACGGCGGCACCGTGCTGTCCTACGCGCGCTTCGCCTACGAGCTCCCCCGCGGTCGCGTGTTCCAGAGCCGGATCGAGGGGCTGGAGGGCTTCGCCGAGCTCACGACCGATTCCACGAACGTCACGCGCGCGGTTCAGACGTTCACGCACCCGGACGTCGAGTCGCCCGACAAGGCGACCGCAGTCGTTCTCGGCGAGAAGCCGAAGCGCAAGTCGCTGGCGCCGCGTGACACCACGATCACCGTGCTCAACGGGAATGGCGTCGAAGGCTCCGCTTCCTCCGCGGGCTTCCTGCTGCGAGAGCGGGGTTACGAGATCCTGACGCCGCCGAACGGCCTGCCCGCGAACGCGCCCGCCTTCGACTACTTCCGAACGGAGGTGTACTACGAGCGCGGTCGCCCCGCGGCGCGGGATGCGGCCGTGAAGGTCGCGAACCTCTTCGGCTCGGCCGAGACGGCGGTGATCCCACGCCCGATTCGCCCTCTCTCGAACGGATCGGTGCTCACCGTCGTCGTCGGTCAGACGTTCCACGGCAGCCTGGCCTCGGCGCCGATCGACCAGACGCCCCGCCGGGAGAAGCCGAACGTCATCTTCGCGCCCAACGCCGCCCGCGACCTCCTCCGCGAGCGCCGCTCGCGCGTCTCCTTCCCGCTCATGCTCCCGACGGTGATCGAGCGGAGCTCGTGGATCGACTCCGAGCGCCCCGTCCGCATGCACTGGATGGACTCGGAGGAGAAGCACAAGGCGCTGCGGCTCGTGTACCGCATGGGCTCGAACGAGTACTGGGGCGTGCAGATGTCGGATTGGGACGACGCGCCCGTGCTCGGCGACCGCAGCCTCACGCGCCGCATCAAGGGCCGCGTCTACGACCTCTACTACAACGGCCCGAAGCTGCACATGGTCGCGCTGAACACGTCGAAGGCGCGCTACTGGGTCATCAACACGCTGCTCGACCGGCTCTCGAACGAGACGATGCTCGCAATCGCCAAGGGTCTGAAGCCGATGGCGCCGGCGCGGCGCTAGGTTGCAGCGGTGAAAGTCGCAGTCTTCGGCGCCGGCTACGTCGGCCTCGTCACCGGTGCCTGCCTCGCCGAGCTCGGCCACGACGTCGTCGTCCGCGACATCGTCTCGGACAAGATCGACGCGTTGAAGGCCGGCGAGGTGCCGATCCACGAAGCGGGGCTCGCGGACCTGCTCGAGGGGAACCAGGACCGGCTCTCGTTCACGATGGAGGTCGACGAGGCGCTCGAGGGCGCGGAGGTCGTGTACGTCTGCGTCGGAA
>OCZV010000475.1_pt1 | contig 14508 bp, 14 predicted proteins | sample 1539051 | NCBI WGS metagenome assembly OCZV01 (sample SAMEA3113581, study PRJEB22503) | soil metagenome
AGATTGTTGAGTTTGGGCCGGCGCGCCGAGGTTAAGCGGCTTCTTTGGTCGAAAAGCTGCGTCTGGCGCAGGTTTTATGCCAAAGAACCCTAGTTGCGCCGAAGAGGCGCGGCGCGCGCTCGGAGAGGCGAAAATGCGACGAGCGGATATAGGGGAGTGGCCATGCCACCTAGGAACACTGTGATCAAGGGAGGCGAGGTCGTGGGCCCCGCAGGGCCCCGGCGCGCCGACGTTCTCATCGCGGACGGAAAGCTCGCCGCGGTCGGCGATGTCGACGCACCCGCCGATGTCCAGACGATCGACGCAACGGGAAAACTCGTGATCCCCGGAGCGGTTGACGTTCATACGCACCTCGACATGGAGGTCGGCGCGACGCGCTCAGCCGACGACTTCACCACCGGCACCCAGGCCGCCGCCTGTGGGGGGACAACGACCGTTGTCGACTTCGCCACTGCCTATCGCGGCGAGTCGCCGGCTCAGGGACTCGCCAACTGGCACGCGAAAGCGGACGGCAAGGCGGTTGTCGACTACGCATTCCACATGTCGATCACCGAACTCACCGTCCCCGCGGACGACGTCGTGGCTGAGATGGAAGAGGCCGGCGTGACGAGCTTCAAGCTCTACATGACCTACCCCGAGCGACTCATGGTTTCAGACGAGGTGATCGCGAAGATGCTCGAGGCGGCGGGCCGCTCGGGCTCGCTCGTCTGCCTCCACTGCGAGGACGACGCTGCGGTGGCGAAGCTGCGAGCCGAGGCATTGGCCGCCGGCAACACGAGTCCCCGCTGGCATGCCTGGTCGCGCCCACCCTCTGCGGAGTCGGATGCGGTCGAGCGCGCCATCCGGATGGCCGAGGAAGCGGAAGCACCGTGCTACGTCGTTCATCTGTCCGGCGCGCCGGCCCTCGAGCGCGTGCGTGAGGCCCGCGAGCGGGGCCTGTCCTTCTTTGCCGAAACCTGCCCGCAGTACCTCTACCTCACGGCGGAACGATACGAAGGCGTACCGGACCTGGCGGCCAACTACATATGCGCTCCGCCGCTCCGGGATCCCCGGCATCAGGAGGAGCTGTGGGAGGGCCTCAAGCGCGGCCACCTCCAAGTCGTCGCAACCGACCACTGTCCCTTCGACACCGCGGCCCGGCGAGGCGGTCTCGGCGGCGGAGGCTGGCGCGACTTCACCCAGATCCCCGGCGGTCTTCCCGGTGTCGAGACCCGGCTGTCGCTGGTCTACCAGAAGGTCGTCGAGGGAGATCTAACGCTCGGACAGTGGATCGATCGCTGCTGTACGACGCCGGCCCGCCTCTTCGGCCTCCATCCGCGCAAAGGCGAGATCGCGCCAGGAGCCGACGCCGATGTCGTCGTGTTCGACCCGGGGTTCGAACGGCCGCTCGTTGTCGAGAACCTCCACATGAACGTGGACTATTCACCGTACGAGGAGTTCGTTGTGCGAGGGTGGCCCGAGCTCGTGATGGTTCGCGGCGAGGTCGTTGCCGTACACGGCGAGCCGCGCGGCAAACCTGGATGGGGCAGATACATCGCCCGGGGTCCCAGCGGACATCTCGACTGAGGAGGATCGGTTAGATGAGAGCGTTTTTCAACGACGGCCGGCGCGCCGACTTGGCAGCGACATCGCCGACACGGGCCCCCCTGGAGTTTCACCGGAAACTCCCCGGCTACGAACCCTCCCCGTTGCTGACGACTCCCCGAGTCGCGTCCGAACTCGAGCTGGGCGCGGTGTGGGTGAAGGTCGAGTCCAACCGGCTCGGGCTCCCGTCCTTCAAGATCCTCGGTGCCTCCTGGGGTGTGTACCGGGCGCTCGACGACCACGTTGGAGGACTCCCTGAATGGCGGGACTTCGACGAGCTTCGCACTGCGCTCGAGCCCCACCGACCCCTCGATCTCGCTGCCGCTACAGATGGAAACCACGGGCGCGCCGTCGCTCGCATGGCTGCTCTCTTGGGATTCGGTGCCCGGATCTTCGTCCCCGCGGGCACCGCGGCGGCGCGTATCGAGGCCATCCAATCTGAGGGGGCTTCGTGCGAGGTCGTGGACGGCACCTACGACGACGCAGTGGCCCGAGCTGCCAAGGAGGCGAGTGAGAGGTGCCTCGTCATCTCGGACACGTCGTGGCCGGGATACGAGGACGTCCCGCGCTGGGTCATCGACGGCTACAGCACGATCTTCTGGGAGATCGAGGACGACCTGGCGCGCCTCGGCGAAAGAACTCCCGACGCCGTGGTGATCCAGGTGGGCGTCGGAGCCCTCGGCGCTGCGGCCGCCCGTCACTTCCGTCGGCCGGAAAGCGGGAACATCACCGTGATCGGGATCGAGCCCCAGTCGTCGGCGTGCGTGCTGGCTTCAATGGAGGCGGGGGAGATAGTGACGATCCCCGGACCGCACGACTCGATCATGGCCGGGCTCAACTGCGGTACTCCGTCGATCGTCGCGTGGCCCGATGTGTCGGGAGGCTTCGATCTCTTCTGTGCCGTAGACGACGATTCGGCGCGCCGGGGGATGAGAATGCTCGCCGCCGAGGGGATCGAAGCGGGAGAGACCGGCGCCGCCGGCATTGCGGGCCTTATGGAGATCTGCGCCGACGAAGCGATCCGGGAACGAATCGGCCTCGGCTCGGAGACAGCCGTCTTAACCCTCTGCACCGAGGGAGCAACCGACCCGGCGGCCTATGCCGAGATTGTGGGCCGGGGTCCCGAGGGTGGCTAGAGCCACCACCAAAGCGGTCAGAGCTCGTCGACGCACGTGTCGACGGCCTCCTGCAACTCTTGCGGTAGGTCCTCGCTCCCGGACGTGATCTTGTCCTCGGCGGCCTGGAAGTCCTCGAAGCTCATCGACTCCTGAAGCCGGTCGATCGCGCACCGGCAGTAGGACTGCGACGCCCCCACCTGGTCCGTGCAGGAATCCATGAAGTTGTCGACGACCTCGGGTGGGTACCCGTCGTCGCCGCCGCACGCTCCGAGCGCGAGCAATGCCGCACTTGCTAGGGCCGCGATGCGACGCACGTGTCTCCTCCAAATATCGGGGGGCAGCGATTCCGTGCCGGAATAATGCCATCTTCCCGATCGGCCCGTGGGGGCTCCGCGGGGCCCTCCTCAGGCGACTTCGAATCCCCGACGGCGGGGCGCCTCGCCGGGTGCAGGGACGGTTCGAACGGCATTACGACCGGAATTTTTTGCCGCATACAGCGCTTGGTCGGCGCGCGCAAACACCACCTCGTAGTCGAAGGGCGTCCCTTCCATGGACGCTCCGACCCCGAGGCTCATCGTCACTCGGTCACCCTCTCCTACCATCGAGGACTCGACTGCCAGTCGAAGCCGCTCGGCAATAATCGTTGCATCTTCGAGGGTTGCTCCCGGCAACAGCACGAGGAACTCCTCGCCTCCGATCCGGTAGAGCAGGTCGAGGGTGCGCAGCTCCTTGCGGAGCAGGTAGGCCACGTCCTTGAGGACGGCATCTCCGCGCGAGTGTCCGTGCGTATCGTTGATCGTCTTGAAGTGGTCGATATCTCCCAGGACTATGCCGATCGGGAGTTTCGTGATGTGCGACTGCTCCGTGATTTCTCGCACCCTGGTGAGCAGTGCGTTCCGGTTTAACAGGCCGGTCAGGGGATCGATGATCGCGGCACTTCGCTGTTCGATGTCGGAGTGCATGAAGGTTGTGGAGAGCACCGCCGTCGCGACGATTAGCGCCCCGGGAACGATCACGAGCGGAGGATCGTTGACAACGGTCTCCAGGTCCACGCCCACGACGATGCCCAAGAACAACGCCGCGGTCAGGCCGAGCCCTATGCGCACCTGCTTCGGCGGGAAGCGAGCTGCGAGGGTAACTATGGGCATCGCCAGCAGCATGCTTCCTTCCGGCCGCCCGGTGGTTGCGACACTGGCGGCGATGATCATCTGCTGCAGGGCCCAGGCGATGAAAAGCGCTCGATCCGGGCGCGCCGAGCGGTCGATCAAGCGGTGAGCGATGGGGACGGTAACGGCGGCCAGCAACAGTGGGCCGAGGGTCCACCACCCGATCCACGGCGCGGCCAGGACGAAGGCCACGGCGAGCACGGCCATAGCCTTCAGGCGGATCGGTCGCAGGCGCCGATCCATGTCGATCATGCGCCTCAGATCGATGTCGCTGGGAAATTTTTCCTTTTCCGTCACCTCTGAAGCGTCGGCTAAAAAGCCCAGGTGGTTGAGTGTTTCGGGCTCAAGCAACTTACGGATATAGGGGCGGTTTATCCGATGGGTGACACCCGTGGAGCAGCTTCGGCAGCCCGCACCCACGACACAACCGAACGGGCTGCCGCAACGGCCCAGACGGCGAGCCCCGCTGCGATCAGCGTCGTGAGAAAGGACATCTCCATGGGAGGGCGGCCGAGCACCGCCTGGACTAGAGCGGCCGTGGAGGCGGCGAGCCAGGCCACTCCTGCGATATGGAGCCACGAGTTGGTTCGCGGGGCGGCGCCCGCCCAGACCACGAGCAGCGCCACCCCGGGAAGCGCCTGGATGCCGTGAACCCCCAGCGCGTGGGCCAGCAGCAGGTTGCCGTCGTCTCCGACCACTCGGCCTCCGATCACGCTCATGCTTATTCCGATGCCGAAAGAGAGCGCAACGGCAACAACGCCGTAGCGGATCCCCAACCGGAGTGTCGGGTAGTCCTGCAGCACGTCATCACGGAAAAAGCGGAGAGCAAAGATCACGAAGAGGACAACGAGCAGCAGCGCGGTGGCCCCAAAAAAGATGCCCAGGACGACATCGGCCGCATTCCCGGCTTCCGTGAAGCGGGGATCGATGCCCCGGAATGCCTGAAGCGGTTCGAGGACGAAGCCGAAAACCCAGAACGCGTAGGACAACCTTCGCCAGCGTCGCCGGCCTTGCGGAGAGAAGCCAGCGAGTGGCAACAGCAGTGCCAGTGTCAGAATGAACAATCCGACGCCGAAGGGGAACGTCGCCGCGTCCAGCATCTTCCCTTCCGGCGGAATAGACGAGCCGCGTACGACCGCGGCGATCAGGCACAGGAGCGCGATACCAAGGCCGCTCATACCCGCGATGAAGAGACCCCGCTCACGCGCAAATGCGGCACGAGCAAGGGATAGCGTTTCCGCCGGCGAGCGGGGAGCAGGTTCAATGATGGTCGCGTCCGACTCCCGATTGAACGTGTTCATATCCCCTCCTTGGCTGTCACGAGAAACGTTCAACGTGAAGGCGGCTCGAAGTCAAGGGCGAATTCGGCCGGTGGGTCGCGATCGGAACGCGGCGCGATCAGAACGTGAAGCGCGTGCAGTCCTTCGGAAAGTTGTTCCACGCGAGGACGAGAACGGGCTTCAGCACCCACATCGGAGGCCCGTGGCGCATCTTGTACTTGGTCTCGTAGACATCATCGGCGGCAACCAATCGCGGGTCATTGGAGTCGGTTATCCGGCCCACCGTTCCCTCGGCGATCACCACATTCGAACCACTTTCAAGATGAACCGACACTTGAGGATTGTCGGCAAGGTTGCGGGACCAGCGGGTCTTGGGGCCGCCTCCGAAGAAAATGGTGTCCCCTACCAGCACGCCCCAGGTGGGCCGCACGTGGGGTTTGCCCGCCGCCGATGCCGTGCATATCCAGAAGTTCTGTTCGTGATTGAACCTCTCGGCGACGTCCGCCCAGTTCAGGAGGCCCTTTTTGTCCCGTGGAATCCCGTATTCCCGGTGGGCGATGTAGGGCCTGGTGGCCGTTGGGGTCGCCACTGAGTCCTCCTTCGCTCGATCTCCTCGTTGAGCACAAAGAATCTCACGGCGCCCCGGCGAGTGTTCAGGACCCCAAAAAGGGGAAAACTTGCCCCATGCAGATGGTCGAACTGGTTCCGAGCACCCGGCGCGCCGCCCGGACCCCGTCCCGGGAGCCGTCGATTGCCCTGTTCGGCGCCGCCCTGTGGACGGCCCTGTGGCTCATGACGATCGCCGTCGAAGGCCTGGGCGTGTCGTCGGTCGAATTGCTGCTGGTGTTCGCTGCCCTGGTCGTCGTTCCCCTCGGCTTCAGCCTTCCGTTGCGAGATGGCGGAACGCCCCCTCGGGCCCTGCTTGCGGCGCAGCCGGCGGCCGCACTCGCTTTGTCTGCGTCGGTGTTCCTGCCTCCAGGCCCCATCGCCACCCTGCTTGCTGCTCCGTGGGCGGTGGTGGGGGGAATCGCTGCATTGGGGGCGCTCGGACACATTAGGACGCGCCGGGGCCTGCATTCCGCTGCCTACGTGCACGCTGCTGCTCTCGTCTACCTCTTCCTGGGGAGCGCGACCCTGCTCGCGGCGCGCGCAGGCCTGCGGCCCTTCGGTTTGGCCGAAGCCACCGTGGGCGTGGCCGCCGTGCACTACCACTTCGTCGGATTCGGTGCAGGCATCCTTGCCGCCGGTCTTCTCACGGCGATCGGGTCCACCGGCCCCGCGTGGGTGAAGAGCGTGTCCCGCGGCGCCGCAGGGTGCCTCGTGCTAGCAGTTGCGTTGACCGCGTTTGGAATCGCTACCTCGTCTCAAATCGAGCTCGCCGGCAATGCACTGCTCGCCGTTTCGATCAGTGCGCTGGGAACGCTTGGCCTAGTGTTGGTGGCGCCAACCGTCCACGACCCCGGAACAAGGGCGTTGATGATGATCTCCGGGCTGTCGGCATTCGTTGCCACTGCAGCTCTACTCGATCATGCCTTCGGACCCGGCTCGCAACCGGCGGAGGGGATCACAGCGGCCACCGGGATCTACGGGCTGAGCACGGCGTTCGGGTTCGTGTTTGCGGGCCTATGGGCGCTGCGGCGCTTACTGGAGCTTCCGAGGAACCGTTCGTTCCCGAGTCCGTGACCACATCGGCGCGCCGCCGTCGGTGACCCCCAGCTCTATTCGCACCATGTAGGTGACTCACTCCTCGAAGACGGCCTTCTTACGCGGAGGATCGAAGAACGGAAGGGGCACCACGCGCGCCGGAACCTTCCCGCGTCGTCCTTCCACAGTCCACTCGACGGCAAGGTGTTTTCCGATGTCGGCCGAGCGCCGGTCAACGGATCCCAGGGCGATGGCACGTTTGAGCGTCGGGCTCCACGTCCAGCTCGTCGCACGCCCGATCTGGCGCCGGCCGAGGTAGATGGGCACAGCCGTGCGCTGCGCTGCGGATGGGATGGCAGGAGGTAGGTCCTGCGCCTGATACATACGCTCGATTCCGGCCCATTCGAATTCGAGACCGGCGAGAACGCGCGGCGCGCCTCCCGCCTGCTGTTCGCGAAGCAGTGCTCGCCTGCCCACGAAATCCCGTTCCTTCTTGAAATTGACCAGGCGGCCGAGCCCGATCTCGAAGGGCGAATAGGCCTGTTCCGCGTTGAGGGCATGCCTGGAACTGAAGAAATCCGCCTCGATCAGGATCAATCCTGCTTCGATCCGAGCGACGTCGAGGGCCAGCATCCCGGCGGGACGCGCAGCGTGGGCACGGCCGGTCTCCATCAACACATCCCACACATCCAGGGCACGGTCGGCGGGGATCCACAGCTCATAGCCGAGGTCTCCCGTGTATCCCGTTCGGGAAACATCGATGTCCACGCCGGCGATCCGGGCCGGCTTTCGCTGGAAGTATCGGAGGGAAGAAAAGGACTCGTCCGTTACGTCCTCGATGAGGGCACGGGAGCGGGGGCCCTGCACGGCAAGGGCGGCGACGGTTTCGGTTACTTCCTCGACCTTCACGTCGAGCCCGCGAGCATTGAGGAGAAACCATCTGTAGGAGGGGTCCGCAGCGGTCCACCGGAAGGTTGTTTCGTCGAGGCGAGCCACGGTTCCGTCGTCAATGACCTTGCCGTCCTCGTCGCACCAGCACGTGTAGATGACGCCTCCGACCTTGATCTTCGAGGCATCCCTGGTGATTACTCTGTCGACGAGAATCTCGGCGTCGGACCCCGAGACCACATACTTGTACAGAGGCGAGACATCTATGAGCGCAACGGCCTCTCGGATCGCGTTGTATTCGATGTCGAGGTGATCGGAGTAAACGCTCGCCGCATAGTAGCCTGCCCACTCCCGCCACTCGAGTTTGCCGTTCAACTCGGACGTGCGGGGATGGAACGCGGTACCGACGCTCACAGTGATTCCTTCGTGGGCACTGCTGTGGGTCTCATGCCAGCGCATTCAACCATCAATCACGAACAGAGGTACAAGAAGTGAGGTTCGAGTGACGCAGAGGTACGACGCGGTCATTATCGGAGGCGGTCACAACGGGTTGACGAGCGCGGCCTACCTGGCACGCGCCGGGCTCAAGGTTCTGGTTCTGGAGCGGCGCCATGTGCTGGGTGGTGCAGCCGTGACCGAAGAGGTGTTTCCCGGCTTCCGGTTCAGCGTCTGCTCTTACGTCGTCAGCCTCCTTCGGCCCGAAATCATCCGCGAGTTGGACCTGGCCCGGCACGGGCTCGAGATCCTGCCGCTCGACGGTACGTTCACCCCTCTGTGGGATCGGTACCTGTGGCGTGTCAACGACCACGGAAAAACCATTCGAGAACTGCGCAAATGGTCGCGCAGCGACGCGGAGGCGTACGAAGAATACGGCCAGCTTATGGTCGACATGGCGCGGTTCATAAAGCCCATCTTGTCGGCGGTCCCGCCCGATCCCTCGAGGATAAAACCGCTCCAGTGGACGCCACTCGCCGGCCTGGCCCGCAGCTTCCGCAGACTCTCTGAGTACCAGCAACAAGTCTTCATTCAGCTCATGACAATGAGCGCCACGGACTTCCTCGATCAGTGGTTCGAGACCGATCCGCTCAAAGCCACCATGTCCGCATCCGGGATCATCGGAACCTTCCAGGGGATTCGCTCTCCTGGGACCGCCTACGTGCTGCTCCACCACTACATGGGTGAGATCGACGGTTCGTTCCGCGCGTGGGGGATCCCGCGCGGCGGGACCGGAGGAGTGAGCAACGCCATCGCGAGCGCTGCTGCGCAGTTCGGAGCAGAGATTCGCACGGAAGCTTCCGTTGCCCGAATCCTGACGAGCGGCGGGCGCGCCCAAGGGGTCGTCCTCGAATCGGGGGAGGAGATCCTCGCAAGTGACGTGCTATCGAGCGCCGATGCAAACGTGACCTTTCTGAAGCTGCTCGAGCCGGGGACGCTGGAGTCGGACTTCGTAGACGAGGTCGGCCGCTACAAGTACAGGGGTTCATCGGGCAAGGTGAACCTTGCACTGGATGCGCTTCCGAACTTCACTTCTCTGCCCGGTCGGGGAGAGCATCTTCGCGGCGCCATGAGCTTCTCGCCGAGCGTGGATTACATGGAGCAGGCGTATGACGACGCGAAGTACGGCCGGTTCAGCAGGCGGCCATACATGGACGTGGTCATCCCGACGCTAGTTGATCCCGCTATGGCACCCCCCGGCAAACATGTCATGAGTTGTTTCGTTCAGTACGCGCCCTACCACCTCGCCGAGGGGACATGGGACGAGCAGCGCGATGCCTTCGGCGATGCAGTAATCGACGTCATCGCCGAGCACGCGCCAAATATCAAAGACATCATCCTGAATCGGCAGGTGCTCACGCCGCTCGATCTCGAGCGTGAGTTCGGCCTAACCGAGGGCAACATCTTTCAGGGAGAGCTAAGCCTCGAGCAGCTGTTCTTCAATCGTCCGGTGCCCGGCTGGGCGCGCTACGATACGCCTGTTTCGAACCTGTGGATCTGCGGCTCTGCTGCGCACCCGGGTGGCGGGATCATGGGCGCGCCGGGACGAATTGCGGCGCTGGAATTGATTCGGGCCCGCCGGCGGAGGGCGGCGTAATGGCGGACTACGACGTCGTCGTGATCGGCGGCGGACACAACGGTCTGGTTGCGTCTGCGTACCTTGCGAAGGCCGGCATCCGCACGCTCGTCCTCGAACGTGACGAGGCCACGGGCGGCGCACTGGCAACGACGAAACTCGGTAATGCAACGGTTCCGGCCGTTGCCGCGAACGTTGGCCGCTTGTTGCCGCGTGTTGTGAACGATCTCGAACTTCGGAGTCACGGGTTGGAACTGCTGGTACCTCCGGCACGGCTGATCTCGCTTCAGCTGGAGGGGCCGGCGGTGACGCTGTGGGCCGACACCCATCGGACGGGCATCGAGCTGCAGGAGCTGTCGATGACGGATTCCGGCGCCTACGAGCGTTACGACGGCAGAGTGCGGACGATGGCAGGCGTGATGGCGGAGATCAATGCGACGGTCCCGCCGGACCTGAAGGACCCCGGCCTCCCCGATGCCGCTTCCGCCGCGAGACTGGCGCGCGTATTCCGAAAACTCGACCCGCGCGCGAGACAAACGCTGCTGCGCGTGTTCCCGATGGCCGTGGCCGATTTCGTTGCCGAGCATTTTGTCACCGACGCCATCCGCGCGGCCCTTGCAGTTAGGGGGGTCCTATACACGGCGATGGGACCGTGGTCGGCGGGCACCACGGCGGTGCTCATAAATGATTCGGCCGGCAACGACGGAGGTGCGGCGGGGGTCGTGGCGTGGGCCCGCGGAGGACCGGGGGCGCTCGCAGCGGCTCTCACTTCGGCCGCACGCAGGGCCGGCGCGCAGATTCGAACGGGTTGCGAGGTCGTCTCGATAACAAACGACGCCGATGGGCGCGCCACCGGTGTCGTTCTCGCAAGCGGGGAGGAGATCTCTGCCCGGGCGGTGGTGTCGGGCATGAATCCCAAAAGGACGCTCCTCGAACTCGTCGATCCCGTCGCCGCGGGTCCCCGGCTGCTGTGGCGCGCCGGAAACATACGTATGCAGGGAACGGTCGCGAAGGTGAATCTGGTTCTCGGCGAGCTGCCGAAGTTCACCTCGGTGACCGATCGAGCGGCGCTGTCGGGCAGGATCGTGATCGCCCCCGGAATCGACTACCTCGAGCGCGCACACGATGCTTCCAAATACGGGCGCACGGCGGAGTCTCCCCTCGTCGAGGTATCCATTCCGTCATTGAGTGACGAGACCCTTGCGCCGGAGGGCAAACACGTTGCAAGTGTCCTCGTGCAACACGTCCCGTATCACAGGAGAGAGGGTGAATGGTCGGCCGACCGGGAGAACCTGGGGGACTTCGTCCTCAAGACGGTGGAGGATTACGCACCCGGGTTCACCGATCTGGTCGAGTCTCGCGGGATCCTGACGCCGCTTGATCTCGAACAGGAACACGGGTTTGTGGAGGGTCACCCCCTTCATGGCGAACCTGGATTGGATCAGTTTTTCGCGTGGCGTCCGATGCTCGGGCATGCTCGCTACCGCTTCGGACTCGACGGTCTCTACCTCTGCGGGGCCGGCGCACACCCCGGCGGCGGGATCACGGGAGGACCCGGGGTGAATGCTGCGCGGGTGATAATTCGGGACCTCAAAAGACGCCGAAAAGGCAGTTGACACTGCCGGGGGTGTCGGAGTTACTGGCGGGCACGGCGAAGTTGCGCTGTGGCTTGGTTCGTTGAAGAAAGGTCTGGAACGGTGACGATACGCAACCTCATGAAGATCCTCCTGGCGGCTTTGCTGGCCGCGATGTTGCTGGCGGCTTGTGCCGAGGAAGATTCGCCGAGTTCGGCTACGGGTGGAAACGACTCGGCCGAAGGTGAAGATGCCCCGGACGAGCCATCCTGCGATCTCGCAAACCCTCCGCTCGTTGACGAAGGCGTCCTCACCGTGGCGACCGATCGCCCCGCGTATCCTCCGTGGTTCGAGGGCAAGCCGAAGAACTATTCCGGGTTCGAAGGCGAACTGGCGACGCAGATCGCCGAGCGCATGAACCTTCCGATCGAGTGGGTGGTCGAGCCGTTCAACAAGTCGTATGCGCCGGGAGCGAAGGAATACGACTTCGACATCAACCAGGTCTCGATTACCCCGGAGCGAGAGCAGGCCGTCGACTTCAGTGACGGCTACTTCAACGACAACCAGGGCGTCCTCGCTCTCGAAGGTTCGTCCATCGATGGTGCGACCAGCCTTGCAGACCTCAAGGACGCTCGGTTGGGAGCGCAGGTGGGAACCACGAGCCTCACTTTCATCGAAGATGTCATCCAGCCGAACTCCGCAGTGAAGGTCTACGACACGACCAACGACGTTAAGTCCGCTCTGGAGAGCGGTCAGCTCGACGCGCTGGTCACCGACGTAGTGACCACTGTGTACCTGCGCGACTTCGAGATCGACAACACAGTCGTCGTCGGTCAGTACCCGACCGAAGAGCCGTTCGGCATGATCTTCGAAGAAGGAAACCTTTTGCGCCTCTGCGTGAACCAGGTGCTCGACGAGATGAAGGATGACGGCACCCTGGAGGCACTTCAGGACGAGTGGCTGCAGGACTACCTCGGCGTCCCAACACTCAGCGACCAATAGACCTCGCCCATGAGTGTCAGCAGTGGCCCCAGCCGGGATATCGACCCGGTTGGGGTTCCCGTTGCAGAGCGCGCGGACGTGGGCCGCGGCTCGCGAATGCTCGGGCGGCGCGCCGTCCTCATCTCGACGGCCAGCACCGTGGTGTTCTTTACGGCCGTCGCCGTGGCGGTCTTTTTGTCTCCAGGGAGCCGGCTTGTGCGCGAGCGGTTCTTCAGTTGGTTTCACCTCAAACAGGCGGCGCCGGAAGTAGCGGACGCATTCCTGTTGAACATAAAGATGTTCGTGATTGCCGAGATCTTCATCCTTGTATTCGCGCTGGTGATCGCGATCGTCAGGGGTATTCCCGGCGCGGTGTTCTTTCCATTGCGAGCGGTGGCCGTGGTCTACACGGACATATTCCGCGGGGTGCCTCTGATCTTGGTGCTGTATCTGATCGGTTTCGGTGTTCCTGGTCTGGGTTTGAAGTACTTCTCGAGCCGATCGGAGGTTACGTACGGGATCGTGGCACTGGTGCTCGTGTACTCCGCATACGTTGCGGAGGTGTACCGCGCCGGCATCGATTCGATTCACGATAGCCAGACCGCGGCGGCACGGTCACTGGGATTGTCTCGCTGGCAGTCGCTGCGATTCGTTGTTCTCCCGCAGGCCGTGCGTCGTGTTATCCCTCCACTCCTCAACGACTTCATCGGGTTGCAGAAGGACACCGCGCTCGTCTCCGTCCTCGGCTCAATTGAGGCCGCGCGGGCCGCACAGATCTACGGCGCCGAGCAGTTCAACTACGCGAGCTACGTTGTTGCCGCTGCGTTATTCGTGTTGATTACGATTCCGCTGGCGCGGTTCACGGATCATTTGATCGAGCGCGGCCGCAAGCGGCGAGCCGCGGGAGCCGTTGCATGAACGGCAATGGGGAAGCCATCAGGCTGGACGCAGTCCACAAGTCATTCGGCACCAACGAGGTGCTCCGCGGGATCGATCTCACCGTCGCGCCCGAAGAGGTCATCTGCCTGATCGGCGCGTCCGGCTCGGGGAAGTCTACGCTGCTGAAGTGCGTGAACCTCTTGGAGCCCGTCGATTCGGGAAGGATCTTTGTCCGGGGTGAGGAGATCACCGCTCAAAGAATGGATGTCAACCGAATCCGCCGGCACATCGGAATCGTCTTTCAGGCGTTCAACCTGTTTCCGCACATGACGGTGCTTCGCAATATCACGCTTGCGCCCATCCAGGCCTTGAAAATGAGTCGGGCCGACGCCGAGCGGCGCGCCGTGGAACTCCTGGAGCGCTTCGGGCTCGCCGACCGCAGGGGCGAGTATCCGGACCGGCTCTCTGGAGGCCAGCAGCAGCGAGTGGCGATCATTCGTGCGCTGGCGATGGAGCCGGGCATCATGCTGCTCGATGAAGTCACCAGTGCGCTCGACCCGGAGCTGGTCGCGGAGGTTCTGAATGTTATCCGTGAGCTCGCCGAGCGGGGGATGACGATGCTGATCGCAACTCACGAGATGGGTTTTGCGCGCGACATCGCCGATCGGGTGTGTTTCATCGATGCGGGGACGATCGCCGAGCAGGGCCCGCCGGAGCAGATCTTCAGCGCGCCGCAGAATCCCCGGACGCGCCGGTTCCTGCAGCGAATAATCGAGGCGGGCCGCCTCTAGTTTTTGTTTGTCAACTAAGTCCGCTCCAATACCACCACGGGGATTTCGCGCGCCGTCCTCTTCTGGTGTCGCTCGTAGTCCGGCCACATTTTCGTCATCATCCGCCACAAACGCATGCGTTCATCTCCTGCGGTGGCGCGGGCGATCGCTTCGAACTTCTCGGCGCCGACCTGCACATGAACGAGCGGATCGGCAACGAGGTTCTTGAACCACTGCGGGTTGTCCTTCTTGCCGCCGTTTGATCCCACGACGACAAACGCATCGCCCTCCGTTCCGTAGATCAGCGACGTCCGGCGCTTCAAACCGGAGCGGCGCCCGGTGGTAGTAAGTACCAGGCACCGGACGCCGCTCCACTTGTGTCCCTTCCTTCCATCGGTTGCCACGTATTCGCGAGTGTGTTTCGACACCCAACCGATCGGACTGTCCGAGACCTCGCTCACGGCAAAGGACTACGCGCGCCCCGCGGTCTTGTTGTATTGGCGGATCGACAGCGGGATGAACACCGCCAGGATGATCCCGACCCAGATGAGCG
>OCZV010000476.1_pt1 | contig 14501 bp, 16 predicted proteins | sample 1539051 | NCBI WGS metagenome assembly OCZV01 (sample SAMEA3113581, study PRJEB22503) | soil metagenome
ACAGTCGTTGCGCGCCCGATCTGGACCACTCCTGCGCAACGAGTGTGTTCGCACCCGGCGTCGGCCCGGTACCTCCTGAGGTCGCAAAACAGATCGCTCAGGACGCGTTCCTGAACGGCGTGTTCTCCGACGGAGTAGACCTCCGGCACTTCAAACGGTGGACGAAAAACATCCCCGTCGACGTCCAGAAGGCACTGGAACTCGGGCCGCCGCCCGATTTCGACGGCGTGAAATGTGCCGACTGCGGCAACCGGTTCAGACCCGAACGCGATCACGTCGAACCCCGCAATGTCGGTGGGCCGTCCTCGACCACCAACCTCGAGTGGCGCTGCGATCCGTGCCACGAGCAGAAAACCAAACGCGACCGCCTGGCGGGCAAGCTGACGCCGCGGCCACCGGATGAGGAGCGCGGGCCGCCGCCAGATGCCCAACGAGGGGCACCGGATCATGAGCGCCGACCGCCCTACGCCAAAGATTCCTTGCTTGTACCCGGCTAGTCGAAAGTCGATGATTGCCGAATGAACAAACGACGGGCAGATGTTTTCGTCGATGAAGAAAGTGATCCTCGGAGCGAGCCGCCGGAGAGAGGCGACGAACGCGAGACCTTGATCGGGTTTCTCCGGTGGCAGCGCGTGACGTTGGAACTCAAATGTTCAGGACTCTCCCCCGAGCAACTCGCTGAGCGATCAGTTCAACCTTCGACGATGTCGCTCCTAGGTCTGGTGCGCCATATGGCGGATGTGGAGCGCGGATGGTTCAGGCGGTTCATGGCAGGGGAGGACATCTCGCATCGCTTCTCGTCGGAGGACGACCCCGATGGGGACTTCGACGGCGCGATTCCCGATCCGGAGGTGGTAGAGGAAGCGTGGGACGCGTGGAGAGCCGAGGTCGCGTGGGCGGAGGAATACGTCTCCAACCATCCCAACCTCGATCTTCTAGGGAAGCGAGAGGACCGGTGGCGGGATCGGATCGCCCTGCGCTGGGTGTTGGTGCACATGATCGAGGAATATGCGCGCCACAACGGCCACGCCGATCTCTTACGTGAGCGGATCGACGGTCGCATCGGGGAGTAGCTGTGCTCGGGGATCCCTTGCGGCGACCACCCCGGAGATCCAGCCCGGCGCGCGCCCGCCCGGAGGCGGTTTGATCTCGGCCGCGGGCAAACCGGCCCCAACGAGGAGCCACGAGATCACCGAATTCGAGTTCCACATCTCGCCGACGCCGAGCTCGTCCCGTCCCCACACTTCCACCGGCACATCCGACGCCAGCGCCAGGACGCGCCGGGCGTCGTCTTCATTAGAGCTAAGGCGCACCGGGCTTGCGACGGCCTCGGCGACGTCCGGGATCGTGCCGTCGAGCCAGCGCCGCACCTCGTAGCGAAAGACGCGGAAACGACCGAGCCGCCTGCTTCCGACCGAGCCCTCCACGGTCACGCCGCGCGCCGCCGGATCCGCGTCCGGGATGGGCCACGCGTTCTCGATGACAAATCGGCCCTCGGGCACCGTTACCTCGAGTGCGGAGTGGTAGAGGTCGAGAGCCTTACGCCGCTCCACCGACGCACGTATGAACTCGTACACGCGCCCGTTCAGGCGCACGAAGTGCCCGCCCGCACCGAGCGGAAGCCAGTAAAGGTCGATCGCAGCCGCCGATCGCAGAGCCGAAACATCAAGAGCCATGGGGTCACCGGTCGATTGTCGACGTTTTAGCCACGTTCGCGCCCGGAGATCCGGCCGACCAGGGCCGATTGTCGTTCCGTGCAGGGATCATCGGCCCAAGCCCGCAGCGGATGAGTCGCCTCACTTCTCCCGGGGGTATACAGGTATATGAAACGAGGATTTGGTTCGAATTGGGGATCAGCGGGTCTCGGGCGACGAACCGGTATCGGCGGGCGACGCTATCTCCCGGTTGCCATTAGCCGTTTTCGGGCTGGATCAGCGGCCTCAGCAGCGGCGAGATCTCTGTAATGCGGTCCCTACTGAGGTAGGCGTCGGCCCAGGGGGAGCCCTCTGGAGTTCGGCCGAGAAGGCCGCGATCCGGGTTCTCGGGAGGACCTCACGGATGGCCTTGCCGCTCCAGTGACCCATCAAGAAGCGCAGAACTGCGAAGGCCGGCTGCTGCCTGATTGCTATGCGGCTTGCTCCTCAACCATCCTCCAGGCCACCCCCTCCCAATCAAGTCAAACAAAGGTGCGGTGCCGGCCCGGGCGGGGATGGCCTTCTGAGGTTAACTTGTGGTTCGTATGCACATATCGGGCGGGCACTAAAGTCTCGAGCATCAGCTCGAGATGATGGGAGGGGTGGGCCGATGATCGTTTTGCTGAAACAACGCCGCGCACGGGCTGCGGCGTTTTTCCTCGTCGCATTTGTTATTGCCGGGATGGTGACGGTCGGGCAAGGTGCGACGGCGAAAGCACAGGAGACCCAGAGGAGGGTTCGCTTCGCGACCTTCAACGCGTCCCTGAATCGCAATTTCGAGGGTCAGCTGATTTCGCATCTATCGACACCCGACAACGACCAGGCGCAGACCGTCGCTGAGATCATCCAGCGCGCGCGTCCAGACGTCCTACTGATTAACGAATTCGATTTCGACGCCGGAGGCGTCGCGGCGCGACTATTCCAGGACAACTACCTGTCCGTGTCGCAGAATGGAGCGGCTCCAATCAACTATCCGCACCGGTTCGTCGCCGAGTCCAACACCGGCATCCCCTCGGGTCATGACCTCAACAACGACGGCACGATCGGCGGTCCGGACGACGCGTTTGGATTTGGGTTCTTCCCTGGGCAGTTCGGCATGGCCGTGTACTCCCGCTATCCGATACTTACGAACGAACTGAGAACATTCCAGCACTTCTTGTGGAAGGACATGCCCGGAGCGTTGTTGCCCGACGATCCCAATACACCGGCACCCGCCGACTGGTACTCGCCGGAAGAGCTCGATGTGTTCCGGCTCTCGTCAAAGAGTCACTGGGATGTACCGGTACAGATCGGGAACAAGGTCGTGCACGTGCTGGCGAGTCATCCGACGCCGCCGGTGTTCGACGGGCCGGAGGACCGTAACGGAAGGCGCAACCACGACGAGATCCGGTTCTGGGCCGACTACCTGAATCCATCGACGAGCCGCTACATCTACGACGACGCCGGAGGCACAGGCGGACTGCGGCCCGGAAGCAGGTTTGTGATCATGGGCGACCTCAACTCCGACCCCTTCGACGGCGACAGCATTCCCGGATCCGCGCAGCTCGTGCTCGAACATCCTCTGGTCAACACGAGCCTCACGCCCTCAAGCCCAGGAGCGGTCGAACAATCCGACCTGCAGGGCGGGGCCAACGAGACGCACATCGGAAACCCCGCGTTCGACACCGCCGACTTCGCCGACTCGGCTCCTGGCAACCTGCGGGTGGACTACGTGCTGCCGAGAAAGAACATGAAGATGGTCGACGCGGCTGTGTTCTGGCCCCTAATGAGCGACCCGCTGTTCCCCCTCGTCGGTACGTTCCCCTTCCCAAGCTCGGATCACCGGCTGGTGTGGGTCGACGTGCGCGCAAAGGTGGACTAAGGGAAAGTATCGAACGGCGCTGAGATGGCAGTTAGCCCCGATATATCGGGGTTGATTGCCATCTCACGCCGGGGCTAGAGATGGAGGCGGTGGGCCAGGCGTTCGATGGGTCCCTCGACCATCTCGCGGCGCCGCTCGAGCCACACTCCGAGGGCGATGCCAGAGCCGAATAGGGCCACCCCGCCGACTCCCGCGGGGATGCCGACCAATAGAGCCCTGCGGCGCGTTCGCAGCTCATGGATTGGCCACCCGCGTGCGAAGGCAGTGCGGCGAAGCTCCCGTTCCGGGTTGACCGCATGTGGGTAGCCCACCGATTCGAGGAGGGGAAAGTCATTCATCGAGTCCGAATACGCATGGCATTCCAGTAGCGGCACGCCGTGCTCGGCAGCGGTGTCGGCCGCCGCTTTCGCCTTTTCCTGACCGTGCATGACGGGGCCGAGGAGCCTGCCCGTGTAAAAGCCGTCGGCGTCCACTTCCGAGACCGTCCCAATACCGCCGGTCATCTGGAGTTCTTCGGCGACCGTTTGCGCCAGCTCCACGGGTGCAGCCGTGATCAGGTAGGTGAGGTCGCCGTGCTCCCGGTGTTCGTTCACGACGCGCACGATGTCCTCGTAGACGCGCGGGAGGATGCGCTCCTCAGCGATCTCCTTGCCCCACGCGATCAGTTCGCGCTGACTGCGGCCGGTAACGAAATCCAGGGTGGACTCCCGCGACATGTCCATCCCACGCGCCCGCTCGCCGCCCATACGGAACGCCAATTGTCCCCACCCGAATCGAAGCAGGTCTCGGACTCGGAACATGTCCCTCTCGTAAAGACCCCGCGCCAGAAGAAAAAGGCTCGAGCCGGGGATCAGCGTCTTGTCGAGGTCGAAGAATGCGATTCGCTGTATCACCAGCCCCGCCACTCCGTTAGCTCGGCCGCGGATGTCTTGCGCGGCGCCTTGCGTTCGTAGTCCTCGGGAGGGTAGCCGACGTAGATGAAGCCGGCAACGAACTCGTTCTCTTGGAGCCCAAGGTAGGCGCGTACTTCGTCGATGTGGGCCGCTTCGCCCGTCCGCAGCATCGCAGCGAGCCCCGCATCGTGGGCTGCAAGCAGCATGTTTTGCATTGCGGCCCCAATCGCGTGATGCTCCTCGACCTCTACCACTTTGGGCAAATGTGCCTTGGGACGCTCGACGATCGTGATGATCACTGGTGCGCGCAGCGGTTTGTCTCGAACCTTTTCGGGATCGCGCCCGAGTCGCTCCTCACCGGCAGCCCACGCCTCGCCGAGTTCCTTGAGCGCATCGCCTGAGACGACGACGAATCTCCACGGTTCGGTGAGGTGGTGGTTCGGCGCAGCGACGGCAGCATCCAGCAGGCGCGCGATCGTCGTGCGGTCGGGTACACGATCGGTGGTCTTCGCTCCCGAGCGCCGGGTCATGATGGCTTCGTAGGTTTCCATGCCCCATAGGGTACGGGCCGCGCCAAAGGCGTGTAATCATCGCCCGATGCTTGTCGGAGCGATGAACTTCCCCGGACGCAGCGTGCTCAAGGAAATCCATCGAATCCACGAAGACGGTTTCGATTTCGTCGATCTGACCATCGAACCTCCAGCCGCGTGGAAGGCCGATGGAAGGGAGGTCGGCAAACTCACGAGGGACCTCGGACTGTCCGCCGTCGGCCACACCGCGTACTACCTCCCAATCGCGTCGCCGTGGCCGGAGATGCGGCGGCTCGCGCGCGACCTCTACCGGCATTGTCTCGACAAGTTTGCGGCGGCAGGGATCGAGCTCGTGAACGTGCACCCCGACCAGCGTCTCCCTCTTCACAGCAAGGAGCAGGTGAGGGCGCGCAACGCCGAGGCAATCGAGGGGTTGGCCGAGGATGCCGCCGAGCGGGGGATCCGCCTGATGGTCGAGAACCTGGACCGGATGTTTGCGACGGCCGCAGATCTCGAGCCGCTGTTCGATCGGGTCCCCGACCTCGGTTTCCACCTCGATATCGGCCACGCGAACCTTCGGCTCGGCCTGGGCGAGCCGAACCGGACCCCCGTGCTTCTGGAGGCCTTCGGCGACCGCCTCGCCCACGTACACGTGTCCGACAACCGGGGTGGGGGTGACGACCTGCACCTGCCTCTGGGGGCCGGTGCCATCGACTGGAAGGAGGCAATCAGGAACCTGAAGCGGGCCGGGTGGGACGGGACCGTAACTCTCGAGGTCTTCTCCCGGGAGCGCGAGTACCTCCGAGCATCCCGGCGCGCATGGATCGAGTGGTGGCAAGAGGTGCGCGCCTAGAGCTCCCCGCCCTGAGACGTGCGTTTACCTACGTGACACGTGGGCTAACGCACATCTGGCCGGCAGAGCAAGCTTGCGGCTCTTCGGATCACGAGCCGAGTCGGATGTCCATGAGATGGCCGTCGGTCGGTCCTACCATGTGGGCATGTCCACCGAGAAGCTCCGGTTGCGCATCCGTGACGTCTCGAAGGCGGTGCTCGTCACGGGGCAGTCGTACCAGGACCCGAAGGACGCCCTCAACGAGTTCGTCTCAAATGCTGCGGACGAGTACGCGGAGGCGGGCGTTCGAGGCGGTCGAATCCGCATAACCCTCCGCCGCCGAGGCCGTTACCCGATGATCGCGATCGACGACTCGGGCAGGGGAATGGACGCGGACCGCCTCCGAGAGGTGGCCCACGGTCTATTCGATTCGCTCAAGGCCGGTGATCCTCGGACGTTGGGGGAAAAGGCGATCGGCCTCCTTGCGTTCCAGCAGCTCGGAGGTCGGTGCGACATCGTTACCTGCGCGCGTGGGTCGCGAAGGACCCTCGCCCTGAGATTGGAACGAGGAAAATCGACCGCAACGCTGGTCTCAAACGAGCGCCGTCGCGCCCGGACTCATGCCGGAACTACTGTGTACATCTACGACCTCGACCCGGACGTTGCCCGCGTTCTCACGCTTCACCGCGTGGTCAACTATCTCCGGCGGCGACGAGCGGTTGCCTTGGCGAGAGGCGATTATGTAGTCGAGGTTGTCGACGGCAAACGGGCGGTGGAGGTCACACCCGAGGAGCCGGACGGAGTTCGCCTTCAAATTCCGAGTCGGACCACGCCATTGGGGCGTGTTGAGTTCTTCTTGTATGTATCTGCCCGGCCGGATCGGCGGCGGCGGGTCTCTGTGGTTGGGGCGGCCGGTACATCAATAATCGACGACGTCAGTGAGATCGAGGAGTTCTCGGATCACCCGTGGAACTCGGATCAGATATCCGGCCAGATCGTCTTCGAACCATTGCGTCAGACGGCCGGACGGCGAGCGTTGCTTCGGGATCGTGAAGCATTCCCACTCTTCGTCGAGGCTGTCGAAGACGTTGAGCCCGTGGTCGTCCGCACCCTCGATCAGATCGCGCAGGAAGTGGGTGCGGAGGCAGCCGATCGACTCGCCGAGGCGGTGAGGAAGATTTTCGGACGCGTGCTCAAAGAACTCGACGATCTCGACAACCCGATGCGCACCAGCGTTGGCAGCGAAGCCGGGACTGGAGGCGTTTTCGAGGACGCCCATCCCGGGAACGGATCAGGCCACCTGCCGGAGGATGAGCTCCCGCCTCCGTTCTCCGGGGTCCCGGACGCGATGCCCGACGCGACTAGTCCTGCTCCCGCGGAGGAGGAGGCACCAGGGCCTGCTCGCCCCGGTCGAACGCGCGCGCTTCCGAGCATTGCTCCGGACCCTTCCCCCGACGGGACGCGGAGCCGTTTTGACCCCGACGAGGGGGTCGTCTACTACAACGACAGACACGCCGACTATCTCCTGGTCAAGAGCGACGAGGCGGCGCTGCTCGACTACCTAGCAACTCTCGTAGCGAAGGAATACGTGCTCTACAACAACCCGAGAGTGGCTCCAATGGAACTCGGTGAGGAGATGGTGAGGATGCTCGTGCGAGTTCGCCGCCATATGCCGCGGCGGCTCTGACGGCTCTGTCCGCAGCCTACGGGGCGAAAATACGACAAACCACGAACGGAACGCTCCGGGGCATACCCGCCGGTAATTCCGGCGCGCCGCCGGGTTTGACTCTTATAGTGACCGAATGAGCCTGAAGAAGCTTCTGTGGTTCACGGTGCTCGCGTTCTTCATCTTCTTTGTCGTGCAGTCGCCCGGCGAGGCGGCGCGTGTCGTCCGGGTCACCGGCGAGACCCTGGGAGATTGGTTCGGCGCCATCTTCGATTCCTTCACCAGGTTCCTGTCTAACCTGGTCTGATGCGTCCCCTGAGGTACCTAGCAGAGGGCGAGGAACTCGTCCTCGAGGTCAGGCGTCACTGGCTCGTCCTCGCGGAACCCTTCGCCGCGGCGATCGGAGTCATCGTGCTCGCAGGTTTCGTCGGGATGTTCGTCAGTCCCAATCAGGGCTCGGATGCGATCGACACGCTGGTGGGTCTGGCTGCGCTTGGCTTTGCGCTCCGTTTCGCTTGGAAGCTCGGCCTGTGGTGGGTGGATCGGATCATCGTCACCGACCGGCGCGTGATCGAGGCGTCGGGCGTGTGGACAAGGCGGGTGGCGTCGATGCCGCTCGGGAAGATCACCGACATGACCTATGTGCGGCCTTTCACCGGCAGGACCATCTTCCGGTACGGCCATCTCGTGCTCGAATCTGCCGGTCAGACCCAAGCGCTCGAGGAGATCAAGTTCCTCCGCGATCCCGACACTTTCTACAAGGCGATCATCACTCGGACGACACGTCGTTTCGGCGTACCGGTCGAGCCGCACGAGCATGAGCCACCGAGGCCCCGAGAGCACGACGACACGGGTCCAATTCCGCGCGTACGCTGAGCCCATGACGAGCGCTGCAATCGCCGCACTCATCGCCGTGCTTGCTCTCGGATTCGTCGAGGGCATGCGGCGTTTCTATCCGGCGCGCCGAACGTGGCTGCGTATTCGCAGCCGCCACGGGCGCCGGGCAGCGCGAGCGATGCGCGTGCGTATAGAGGCCGCTGCGGAAGGCCGCGCTCCGCGGCTTCTCGCCCTTCTGCTCCTGGCCCTGGTCGTCGCATGGATCGCGGCGTCTTCGCTGCTGGACAAGTTCTGGTACGAGGTTGCACTCGACGCGCTTCCGTACGCGTTTGTCTCGGTGGCGCTTCTCCGGATCCCGTCGTCGCTGCGGGTCATCGGCAAACGCATGCGGGAGTACGAGAGATCGATGGGCGAAGATCCCGATGCCGGCATCGATGGAGAGGGCGACGGCCCAACGGCGATAGCGCTGTGAACCTCTCGGGGGCCCGGCTATATCTTGTGGCTCGCGCTTCGATCGGGGGGCGTCCTCTGTCCGAGCTGGTGCCGGACCTCGCCGCCGCGGGGGTCGACCTGGTCCAGCTGCGCGAAAAGGAGATGGAGGCGGGGGACATTCTGCGAGCCGGCGCCCCGCTACGTGATGCATGCCGGGAGGCCGGCGTGGCGTTCATAATCAACGATCGGCCCGACGTTGCTCTGGCTCTGGATGCCGACGGCGTGCACCTCGGACAGAACGACCTCCCCGTCCAGATCGGCCGGCGCATCGTGGGCGATGCAATCGTTGGGGTTTCGACACACTCGGAGGCTGAGATCGATAGGGCATCGGCTTCGTCGCAGCAGATCGACTACATCGCGGTAGGTCCAGTTCAGGAAACGCCGACCAAGCCCGGCCGGGCCGGGACCGGGCTGGAGTTGGTCCGATACGCGGCGCGCGTCGTCCAGGTGCCATGGTTCGTGACCGGGAACATGAACGCGAAGACACTTCCCGACGCCATTGAGGCCGGAGCCAGAAGAGCCGTCGTGGTGCGTGCGATTACCGAGGCATCGGATCCAGTTGCCGCCGCCGCGCAGCTAAGTGAGATCTTGGACGAGGTGTCAGTCTGAGATGAAACCAAAGCTTGAGTGGCTCCTGGTATTCGTACCTGCGGCAGTCGTTCTGGAAATCATTCACGGCGAGCCGGTAGCGATCTTTGTAACCGCTGCGCTGGCGATCCTCCCGCTCGCGGGGATGATCGGGCATGCAACCGAGGAGCTCGCGATTCGCACGGGCCCGCAGGTCGGCGGGCTGCTGAACGCAACTTTTGGAAACGTCACAGAGATGATCATTGCCTTCTTCCTGATCCTCCAGGGCGAACTGGAGGTGGTGAAGGCGTCGATCACAGGCTCGATCATCGGAAACATCCTGTTGGTCCTCGGACTCTCGTTTTTGGTCGGGGGATGGACTCGCACGGAGCAGGAGTTCAACCGGGCGTCGGCGGGCTTGCATTCCGCATCATTGATCATCGCCGTGGGTGCCCTACTGATTCCTGCACTGTTCTCGTATACGCCGGAGGCTTCGGAGTTTCGGACGGAGGCCGTTTCAATCGGTGTTTCAGTCGTCTTGATGACTGCGTACGTGCTAGCACTCATCTTCATGCTCAAGACACATCGAACGCTGTTTCGTACCGACATCGAACATGGCGAGCCGAAGTGGAGTTCGGGTCGCGCGTTCGGCACACTAGCCGGGGCAACCGTCGCCGTGGCGTTCATGAGCGAGTTTCTGGTGGGCGCGCTCGAGGAGACGGTGGAAGAACTCGGACTGTCAAAGCTCTTCGTCGGGCTTATTGTGGTGCCCCTCGTGGGGAACGCAGCGGAGCACTCGTCGGCAATAATCCTGGCGGCGCGCAACAAGATGGAGGTATCCATCGAGATCGCTATTGGTAGCTCGACACAGATTGCGCTCTTCATCGCTCCGGTGCTCGTCTTTGCGTCCCTCCTGGTGGGCGAGCCGTACCTGGATCTGATCTTCTCGGGCATCGAGATCGCAGCGGTCGCATTCTCGGCGGCGATCGTCGGGTTCATCGTGGCGGACGGCCGGTCCAACTGGTTCGAAGGTGTGCAGCTCCTGGCCGCCTACATCATTCTGGCGATCTCTTTCTTCTTCCTGTAGCCATGCCCCGGGCGATCGACTTCCACGTTCACGCATCGACGGCCGAGTGGTTGCAAGGCTCGATCAAGCCAATGCTGCCCGGCACCGAGAAGTTCTTTCGAACCGAGGTGCGCGTGCGGACGGCCGAGGAGATGGCCGAGGAGTACAGGAACTGGGATCTCCTCGGCGTGCTTCTTGCATGGGATGCGGAGACCGCGACGGGGCTCCCGCCGTTGACGAACGATCGAGTTGCCGAGATCTGCCGCGCCTTCCCCGAGCAGTTCGTGGGCTTCGCCAGCGTCGACCCCCACAAGCCGGACGCGGTCGAGGAGCTCCGCCGGGCGATCACCGAGCTCGGCCTGAACGGCCTGAAGATTCATCCGCAAGTGCAGGCGTTCTATCCGAACGATGAACGCTTCGAGCCGCTGTGGGAGCTATGCGAGGAGCTTTCGCTCCCGGTGATCGTGCACGTTGGGATGACCGGCCTGGGAGCCTGCGAGCCGGGCGGCTCCGGCGTGGCGTTCGACTACGGACGCCCGATGCTCATGGACATGGTGGCGGCGCGCCATCCGGGGCTCACGGTGGTCATGGCGCACTTCGGCTATCCGTGGCACCTGGAGGTCCTCGCCAGCGCCCTGCACAAGACGAACGTTTGGGTGGACCTGTCGGGGTGGAGGCCTCGCTACGTGCCGGCCGAGGTGAAGCGGGACGCCGCTACCCGCCTGTCGGATCGTTTTGTGTGGGGGAGCGATTACCCGATGTTCGATCCCGGCCGGATCCTCGACGAGGTGGACGACTACGACCTGGGGGACGCTCACGACGGGGTTCTCCTGCACAACGCGGCGCGCCTGCTCGGCCTGGATCTCTGACCCCAATGACGCTTTGAGTGCATCTGGGGCCGGATAGCGGACCTGAATACACTCAAAGCATCGTTTGGTCCGGGTTCGGCTCGATCGGTGAGCGGGAAGGTTTGGTCTGGCTCCGCCGTTACCATGTGTATATGGCAACGAAAGAGGAGATCAAGGAACAGGTCGAGGCGGCTCTCAAGACCGTCAACGACCCCGAGCTCGGCATCGATATTTGGAACCTCGGGCTCGTCTACACCGTCGAGGTGAGCGACGACAACGACGTCAAGGTCGAGTTCACACTCACCACAATGGGGTGTCCCATTGCACCCATGATCGATGCTGAGATCCGCGGCGCAACCCAGTACATCGAAGGCATCGGCGATGTGACGACGGAGCTCGTTATGTATCCGCCGTGGTCGCCGGACAAGATGTCTCCGCTCGCCAAGTCGGCGCTCGGCTTCGTTTGATCGCCGGATAGCACGGCGGTGACCCGCCTCACCCATCTCGAATGCGCCCGCTGCGGGGCGCGCCACGATGCCGAGGAGCTCCACAACCGCTGCGAGTGCGGCGGAACGCTGCTTGCTCGATACGACGTTTCCGAACTCGACCTGGCGGCCGTCCGCGCGCGACCGCCGGGGATGTGGCGGTACCGCGAGCTGTTGCCGGTGCGCTCCGACCCGGTGGCCCTGGGTGAGGTCCAGACGCCGCTGTTGTTCTCGGCGCGCCTCACCGGCAGATGGGGAGCGGAGACCTACATCAAAGACGACTCCCCGCTGCCCGGCGCGACCTTCAAGGCACGCGGCGCGTCGGCCGGTTTGTCACGCGCTCTCGAGCTTGGAGCGCATTCGTTCGTGATGCCGAGCGCCGGCAACGCAGGGGCGGCGTGGTCTTTGTACGCGGCTCGTGCCGGCGTCCGCATCACCGTCACGATGGCGAACAGCGCTCCCGCCGTAAACCAGGCCGAGGTTCGGGCCGCCGGTGGCGAGTTGGTGCTTGTCGATGGGTCGATCGCCGACGCAGGCCGCAAGGCGGCCGAGCTGGCCGCGTCCGGGGGGCTTTTCCTTTCGGCCACGTTTTCGGAGCCCTACCGCCTCGAGGGAAAGAAGGCCGCGTGGCTGGAAGTGTTCGATCAGCTGGGCGGAGCCGGGGGCATGGCGATCCCCCGGACGATCATTCTCCCGGTGGGCGGAGGTGTCGGCGCGGTGGCCGCTGCAAAAGCCGCAGCCGAGGTGCGCGCCGCCGGCTGGACGCAAGATCGGGCGCCGACGATCGTGGGCGTGCAGGCGCTCGGGTGCGCACCGATCGTCAGGGCCTTCGAGCGCGGCGACGTGGACGTGGCCCCGTGGGACAAGGCTCCCGACACCATCGCGGCCGGTCTGCGCGTCCCGGCGCCGTCAGAGGGCGCTGAGGTGCTTGCCGCAGTGCGAGCCGCCGGGGGCGAGATGGTCGGGGTGAACGACGCCGAGATCATCGGTGCGATCGGGGATCTGGCGTCGAGCGAAGGCCTGCTCGCATGTCCCGAAGGTGCGGCGGCGGTAGCCGCGGGGTACCGCCTGGCCGCTGCGGGAGCGCTGGAGGGGCCGGTCGTGGTCTACAACACCGGCGCCGGAACGAAGTACCCGGACGTGCTCGCAGCCGCATTCAGCTCTTGACGCGCGCTTGACGCATCGGGAGGTCTCGCTCTACTATCGAACATACGTTCGATGGTGGTCGGTTACCTCCCCGGACCGCTCGGCGGAGTTTTCCCCGGCGCCGCCGAGGCCACCACGAGCGTAGACGCCGGGAGGGGCGGCGTGTGCCTATGGCCGGGTGCACCTCGCGGCCTTCCGCAAAGAAGGGCCCGATAGGCCCGTCGCACCCAGACGGGTTATCGGGCCCCTTTCGTCTGCGAGGGGAAGGGTGACGAAGCGGTACGACGAGCCGATCGAGATAACACCGGATCCCGTGGGCAGCGACGCGCCGGTTGCATTCTCGTGGCGGGGGCGCCTGTACCAGGTCGATCAACAGCTCGAGACGTGGCGGGAGGGGAGCGAATGGTGGAACGGTTCGGCGCGCCGCGACCGGGAGTTCTTCCGCGTGCTGGCGCGGCCGGCCGGCGCGCTGGCGACCGGCGATCTCGATTCGGACGGCTTCATGGTGTCGCGCGGCGCGGTCTACGACGTCTACCGGGACCGGGCGCGCGGCGGATGGCGCCTGGCGCGCATATGGGACTGAGTTTTCCGAACTATCTGCAATCTGTCACGCATACCGTGACACGTTGCAGACAGTTCGGGGAAACCGAAGGCGCGCCGTGAGCGGGTTCGTCCACCTCCACTGCCACACGACGTGGTCGCTGCTCGACGGAGCGATCGCGGCGGAGGCGCTCCCGCACCTCGCCGCCGAGCGCGGGTTCGAGGCAGTTGCAATGACCGACCACGATGCACTGACGGGAGCGGTGCGGTTCTCGAAGGCGTGTCGCGCCGCCGGCGTAAAACCGATCTACGGCGCCGAGCTCTCCTTGGCTTCGGGCGACCACGTATCGGTCATCGCACGCGACGCAACCGGCTACGGCAACCTGTGCCGCTTGATCTCCGACGCCCATCTCGGTAACGAGCGGGGAGCACCCCAGACGACGATGGCTGCGATCGCGGAGCGCGCCGAGGGACTGTTCGTCATGTCGGGCTGCCGGCGCGGCGAAGTGGCGCGCCTCGCGGCCGCCGGAGCAATCCCGGAAGCAACCGAGGCGGCGCGCCGGGGGCACAAGACGTTCGGAGATTCGTACCGGATCGAGGTCTTCGACCACCGCGGGTACGGCGACCGAGCATTGCGCGACCGCCTCCTCCGCATAGCAAATGAGACCGGGATTCCTGCGGTCGCCACAAACGACGTCCACTACGCGAGCGAGGGCGGCGCCGGGACTCACGAGCTGCTCCATGCGATAAACGAGATCGTCCCGCTGTCGAGGACCCAAGCACTGCGCGGGAATTCCGAGTACCACCTCAAGGACCCCGCGGCGATGCGCGATCTGTTCCGCGACACCCCCGAGGTGTGCGACGAGACGCTGAGGATCGCCGAAGCATGCGAGTTCGATCTCGACCTCGGCGCGTATCACTTTCCCGAGTTCCCGATCCCTGTAGGCGAGACCCCGACCGGCTGGCTCGCGCGGCGCTGCTACGACGGTGCGCGCCGGCGCTACGGGCGCATCCCGCGCGCCGCGGAGGAGCGGCTCCAGCACG
>OCZV010000477.1_pt1 | contig 14486 bp, 20 predicted proteins | sample 1539051 | NCBI WGS metagenome assembly OCZV01 (sample SAMEA3113581, study PRJEB22503) | soil metagenome
CACTTCGACCAGCTTGGCCTGCTGGTCTTCCAGCTCATCGGTCGTGGCCACCTTCGCCCGCCATCCGACGCTGGACCTCTTCGGGCAAGAGCGCATGCTCGCTCTTCCCGCCCTTCCGCCGCCTCCGAGGCTTCACCGCATGAGCCATTCCGAAAGAGAATCAGTTACCTCGCACGTAATTGCCCCAGGCCGTCAGCTCGGTGAGGCTCTGTAGCAGCTCACTTCAATCGACCGAGGAGGTCCGGCATGGGTGACGCCACGACGATCGTCGACACGTATCTCGCGATGTGGAACGAGACAGACCCGAAGCGTCGCGCCCGGCTGATCGAGCAAGCCTGGGCAGGCGACGGCCGGTACGTCGATCCGATGCTCGAGGCCGAGGGCCACGACGCCCTCGGCGAAATGGTCGCGGGCGTGCAGGCCAAGTTCCCCGGCCACCGCTTCCGCCGACGCAGCGGCGTCGACGCGCATCACGGTCAGCTCCGCTTCGCCTGGGACCTGATGAGTCCAGACGGAGCCGTGGTCGTCGCCGGTATCGACGTCGGCGAGCTGGCGGCCGACGGCCGCCTGGTGCGGATCACAGGGTTTTTCGGCGAAGTTCCAGCGCTGGCGGCTGCGTGACGACTCCGTCAGCGTGACGATACGCGAGCCCGTCGGCGCGAAGCTCGGGCGGCGACGGGCTCCTATCGACCGTGAGGCGATGGCGAACCCAGTTCGCAAGCACGGGGTTCGTCATGACGGTGCGCGAGACGGCGCGGACGCCCATCGTGGTGCTCCTGACCATGCGCTTCCGATGCCAAACACGGGTCGTGTGTGACCGGCAGCGAGACGAATCCACGTTCCATCTCGGGTCATCCGAAGAGCGCGATGGATCAAGTGCTGTCCCTTCGTCGGCGTCGCCGCGCTGACTGTCATCGCCCTTCAGGCGTCGGACTGGCGCTTCGTCCTGCTCGAAGGGGCGTGGGCCGCCCTCAGCGTGCCGTCGTCGATCGGGGGGCAACCGCGGGCAGCGTGAACGTCAGCGCCGAGCGTCGAGGCGACCGTGAATGCGCGAATCGCGCGTTCCGCCCAGAATCACTGGGCGGCGTCCCGCCTGTAATACCAGCGGTGAAGCGTGTGCGGCGCGACGCCGCACACGTACAGCAGTCGCAATGACCACATCAGACCGATCGTGCGGATGGCGCCCTCGCGCTCCCATTTGCGGGCCGAGGTCGCCACGCGCAGACGCAGGCAGGCCATCCGGCCGCGGCGTTTGAGACGTCTGGAGAACTCCACGTCTTCCATGAGAGGAATATCCGGGAAGCCGCCGAGCGCCTCGAAGACGTCGCGACGGACGAACAGCGCCTGATCACCCGTCGCGATGCCTGTCCAGCGTGAGCGCGCGTTCATCAGGGCGGCCACGATGCGCATGATGCGGAGCGGGCTGTCGAACCGCACGTCGAAGCGTCCGCCGACCACCGCGGGATCGCGGAGCGCACGGGCAATCGCCTCCAGCGCCCTGGACGGCAGGCGAGTATCGGCGTGAAGAAAGACCAGCACCGCGCCGGCGGCCGCGCGCGCGCCCGCGTTCATCTGCCGGGCGCGCCCGGCTACGCAGCTGAGCCATCGCACGCCAGGATGCCGATGCACGATCTCCCTGCTCCCATCGCGGCTGCCGCCGTCGACCACGATGACCTCGGCGGCGGGCCAGCACCCCTCGAGCTCGGGCAGGAGCCGCGCGAGGTTCGGCGCCTCGTCGAGAGCGGGGATCACGATGCTGACCGTCGTCGTCGGGCGCTCTCCAGGGCCGGCACGGCCGTCTTGTACTTATAATTGACCCGCGGTGGAGCAGGCCGAGCGGTGCCGGGCGTTGCTCTGAGATCAACAATACCCCGATCTCCAACCTCGATCGGGATGCCCTCTTTCACGCCATCGCCCGGACCCTGCGGCGAGTGGTGCCGTTCGACCGTGCGAGCATCTTCCTCCACGACCCGGACAAGGACGTGTTACGGATCTCCGTGCTCGAGTCGTCCGCCGCCGCGCACATCTTGCCCATCGGGACGGAGGTCTCCGCGACCGACAGCCACGCCGGATGGGTCTTTCAGCATAACGAGCCGCTCGTTCGCCACGACCTCGTCGACGGCCTGCGCTTCCCCGTCGAAGAGCGCGTGCTCGCCGCCGGCTTTCGGTCGTATGTGATGCTGCCGCTGGTGGCGCGCGGAAAGAGCCTCGGCACCCTCGGTGTGGCGAGCGTGGAGCCGTATCCGTACGGGGAGACCGACGTCAGTTTCCTGCGGGAGGTCGCCACGCAGATCGCGATGGCGGTGGAGAACATGAGCGCGTACGCGAAGATCGGCGCGCTCAATGCGCGGATGACGGAGGCGGCCGAACGCGCGCGCATGGCGATGCGGGAGCAGCTGACGCGACACCTCCCTCGAAGGAACGCGACCGCATGACCTCCACGAACTACGGCTGGTTCAACGCCCACTCGTAACGGTCCTCGATGGGACCGTCGTAGGTCTTCAGCTGATCGGCGAGGGGTGCTCGGGAGTACTGCGCGAGATGGGCGAGCACGCCGGCCCTGCTTCCTCCGAAGTCCGCTTCGTACCAGTCGTAGATGCTCGAGATGACGAGGCGATCACCCGTGAAGCTCACCGCCCGAGGGTGGTTGATGAACGCGATGGCGTTCTCGGTCAGGAGGCGCTGGACGTTTTCGCTGGTGTAGGCCGTTCCGGCCAGGTTCGGGCAGCCGAGGCTGGCGCAGTTGACGCCGTAGTGGATACGCGGATCGCGCCAGATGGGCCGCAGGATGCGATGCTCGATGTCGTTGAGCGAGATCTTTTGACCTTCGACGGCCACGAGCTTCGCGCCCCAGGGGCCGACGGTGAAGAGGCCGGGTGGAAGCTTGATATCGCGGATCGAGCCGACGGGGTAATGCTTCAGGACCACGCTTACCGTGAGCGCATTGTAATAGTTGATCCAGTACGCCAGCTGCTCACGGCGGTTGTAGCTCGAGATCGGAGTGGACTCGAGCCGGCGAAGGTAGTCGTCCAGACCGCGCCGATCGTCGACTGTGACCGCTCGGTAGTTCATGCGGTTGATGCCCGATGGGTGCTTCGTGTCGACATATCGACCGAGAAGCGTCTCCCACGCGCCATGATCGATCATCCGTGTGTCGGCCGCATCGTGCTGCTGCCACCGCGGCCACAGGTCTGCCTTGGGCACGAACAGCCGCTCCCAGCCCGCGCCGGCGCCTTCGACCTGCCCCACCAGGAGCGTCACGAGTACGAATACCAGCCACGGAGCGCGTCCGCTTCGCACATCCAGCCTCCTTCCCGCTCCGAGTAGGACACGGCCCGTGCCCAGGACGTTTCGCAGCAGCCGGGACCTTCTGTCGGTCCGCGGCGCGAATCTCCGGGTTCGTTGCTCGGGTCTAACGGGTGTGGTTCGTGAGCAAACCGTTGATGTCCGATGCAGTGACGGACGGAGGCAAGCATGACGCGGGATGCATTGCAGTTCAACGTCTCGAATCTCACGGCCAGGGTCCCCGACGGTGTGACGCTGCAGTGGCACGGGCGAGAGTTCGCGTCCGGTCCGCTGATCGTCGAGCTGGACGCTGATGCCGATGTCGGGAGCAGCCGCGGTGTGCTGGACTATGGCCGACAGCGCGCCAGCGCCGAGTTCCACGTGCAAGTCACGTTTCCTCGATTCGCCGAGACGCTGGACGGGCTCGGTGTCGACGGCGAGGTGACGCGGCCCGTACGAGCCGTCCTTCGGTCCGAGGGGGAGATCCTCGACGACCACAGCTTCGTTCTCAGCGGCGCGTGCGACATCCATCCCCATGCGTTGCTGCCGCGGGAGAAGACGGCGGCCACCGTGCTGCCGGGGCAGTGACGACCCGTGGGCTCCCGGTCGGGAGCCCAGATCCGCGACGATCTCGCCAATGGTGAGCCGGTGACCTGGGAGTTCAGCCCGGGAGAGAAGCGGCTGTCCCTCAGCCTCCCCGACGAGCTGGGAGGACGTACCTACGAAGTCTGCCTCCAGGGTGGATACACGTTCGTGCTGACGCGCGCCGGCGACGTGTGACGGCCGCCGTCATGCTGGACCGGGACGTCATCGCCGCGATCGCCGCCGCCCGGAAGCTGTCGCCCGAGCGGCTATCCCTCGACAGCACGTTCGAGGAGCTGGGGGTCGACTCGCTCGACAGCCTCACCATCATGTTCGCCCTCGAGGAGCGATTCGACGTCAGCATTCCAGACGAGGTGGTGCGGGAGATGCGCACGGTCAGGGACGTCGTCGACGGGCTCGGGCATCTTCTCTCCGCGCGCGCGGTCGTGGACGAAGGCACCGTCGGCAAGGTCTGAGGCCATGGTCGGCCGCCGCGTCGTCGTCACTGGACTCGGGCAGATCTCGGCGCTCGGTCGCGACCGCCACGCGTTCTGGCGCGCGCTGTCGGAAGGCCGCTCGGGGATCGCGCCCATCGAGGGGGTCGATTGTGTGGGCTTGCACTTTCAGAACGGGGCGCAAGTCCGAGGCTTCGACCCTCTCGAGCATTTCGGCGACCCGCGAGCCGAGTGGCTCGACCGGTTCGCGCAGTTCGCGGTGATCGCCGCGCGGGAAGCGATCCAGATGGCGTGCGTGCCACCAGATCGACTGCGCCGCGATCTGACCGCGGTCGTGACCGGCTCGGGGATGGGTGGGCAAGCGACGATCGAGCAAGGATTCGTCGATCTCTACCGCAACGGGCGGCCGCGCGTGCATCCCCTCTCGATACCGCGCATCATGGCCAACGCGGCCGCCAGCTCCATCTCGATGGAATTCGGCATCACCGGGCCGGCGTTCACGCTCTCGACGGCCTGTGCATCGGCGAGCCACGCGATTGGCCATGCGTCCTGGATGGTCCGGCACGGCATGCTGGACCTGGCCATCACGGGCGGAAGCGAGGCGCCGTTCGGCTTCGGACACTTGAGGGCCTGGGACGCGCTGCGCGTGGTCGCCCCGGACACGTGCCGACCGTTCGCGCGTGACCGGCGCGGTCTGATCCTGGGCGAGGGCGGGGCCATGCTCGTCGTCGAATCGCTCGAATCGGCGCTGGCTCGCGGTCGTCCCATCCATGCCGAGATCGTCGGCTTCGGCATGTCGTCGGATGCGTCTCACGTCACGCAGCCGTGCGTCGACGGTCCGGTCCGCGCGATGCGGGCGGCGCTTCGAGACGCCCGGATCCATCCCGAACAAATCGGCTACATCAACGCCCATGGGACGGGAACGCGGTCCAACGACCGGGTCGAGACCGCGGCCATCCGAAACGTGTTCGGCGCCCACGCCGACCGGCTGGCGGTCAGCTCGACCAAGTCGATGCACGGCCACGCGCTCGGTGCCGCCGGCGCGATCGAGGCGGTCGCCACCGTCCTCGCGCTCGAGGCCGAGCTGATTCCACCGACGGCCAACTTCACCGGCGGCGACCCCGCGTGCGACCTCGACGTGGTGCCCAACGAGGCACGGGCGCTCCCGGTGGAGTACGCGCTTTCGAACTCGTTCGCCTTTGGCGGTCTCAACGTCGCGCTGGCGCTGCGGCGGTGGAGTCGCTGATATGGCGCCCACGACCCTCTTGACCGGCGCCACCGGTCTGGTCGGCGGCGCGCTCTTGCACGTTCTGCTCGGCGACCCCGCTCGCCGCGTCTTCGTTCTCGCTCGCCCGGGCGCAGCGACGCGGGCCTTGCCCTCGAACGGCAGAACAACCGTGCTGACCGGTGACCTCACGCGTCCGCATCTCGGGCTCGACGGCTCGTGCGAGCAGATGCTCGCGCGCGAGGTCTCCGAGATCGTCCATTGCGGTGCCGATACCCGATTCGGTCTCCCGCTCGACGCCGCACGGGCCGTCAACACCACCGCCACGCAGGCGCTGCTGAGCCTGGCGCGCCAATGCCGCAAGCTCGAACGGTTTGCCTACATCAGTACGGTCTACGTGGCCGGACGCACAAGTGGCTCGTTCGCCGAGGCGCCGCTCGGACACGACAAAGGCTTCTACAACACATATCAGCAATCGAAGTACGAGGCGGAGGCGCTCGTGGTCGCTGCCATGCCGGACATTCCCGCGGCGATCGTCCGCTTCAGCTCGCTGATCGGAGACTCGCGCGACGGTCGCGTGCAGCAATTCAACTACGTCCATCAACTCATGAAGCTGTTGCCGCAGAACGTGCTGCCGATCGCGCCAGGGCTACCGTCGGCGCCGATCGATCTCATCCCGACCGACTGGGCGATTCCGGCGCTGGCGCACGTGATCCAGACGGGATTCCGCGCGGGCGCCGTCTATCAGATCTGTGCAGGCGCAGAGGGCAGCCTGGGTGTCAGCGAGATGATCGAGCTGACGGTTCACGCGTACGAGAGCCATCCTGAGGGGCGCCGCTGGCTGCCGATTCGTGTTCCGCGCCTCGTCGGCCTGGACGAATTCGAAGCGTATGTCGAGCGCCGGCGACGAGAGCCCGACCGTCTCATGAACGAGCTGCTTCGCGTGCTGAGCTATTTCCTGCCCCACCTCGGCGTGTACCAGGCGTTCGAGAACCGGAACACCCTCAGCGTTTTGCAGGCGGCCGGCCTGGGAGGCGCCCCAGCTGTCCGCTCGTACTACGAGAAGGTCGTGCACTATGGCCTGGAGACGGGCTGGGGCCGGCGGGAGCGGCAATGGCGCGCTGCGTGATTCGAGCGTCCGCGCTCGCCGTCGTCGTGGCGATGCTCGGCGCTTCCCGCATCGATGCCGAACCGATCAAAGTCCGACTCGCCGAGGGCAACACGCGGGGGTTTCTCGTCGTCCGTCGTCCTGGCGGGGAACCGATCGCGCACGGCGAGCTCCGCCAGAAGCCCGGCGGAGCCATCATCGACAGCCGCCTGCTCCTGCACTTCAAGGACGGCTCGCTCTACGAGGAGACCGTGACGTTCTCGCAGAACGACGTCTTCCGGCTCGAGGCGTATCGCCTCGTCCAGCGCGGCCCGTCCTTCCCGACGACCGAGATCTCGTTCGATCGCAAGAGCGGGCAATACGCCGCGCTCACGCAGGAGAAGAACGCTCCCGAAAGGCGCGCGCGCGGGCCGCTCGAGATGCCGGCGGATCTCTACAACGGGCTGGCGCTCGTGTTGCTGAAGAATCTCGCGGGCGGTCGCGCTTCGGGCCAGATGGCGGTGTTCACGCCGGCACCGCGCCTGATCAGGATGGACCTCGCGGCCGAGGGCGAGGACCGCGCCGTAATCGGGGACGAGGTCCGGACAGCAGCACGTTACCTCGTGAAGCTGGACATTGGCGGGTTGGCGGGCGTGATCGCGTCGCTGGTGGGCAAGGACCCTCCCGACACGCGGTACTGGTTCGTCACGGGGGACGTCCCGGCGTTCGCACGGTTCGAGGGGGCGCTGTACTTGAACGGGCCCGTATGGCGGATCGAGCTGACGGGCATCGAGTGGCGCTAGCGTGTCTCAGCGGAGCGAGCGCGGTCGCGCGTAGGATAGCCATGATGACAGAGCAGTGCGGTGGGGCTACGGTGGCGGTAATGGCGAAAGCGCCGATGGTCGGCGCCGTCAAGACGCGGCTCGTGCCCGCGCTCGGCGCCGTGGACGCAGTGGACCTTTGCCGGTGCATGCTCCTCGACACGCTCGATCTCGTCCGGGGAGTCGCGGCGGCTCGCGCGCTCGCCTTTGCGCCCGCCGAAGCGCGCCCGTGGTTCGCGGAGACAGCCCCGGATTTCGGCCTGATCCCGCAAACCGGCCGCGATCTCGGCGAGCGGATGGCCGCGGTGTTCACGACGTTGTTCGCCGGGGGCGCCGGACCGGTGGTCCTCGTCGGGGCGGACGCGCCGACGCTGCCGTCGGACTTCATCACACAGGCGCTGGCCGCGCTCCAGGTGGGTGGCGCCGATGTCGCGCTCGTCCCCGTCGAGGATGGAGGCTACTGCCTCGTCGGGCTCGCCGCGCCGCAGCCGGCGTTGTTCGCGGGCATCCCGTGGAGCACGGCCGAGGTGCTGACACGGACGCTCTGTCGCGCGTCGGCGCTGCGGCTGCGTACGGTCACGCTGCCGTCGTGGTGGGACGTGGACACGCCCGCCGACGTGCGGCGCCTCGCAGACCACGTGGCGGCGGGTCCGGCGCGTCACAGCCGCGAATTCCTCGCGGCGCGGACGCGCGCTGGACAGGCCGTCTGCTAGCCTGGGTCCCATGAAGCAGGCGCTCCCGATCGTGCCCGAGCAGGCGCGCGGCGCACCGACGGCGCCGTTCGTCGGTCTCGACATCGTGTGGATCCAGCTCACCGGCACCTGGTGCAATCTGGAGTGCGCGCATTGTCTGAACGCCAGCGGGCCGCGCGACCCGTGGCTGAAGCCGCTCGCGCCAGCCGTCGTGCGCGCCGCGCTCGCCGACGCCGATCGTCTCGGCGTCCGCGAGATCTACTTCACCGGCGGTGAGCCGTTCCTGCATGCCGAGGCGCTCCCACTCATCGGCGAGAGCCTCGGCGTGGCCGCCACCACCGTGCTCACCAACGGCACGCTCGTCACGGACGCGGTGGCCGATGCCCTCGCCGATCTCGCCCGAGCGTCGCGCTACAGCCTCGAGATTCGCATCAGCCTCGATGACATCGACGAGACGGTCAATGACGCGATTCGTGGCGCGGGCGCCTGGGCCGGCGCGCTCCAGGCGGTCGCGCGCCTCGCCGCGCGGGGACTTCTTCCGATCGTGACGGCGACCGACCTCACCGCGGCCGGCGTGCCCGGACGCTACGATCGTCTCTACGAGTTCCTGATCGCCCGCGGAGTTCCGAAGCCGCGCGTCAAGCTGATGCCGACGTTTGCCCTGGGCCGCCGCGCCGGCGGCGGTGACGCGCGCCTGGCCGAGGCGGACCTCGCGGGGTTCGACCGGACCACGCTGCAATGCTCGCGCGCGCGGGTGGTGGCCGATGGCGGCGTCTACGCGTGTCCGATCCTGGCCGGGCTCGACGGCGCGCGGCTTTCGACGGGCGGCGCGCTGGAGCCGGCGTTCCGACCCGCGGCGCTCTACCACCCGGCCTGCGTGACGTGCTACCAGACGGGAATGACGTGCGCGAACGGATGAGCGCGCGCGTGCGAGAGCATCGCCGCGTGGCGGTCTTCGGCGGCGTGTACAGCAACGCGCCGGCGCTTGCCGCCGCCATCGCGGATGCCCGCGCGCGGAGTGTCGACGCCATGTACTGCCTGGGCGATCTCGGCGGCTTCGGGCCCTGGCCCGATCGCATCGTTCCGGTGCTGCGCGACGCCGGCGTCCACGTGAGCCGCGGGAACTACGACGAATCGATCGCGGCCGGCCTGGAGGATTGCGGCTGCGGCTACACCGATCCGCGCGACAATCACTACGCCCGGATCTCGTACGGCTACACGTACGAGCACACCGCGCCCGAGCACCGGGCCTGGCTCGGCACGCTGCCAGCGTACCAGCGCATCCGACTCGGCCCGCACCGCGTGCTGATGTGTCACGGCTCGCCTCGCCGCGTCAACGAGTTCCTGTGGGAGTCCACGACACCGGACAGCCTCCTGCGGCGGTTGCTCACGGACCATGCGGCCGACGTGCTGCTGTGCACGCACACCGGAATCAAGTGGCATCGCGATCTCCGCGGACACGGCCACGTCGTCAACGTCGGCGTGCTGGGCCGGCCCGAGAACGACGGCCGCACGAACGTCTGGTACACGCTCCTCAGCGCCGAGCCGGATCTGCGCGTGGAGTTCGTGTCCGTCGTCTATGATCACGAGTCGCACGCGCGCGACATCGAGCGGGTCGGCTTGCCGGTCGAGTTTGCCGAGACGATCCGCACGGGCTGGTGGACGACGTGCCTGGAGAATCTGCCCTCGCGTGAGCGCGCACGCGGCCGCTTCTAGCCACATGGCCCGTCTGTCGAATCGCGTCGCCGTTCAGCTATTCCGGCGGCTGCCGTGGCTCGGCGACCTGTGGGCCGCCCGGCGTTCATTCGTCGAAGGCCGCGCAATCCCATGGGCCACGCTCCGCCGCCCGCTCGCCCGGTGCCGGGTCGCCCTGGTGACGACAGCGGGCGTGCATTGTGTCGGCGACACGCCATTCGACATGCGTGACCGCAACGGCGACCCCACGTTCCGTGTCATACCGGTCGAGACACCCGGCCGCGATATGACGATCACCCACGACTATTACGACCACGCCGCGGCCGACCGCGACATCAACGTCGTCCTCCCGATCGATCGGCTGCGCGAGGCTCATGCCGCCGGGCGCGTGGGCGGCATTGGTCCGCGCCTGTACAGCTTCATGGGGCACGTTGACGGTCCGCACGTCGCGACGCTCGTCGAGGTCACGGCGCCGCAGCTGGCGAAGCACCTCGTCGACGATGGCGTCGACGCCGTCGTCATGACGCCCGCATGAGGGCTCTGCAACCAGACCGTGGGTCTGGTCCAGCGTATCGTGGAGGCGGCCGGGATTCCGACCGTGGGCATCACGCTCAACCGGACAGTGACCGCACGCGTCCGCCCTCCGCGCGCCGTGTTCCTTCGCTACCCGTTCGGGCATCCGATGGGCGAGCCGTTCGCGGTGGCCCAGCAGGCGGCGATTCTCGAGGACCTGCTGCGGACGCTCGAGACCGCGGAGCCGGGAGCGATCGTCGAGCCGGGATACGCGTGGAGGCGGCACCGGTTCGCATGACGGGCTCGCGCCGCACCTGGACGGTCGTCGCCGTCGTCGGGCTCGGGCTGATCGTGGGCCTCGGAGCGCAGCTCGGCGACGCTCGCGGCTGGCTGGTCGCGGCGGTGGAGGCGGTCGCCGGCCTGGGCCGATGGGGCCTGCCTCTATTCGTCGGCCTCTACGTCGGCGTGACCGTCCTGGCGCTGCCGGCCGTGGTGCTGACGCTCGGCGGCGGCGCCGTGTTCGGAGTGGCGCGAGGCGCGCTCGCCGTCTGGATCGGAGCCACGCTCGGTGCGACGGCGGCGTTCATCATCGGGCGCTACCTGGCCCGCGGGTGGGTCGAGCGGCGAATCGCCCGCCATCCCGGTTTCGGAGCGATTGACGACGCCGTGGCGCGCGAGGGCTGGAAGATCGTCCTTCTGACCCGCCTGTCGCCGGCATTCCCGTTCGTTCTCCTGAACTACGCGTTCGGACTGACCCGCGTCTCGCTGCGCGCGTACGTGGCGGCGTCGGCGGTTGGAATGATCCCCGGGATCGCCATGTACACGTATCTCGGCTCGCTGGCGGGGAGCCTGGCCGCGGCGCTCGCAGGAACGACGGCGCGCACTCCGGCCCAGTGGTCGCTCTTCGCGCTGGGGCTGCTGGCGACCATCGCGGTGACGGTGTACGTGACGCGATTGGCCCGCGCCGCCCTCGCGCGGCGGACCCCGAGCGTATGAGGGTCGACGACGCTCACGACCGTGCGCTGATCGACAACGTGCGCCCACCGCAGTGGGCGAATCCGCGGCCGGCGGCCCGCTACAACCTTGTCGTGCTCGGCGCCGGGACCGCCGGCCTCGTCTGCGCGGCAGGCGCCGCCGGTCTCGGCGCCCGCGTGGCGCTCGTGGAGCGCGACCTGATGGGTGGCGACTGCCTGAACGTCGGCTGCGTGCCGTCGAAGGCGCTCCTGCGCGCGGCGCGCGCCGTCGCCGACGTGCGCGCCGCCGGCCGGTTCGGCATCTCGGCAACCGGCGTGCGCGCCGATTTCACCGCGGCGATGACGCGGATGCGGGCGCTCAGGGCCCGCCTCAGTCCCGTCGACTCGGTCCGGCGGTTCCAGGAGCTCGGAGTGGACGTCTTCCTCGGCGAGGGACGGTTCACCGGCCCGGAGACCATCTCGGTCGACGATGCAACGCTCCGGTTCCGCCGCGCCGTCATCGCCACCGGCGCGCGCGCGGCCGTGCCGCCGATCCCCGGGCTCACGGAGGCCGGCTACCTGACCAACGAGTCGGTCTTCGACCTCGTCGATCTACCGCGGCGTCTCGCAGTGATCGGGGGCGGCCCACTCGGCTGCGAGCTGGCGCAGGCGTTCGCGCGGTTCGGGGCGGCGGTGACGCTCGTCCAGCATGCGCCGCGACTCGTCGAGCGCGAAGACCCGGACGCCGCGGCCGTGGTCGAGCGTGCGCTGCGTGCCGACGGCGTCCGGCTGCTGCTCGAGGCCACCGTCGGTCAGGTCAAGCTCGACGGCTCGGACCTCGTCATCGACGCGCGGGCGGCCGGCGTGACGGCGCCGTTGCGTGCCGACAAGGTGCTGGTGGCGACGGGCCGGACGCCGAACGTCGACGGGCTCGATCTGCCGGCGGCGGGCGTGGCCGCCGATGCGACGCGCGGTGTAATCGTGGATGACCGGCTCCGTACGACGAACCCAAAGGTGTTCGCAGCCGGCGATGTCTGCTCGGCGCTGAAGTTCACCCACAACTCCGATGCGCAGGCGCGCGCGGTGCTGCGCAACGCCCTGTTCCTGGGCCGGGCGCGAGCCAGCGCGCTCCTGATTCCCCGCTGCACGTACACCGACCCGGAGATCGGGCACGTGGGCCTCGACGAGACGCAGGCGCGCGCCCGCGGCATCGCGGTGCAGGCGTTCGTGCAACGGTTCGACGAGGTCGACCGCGCGGTGCTCGACGGCGAGACCGATGGCTTCGTGAAGATTGTCGTGCGGGGCGGCACGGATCGGATCGTGGGCGCGACCGTCGTTGCTCGCCACGCCGGCGACATGCTGCCGGCGCTCACGCTGGCCATCACCCGCGGAATCGGCCTAGGCGCGCTGGCGTCCGTCGTGCACGCCTATCCGACGCAGGCCGACGCCGTCCGCCGTCTGGGCGACGCGTACAACCGCACGCGGCTGACGCCCCTGGCCAGGCGGGTGCTCGGCGCCTGGCTCGCCTGGCGACGCTGACCCTCGCCGCTGCGCGCGTGGTGGCGGCGGTCGCCACGACCCGGGCGGCGTGTGCGCGAACGGCGGCTTGGTGTAACGCGCCTTGTCGACCTCGATCACCAGCGCCACGCGACCCTCGGGGCTACCCATCGGCCCTTGAGCGACCCCTCGTTCGTGCACACCAGCAGCCGATCGCCGTCGCGCCCGCCCCAGACCGGAACGCTCTGCGGCGAACCATCGGCCATCAGCGTGGCGAGGTGGGCGAAGTTCGGGCGGTCGATGAGCGCCTTGGCCTCGGCGGACAGTGGGGCAGGCATCGGTTCCTCCTCGCGTCTGAGATGATTCGGCGGCGACGAACGGTTCGGGCGACAGATTCGGCTTCGCCACCCCCGGGCCACAGTGTGGACCACTACGTAAACCTACGGAGCGGCATAAGTGAATTATTCGAGCGTAGTTCGATAGGACTGGCCGATTGCAGCAACAGGTCACACAGTTACTCTTCACCTCGCGGGCGCGTCAGAATTTCTACGAGGAAAGAGCGCACCCGCCGTCTCATCTCTTCCGGCATCTCGACCGCCCCGGAACGATGCGCAAGTTGCCGCGTCTTCCTGTACGTTCGCAGGTACGCACGGCATGGCCTGCAGCCTGCGAGGTGAAACGCCAGACGGGCACGGTCCTTCGGACTCAGCTCATTGGCCAGGAAATCTCCGAGTACGGCGATGGCGTCGCGGCAGGTCACGCGGTCACGACGTCGAGAGTCAGGCGCAGGCGCGTCGCAATGGCGCGGCTCGGGTCGCCGACGTCGTCCCAGAGGGCGCTCGACACCGGCATCACGGCGAGACGGTCGGCGTGGGGCTGCAGCACGTCACGTGAGAAGTCGATGGTTGGCATCTGCGCATAGGCAGCGCGCGCGGCTTCGCTCTCCCACGGCGTCCCGATCCGCGCGTCCACGGCCGTCATTAGCTGGGTCAACGGTGATACCGCCTCCGAGATGAGGCTTCGTTGCGCAGCGGGGCGCGCAATCACGACGAAGCTGTTCCACAAGCCGCCGGCCCCTATGAGGCGGCGTGCTAGTACTACTGTGTCAGAAAAGTTAGGGTGTTCATGGGGTACGCTGGCAGCCTCGCTGGCAGCCTCGGCGTATGGCCAACCTCGCGAGCGCCCGCGCCCAGCGGTTCCGTGCGTACGTGAAGCGTCTCACCACCGCCCTGGGTCATCAGGATCGGCATGGTCCCCTCCGAGACTATGTCACCGGACTGTGTCTGCCTGGGGACCGGAAGAGCATCGAGCCGATGGCCGCACGGGTTGATCCCCGCCATGTGCGGGCCCGCCATCAGTCGATGCATCACTTCATCGCGAACGCCGGCTGGGACGACGGGGCTGTCCTGCGGGTGGCCCGCGAGACGGTGCTCGCGGCCTTGGAGCGCCACGGGCCGGTGGCCGCGTGGGTCGTCGACGACACCGGGATCCCGAAGAAAGGGAGCCACTCGGTCGGCGTGGCGCGTCAGTACTGCGGCGTGCTGGGCAAGCAGGACAACTGTCAGGTGGCGGTGAGCGTGTCGGTGGCCCACGAGCGCGCGAGTATTCCGGCGGCGTATCGGCTCTACTTGCCCGAGCCGTGGGCGCAGGACCGCCGCCGGCGTCGAGCGGCGGGCGTCCC
>OCZV010000478.1_pt1 | contig 14465 bp, 13 predicted proteins | sample 1539051 | NCBI WGS metagenome assembly OCZV01 (sample SAMEA3113581, study PRJEB22503) | soil metagenome
GCACGCCGGAAGGACACGAGCTGACGCATGCCATGCAGCCGAGGCAGCGATCGAAGTGCTCGCTGACGGTCGAGTTGAGCGTGATCGTGCCGTCGAGGCGGGCGTCCATCAGGCGGATGCGCCCGCGCGGCGAGTCCATCTCCTCGTGCCAGAGGACGTACGTCGGGCACGTGGGCAGGCAGAAGCCGCAGTGGACGCAATCTGACGTGAGCTCCCGGATCACGCCGCGAGCACCCCGTTCGGGTCGAACTGGCGCCGAATCCGCTCGACGAGTATCGCGACGCCGTCAGGCGTCTGAGCACCTTGTGGCTCTGAGCCACTAGGGGTGTAGGCGACGCCGGCGGACGGCCGGACGAGCGCGCCTTCCTCGAGCTCGGGGAGGAGTTTCGCCAGACGGCCCGGCACGAAGCGGATGCGCCCGCCGGCGTCCGCCTGCCGACCTCGCGATACGTCCCACGCGGTATCGGGCACTCCACGGCCGCCGACGAGACGTTGCGCAGCCGCCAGCTGGGCTTCGACGGCTTCGGGCGAGCCCTCGAAGAGGACGAGCACGGATCCGGGATGGAGGACGTCGAGCGCGCTCGGCTGGAGCTGGGAAGCGAGCAGCGCGGCGACGACCGCGGCCGCGTCGTCCGTCTCGATCGCGACGGTCCGCGCCGCCTTCGGAATGGGGTGGAGCCTGAAGCTCGCGCGGGCGATGAGCGCGAGCCGTCCACGCGAGCCGCAGACGAGGCGCGCGAGGTCGTAGCCCGCGACGTTCTTCACGACCTTGCCGCCCGAGCTCGCGATCGTCCCGTCCGGCAGCACGAGCGTCACGCCGAGCACGAGGTCGCGCGGCGCCCCGAAGCGGTGGCGCAGCGGGCCGGAGACATTCTCGGCGAGCAGGGCGCCGATCGTCGGATCGCCGGGAGGGTCGAGCGAGAGCCGCTGCCCGTACGGCGCCAGGGCGCGCTGCAGGGAAGAGAGCCGGACGCCCGCCTCGACCGTGCACGTCAGGTCACCGGCCTCGTGCTCGAGGATCCGGTTCAGCGCCTCCGTCGTCAGCCCTTCGCCGATCCGGAGCCTGTGGCCGTCGGCGTGAGCGGCCGCCAGCACGGCAGCGGCCTCCTCGAGGCTCGATGGTCTAAAGGCGCTCGGCAAGCCCGATCCTCTCCAGTGGATGGACGCGATATGGGCCCGGGACCTCGCCGCAGAGGCGCGGGGTCGGGACGACCTTCCCGGGATTGCAGAGACCCTCGGGGTCGAAGGCACGGCGGAGCCGCTCGAACACCTCGAGGTCGCGCTCCGAGAACATGCGCGGCATCGAGCACGCCTTGTCCATGCCGACGCCGTGCTCGCCGGTCAGCGAGCCGCCCGCGTCGAGGCAGGCGTCGAGGATCTCCTCGGCTAGCAGACGGGCGGCCTCGGTCTCGCCGCTCTCGGCGTCGTAGAGGACGAGCGGGTGGAGGTTGCCGTCGCCGGCGTGGAACACGTTTCCGACGCGTAGCCCGTGCGTCTCCGAGAGCTCCTCGATCCGCCGCAGGACCTCCGGGAGACGTGTCCTCGGCACGACGCCGTCCTGCACGTAGTAGTCCGTCGCGATCCGCCCCATCGCCGCGAAGGCGGACTTCCGTCCCTTCCACAGGAGGGCGCGCGCGACGTCGTCCGTCGCCGTCCGCACCTCGAAAGCGCCCGCACTGACGCAGATCCGCTCGACCTGCGCCGCGTCCTCGTCCACTTGCGCGGCGACGCCGTCGAGCTCGACGAGCAGCACCGCTCCCGCTCCAGCCGGGTAGCCGGGGGCGACCGCCAGTTCGGCCGCCTCGATCGTGAGGCGATCCATCATCTCGATCGCTGCGGGCAGGATGCCGGCTCCGATGATGCCGGACACCGCGGCGCCGGCCGCGTCCGTCGTGTCGAAGCCGGCGAGGAGCGTGCGGACGACCTCGGGGGTTCGGACGATCCGCAGGGTGATCCGCGTCGCAATGCCGAGGGTTCCCTCCGAGCCAACGACGACGCCGAGGAGATCCGGGCCGTCGGGGTCGAGTGCCTTCCCGCCGAGATCGACAACCTCGCCGTCGGCGAGCACGACCGTCAGGCCCGTGACGTGGTGCACGGTGAAGCCGTTCTTCAGGCAGTGGGCGCCGCCCGAGTTCTCCGCGACGTTGCCGCCGATCGTGCACACCTGCTGGCTCGAAGGGTCCGGCGCGTAGAAGAAGCCGTCGGCCTCGACCGCGCGGGTGACGTCCAGGTTCGCGACGCCGGGCTCTACGACGACGCGCTGGCTCGCGACGTCGATCTCGAGGATCCGGTTCATTCGCGCGAGCGAGATCACGACGCCACCTGCGAACGGCGTCGCGCCGCCGGAGAGTCCCGTGCCGGCTCCGCGGGCGACGAACGGCACGCGCTCGCGGTGGCAAGCGCGGACGACGGCCTGCACCTGCTCCGTCGAGTCGGGGAGCGCGACGAGCTCGGGCACGGCGCGATGGCCGGTCAGCCCGTCGCACTCGTAGACGCGGAGCTGCTCCGGCTCCGTGATGACGTGCTCAGGCCCGAGCACGCGCCGGAGCTCCGCCCGGAAGTCGTACGAGAGGCTCACTCCGGCGAGTGTACGCCGGAAGTCAGGCGTGCTTGAGACCGGCGCGGACGCTCCGGAGCCGGAACGTCTCGACGGCGAGCGCGGCCACGAGGGCGAGCACGGTGAAGGCCAGCAGCGCAAGCGCGTCTGCGTCCTGCAACAGCAGCACGGCGGCGACGACTGCGAGCACGGCGCCGATCCGCTCCCAGGCGAGCCGCCGGATGACGCGGTAGCGGGTGAGCACGAGGCCGAGCAGGAAGAGCGAGAAACCCAGTGCGAGCGCGGCCCGTCCGCCCTCGGGCAGGGACTCGCCGGGCGCACCCAGCGTCTTCTTCGCGGCGACCGCGAGGAAGATGATCCCGAGCACGATCGGGTAGTGGAAGAGGGTGTACACGTCGCGCGCGAGCCTGGGGCGCTTCTCCCCGCTCGCGCTGTGCACCGCTCGCTCGACGGCGAGCTGTGTGAAGTCGAAGTAGGCCCACCACGCGGCCGCAGCGCCGGCGAACGAGACGGCGACCGCGAGTGCGAACAGCGCATCGCGTTCGAGCTCCACCGCGGCGAGCCCGATCGCGACGATCGACTCGCCGAGGGCGATGATCACGATCAGCCCGTGCCGCTCGGCGAAGTGCGAGGCGAGAACGCGGAAGCCCGAGCGCCCGGCGAACTGTGTTCCCAGGACGTCGATCGCGAGAGACGCCGTCCAGAGCGTCGTTCGCCAGGGGTCGTCCACGAAGCCTCCGGCGAGCGCGACGGTCGGCGCGACGAGGAACCAGGGGGCGAGCCGCACGACGCCGAGGCGCTGCACGGGGTCGTCGCGAACGCCCCAGAGGTAGAGACCGACCTGCAGGACGCGGACGACGAAGTACGCGACGGCGAACCACGCGCCCTCGTCCGCGTAGGCGTCGGGCAGCGCGATAGCGATGAAGAACGCAGACACCATCGCCCCGAAGAGGAAGAGCCGGGTCGCGACGTTCTCGACGTCGATCGCATCGGTCAGCCACGCGTATGCCGCCCAAGCCCACCAGACGAGGCCGAGGACGAGCGCCGCCCGCGCGAACCCGGCGGCCGACGTGTCCTCGAGCACCAGCGTGCTGACCTGTGTGAACGCGAAGACGAAGACGAGGTCGAAGAACAGCTCGATGTAGCCGGTGCGCTTCTCCTCCTCGGCGTACGTCGGCTCGACGCGTTCCTCGGCGACGCTCACGGTGCCCAGAACTCCTCGAACGCGTCGGGATCGCTCGGCAGCGCGAGCACTTCGTGGACGATGCCGTCGTCGATCCTGAACAGGAGGACCTGCTCGAGCTCGAGCGTCCTTCCTCGCCTCGTGCCACGGGCCGTGTACAGCGCCGCCGCCCGGTCGTCGCTGGCGAGCACGTCGCGGAGCGACGAGCCGTACGTCCCGTCGGTCTCCTTGGGCAGGCGGGCGAGGAACCGGAAGATCTCGTCGCGCCCGCGGTGGACGCCCGCCATCACGCCACGGCCGGGCACCGTCCAGGTCGCGTCGGTCGCGAAGAGGCCGCGCAGCGCGAAGCCCTCCTTCCGTGCGAACGCCTCGAAGATCCGGCGGACGAGCGCCTCGTTCTCAGCTGCCGGCACGCTCCTGCTCCCAGCGGGCGATGAGCCCCTCGACGTGGCGGCGCTGCGCTTCCGTGAACGGGATCTGCGCGACGAGCCTGCGCGCCTCCGCCGGGTCGTCGTTCTCGACGGCCGCCTCCAGGTGCTCTCGGAGCGGCGTCGGCTGCCTGAGCTGCCGGCGAAGCCAGCGGCGCAGGCTGACCGTAGCCTGGTCGATCACGCGTGCACGCTATCGCTGCCGGGAGCTGCGCGAGCAGGCCGCAGCCTCACCCGGAGAGTCAGGCTTCGGTGCCGTCTTCGGTGTCGGCGTCCTCGTCGTCGGCGCTCGACGACTCCGCCTCGGCCGAGAGACCGTACGCGCCGAGGCGCGAGGACAGCTCGGCCCAATCCACCGCTTCACTCATGTCGCCGGGCTCACTGGCCGAGCGCTCACGGCGCCCTCGCTTGGGCGGCTCCGCAGCGCCCCTCCGCCTTCGTCGGCGCTTCGGCTCGCTCGCATCGGCCTCTTCTCCGGCAGTCCCCTCGACCCCCGGGTCCGGTGCCGGCTCGGCCGGCGCCTCTCTCTGCGACAGGTCGGGCAGGGACGGGAACTCGGTGAGCGGGGGCAATCCGAGATTCGCGAGCGAAGGCTCGTCGGAGAGAGGGGCCGGCGCCGAGGCGGCCGGGGGCGCGGGTGTCTGCGGACGTGAGAAACGGAGCCTCGGCATGAACCTGCTCGCCTTCGGCGACTCCTCCTCCGCCTTCTCGGGGTCGACGATGAAGTCCGGCAGCGGTCCGGGCGGCGGCTCGGGGTTCAGGATCTCCTCCGCCGTCAGTCGAGGCCGGGAGTCCTCATCCGTGGGCTCCTGCTCGGCCCTCGGCGGTGCGGAGGCGTCCTCCTCCGGCTCGACGACGAAGTCCGGAAGCGGCTCCGCCTCGGCCGCGGGCGGTTCCGGCTCCGGCTCCGGTTCGGGCTCCGGCTCGGGTTCGGGCTCCGGCTCGGGCTCCGGGGGAGGCTCGGTGACGACCGGCACCCAGACGTCCTTCGGCATCGGCTCCGGCTCCGGCTCCACGAACGCGACCGGCTCGGGCTCCGGTTCGGGCTCCTGCTCCACGACGGGCTCCGGCTCAGGCTCTACGAATGCGACCGGTTCCGGCTCGGGCTCCGGCGGAACGGCTTCGACGACGGGCTCCGGCTCTACGAACGCGACCGGCTCGGGCTCGTCCTCGGGCGCGGGCTCCGGTGGGAAGTCGCGCTCGGGCTCGATGAGCGGCTCTGGCTGCGGGAAGAGATCGGGCTCCGGAGCAGGCTCGGGCTCCGGCTCGCGCGGTGGCTCGGGCTCGCGCCACGGCTCTGGCTCGGGCTCCGGCTCGGGCTCGATCAGCGGCTGCGGGGGTCCCGGTTCCGTCTCGGGTCCGGGAAGGATTCCCGCCACGGACTCCGGCTCGGACTCCACCTCGACGACCGGTTCGGCCGCCGGTGTCTCGACGACGTAGTCCGGAAGCGGCTCGAGCACGGTCTCGGCGACGGGCTCGCGGGCAGGCTCGGCCTCCGGCTCCGGCTCCGGCTCCGGCTCCGGCTCCGGCTGGACGATGTAGTCGGGAAGGGCCTCGGCCGTCGGCTGCTCGGACGAGGTCTGTGAGACCGGCTCCCGCGCGGTCGTCGTGTTCGGCCACGGATCGAGCATCCCGCCCCACGGGTCGTGCTCGGGCTCGGGAGCCTCGGGCAGCTCCCAGAGCGGACGGCCGACGACGAGCCGCTCGCGGAGCTCGAGTCGCCGCACCTTTCCGCCGGGCGCAGTCGGAAGCTCCTCGACGAACTCGATCTCCCGCGGGACCTCGTGCTCTGGCAGCGTCTGCGCGACCTCGTGGCGGAGCTCGGCCTCGAGCTGCTCGGATTCGCTCGCGCCCTCCTCGAGGACCACGAATGCCCGCACGAATTGCCCGCCGCGCTCGAGGTCGCGCACGCCCACGACCGCGCTCGCCGCGACGGCCCTGTGCGCTCTGAGGGCGCGTTCCGCGTCGTACGGCCCGAACCGCTCACCGCGGCTGGTGATCACGTCCGAGCCGCGCCCGACGAACCAGAAGAAGCCGTCCTCGTCGACCTGCGCCATGTCGCCGGTCGCGTACCAGTCTCCGCGGAAGGCCGCCTTCGTCTGCTCCGGCGACTCCCAGTATCCGGCGAACAACGTCGGAGGTCGTCCGCGCACGGCGAGCTCGCCCTCGACGTTGGGAGGGAGCTCGTTCCCGTGGTCGTCGATCACCGCGACCTGGTGGCCGGGCATCGGAAGCCCGAGCGCGCCGGCCTTGAAGCCCGCTTCGGCGCCGTTGGCGACGACGACGTTCGTCTCGGCCTGTCCGAAGCCGTCGTGAATCGTCAGACCCCAGGTCTCCTCGAAAACCGCCGTCACGCTCGGGTCGAGCCAGTCTCCGGTGGAGACGAGGCGGCGAAGCTGCGGAGGCCGGAATCGCGCCAGCTGCCGCAGCTCCGCGAGCGCGGCGTACTCCGCCGGGGTCTGGCAGAGCACGGTGACGCCGAGTCGATAGATGTGGTCGAGACGCTCGAGCGCGTCGAAGGTGCCGTCCTGGAGCACGAGCTCGGCGCCGCGCGACCAGGGTCCCACGAGCGCGTGCCAGATCGAGTCCGCGGAACCGGGCTGCGCGGGGCACCAGACCGCGTCGCCTCGACCTGCGTCGAGCCAGTGCTCCGCGGCCACCCGCGCGGCGAAGACTGCACCGTGGGAATGTCCGACGAGCTTCGCGGCTCCGGCCGTTCCGGGCGTCTCGAGCACGAAGGCGATCTCGCGTGACGACGAGTCGTGCGTGGGAGCCTCGTTCGGCGCGTCCTCGAGCAGCTGTCGGCCGTCGTCGACGTAGAGCACGAGCGGACGATTCGTCGTCCGCTCGATCTCGGCCGCAGCGGAGCGCTCCGCGACGACGAGGTCCGCACCTGTGCGCTCGAGCAGGACGTCGAGGCTCTCCGCCGACCGCGTCGGCGGGCCGGGGACGACGACGGCGCCCATCTTGAGGCAGGCGAGCGTGACCTCGATCCAGTCGACGTTCGTGCCTGCGAGGACGAGGACGGGGTCGCCGGGACGGACGCCGCGTTCGCGCAGGAGCGACGACCAGCGCGCCGCCCGCTCCGAGAGGACGTGGAAGGTGCGCGGTTCGATGATCCCGTCCTGGCCGATGAAGGTGACCGCGCGCCGCTTGGGATCGTCGGCAAGGGCCTCGACGACGTCACGCGTGAAGTTGAACCGGTCCGGGACCTGCCAGCGGCCCTCCGCGAGCGCGGGATAGAGCGCGAGCTCGAGCGGTGAGAGCGGGAGGCCCCCTTTCCCCCGACGGCGGCCGATGCGAAGCCTTTTCACGGCCCCACATTATCGACGCGAAGTGGCTGGAAGCTAAGGGATTTCACCACTTTGCGTAGCTCGGTCTGATCACGTCTGGTCTGGCCTACCGGATTCGCCCCCTACACCAGCCCGTGCTCGATGCCGAAGGCCTCTTCGCGCGGAAGGGTCTCCGGAAGGCGAAACCCGCCCGCCTCCTCCAGCGCCGCGATCCGCGCCTGGATCGGCGGATGCGTGTTGAACAGGCTCGACAGCGCACTCACGCCGGCACGCTCGGACTCGACGCGATCCGAGGGGCTCTCGACCCATAGGTGAGCCGTCGACGAGTCCGCATACCTGACCGTCGTCGGATCCTGCTCGAGTCGCCGCAGGGCGAGCGCCATCGCCTCGGGGTCGTTCAGGATCTCGGCGGCTCCGGCATCGGCGAGGAACTCGCGGCGGCGCGAGAGGCTCAGGCGCAGCAGCAGTGCGGCATACGGCGCGAGCAGGAAGCCGACGAGCGCCGCAATGAGCACGATGATCCCTCCGCGGCGGGAGCGACCGCCGTACGCGAGCGAGCGGAAGCCGAGGTCGGCGATCACCGCGATGATGCCCGCGAAGACGAGCGCCATGGTCATCAGGTAGGTGTCGCGGTTGCGGATGTGCGACACCTCGTGCGCGAGCACCGCCTCGAGCTCGCGCTGCGGCATCGTGGCGAGCAGCCCGGTCGTCACGCCGACGTAGCTCGACTCCGGTCGCAGACCGGCCGCGTACGCGTTCGGCGCCGCGTCGTCGACGAGGCGTACCTCCGGTGTCTTCGGCAGGCCGGCGGCGATGGAGACGTTCTCGACCAGGCGCCGCAGCGGCCGGATGGCCTCCGGATCGGCCTCGTGCGCGTGCGTCAGTCCGGCGACGATGCTGCGGTGCCGGAGGAGCGCGAAGATGCCGTAGATCGCAGCGCCGATGAGCGCGACCACCCCGAGCGAGAGATCGAAGGCGACGCCGACGAGGGCGGCGAGGACGAGCAGGAGGAAGACGAAGCCGAAGAGGACGATGAAGCTCTTCAGGCGGTTCGCGCGGATCTGCTCCTGGAGCGTCACGTCTCGGTCGCGAACGCGACCTGCGGGAGCGACGTGTCGCCCTGGGCCGAGAAGAACTCGCGCTCGTGGAAGCCGAGCGGCTTCGCGACGAGCACCCACGGAATGCTCTGGATCCCGCTGTTGTAGCGGTTCACGGTCGCGTTGTAGTAACGCCTGGCGGCGGCAATCTTGTCCTCGGTGTCGGTCAGATCGTCCTGCAGCTGCAGGAAGTTCTCGGACGCCTTGAGCTCGGGGTAGGCCTCCGCGACCGCGAACAGGCGGCCGAGCGCCGCGGTCAGACCCTCGTTCGCCTCGGCCGCGCTCCCGGGCGAGCCGGCCCGCTGGAGGGCGGTCCGCGCACGTGTCACCTCCTCGAAGACGGCGCGCTCGTGCGCGGCGTACGCGCGAACCGTCTCCACGAGGTTCGGGATCAGGTCGGCGCGGCGCTGCAGCTGCACGTCGATGTTCGACCAGCCCGTGTCGACCTCGTTGCGCAGCCGGACGAGCCGGTTGTACCCGAGCACGAAGAAGAGCAGGAGCAGGACGGCGAGGCCGACGAGGATCCAGAGCCAGAGCACGGGAGGGCTGAGTCTACGGCGCGCCCCGGGGCGGCCGCGGAGCGACGCCTCAGGTCTTTTCGCGCGACCGGAACTGGCGCTAGCGAGTTCCGGTCTTGCGCAGGTTGAGAGCGGCGGCGAGCTCGCTACGTGCGCCGCGCAGAACGGGTCGGCCGTGCGAGACGAGGATCCGCCGGATGGGCAGGTCGAGAAGCGGGCGGAGCGACTCGGCGAGCTTTGCGTGGCTCGTGTTCTGGGGAAGCCACGACTCCGGGCACATGCGCAGTCGCGTGCTCCGGGTCCCGCCGCCCTTCGCGCCTGCGCCGAGGAGCACGTCGCCGGGGACGAGCGTCCCGTGCTCGGGGAGCCAGTAGACGACTTCCGCGGCCCGGGCGGCCGGAAGCGCGAGGAGACCTCCTGGGAGGCGGTCGTCGGGGCGGAACGGATCGGTCACGGTGCCCGCTCGGCGCTCGATCGCGGGACGCCCGCGCCGGGGCGCCCAGACGCGCGCCGAGTAGCGCTCCACCATCGCGGCGGTGTCTCTCGTGTGCCAGAAGACCGTGACGAGCACCTGCACCGTCCCGCCGGCGCGCTCGACGTCGCGATCGAGCGAGCGCCAGAACTGCTCGCCGCCGTCGGGAGGAACGAGCGGATCGATCAGGATGACGCCGTCCTCCGTCTCGTAGTACACGGAGCCGACGTCCTCCTCCCACTCCTCGTGGTATCCGGTCCAGCGCCAGAGGCCGGGCTCGATCTCGGCGACGTCCACGGCAGAACCGTAGTCCGAAACCACCTCCGCCCGGCTCGCGTATGGTCGGAACGAGCGACGGAAGGAGGAGCTTCCTGATGCAACGCATGCGATCCACTCTGGTGGCGGCCGTTGCAACAATCGTCCTCGTGGGCGCGGGTTGCGGCGGCGACGACGACTCGGACGGCACGGCGACGGCTACCGAGACGACGACGGAGGAGACCACCGAGACTGGAAACGCGCTCGCAGGAACGGTGGGTCCTGGCTTCGACATCAGCCTCACGCCCGCCGGCCCGCTGGCGCCGGGGTCGTACGAGCTCACGGTCGAGGATCTCTCCTCCGCTCACAATTTCCACCTCACGGGCCCCGGGGTCGACGTCTCGACCTCCGTGGCCGAGGAAGGGACGCAGAGCTTCACCGTCGAGCTCCAGGCCGGCACCTACGAGTTCGTCTGCGACCCGCACGCGAGCCAGATGAACGGCTCGATCGAAGTTTCGTAGGGGCTGCCGGGCATGCCCGGCGCCTACAGGCGCACGGGCACTTCCGTCTCGGCGGAGCGGTGAAGCGCATCGAGCGCCTTGGCCTGCGCCACCGCGTCCTCGCGACCGAGGAGCAGCGGCGCCCGTCCGTGGATCGCGTCGGCGAGGTTCTCGAGCTCGAGCCGGTACGAGTCCACGGGCTCGAGCTCGATCCGCTCGAGGTCGCCGTCGCGGCGTAGCTCGATGACGGGAGTCCGGCTGTGCCACGGGTCGTCGAGGAAGAGCGATCCCTCGGTGCCGACCGCCTCCAGCTCGTCGCGGTTCGGCAGGCACGTGCCGCAGTCGAAGAGCGCGAAGACGTCGCCCGAGAACTCCATGCTCCCCGCGAAGACCCAGTCCGTCCCGCTGGGACCGACGTACGCCCGGCCGAGCACCGTCTCGGGCTCGCCCGCGAGGAGCCGTGACCCGCTGACGCAGTAGCAGCCGACGTCCATCAGGCTGCCGCCCTCGACGTCCGTGCGCAGGCGGATGTTGTCCTCGTCGTAGAGGGAGTAGCTGAACGCGGCTCGCACGACCCGCAGCTCGCCGATCGCGCCTTCGCGGACGAGCTCCATGAGCCGGGCGCTCTGCGGGTTGTGCCGGTACATGAACGCCTCGGACAGGAGTCGCCCCGCCCGCTCGGCTGCGTCGAAGGCCTGCTCGACCTCCTCCGGGTGGCGGCTGAACGGCTTCTCGCAGAGGACGTGCTTGCCCGCCTCGAGCGCCTTGATCGACCACTCGACGTGGAGTGAGTTCGGCAGCGAGATGTAGACCGCCTCGATCTCGGGGTCGGCCAGGAGCTCCTCGTAGCTTCCATAGGCGCGCTCGATGCCGTGCTCGCGGGCGTATTCCTCCGCTCGGCCCAGCTCGCGACTGGCCACGGCGACGATCTCGACCTTGTCGGACTCGCGGGCGGGCGGGATCACCAGCCGGTTGATGTGGGCGGTCGAGAGGATGCCGAAGCGGACCTTCTCCAACGTCATGCCTCCTTCGCTCGTCGCTGGGCGGGGTAGAGGGCGCGGAAGCGAGCGTAACCCTCCTCGTAGGCGGGGGCCCAATCAGTGTTCGGCTCGACCGACTCTCCGGGGCGGACGCACGCGGCGACCGCCTCCTCCGCGTCCGCGAAGACGCCGCTCGCGACGCCGGCGAGGAGCGCGGCGCCGTACGCGGAGCCCTCCTCGACGACCGTGAGCTCGAGGGGCAGACCGAGGGCCGAGGCGACGATCTCGAGCCAGAGCCGGCTCCGCGCGCCGCCGCCCGAGACGCGGCCCTTCTCCGGCGAGACCCCGAGCGCTCGCAGCAGCTCGAGCGAGTCCCGGAGCCCGAACGCCACGCCCTCGAGCACCGCACGGACGAGCGCGCCGCGCTCGTGGCGGAGATCGAGGCCGGTGAACGCGCCGCGCGCCTCGGGGTCCGCGTGCGGCGTCCGCTCGCCCTGGAGGTAGGGGAGGAAGGTCAGGCCGTCCACGCCGGGGCTCCAGCGTGCGGCTTCCGCGGTCAGCTCCTCGAAGGACAGCCCTGGCGCGAGGGCGTCGCGAAACCAGCGTAGCGAGCCCGCGGCGTTCAGCATCACGCCCATCGCCTCCCAGGTCTCCGGCAGGGCGTGGCAGAACGCATGGACGCGCGCCTCGGGGTCGTGGGCGTACGCGGGGAGCGAGGCGAGCACGACGCCGGACGTTCCGAGGACGACGGAGACCGTGCCCGGCTCGATCACGCCGACGCCGAGCGCGGCCGCCTGCTGGTCGCCGGCCCCGGCGATCTCCGTCGACTCGTGCACGGGAGGGAGCCAGTCGGGGGAGATCTCGAGCGCCGAGAGCACGTCCTCGCTCCAGCGGCGCCGCGCGACGTCGAAGAGGAGCGTCCCCGAGGCGTCGGCGGCGTCGATCGCCCACTCACCCGTCAGCCGGAGCCGGACGTAGTCCTTCGGCAGCGCGATCCGGCGGATGCGCGCGTAGACGTCGGGCTCGTGCCGGCGCAGCCAGACGAGCTTGGGTGCGGTGAATCCCGGAAGCGCGCGGTTCCCGGTGAGCGAGATGAGGCGCCCGAGGCCGACCCGCTCCTCGATCTCCGCGCACTCCGCGGCCGTGCGCTGGTCGTTCCAGAGAATCGCGGGGCGGAGGACGCGGTCGCGCTCGTCGAGGCACACGAGCCCGTGCATCTGGCCGGAGAACCCCACACGCACCGGGTCGACGCCGAGCCGGGCGAGGGCGGCCTCGCCCGCGCGCAACCAGTCCTCGGGATCCTGCTCCGACCAGCCCGGTCGCGGGGTCGAGAGCGGGTAGCCCTCCTCCGCCGAGGCGAGGACGTCACCGGCGGGCGTGATCGCGATCGCCTTGACGCCGGTCGTCCCGACGTCGAGGCCGACGAGCGCCGTCACTCGCCGCCGAGCGCCGCGTACACGAGCTCGTAGGCGCGCACCGCGTCCTTCTCCTGCTGTGCCGACCGCAGAGCGGCGTCGTCGATCCTCGCCGCCACCGAGTCGATGAACCGCCACTGCAGCACGCTTCGCTTCACGGCCGCCACGGCGTCCTCGGTGTACGGGTACAGGTCGAACCCGAGCCGCTCTCCGTTCTCGCCGTAGCCCGCGCGGCGCAGCTCGACCGCGAGCTCGAGCGTCTCCATGAACGCGGTCGCGCCGACCATGTTGTCGTCGTCGAACGTGCCCCAGCCGGAGTTCGCGTGCTGGTGCCCGAGCACTCCCTCGGCTGCGAGCATGGCCGCGTACTCGCCGAGGCTCTCGTCGTTCATGAGCAGGTGCTGCCAGTCCATGTTGACCTTGACGTTGTCGATTCCCTGCGCGCGGAGCTTGTGGATCACGTGCAGCGTCATCCCGACGTTCCGCATGAGGATCTTCATCGCCGGCTCGGAGTTCTTGTGCTCGAGGAAGAGCTGGATGCCGTGGTCGCGGCACCGCTCGGCCGCCTGGCCGACACCCTCGAGGAACCAGGCCCAAGACTCGGCGTAGGGCGTCTGGAACGGGTAGTTGTAGCCCTCGATCCCGGGCCAGAGGATGAAGTGCGCGCCGAGCTCGCCGGCGAAGTCGACCGCGTCGAGCGTCCTCTTCACCGCCTCCGCCCGCGTCGCGGGGTCGGGCGAGACGAGACCGCCCTTCCCGAAGCGGGGGTCGAGGTGGAGCCCCGTGGCGATGCAGTAGACGTCGTGCCCGTCGAGCGCGTCCCGTACCTCGTCGAGGTTGTCGGGGCTCAGCTCCTGCGGGTAGTGGAACTCGTAGCCGTCCATCAGGTCGCCGAGCCCCGCGACCGCCTCCCGCACGCGGTCGGCCGTCGTCTCGCCGGCGCGATCGGGCTGATAGCCGCTCGGCAAGAAGCGGGTGACCATCGGGCCGAGCGCCCAGATGCCGAGTGATGTCTTCACGCCGCCTAGTATCTCGCCCGACGTGAGCGCGAGCGGTCCCAACGAGATCGGGGTCGGCCTGCTCGGCTACGCCTTCATGGGGAAGGCGCACTCGAACGCCTTCCGCAAGATCGAGTACATGACCTGGCCGCCGCCGCTACGGCCGCGGCTCGTCTCGATCGCGGGGCGGAACGAGCAGGCGGTGAAGGAGGCCGCGGCGCGCTACGGCTTCGCGCGCTCCACGTCCGACTGGCGGGAGCTCGTCGCCGACCCGGAGATCGGCCTCTTCGACAACCTGGGGCCGAACGACCTTCACGCCGAGCCGACGATCGCCGCCGCGGAGGCGGGCAAGCACGTGGTGTGCGAGAAGCCGCTCGGGCGCACGGCGGAGGAGAGCTACGAGATGTGGAGCCGCGTCGCGGCGACCGGCGTCAAGCACATGTGCGCGTTCAACTACCGCTTCGTCCCCGCCGTCCGGCTCGCCCGCGAGCTGATCGAGGCTGGCGAGCTCGGCGACCTGCGGCACTTCCGCGGCCGCTACCTCCAGGACTGGGGCGATACCGCGGAGCAGGTCTGGCGCTTCGACGCGGCGAGCGCCGGCTCCGGCGCGCTCGGCGACCTCGCCGCGCACGTCGTCGACCTGGCGCGCTACCTCGTGGGCGAGATCGAGGCGGTCGGCGGGTTGCTGCGCACGTTCGTCGAAGGTCGCGAGGTGGACGACGCCGTCGAGGCGACGGTCGAGTTCGAGGGTGGGGCGGTCGGCACGCTC
>OCZV010000479.1_pt1 | contig 14445 bp, 12 predicted proteins | sample 1539051 | NCBI WGS metagenome assembly OCZV01 (sample SAMEA3113581, study PRJEB22503) | soil metagenome
ACGGAACAGCACGCCGCGCCCCCGGAGGCCTGGGACGCCATTGCGGACGGCTATGACCTATACGTGGCGCCGCAGGAGGCCGATTTGGCGAGCGAGGCTCTCGACCTCGTAGAACTCAAACCGGGGGAGCGATTCTTGGACGTGGCCGCGGGGCCGGGAGGTTTAGGCCTTCCTGCCGCACGGCTAGGAGCGGACGTTTTCGCCACGGACTGGTCGCCCGCGATGATCGAACGCTTCGAGGCGCGAGCAAAGGCAGAGGGCCTGACGAATGCCCGAGGGGCGGTGATGGACGCCCACGCGCTCCGGATCGAAGACGACAGCTTCGACGTCACGGGGTCCCTGTTCGGCGTCATGCTCGTCCCCGATCAGTCTCGTGCGCTACGCGAGATGGTCCGCGTCACGAAGCCGGGTGGACGCGTGCTTATCATCGCCTACCGCTCTCCCGAAGAGCTCGAGTTCCTCCAAGTCTTCATCAGCGCCCTGCAAGCGGTCGCACCTGATTTCCCCGGCCTGCCGGACGACCCTCCTCCGCTGGAGTTCCAGGTCGCCGACCCGGAGGTGCTGCGGGCGCGTCTGACTGAAGCGGGCTTGAAAGACATCAGGGTCGAGCGGAGCGCCGAGAAGCCGGCCTTCCGGTCCGGGGACGAGATGTGGAACTGGGTCTTTTACGGCAACCCGATTGCTGACATCATCCTCGCGGACCTGACCGAGGAGCAGAGAGAAACATTGCGGCAGGTCCTGGACGGGATGCTCCGCGAGCGTGCCGGCGGAAAAGGCGTGGCTGTACTGAACAACGGCGTCAACATCGGCATCGCTACGAAGTGAAGTGCAGTGCAGCGTTCAGCTGGCGGCGACCTACTGCCTCACTTGGATGGGAGCGCCACACTCATCTGTGACTATGGGTAGCGACGATCGGTGGAGCGCTCTGTGAGGCGATTAGCGGGGCAGGGGACTCGATAGCTCGCGACTACGCGCACCCCTTTTGTTCGGTTCGGTGCCCCGGTAGGATTCGAACAAAAGGGGCGACAAGCATTGACTCTAAGCGCGATGTACGGCATAGCCTCAGCTGAGCACCATGGCCGTAGCCGACGAGTCTCTCCTCATTCGGTGAGTGGGTATAGCAACGGTCCCATTAGACCGGCGACGAGAACTATCAATGGCTCCGGGATCTTCTTTCGTTTCTGCATCAGCAGGGCCAGCACGAGCACCGCGATCGCAGCGGTCGGCACATCGACGATCGACCGCTTCCCGAGCACGATCACCGCGCCGGTGATTGCCCCGATCGCAGCTGCCGTCACCCCGTCAACGAAGGCAGCGATGGACGGGACCTGCCCATACTTCTTGAAATAGGGGGCGGGCACGATCGTCAATAGGTAGGCGGGGAGAAACGTCGCAACCGACGCGACCGTCGCACCCGCGAATCCGGCCACGAGGAAGCCGATGAATCCGGTCGTGATGACCACGGGACCGGGAGTGATCATGGCGACGGCCACGGCGTCGAGGAACTCGCGCACATTGAGCCATCCCAACTCCTTGACCACCCCGCTGTAGAGAAAGGGGACGATCGCGAGACCGCTGCCGAACACGAACGCCCCCGCCTTGGCAAAGAAGCCGAAAATCGTCAGGAGCTCAGACCCGGACGCTGCGGGGACACCCGGCACAGCGAGATGTAATGGCGCCATCGCGAAGCTCGACGCCTTGACGAGTGCTGCTTTCAGCCGTTGCGGGGGACGCCGCACGAGCCAGACCAGGACGCCGGCTCCGAGAAACAGCCAGATGATCTCGGATTCGGTGATGACCGTGACCGCAGCGAGGACCAAGAAGATCGCCCACAGCAGGCGGTCAGTCCCGATCGTCTTCTTGGTCAGCACGTAGGCACTGTTGGCGATGATTCCGATCACCGCGGCACCGACCGTGTAGAAGATCGCCTGGATCCACTCAAGCCCGCCGTAGAGCACGTAGGACCACCCGAGTGCCACCACCATCACGAAGGAGGGCAGCACGAACGCGATCCCGACGAGCGTGGCCCCCAACACCCCGTAGTGCACGAACCCGATGTAGATGCCGAGCTGCGCGGCCAACGGCCCGGGAGAAAGCTGCGCCAGCGCAAGCCCGACGTCGTAGTCCTCGTCTGAGATCCATTTTCTCGCCTCGACGAGGTCGCGCCGCATGTAGCCGACGAGCGCGACCGGCCCGCCGAACCCGATGGCCCCCAGCTTGAGGAAATAGGCTGTGAGGTGCCACAACGAGTACGACGGCTCCTCGTGCTCGCGGGTCAGCTCTCTCCATTGCCTGATAGCGCCAAGCACGCGCAGACGTCTTCGGTTCGGGGCCGGCGATTCGTCAGAGAAGGCGGCCGTCGCGTCGTCGCCCTCGGAGGGTCGTCTCACGACGGCTCCCGTCCCAGCGCGGTCGCGCGCTTGACGTACTCGTACAGCCCGTCATAGAGCGGCGAAGTCAGGACCAGCAACTCGGGGTCGTCTTTGACCATCGACAACCCCCGGATCAGCACGTCCAGACCCGGCGCCTCGGGCGCGTCAAAGCGCTCGTCTCCGACGTCGGCTTCGTGGACGATCTTTGCTATCTCCCACAGAACCGGGTCCGGGATGTCGTACTTCTTTAGGAACGTCTCGAAGGAGCAGTCGCCGTCGTGATGCGACAGCTCGACTCCCCTGATATCGAAGGGCGTCGCATCTGCGGGCACGTCGTCGGGATCGTCGACGAACACGAACTCTGCGTCGGGGTCGATCGCTTTGCGGATGAGCCACGCGCACGCGGTGCGGTCGACGTGGCAGCCTGACCTTGTCGCCCACTTCATCGGACGAGCTCCTGGAGCGCGGCCAATTCCTCGACGGCGGCATGAGCCTGCTGGCGGACGGCAGGAGGAAAGTAGTCGCGCTGGCGTATGCGGCGCAGCTCCCTGCGAAGGCGCTTGAGCGTTCGCCGTCGCACGCCCTCGGGCTTGCTACTGGCCGACGCGGCCTCATCGATGACCGCCTGATATTGGGCCGCAATCTCCTCCATCATGCGCGCCACGAGCTGGCGCTCCTGGGCATCGGTCGTGGGTTCCGCGATCCAGATCGAGGCTTCTCCGCCGGAGTCAGTGACGTCCTGGGCGACCCACTCGAGCTGTTCGCGGTTGCGGGCGTCCAGCGGCAGCGCGACGAGCCCGTCTTGAAGCTGGGCGACACCTAGTCGGTGCAGCTTGCGCCACGCCGCGATTCGGGGCGTGGAGGGTTCCCTTGGGAACCGGTAGGACATCAGCACCCACAAAGGCCTTTTCGGCATCAGATACTCCGGTGTGCTCCTGGGGGTCGATTATGTAACCACGGTTACCATATCCGCTCTGGAACGAGAAAGGGAAAGCAACGATCGAGAGTCAAACCCAGAGGCCGGTCCCCTAGGTCTAATCACCCCCCATGCCGTAGACTTCGCCGCAACGGGGGAAGTTCCAATCGCAGCGGAGGGCGGCCGTGACGGCTAATCACAGCACCCCGCGACTGCGACTCGCGTTGCTGGGAGTTGGCGGCGTCATGCTGGCGCACATCGTCGGCTACGTCGTCGCGTACCCCGACGCAGGGAGTCGCTCACTCCAGCTCGCGCACACGGGCCATTCCTACTGGGAGACGGCAATGATCGTGGTCCTCTTCGGCGTGCTGGTTGCCGTCCTCGGGGAGCTGGTCCTCTCACACACTCGTGCTCGTAACGGGGAGTCCGGTTCACCACCCGCCGTGCGGAGGCTGTGGAGCCGGCTGGCTCCCGGCCAGATTGTTGCCTTTACGCTGCTCGAGGTCGCAGAGCGCGCTTTTCACGGAGAGCATGCATCGGCGTGGACCGAGCCCTCCTTCTGGCCCGCCCTCCCTGTGCTGGTTTTGACCGCGTGGCTGGGTGCCCTTCTGTTGCGCGCCGCGGGCCAGATCGGCCAGGCCCTGGCGCGATGCACCCTCGGCCCCAACGATAGCGATGCTGACGCGCTCTGGTTCCCACCGGCGAACGATGCCATTGCAAGCAGCGCCGTCCTTCACTGGGTTCGAAGACGCGCACCACCCGGTCCTCTCGTCACCTAACTGCACTCGGCAGTCGCGGCGCGCGCGGCTCAGACGAGAGGAGTTGACAGAATTGGCATACGGATCAACGGAGCCCGGTGACGCGGGCGAGAACAGCGCTGTACGCGCAACAATGTCGTTGCTTTCTGGCGCTGCCGCCGCAGTCCACTTCGCAGTGGTTGGGGTTCACTTCGACGAGTACTGGGTGTTCGGGACGTTCTTTCTCGTCGTCGCATGGTTCCAAGCGGCATGGGCCGTGCTGGTTGTCGCTCGCCCGTCCCGCAGTCAGTTGCTCATTGGTGCAATCGTCAACGGTGCGGTCATCGTCATATGGCTGTGGTCGAGGACTGGGGGTCTCCCAATCGGACCTGAGTCAGGCGAGGCGGAGGCGGCAGAGTTCATCGACGTCGTTGCTACTGCCCTCGAGACCCTGCTGGTAATTGGCTGCTTGGCGATGTTGCGACCGTGGCGTTTTCTGGGAGCACTGTCCGCGCGCGCAGCGGCCATCCTGTTCGTCGTCGCCGCCCTGGTGACGGTGGGAACGACGTCATGGGCTTTGGTCGATTCGGGCCAGGAGGGTGGCCATGGCGCCGAGGCTGAGGAGGAGGCCGAAGAGGGGCACGAGGGCGACTAGGGGGGTGGCCTTTGTGGACGCTATCCGCCGCTCGGGAGAAATCGTGCTTTAAAGGGTCCAGGTCACCAGCTCCATTCGGATCGACGGCAACAGCACCCGCCGTTGACGGGATAGTGAGCGAAAGCTCATGTGCGACTGATAAATATCTCTGGGCGAGCGGCCGCCGAATACTGGAGTTTTGTCTGGAGAGGCGATCGAGTGTGATGCATCGACGTTCGCAGCCTTTCCACCACAGAAGCCGGAAGTACATCTCATCAGGATCACAGCGAACACTCAGAGCTGACGCATCCTGTTGGGCGGCGCGCACCCCTTTTGTTCGTGCCCCCGGCAGGATTCGAACCTGCGCACCGCGCTCCGGAGGCGCGTGCTCTATCCCCTGAGCTACGGGGGCGCACCCTGAGGTTAGATCATTAGAATCTTCCCCTGGAATTGGCGTCCGGCAGAGGCCCGGCCTCATTCTTTGGTACCAGGGGCGCGGAAAGCGCGGTCCTGGTAGCAGAGAAAGGTCGGTCTTAGGGCAATCCGCCGCGAATAGCGCGGTGTTCTACCCAAAGAAGCCTGGGACGCCCCCAAGGCCGGAGGGGGCGCAAGGTAGCATCCGTTCGATGCCCGGCGCCAAGAAGCGGATACTCATCTGTGATGACGACCCCGTCATCCTGCGGCTCCTCCAGGTGAATCTGGAACTGGAGGGATACGAGGTCGTGTCGGCGCACCACGGTGAGGAGGCCGTCCGCTTGACCGCCGTCGAGCACCCCGACCTGGTAATTCTCGACATCATGATGCCGAGGATGGACGGGTACGAAGCGGTGAAGGAAATCAAGTCAAACGAGGAGACCCGCAATATCCCGGTGGTGTTCCTGTCGGCTCGCGCTCAGCAGGCCGACATCGAGAAGGGGCGTGCCTACGGCGTGACCGACTACCTCACAAAACCGTTCGATCCGACCGAGCTGCTCGATGTCATCGAGCGCCTGACGGTCTGACCCACCGAACATGATCACCGACGAGCTCTCCGAACTTGTAGGGACGGCGCTGAAAAGCGCCGCCACGGATGGACTGATCGAGGACCGTCCTGCCTGGGACGTCGCGTTCGAGCGGCCCCGGCGCCGGGAGCACGGGGACTGGGCTACCAACATCGCGCTCTCGGCCGCGGCCGGCCGTGGCAACCCGCGCGAACTAGCCCAAAGCCTCGTGGAGCGCCTACCGGACTCGGACCTTGTGGCCAGTGTGGACGTCGCCGGCCCCGGCTTCATGAACTTCCATCTCTCGCCGCAATGGCTTCACGACGTCGTCCGGCGCGCCGGCGATCCACAGTCCGACTTCGGCCGCCGTCCGCCGACCGGGACGAAGATCAACGTGGAGTACGTCTCGGCAAACCCCACCGGTCCCATCAATGTTGTGAGCGGCCGGCACGCAGCCGTCGGCGATGCGATCGCGGCAATGCTGGAGGCCGCGGGTTACGAGGTGGAGCGTGAGTTCTACATCAATGATGCCGGGCGCCAGATCAGGCTCTTCGCCGAATCCGTAGGGGCGCGATACCTGCAGGCCCTCGGGATCGATGCGCCCTTTCCGGAGGAGGGTTACCTCGGCGACTACGTGACCGACCTCGCCCGGGAGATCGCCGAAGACAAGGGCGATCGCTACAAGGAACTCTCACGCGAAGAACTCACCGACGTCATGTTCGACCAGGCGGTCGCAGAGATGCTCCAACGGATGAAGACGACGCTCGCCCGCTTCGGCACACAGCAAACCGTCTGGTCGTCCGAGCGGGCCCTCCACGAGTCCGGACGAGCGGCCAAAACGCTGGATGACCTGCGCGACAGGGGCGTGACCGAGGAGCGCGAGGGCGCGTTGTGGTTCCTGTCGTCGAAGTTTGGTGACGACAAGGACCGGGTGCTGATCCGGTCCAATGGTGAGTCGACCTATCTCGGCTCCGATGCCGCGTACCTTGTCGACAAGTTCGAGCGAGGTTTCGACCATCTCCTCTATCTATGGGGAGCGGATCACCACGGGACCGTCGCCAGGCTCCAGGCAGTAGCGGAGGCCCTCGACTACGGCCGAGAACGCGTCGAGATCCGCTTGATGCAAAAGGTGTCGTTGTCGGGGGTGACGGCCTCCAAGCGACAGGGCGTCTACGTCTCGCTCGACGAGTTGATCGACGAGGTGGGCAGAGACGCTGCGCGCTATTTCTTCCTCACTCGATCGATCGACGCGCCACTCGACTTCAACATCGAACTCGCCAAAGAGCAGGCTCCTGAGAACCCCGTGTACTACGTGCAGTACGCACACGCCCGAATCTCTTCGATCCTGCGAAAGGCATCCGAGGAGGGCGCCACTACCGATGTGGCCAAAACGCCTCTGACGCCGCTGACGCATCCGAGCGAGGACCAGCTCATGCGCAAAATTGCCGCATACGAAGAGGTCGTCCCCGAGGCCGCGGAACTCCGCGCCCCACAAAGGATCACCCGCTATGTGGAGGAGCTTGCGGCCAACTTCTCGGCCTTCTATCGCGATTGCAGGGTGGTTTCCGATGACGAGGACCTGACGGCGGCGCGCCTCGCCCTGTGCCTCGCAACCCGGAGGGTTATCGCCGAGGGACTTGGGCTCCTCGGGGTGGCGGCTCCGGAGAGAATGTGACGATGGAATTCCTCCAGGTCGACGTCTTCTCGACACGCCCCTATGAGGGAAACCCGCTGGCCATCTTCCCCGACGCCAAGGGCCTCTCGGCGCGCCAGATGCAGATGATTGCGAGCGAGATGAACCTCTCCGAGACCACTTTTGTGATGGACGTCGAGGAGGAGGCGTACACGGTGCGCATCTTCACTCCCAACGAAGAACTTCCCTTCGCCGGGCACCCCACCATCGGCACCGCTTGGGTGCTGAAACAACTGGGGCGGCTCCAGGGTGAAGAGATAAAACAGCACTCGCGCGCCGGGATCACACCGGTTCGCGATCGCGACGGCCATCTGTGGTTCGAGCGTTCGGGCACGGTCTCAGACGACCTAGAGGCGCGTGAGCCGGATGTGAACAGGCGACTCGCTCGGGCGTTGGGCCTCGACGAGGACAAGATCGGTCTGGAAGCAAGAGAGTTGGGTCGTTCCGGCCGGCTCCGGCCGGCATGGTCCGATTGCGGCGTGAACCAGTTGATGCTGCCCGTGCGAGACCTCTCTGCCCTGGAGAAGTCCTACCCCGTTGGGGACTTTGGGGAAGAGGGGATCGGTGTGTATTGCTTCACAGCTGCCGGCGCGGGCAAATTGAGGGCACGCGGATTCTTCCCGGGTGTTGGCATCGTCGAGGATCCGGCAACCGGATCGGCCGCTGCCGGGCTGGGCCTTTATCTTGCCGACCGAATCGGCGACATCCGCTTCGAACTCGTACAGGGCGTCGAGATGGGACGTCCATCCCGGATTCTTGTTCGAGCGCGTAAAGGTGTCGTCGAGGTGGGTGGGCAATGCGAAGCCGTGCTCAGAGGGACGCTCGACGTCGTCCCTTGAGAAGCCCTTGCCCACCGCGCCTCACACATTCGCTAACCTTGACCGATGCTTGGGGTCCTGCCGGATACCGCGGCCGTCTCTAAGGGACGGTTGACGATTGGTGGATGTGACATCGTCGAACTCGCGGATGAGTTCGGCACGCCTCTGATCGTTTTCGACCGCGCTACCTTCGAGAATCGAGCGGGAGCCTTCGCTTCGGCGCTGGGGCCGGAGCGCGTTTTCTACGCCGGCAAGTCGTTCTCCTGCGTAGCGGTGTGCGAACTCCTGAACGATCTGGGATTGGGACTGGATGTGTGCACCGGTGGAGAGCTGGCGACTGCGATCGCGGCCGGCTTCCCGCCGGAACGCATCATCTTCCACGGAAACAACAAGGCGGAGGCGGAGCTCGTTGCCGGGAGGGATGCGGGAGTCGGTCGGATCGTCATCGATTCCTTCGAGGAAATGGACCGCCTCGAGGCGACCGAGGCGAGCGCTCGGCTCCTGATCCGTGTCACGCCGGGGGTCGAGGCCCACACGCATGAGTTCGTCCAGACCGGTCAGGAAGACTCCAAGTTCGGTTTCGGTCTAGGGGATGGGGTTGCACGGGAGGCGCTGAGGCGCGCCCTGCGCATCCCGCGCTGTGAGCTCGTCGGAGTTCATGCTCACATCGGATCGCAGATATTCGAGCTCGCCGCATTCGAACTTGCCATCAGGCGGATCGCGGGGTTCTTGGCGGCCGTCCACGACGAGCTCGGCTTCACCGCACAGGAGCTGAATCTCGGCGGCGGCCTTGGGATCGCCCACACGGAGGACGAGATTACGCCAGACGTCGTGGACTCCGTCGAGCGGATCGTTGGAGCGGTCGAGCGAGAGTTCCCTTCTGCGGGACTGCCCGTGCCCAGGGTCTTCGTGGAACCCGGGCGTTCAATGGTGGGGTCGTCGGCCGTGACCGTCTACCGAGTCGGCACCGTGAAGCGGCTCCCCGGCCTCCGGACGTACGGAGCCCGCGAGGGTGCATCCGAGGATATGGAAGCCCTGGGTATGCACGAGCCATGGCGCACGTACGTAGCCGTTGATGGGGGGATGGGAGACAACATCCGCCCGCCGCTGTACGGGGCGAAGTACGAAGCGTTCCTCGCCAACCGCGCGGATGCTCCGGCCGACCTCCGAGCCGAGATAGTGGGCAAGTTCTGCGAGAGCGGCGATTATCTCGTTCGAGATGCCCATCTCCCACACGACATTCGGCGGGGGGACCTCCTCTGCATTCCGGCCACCGGCGCCTACACGTACAGCATGGCCTCCAATTACAACCGCCAGCCGAGACCTCCCGTGGTCATGGTCGATGGGGGCAAGGCTACTGTGATCATCCGGCGCGAGTCGTATGACGACCTCTTGTCTCTGGACCGACGGCTCGACGGCAGCGAACTCGGAACAGTTCGGTCCGAATAGAAGACTTCTATGTAGAAGTACACACTCCTCTGCGTTCCTTTCCCTATGGAGCTCGCCTCGTTAACGAGATAGTCGTCCTCGTCCGGCCGGACGACGTCCATACAGGGTTTCAAGGAAAGGGTTGAAGAGTGAAGACTCGTACTCGCAAACGCAGCAGGATCGTTTTGTCGGTAGCAGCTCTCGGCGCAGTGATGATGGTGGCGGCGGCCGGGTCCGTTAACGCCGCCCTTCAGACCGGCGGCGGCGGACAAGACGTCATCTTTGGGGCAGATGACGACAACTCAGACAACACCGCGATCCAGCCCGCCGACGTTGCCGCCAAGCAGCACCTCGAGAACACCGACCTCATACTCGGGGGTCCTCGTGGAGATCTTCTCGTCGGACGCGCAGGCGACGATGTGATCGACGGAGGCGGCAACCCCGACATCCTGATCGGCGGCCCCGAGGCCGGCTTGGGCCTGCCAAACAGTGACGTGCTGCTTGGTGGAAATGGTCCCGACGTAAACATCTGGGCTCCGGGCGACGGCAGCGACGCGTTCGCCGGCGGGCGCGATCACGACACGCAGATCCTTGCCCCCTTCGTCCTGGACGAGGGCGAGCTGGTGCTGGAGCGGTTCAAGGGCCGCACCATTCCGCAGGTCTCGATCGACGACAAGCCGCAGTTTTCGTGCACGATCGAATCTGCTGCCGGGGCCGTCGCCGGCTACGACTACCTCGTTCGTTTCTTCGCCAACGGCAACCTCGCAGTGACGATTCGTCTTGCGGATGCCGAGTGGGTGCTGTGCCCAAGCCCGAACCCGGGCACGGTTCAGGTTGCTGAGCTACAGACCGGTTCGACGGACTTTGTCGAACGCCCCCTCAGCTACTTCGACGACACGCTCATCGGCGCGATCCTCGGCCGCTGATCGACCTCGTCCCGAGCGCCCCTGCACGGAGTGTCCTGCAGGGGCGCCGGCGCGCCCGTCGCCTCTTCGTGCGATGTGTCATCCTGGCGCGCCCGGAAGTGAGAATTGGAGGATGACGGTGAACAGGGCGGCCCGAGCTAAGGAATTGGATCAGTTGCTCGACGAGCTCTCATACCAGGTAACCGCTGCACGCTCGGCCGGTGTCGATCGTCCGCAGGAGTTGAGGCGCGCTGTGAGGTCGATCGGAAAACTTGCAGCGGACATTGATGCACTTGCGGTGACGGAGGTTGCTTCGCGGCAGAACGAGTAGCCGCGACCTCGCGAGAAACGAGAGCGATTTGTTGCCGGAGCACTGATGACAGCCGATGAAGTTCGTCTGGGAGTGGACGTAGGCGGGACCTTCACCGACCTCGTCCTTATCAGGGGCGGACATATCGAGACCGCGAAGGTCCCCTCGACCCAAGAAGACCAATCGATCGGTGTCATGCAAGCCGTCGCGATGGCGGACATCGAGGCGGGGGCAGTGAGCGCACTCGCTCATGGCATGACTGTGGCGACGAATGCGTTGCTCGAGCGGAACGGCGCTCGAACCGCACTCATTACCACAGAGGGATTCAGGGATGTCGTGGAGATCGGGCGGCAGAACAGGCCGTCCCTGTATCAGCTTGATGTCGACCGGCCACCGGCACTCGTGCCGCGGGAGTTGCGTTTCGTGGTGCGCGAGCGCATGGGGCCACACGGCCCGATCGAGGTGCTGACCGATTCCGAAATCGATCGTGTCGTCGAGCAGCTCAAACGAGCCGCGGTTGAGTCGGTGGCCGTGTGTCTTCTATTCGGCTACCTGTATCCCGAGCACGAAGATCGCATCGGCAGCGCGCTTCGCGCGGCGCTGCCGTCGGTCCACGTTTCCCTATCGTCCGACGTTCTCCCGGAGTTCCGTGAGTTCGAACGCTTCTCGACGACCATCGCAGATGCATATTTGGGACCGAGGACTGCCAGGTATTTGGGAAGCCTCGCAAAGGAGATACAGGCCGCGGGGATGCCGCCGCCCCTGGTGATGCAGTCGTCGGGTGGTGTCGTCGACATTGCTGCTGCCGTTTCGCGGGCAGCATCATGCGTCCTGTCGGGTCCTGCCGGCGGAGTCGTCGGGGCCGCACAGGTGGCCGGCTCGAGCGGTTTTACGGACCTCCTGACCTTCGACATGGGAGGGACGAGCACCGACGTCGCCCCGATAATCGGTGGCCGGATCGAAACGACCACGTCCGCCGTCGTTGCAGGAGTGCCGATCAAGATGCCGATGGTAGACGTGCATACGGTGAGCGCCGGGGGCGGTTCGGTGGCGTGGGTCGATTCGGGTGGCGCACTGCGTGTGGGCCCACAATCGGCCGGTGCGGATCCAGGACCGGCCTGTTATGAGCGCGGCGGCGAGGACGCCACCGTCACCGATGCAAATCTCTGGCTCGGCTATCTGGAGGACGGTGCGGTGCTCGGCGGCGAGATCGTTCTGAACAAAGAAGCATCTTCGGCCGCGCTCGAACGACTCGGCAACCAGGTCGGGATGGATCCGCTGGAGGCTGCGCTGGGTGTCGTTCAGGTTGCAAATAGCGAGATGGCGCGCGCTCTTCGCGTCATCAGTGTGGAACGCGGGTTCGATCCACGCGAGTTTGCCCTCGTGGCCTTCGGCGGCGCCGGTCCGATGCATGCGTGTTCTCTGGCCGAGGACCTCAGCATGCCGATTGTGCTGGTTCCCAAGGTGAGCGGCGTCCTGAGCGCACTCGGACTGGCGATTTCAGACGTCCGGCGCGACTACGTCGCTCCGTTCCTGGCGCGGCTTGATGACATCGATTACGAGGAACTCGAAAAGGGCTTCGTTCGCCTCGAGGAGGCGGGCCACGGCGATCTCGATCAGCCCGTTTTCACGCGGCGCGCCGACCTCCGGTACGCCGGCCAATCGTTTGAGCTCACCGTCGACGCCGATGGCTCCTCGCTCGCGGCAGGTTTCGAATCGGCTCACGAACGAAGATATGGCTACACCTTGGACGCAGCGGCAATCGAGGTCGTCAACCTCCGCGTGGTAGCAACGGTTCTCGCGGACAGACCCTCATTCGTAGAGGCTCCCACGGAGGCGATGGGTCCCTCCGGCAGCCGGAACGCCAACTTCGACGGTGAATGGATGGACGTCCCTGTGTTCAAGCGGACCGCGATGGGTGCCGGCATGGTGCTGCAGGGTCCGGCGTTAATCGAATTCCCAGAATCAACTTGTGTTGTGCGACCGAGATGGGAAGGGACCATCGACGACTCGGACACTCTCGTTCTGGAGCGCGCGGGTGGATGACCTCCGACTGGACCCGGTGACGTTGTCGGTACTCTCGAGCGGACTGTCCGGCATTGCGGAGGAGATGGGGGCTCTTCTCGTGCAGGCCTCGTATTCGTCGAACATCAAGGAACGCCGCGATTGTTCGGCTGCTCTGTTCGACGCCGGGGGCCGGATGGTTGCTCAGGCCGAACACATACCGGTTCATCTCGGAGCTATGCCGGAGGCGGTCGAGGCGATCATCGACAAGAACCCCGCACCGGGTGACGTCTTCGTCATCAACGACCCGTACTCCGGCGGGACCCATCTGCCAGACGTCACCCTGGTTTCTCCAATGACGCTCGGCGAACGCATCGTGGGATACGCGGTCACACGCGCCCACCACAGCGACGTCGGAGGAATGTCACCCGGATCGATGCCGAGCGGATCGAGGGACATCTGGCAGGAGGGCTTGATAATCCCTCCCGTCAAGCTCGTGTCGTCCGGTCGATTCGTCGACGATGTGTTCGACCTTCTGCTGGCAAACACGAGAACCCGAGAGATCCGCCGGGGGGATCTCCTCGCTCAAGTCGCGAGCAACAAGCTGGCCCAGCAACGGCTTCGGGAACTGGTGGAACGGAAGGGCGCGGATGTTGTCTTGGACGCGTTCACCGACGTCGTCGTCTACGCCGAGCGCCTCACTCGCAGTGCACTCAAAGAACTTCCGGACGGCACCTTCTCGGCGCGCAGCGAGGTGGAGGGCGACGGTTCAACCGACGAGGACATCGCGATCAGCGCGACGGTTTCGATCACCGGGGACGAGATGACGATCGACTTCGACGGAACGGCCGGAGCCGTCGGGGGCAACATCAATTGCCCACTCGCAGTGACGCGCTCCGCGTGTTACTTCGCCTTGCGCACGCTGCTGACGCCCGATGTTCCGGCGAATGCGGGGGCGTACGCCCCCGTTACGATCAAGGCACCGGCGAACAGCCTCGTAAACGCGACCAGTCCCTCGGCCGTGGTGGCGGGCAACGTGGAGACCAGCCAGCGAATCGCGGACACGGTCTTGGGGGCGCTATCGGCCGCGGCGGACATTCCGGCCGAGGGTCAGGGGACCATGAACAACCTCGTGATCGGCGGCCGGGAGTGGACCTACTACGAGACCATCGGAGGTGGTCAGGGGGCCGGCCCGACCGGTCCCGGACCCTCGGGTGTTCACGTGGGAATGAGCAACACTCTCAACACTCCGATCGAAGCGCTCGAGCTCGAATACCCGATGAGGATCGAGCGCTACGAGCTGATATATGGGTCCGGCGGCGCCGGCAAACACCGTGGTGGTGACGGCATCGTTCGATCGGTTCGCGTTCTCGAACCCGCCTCGATGTCGTTGTTGACCGATCGGCGGCGTCATGGACCACTCGGCCGCAATGGAGGAGGGCCCGGTCGCCCCGGACGCAACCTTCTCAACGGTGAGGAACTTCCGCCAAAGGTGACCACCCGGCTCGAGGAGGGTGACGTTGTCACCATCGAGGCTCCGGGCGGTGGAGGTTGGGGCGCCGGCCGCTGATCGTTATGAGGTCGGGCAGTGCCTCGGCCAGTGATGTTTGCGAGGTTCTGCGGCGCGAAAAACAAGCCTGGCAAGGCC
>OCZV010000480.1_pt1 | contig 14421 bp, 13 predicted proteins | sample 1539051 | NCBI WGS metagenome assembly OCZV01 (sample SAMEA3113581, study PRJEB22503) | soil metagenome
CCCGCGTGTTCTCCGGCATCCAGCCCACCGGCGAGGTGCACCTCGGCAACTACCTGGGCGCGATCCGGCGCTGGGCGCAGGCGCAGCACGAGGACGACGCCATCCACTGCATCGTCGACCTGCACGCGCTCACGATCCCCCAGGACCCGGCCGTGCTGCGGGCCAAGGTCATCGAGACTGCGCAGATCCTGGTGGCGGCAGGGCTCGACCCCGAGCTGTGCACGCTGTTCGTGCAGAGCCACGTGCCCGAGCACCCCGAGCTGAGCTGGGTCATGGAGTGCACCGCCGCCTTCGGCGAGCTGCGCCGCATGGTCCAGTTCAAGGAGAAGTCCGACCAGGCCGACTTCGTGTCGGCGGGGCTGTTCGCGTACCCCGCCCTGCAGGCGGCCGACATCCTGCTCTACGACACCGAGAAGGTGCCGGTGGGGGACGACCAGCGCCAGCACATCGAGCTGGCGCGCGACCTCGCCATCCGCTTCAACAACCGCTACGGCGAGACGTTCGTGGTGCCCGAGCACGCCATCGCCCCGGTGGCCGCCCGGGTGATGGACCTGCAGCATCCCGGGCGAAAGATGTCCAAGTCGGTCGACTCGCCGCTCGGCACCGTGCTGGCGCTCGACGAGCCGGAGGTGATCCGGCGCAAGTTCCGCCGGGCCGTTACCGACAGCGAGACCGAGGTCCGCTACGACCCGGAGGCCAAGCCGGGCGTGGCCAACCTTCTGTCGATCCTGGCGGCCGCCACCGACGACAAACCCGAGGCGCTGGCCGACAAGTACAGCCAGTACGGGCCGCTCAAGGACGACGCCGCCGACGCCACCATCGAGCTCTTCCGGCCCCTGCAGAAGCGCTTCGCCGAGCTGGCGGCCGACCCGGCGGAGACGCGGCGAATCCTGGCCACCGGCGCGGCGAAGGCCCGGGCCATGGCGGCCCCGAAGCTGGCCCTGGTGCGGGAACGGTTGGGCCTGCTGCTGCCCTGAGGCCGTGTGCAGCGGCCTCGCGGGGTTACGGGCAGCTCTCGGACTCGAACCGCCGGTCCTCGTCGCTGCCCTCGAACTGGCCGCAGACCTCGTGCTCGGCCGGGAGGCATCCGCCCTCGGGCTCCTCGACGAGCTGGCCGGGGGTCGACCCGGGGTGGGCGGCTGCCGTCTCAGGGACCACCACGCAGTAGTGCTGCCCCGAGGTCTCGGAGCGCATGCCGGCCCAGCAGCCGCCTACGAACAGGAGCACGCCGCCGGCTGCCAGCAATCTGCCGTTGGGTGCCATCGCCTGCGCCCCCTATCGTGACTCGCCCCGATCCGGACGTAACGGAGTCTTACCATCACCGACCGAGCGCTGCGGGCCACCGCCGGCCAGCGCCGGTTCGCTGCCCCTCAATCGTCGTCGGCGGCCTTGAGCGCCGCCCCCACCTCGGCAGCGACGGTCCACCGTTGGGGCGGCAGGTGGTGCTCGCGGGCCCAGGCGACGGTGACCCGGTCGCTGCCCGCAGCGGCCAGCAGCTCGGCACCGATCTCGTCGTGGCACAGGTAGCGGCCCACCCGGCCGGCCATGCCGCCCCGCTCCCGCCAGCCCCGGGCGCGGTCGTAGCCCCACGCCATCCCCGCCACGGTGGCCAGCGCCCGGCGGACCGGGCCGAAGGCGCTGTCGATCTTGCCCACGTCGTGGAGCAGCGCCGCCGCCAGCACCGGGCGGCTTGCATCCGGGCCCAGCGCCACGTCCACCCGGCGGGCCACGCCCACGGCATGGCGCCGGTCCGGCGCGCTCATCCGCCGCCACAGGGCGGCTTCACCGGGCTTCATCCGGGCGACCGCCCAGGCGGCGTCGCCGGCCGAGGGACCACCCGGCCGCAGCGACCCGAAGAACCGGCGGACCAGATGCCGCAGGTGGTCCCGACCGCGCAGCGTGCGTCCTCAGGCGTGCTTGACGCAGAACCGGGTAGCCGGGATCGCCTCGAGCCGTGCCTCGGCGATCGGCTCGCCGCAGCGCTCGCACAGGCCGTAGGTGCCCTGGTCGAACTTGGCCAGCGCGTGCTCCACCTCGTCGAGCTGCTCGTTGAGCTGGTTGAGCAGCGCCATGTTCTCGCCCAGCTCGGCGGCCACCTGGCCGGAGTCGGCGAAGTTCTCGTCGTAGGACAGCGTCCCGCCACCGCTGTCGAGCGCCGAGATCTGGCCTCGAAGCCGGGCGCGCTCCCCTTCGAGTTGCTCCCGGAGGTTGGACAGCAGCGTCTGGTCGGGCATCACGTGAAGGGTACCGGACCGCACCGCCCCCAGTGGCCGGTGGCGCACGCAGGGCCCGGCGGCGGCCCGGCTGCGCCGCAGTCAGCCCAACGTGACCAGGTCGGGGGTGAGGTCCCCGACCGTGCGAGCGCCGACCAGGGCCATCGTGCGGCGCACGTCGGCGTCGAACAGCCGGAGCACGTGGTCCACGCCCCGCTCCCCGGCGGCGCCCAGCCCGTAGAGGTAGGCGCGGCCGGCCATGCACGCCCGGGCGCCGAGCGCCACCGCCTTGACGATGTCGCTCCCCCGCCGCACGCCGCCGTCGCAGATGATCTCGACCCGGTCGCCAACCGCGTCGGCCACGGGGGCCACGAGGTCGAGCGGCGCCGGGGCCGAGTCGAGCTGGCGGCCGCCGTGGTTGGACAGCGCGACCGCCTCGACGCCGGCGTCGGCAGCGAGGCGGGCGTCCGCCACCGTCTGGACGCCCTTGAGCACCAGTGGGCCGCCCCACACCGAGCGCAGCCACTCGACGTCCCGCCACGACAGGGCGGGGTCGAACTGGGTGTTGACGTAGTCGGCCAGGGACACGGCGCTGCTGCCGTCGCTCACCTCGCGCCCGGTGACGTTGGCAAAGCGGATCGGCTCGGACCGCACGAAGGCAAAGGTCCACGCCGGGTGGAGCGCGCCGTCGACGAGGGTGCCCAGCCCGATCTGGGGCGGCAGGGTGAAGCCCCGACGGACATCGCGTTCCCGCCGCCCCAGCACCGCGGCGTCCACGGTGAGGACTACGGCCTCGTAGCCGGCCTCCGCGGCCCGGCCGACGATCTCCTTCACCAGCCCCCGGTCGCGCCACATGTACACCTGGAACCACTTCGGCCCCGCGCTGACGGCGGCCACCTCCTCGATGGACCGGGTGCCGAGCGTCGACAGCGTGTAGGGCAGGCCGGCGCTGGCGGCAGCCCTGGCCACGGCCAGCTCGCCGTCGGGGTCGGCGATGCGGGTGAAGCCGGTGGGGGCCAGGACCAGCGGCAGCGGCAACGGGCGCCCGAGCAGCGTGGTCGAGGGATCGACGGTGCCCACGTCGCGCAGCACGCGCGGCCGGAAGGTGACCCGGGCGTAGGCGGCGGCGTTGGCGGCCAGCGTCCGCTCGTCCTCGGCGCCGCCATCGATGTAGTCGAACACCCCCCGGGGCAGGCGCCGCCGGGCGATGGCGCGCAGGTCGGCGACCGCGGCCGCCCGGGCAAGCCGCCGTGCTACCGGGTCGCGCTCGAGGGGCCCGAACCGCAGCACCGAGCGGAGCGTCTCGACCGAGCGGCTCAGCCTCCTCACAGAACCTCCCAGCGCTCCCGGTAGGGATCGAGGCGGGGATCGCGGGGGTCCAGCTCGGTGACGAGGACGTGCACCCGCTCGGGGCCCAGCGCCCGGGCGGGCGCCCGCTGGCCCAGCTTGCTGGCGTCGACGGCCACCACCACCTCGGCCGCCACGTCGGCGAGGGCCAGCTTGACCTCGGCGTCCTCCAGAGTGGCCTCGGACGTGCCGTGCTCGGGGTGCAACGCCGCCGCCGACACGAACAGCCGCCGCAGCAACAGCTCGTGCGCCGTGCGGGTGGCGAGCGGCCCGACCAGGCTGCCCGTGCGCGGGTCGAGCTGGCCGCCGGTGAGCAGCGGCGTGACGCCGCCCTTGCCCTGCAGGGCGGCGAACGTGTCCTGCCCGTTGGTCACCACGGTCAGGTCGCGGACCTGGCCCAGGTGCACGGCCAGGCGCTGCACGGTCGACGAGGCGTCGAGCCCAATGGCGCCGCCGTCGCCGACCAGCCCGGAGAGCTTGGCGGCAATGCGGTCCTTCGCCCGGACGTGGCGGCCGAAGCGCTCGGCGAACGGCTGGGGCCCGATGGCGACTGCACCGCCCCGGATCCGTTGCACCACGCCCTGCTCGGCCAGCATGTCGAGGTCCCGACGGATGGTCATCTCGCTCACGGCGAACGCGGCAGCCAGGTCGCCCACCTTGACCCGGCCCTCGCGCTGGACCCGGGTCTCGATCTCCCGCAACCGGTCGAGGGCGTCGATGCTCACGACGCCTCCTCAGCCGGATCGCCCGCCAGGTGGCGCCGGGCATCGGCCAGGTCGGCGTATACGCCGAGCGCCACGCCCTGGACGAGGGCGTTGCCGAGCGCCGTCGCCTCTACGGGGCCCGCGTGCACCGGCAGCCGGGCCTGCTCGGCCAGCAGCCGGGCGTACAGGCCGGCCTGCGCGACGCCGCCTATGACATGCACGTCGGTGACGCCACCCAGCTCGCCGAGTACCGCGGCGGTGCCGGCGGCCTGGGACTCGACGATGCCCCGGACCACGACCCGCGGCTGAGCGTCGACCGGCAGCCCGAGGGCGGCGGTGACCTCGGCCAGCATGTCGGTGGGGTTGAGGAAGCGCTGGTCGGCGACGTCGAGCTGCGCCGGCGGCGGCTCGGCGGCCTCGGCGGCGGCCAGCAGCTCGCCGACCGACCCGCCCGGGCCCACGGCGTCGGCCCACGCCGCCCGGCAGCGCTCGACGAGCCACGACCCGGCCAGGTTCTTGAGGAGCCGGACCCCGCCCAGCGCCCCGATCTCGTTGCTGAAGTTGGCCCGCCGGGCCCGGTCGCTCAGATCGGGCCCTGCCTGCTCCCGTCCCACCAGCAGCCATGTCCCGGTGGACACGAAGGCGGACCCCGGCCCGGGCGCCGCGCCCATGGCGACCACGGCCGAGGCCGTGTCGTGGCCCCCGACCAGGTGGACGGGGACGCCCTGCCAAGTGCCCACCCGGGTGCCGGCCGGCAGGAGCGGCGGCAGGACCGAGGCGTCGAGGCCGATGGCGGCGACCAGCGGCGCCGACCAGTCCCCGGACGCGATGTCGACCAGGCCGGTGGTCCCGGCGCTGGTGCGCTCGCCCACGATCTCGCCGGTCAGGTGGTGGACGAGGAGCTCGGGCAGCATCAACAGGTGCCGGGCCCGGGCCAGCTCGTCCGCGTCGTGGGCCGCCACCTGGAACACCGTGTTGAACGGCTGCAACTGCACGCCGGTGGTGCGGTAGAGCGCCTCGGCGCCGCCCAGGCGGGTGACCACCGCCTCGTAGCGGCCCGTGCGGCCGTCCCGGTACGACACCGGCGGTGCCACCAGCTCACGCCGGCCGTCCAGCAGCCCGTAGTCCACGCCCCAGGTGTCGACGCCGATCGAGGCGGCCCCAGGCGGGGCCAGTCCCAGCACAGCACCCCGGCCGGGTCGGCCACCGGTCCGTGCATGTGGCGGTGCACGACGCGCAGCGCCGGGGGCCGCTCGCCGAGGTCCACGCGGCACACGCGGATCGACGACGCCCCGAAGTCGACGGCGACGACGGCGGTCACGGCCACGGCCAGACGCCCTTACAACCCCGTGGCCACGGTGTCGGAGCCCCGCTCCGCGGTCACCCGCGCCCGGTAGCCCACGGCCCGGTAGGTGGCGAGCGGGTCGAGCGCGGCGCCGTTGCGGCGGCGGGCCTCGGCCACCAGCGGGCGCACGTCGGTGCGGAACGCCCGGTGCAGCACCTCGGCCGCCCGCGCGGGGTCATTGGCCTGCTGCGCCTCCGCGAGATCCACCCGGTTGACGCACAGCGCCTGGGCCAGGGCCACCTGGAGGGCGTCGGTGGCCTGCACGAGGTCCTCCAGCGGGTCCTTCAGGTTGTGGCTCTCGTCGATCATGTAGGCGGCGTCGGGCATGCGTCCCCCGCCCGCCTCCAGCAGCTCGCCCACGATCAGGAACAGCTGGAACGGGGTGATCGAGCCGACGGTGAGGTCGTCGTCGCCGTACTTGGAGTCGTTGAAGTGGAACCCGCCCAGTCGGCCCGCCATCGCCAGGCGCGACACGACCTGCTCGATGTTGGTGTTGGGCAGGTGGTGGCCGAGGTCGACGAGGCACTTGGCCCGGTCGCCCGTGCCCTGGGCCAGCAGCAGCGACGTGCCCCAGTCGTTGTTGACCGACGAGTAGAACGCCGGCTCGTAGGGCTTGTGCTCGGTGTACATCTCCCAGTCGGCCGGCAAATGCGCGTAGATCTCCAGCAGGCCAGCCTGCACCCGCTCGAACTGGCCCCGGAAGCTGGCCTGTCCCGGGTGGTTCATCCCGTCGCCCAACCACACCGTCAGCGCCCGCGACCCCAGCTCGACGCCCAGGTCGATCACGTAGTGGTTGTGCTCGATCGCAGCCCGGCGCACGCTGTTGTCGACGTTGGCGAGGCTGCCGAACTTGTAGGACACGGCGCCGGCGCGGGTGGTCGACGGGTTGTCCTGGAAGGTGTTGGAGTTCATGGCGTCGAAGCCGATGCCCCGCTCCCCGGCGTGGCGCCGCAACGCCGTCGCCCCGTCCCCCAGGCCGGGATCGTCCCACGGCACGTGCAGGCTCACCGTGCGGTTGGCGCCCGTCAGGGCGTTCAGCGCCGCGATGTCGTCGATCTTCTCGAACGTGTCGCGGGGCTCGCCCCCGCCGGGGAAACGTCCGAAGCGCGTCCCGCCGGTCCCCACGGCCCACGAGGGGGCAGCGGCGCTGAAGCGGGCCACCTCGGCCACCACCGCCTCAGCGTCGACGCCCGTCCGTTCGACCACGTCCATGGCGTGGGCCAGGTCTGACTCGTGCCACGCCAGGCGGATCTGGTTCTCTTCCCCGATGCGGCTGTGGTCGATCACCATCGACTTCTCCTCTCAACGCAGGAACGCCATCGGCACTCCGCTGTCCACAGGAACGATCGTTCCGGTCGTCAGCGCCAGGTCGCCGGAGCACAACGCAAACACTGCCGCGGCCACGTGCTCCGGCAGCACCTCGTGACCGAGCACCGTACGCCCGGCGTAGAACTTTCCGAGGTCCTCGGGTGGCACCCCGTAGACCTTGGCGCGCTCCTCGCCCCAGCCGCCCTCGAAGATGCCCGAGCCCCGCACCACACCGTCGGGGTTCACGCCGTTCACCCGCACGCCGAGCGGCCCTAGCTCGGTCGCCAGCAGACGCACCTGGTGGGCCTGGTCGGCCTTGGCAGCGGAGTAGGCCACGTTGCCCTTGCCCGCGACCACGGCGTTCTTGGATACCACGTACACGATGTCGGCGGGCAGCCCCTGCGCCTCCATGACCTTCGCGGCCTCGCGGCTGACCAGGAACGAACCCCGCGCCATGACCCGATGTTGGACGTCCCAGTCGGCGGCCGTCGTCTCGGCGAGCGGCTTGGAGATCGACAGTCCGGCGTTGTTGACCACCAGGTCGACGCCGCCGAACGTCGCCGCGGCCTCACGGACGGCCGCCGCCACGGCGCTCTCGTCGCTCACGTCGACCTCCACGGCCACCGCCACGTCTGCGCCACCCAACTCCTCCGCCGCGGTCTGGGCACCGGCGGTGTCGCGGTCGGCAAGCACCACGGCCGCACCCTCGGCACCCAGCCGGGCGGCGATGGCGCGGCCGATGCCGGAGGCGGCGCCGGTGACGAAGGCGACCCGGCCCGCGAGCGGCCTGGGCGGAGGCAGCCGGCGCAACTTGGCCTCTTCCAGCTCCCAGTACTCGATGCGGAACTTCTCTGACTCGGGGATGGGCTGGTAGGTCGACAGCGCCTCGGCCCCCCGCATCACGTTGATGGCGTTGACGTAGAACTCGCCGGCGATGCGGGCCGACCGCACATCGGGCCCGAAGCTGAACATCCCGATGCCCGGGACCAGCACGATCACCGGGTCAGCGCCCCGAAGGGGTGGCGAGTCGGGCCGGGCGTAACGTTGGTAGTAGGCGGCGTAGTCCTCGCGGTAGGCGGCGTGCAGCTCCCGCAGCCGGGCGACCAGGTCGCCCACCGGCGCGGTGGGTGGCAGGTCGAGCAGCAGCGGTCGCACCTTGGTACGGATGAAGTGGTCGGGGCACGACGTGCCGAGCGGCGCCAGCCGCACCACGGCGTCGCTGGCCAGGAGGTCGAGCACCAGCCCGCTGTCGGTGAGCTGGCCGACGACCTGGCGGTCGGTAGAGCACAGGCCCCGGATGTGGGGCGCCAGCTCCCCGGCCAGCCGCCGGCGCTCGTCGGCCGGCAGCGGCTCGAAGCCGGGGCGCACTGCGCCGAACGGGTCGGGCCGGCCGCGGTCGCTGATGAACCGCTCGGCCCGGCGAATCACCTCGAACGAAATCGCCTGGCAGGCCTCAGACGTGTCGGCCCAGGTCGTCAACCCGTGACCCCCGAGCACTACGCCGCGCAGGCCCGGGTTGTCGGCCGCCAGAGAGGCGATCTGCAGCCCTAGCTGGAAGCCGGGTCGGCGCCATGGCACCCAGGCCACCTCGCGGCCGAAGCACTCTTTGGTCAAAGCCTCACCGTCGGCCGCAGCCGCCAGGGCGATCACGGCGTCGGGGTGCAGGTGGTCGACGTGGCGGGCATCCACCAAGGCGTGCATGGCGGTATCGATCGATGGCGCCGCGCCCCCCGTGCCCCATCGGCAATGCTCGAAAGCCGCCACCATCTCGTCCTCGTGCTCGACGCCCCGGTAGACGCCCCGCAGCGCGCGCACGCGATCGAGCCGCAACGTGGCCAGGCCGTCGGGCTGGAGGGTGCCAAGATCGCCACCCGAGCCCTTCACGTAGAGCACATCGGTCGCCGCGCCGGTGACGGGGTCGGTGACCATGACCTTGCACGACGTGTTGCCCCCGGCATAGTTGGTCACCCGCGGGTCGACACCCAGCGCATGCGAACGCTGGATCAGCGCCTTGACCTCCGGGGGTGCGGCTGGGTCGCTCATGGCAGGTGGAAGACCTCCTCGAGCTCCTGCATCATCTGGTCGGGGGGCAGCCCCGTGCCCTCGAAGAACGGCGCCATCAGCGCCTGCCACCTCTCGTTGACGGGCTCGGACGCCATGGCGGCGCGGGCATCGTCGAGGGTGCCGGATGTTTCGACGTACCCGAACAGGGTGCCGTCGCCGCCCAGGAACAGCGAGTAGTTGTGCCAGCCCGTCCGACGCAGCGCGTCCAGCATCTCCGGCCACACGGATGCGTGGTGGCGCCGGTACTCGGCCGCCATCTCGGGCCTGATCTTCAACCTGAATCCGAACCGGTTCACGGGCGCGTCCTCCTGGGCGTTACCACCGAGGCACAGCCGAGCGGGGCTGGGTGCCCTGCCCCGCTCGGCCACGTGCCGTGGTCACTCGTCGATGTTCTCCTCGGTGTAGACCGTGAAGGGCCCCATCACGATGCGCAGCCCGTCATCCCGGGTCGGATCCGTCTCGATCGTGTACTCGCCCATGCGCCCGGCCGTGAACGTCTGCCCCTCGGCAGCCTCGATCTGACCGGTGGCGATGCCATAGGTCGCGTAGTAGGTGAGGTAGCCCAGGTCGACGAAGCTCCACAGGGCGAACTGCGGCGCGCACCCGCTCTGCGTGTACCCGCGCATCTCGTCGGGCAGGCCCAGGCCGGACACCTTCACCCGGTCGCACAGCCCCTCGTCGGTCATGGCCTTGCCAGCGGCGGCGATGCCGACCGTGGTCGGAGCCATGATCAGCTCGAGGTCGGGGTGCGAGTCGATCAGGCCCAACGCCTGGTTGTACGACTCGTCGGAGTCGTCGTTGCCGTAGACCGTGTCGACCAACTCGAGGTTGGCATATTGCGGGTCTTGGAGCGCCTCCTCGAGGGCGGCGATCCAGGCGTTCTGGTTGGCGGCATCGGGCGAGGCCGACAGGATCGCGAACTGCCCTCCGTCCTCACCCAGGATCTCGAGCGCCATGTCGGCCATGACGACGCCGGTCTCGTCGAAGTCCACCTGGGCGACGAACAGGCTCTCGCCTTCGCCCGACGGAATCGGCGAGTCCCAGCTCACGACGGCCACATCGGCGTCGGTCGCAGCATCGACGCCCGACTGGATCTGCTCGCCAGCGTTGTTCGAGATCATGACGGCGTCGACCCCCTGGGTGGCGGCATTGGTCATGGTCTCGATCTGCCCGGTGGGATCCTCGCACGTCGAGGGGCCCAGGAACTCGGGCTCCGACGTGCCGAGCTCCTCGGCCGCCTCCTGCGCACCCTCGTTGGCCTGGTCGAACACCGCGATGCCGGTGCACTTCGGGAGGAGGATGGCGTTCATGTCGTCGCCACCCTCGATGGTGACGGCCTCCCCGGCGGCACCACCGCCCTCGGAGCCGGTGTCCTCGGGCGCACCACCGGACTCCGTGTCGTCGTCGTCACCGCACGCGGCGGCGCCGAAGAGCGCCAGGCTCAACATCACTGCCATCAGCTTGTGAGGTCTCATCGTCCCCTCTCCTTCTCGTCGAGGGGTGCCCTCGACGCAGGTCTGGTTGTTGTCATGTCTCCGCCTCCACCTCGCGGCGTCGGAGGGGCAGGCGGTCGAGCAGGTTCTGGGCCAGCACCGACACGATCAGCAGCGCGCCGATGACGCCGGTCTGGGTGTTGGCCTCGACGTTCGCCAGGCCCAGCCCGTTGCGCAGGTTCAGCACGATGCATACGGCGAGGGCGACGCCGAGCAGCGTCCCTGACCCACCGAAGATGCTGACGCCGCCCAACAGCACCATGGTGATGATGTCGAGCTCGAAGCCCTCCCCGATGTTGGCCCGCACCGAGCCCAGGCGGGCCGCGAACAGCACGCCCGCCACACCGGCGACGAGGCCCGATGTCGTGAACAGGAAGAGCTTGACGCGGGCCACGTCGATACCCGAGTAGCGGGCGACGTCGGCGTTGTTGCCGATCACGTACACCCGGCGACCGAAGGCCGACCGGTGGAGCACGACACCGCCCACCACCAGCAGCACGAGGAACAGCACCAGCGCGAACGGCAGCGGACCGAGGAAGTCGTCGCGACCCAGGTTGCCGAACCAGTCGGGAAAGTCGCCGATCGACCGGTCCTCCAACAGGATCCGTGCGGCCCCCCGGAAGCCGATGAGGCCGGCGAGCGTGACCACCAGCGACGAGATCCCGGTCTTGGCGACGACCAGCCCCTGGACAAAGCCGGCTGACGCCGCGGCCGCGAGCGCGATGACGATGGCCAGACCGAACGGCACGCCGGACTCGTGGGCGGCGGCGAGGACGCAGGCGGCGAAGGCCATGACCGAGGCGACGGAGAGGTCGATCTCGCCGTTGACGATCACGAACGTCATGGCCACGGCCACGATCACCTTCTCGATCGAGAGCCGGAAGATGTTCACGAAGTTGTCGACGTCGAGGTAGACGGGTGACTGCGTGGCGTTATAGGCGATCGTTCCGACGAGGATCACGGCCAGCAGCAGCTCCCAGCTGCGCACCCGCGCCCACTCAGGCATCGCTCACCTCCCCACCTCGCGCCGCGGGGGTCAGCGCCGGAGCCTCGGGTTCGTCGGGCCCGCGGGCCGAGCCGTCCTCGACCTTGGTGTGCGGACGGGCCTCCGCCGACCATCGCCGCCGGAACCGCCTGCCGATCACCACGTCCGCGACCACGGCGGCGAGGATCAGCGCGCCGAGAATGGCGTTGCGCCAGAACTCGGTCACCTGAGGCACCCGCACCAGGCTCTGGTCGAGCACGTCGATCAGGACCGCGCCGAGGAACGCCCCGACCAGGGTGCCGGAGCCGCCCAGGACACTGACGCCACCCACCACCGCAGCTGCGACCGAGTCCAGCTCGAGGCCCCGGCCGGCGACGACAGTGATGTTGCCGAAGCGGGCGAGGAACAGGAACCCGGCGAACCCCGACAGGGCGCCGCAGGCGGTGAAGGCACCGAGTACGAGGCGCCGGGTGGGCAGGCCCGCCTGCGCAGCAGCATCGGGGTTGGAGCCGATGGCGTAGAGCCGGCGTCCCCACCGCAGCCGCAGCATCGCGATCTGCAGCACCGCGACGATGACCACCACGACGGCGAACACGACGCGTATGTCGAGACCGCCCAAACCGAACACCGTGCGGGTGGGCAGATCCACCACCCACGACGGCAACGAATCGGCCGTGATCGTCCTCCCCTCGCCGTGGGAGATCAGCCAGCTCCGGTAGATCGCGAGGGTGCCGAGCGTGGTGATGATGGCCGGGACCCGTCCATAGGCCACGATCAGGCCGTTGATCGCACCCAGCAAAGCTCCGAGCCCCACGGCGACCCCGATGGCGACCGCCGCTGACGTCGAGGGATGGGACGACGCGAACTGACCGGTGAGATACGCCGTCACACCCACGATCGATCCCACCGACAGATCGATGTTGCGGGTGATGATGACGGTGGTCTGCGCCACGGCCAGCACCGCCGTGATCGCCACGCTGGTCGTCACCCGGTTGAAGATCCGGCCGCTGAAGTAGTCGTCGACCAGGAACCCGAACACCAGGAGCGCCACGACGATCACACCCAGCAGCGAGAGCTCCTTCACGCGCTCCGGCCGGATCCAGATCGCCGTGCGGACGGGACGTGTCCGTACCCGGTCGAGGCGAGCGACGTCGGTGGCCGCGCTCATTGCCTTCTCACGCCACGCCCACGGCCGCGGTCATGACGCGCTCCTGGGTGGCCTCGGCCCGGTCGAACAAGCCGGTCTGCTCGCCCTCGCGCATGACCAGCACGCGGTCGCTCACGGCCAGCACCTCGGGCAAATCCGAGGAGATGAGCACGACGGCCATGCCCGAGCGAGCGAGCTCATCGATGATCCTGTGGACGTCGGCCTTGGCGCCCACGTCGATCCCCCGGGTCGGCTCGTCGAGGATCAGTACGGCCGGCCCGGTGTTGAGCCACTTGGCGAGCATCGTCTTCTGCTGGTTGCCCCCCGAGAGCAGCCCGACGGGCTGCGACAGGCCGGCGGTGCGGATGCTGAGCTGCCGGCGGAACCGCTCGGCAGCCGAACGTTCGGCGCCGCCGTCGACGAGCCCGAACCTCGACACGTAGCGCCGCAGTGACGGCAGCGTGATGTTGGCCGTCACCGATTGCGGCAGCGACAGCCCGACGTGCCGGCGATCCTCGGACAGGTAGGCGATCCCGTGATCCAGGGCCTGGCGGGGGGTGGCGATCTCGACCGGCCGACCGTCGACGTCGATGGTCCCGGTCTCCGCAGGCGCGATCCCGAACAAGGCCAGCGCGACATCGGTGCGGCCAGCGCCCACAAGCCCGGCCAGCCCGAGGACCTCGCCCCGCCGCACGTCGAACGACACGCCGGAGAACTTGCCCGTGCGCCCGAGGTCACGTACCCGCAGGACCACCTCGCCGGCATGGTGATCCTGCCGCGCGTAAAAGTCGGAGACCTGGCGCCCGACCATGGCGGTGATGAGCTGGGCGCGGGTGACGTCGTCCCGGGCGTGCGTCGCGACGTGGCGCCCGTCGCGGAACACCGACACGCGGTCGGCGATCTCGAACACCTCGTCGAGCCGGTGGCTGATGAACAGGACGGCCACGCCCGAGTCCCGGAGCTGGCGCACCTGGCGGAACAACCGCTCGACCTCGTGGGCGGACAGCGCCGCCGTGGGCTCGTCCATGATGAGCACGCGCACATCGAGCGAGATGGCCTTGGCGATCTCGATCGCCTGCTGGACGGCGACCGGCAGGCCGCTTGCCGGCATCCGGGGATCGATGTGGACGTCGAGCCGCCCCAGGATCGCCTCGGCGTCGGCGCACGTCTGCCGCCACCGCACCACTCGGCCCTGGTCCCGGTGGCCGATGAAGATGTTCTCGGCCACGCTCAGGTCGGGGAAGATCAGCGGCTCCTGGTAGATGGCCGCGATCCCCAGGCGCTGTGCATCGGCAGCGCTGCGCAGCGAGACGGGCTCATCGTCGACGACAACGCTGCCTTCGTCCGGCGGATAGATGCCCGTCATGACCTTGATGAGCGTCGACTTGCCGGCACCGTTCTCGCCCACCAGGGCGTGGACCTCGCGGCGGCGTAGCTCCAACGACACGTCGTCGAGCGCCCGCGTGGCCCCGAACCGCTTGGAGATCCCACGCATCGCAAGGACGGGAGCGGCGTCGCTGTCGCTCATGGGGCCCACCCCAGCCCGCTGCACGCCATGACACTCACCGAACGGACCACGAGCACCCCCCTGGCCGTCTGCCGTTCGCAATTGTTGTTTCTAACATTAACTCACACAACCCGCTCGCACGCAATCACGTCTCCTGGTGGTGACCGTGGTGAGCGGCCAGCGAGAAGCCGCCGGGTTGTTCGGGGCGCTGGTCGTCGGCCGTGAGATCCGGAACCCGCCAGGCGTGCCGGCCGGCGCCGACCTCGAGGACCTCGGTGGAGCCGTGACCGGTGCCCGGCAGCACCACC
>OCZV010000481.1_pt1 | contig 14413 bp, 12 predicted proteins | sample 1539051 | NCBI WGS metagenome assembly OCZV01 (sample SAMEA3113581, study PRJEB22503) | soil metagenome
TCCGGCCGCGGCTGGGGCCGGACGAAGCGGGCCTCGTCTCGCTGGCGGCGGCGGTGGCCCTGATCGAGGCGGCGGGCCTGCCGGAGCTCGGCGCCAAGTGGCCCAACGACCTGGTGGTGGGGGAGCGCAAGTGCGGGGGGATCCTCGCCGAGGCGGAGGTGCGAGGTGGGGTTGTCCGGCACGTCGTGCTCGGCCTCGGTGTGAACGTGTCGCCTACCGGAGAGGAGCTCCCGGACGAGGTCCGGGACTCGGCCACGAGCCTGGCCATCGAGGGTGTCGACACGGATCCCGAGACGCTGCTAGGGGGCTTCCTGGGACCGCTCCGGCGCCGTCTGGAGGCACCGGACTTCCCGATTGGCGTGGTGGACTCGTATCGACCTCGATGCCGAACCCTGGGCCGAATGGTGCGGGCGGTCTCCACGGCCGGCGGCCCCGTCGAGGGCCGGGCGGTGGACGTCGACGATCTCGGCGGCCTCTTGGTCGAGCGCGACGGCCGTGTGGAGCGTGTGTCGTTCGGGGAGGTCCGGCACGTCGCGTGAACGTCCTCATCACTCACCTCCACCTCGACTATCCGGCAGGCTCGGACACCTACACTCTTTGCTCGGGGAAGCGGTATGCCCGGCGCCTGACCTCGGACGAACTCGTGGCGGAGTTCGAGGGCTGCGACCCGGCCATGGGTCCGGCCAACCGGCGACTGGCCGAGGAGCGCTACGACATCGGGGCCCACGTCGAACGACTCGTGGGGGTGTACGAGGAGGCCGCGGCCGCGTTCGAGCCGCGCCGCCTGTCGCTGCCGGCCCAGGAGGTCGAGGTCGCCCTCATGGCGCTCCGAGCTAGGCTCCCGGACCGCCACGGAGCGCCGCCATCGCCCCGCACGTGAGCGTTCCCTGGTGGCGGGGCCGGGGGGCCGTCGCGGTCGTCGCCCTGATCCTCGCCTACCTGTTCGTGACGACGTTCCCCGCTGAGTTCGGCCCGATCCGGCCGGGGCTCGATCCATCCTGGGTATTCGCGGTCAACGAGATCCCGCACACGACGTTCCGGTTCGGGGCGGACGTGGTGTTCACCTACGGGCCGCTCGGCTACCTCATCACCCCGCTCGATATCGGCGGAAACCTGGCCGCGGCCGCCGCCCTGTGGGTCGTCACCCAAGTCCTGCTGATCGCCATCGTCCTCGATCACTACCGCCGCCACCGCTCGGTACTGGCGGTCGCGGCCTTCGCCGCCGCGTTCCTCTTGGCGGTGTCGTTCGGGCTGCTGTTCGAGTACCGGCTGCTGATCCTGGTCGGCCTGCTGCTGTCGATGCCTCCGGCGCCGCGGTGGCTGTGGCGCGCCGCGGCCGGCGTCGCGGCCGTCCTGGCCGCGGTGCTGCTGTTCACCAAGCTCAGCACGGGGATCGCCGCGGCCTCGATGGTCGGCGTGGCCGCGGTCGCCTGGCGGGTCCGGCGCGTGGCCACGCCGGCCGAGACGGTGGTCCTCCTCGGCCTGTATGCGGTCGCCGCCGCGATCGTCGGGATGGCCGCGCTGGGCGGCCCGGATGGCCTGGCGGAGTGGCTCGGCGTCAGCGCGGAGCTCTCGGCTGGATACGTCGGAGCGATGTCGGTCCAGGGCCCCACGATCCTGATGGTCGCCGGGCTGGCCGCCGTTGCCATGTACGGCCTGTTCGTCGTGGCGACATGGCGATGGAACGGTGTCGCGACGCCGTTGGCCCTGATCTTCGCGGCCGGGGTGTTCTTCGCTTTCCGCCACGCGTTCGTCCGGCATCAGGGACGGTTCGTCTACGGGTTCCTGCTGGCGATCTACGGCGTGATCATGCTGACCGCAAGGGGCCGGCGGGCACTCACGCTGGGGGCGGCCGCCGCCGCCCTCGTCGTACCGGCGGCAGCGGTGGCCGCCGCGGAGCCGTTCTGCTCGTGTCCCTGGTTCCCGCGAGCCTTGGCACCGGCTGGCGGGTTCGATCGACTCGCCGCGGTGGCCGACCTCGGAGACACGCGCCAACGGCTCGCCGAAGAGAGCGCCGAGGCGCTGGCTCTGGCCAGGCTTCCCGACAGCTGGCTGCGGGAGATCGGCCCGGAGACGGTGGACGTCCTCCCGTTCGAGCTCTCCCTGGTCCCGGCGAACGGCCTGCGATGGGTGCCCAACCCGGTGCTCCAGTCCTACCACGCCTTCACGTCCGACCTGGATGGCTGGGCTGCCGAGCACTTCTCCGGTCCCGGCGCGCCGACGTACCTCCTGGTCCAGTTCGGGGACATCGATCGGCGAAACCACCTGCTGGCAGAGCCACAGCTGTGGCGAGCCGTGGCCCGGTGGTACGAGCCGGCGTTCGTGGAGCCCGCCGCCGCCCCGAGTGGCGAGGTGGCCCTCCTGCGCCGGCGCTCCGCCGCGGTGCCCGCGGAGGCCGACATCCTCGGCACGGCGGAGGGGCGGGTGGACGAGTGGATGGAGCTACCGGCGTCCTCGGGACTCGTCCTGGCGGCGCTCGAGCTACGCCTCGACCTCGGTGGTCGCCTGGCCCAGGCGTTCTGGCGGATCGCTCCCATGTACTTGGACCTGCGGTATCCGGACGGATCGGTGCGGCAGGTGAGGATCCTCCCGGCCACGGCGACCGGCGGGATGCTGGTGAACCGGCCGACGTTCACGCTCCGGGGGTTCCTCCGGTTTCTCGACGGCGGGCTGCCGCCGGCCGCCACGGCGATGCGCCTCCACGGTCCCGGAGCAGGCGCCTTCGAGCCGGCGTTCCAGGTGACCTGGCGCGAGCTGCCCTGGGGAACGTGATGCGTGGTCGAGCCGAGGTGCCTCGCCTAGACTGAGGCCCGGACCTGGAGGGAAGATGCAGAAGCTGCAGCTCCTCACGGTCGTCATGCCCGTCTACAACGAGCGGGAGCGGCTCCGAGAGTCCGTCGAGCGGCTCCTGAAGACGACGCTCCCGCTCCCCGTCGAGCTCGTCATGATCGACGACGGTTCCACGGACGGCAGCGCCGACACGGTCTCCGATCTGCTCGAGCCCGGCCGGGTCCGGCTGATCCAGCATCGACGGAACCGCGGCAAGGGTGCCGCCGTTCGCACGGGGATCGAGGTCGCCACCGGAGACCTCCTGACGATCTTCGATGCCGACCTCGAGTACGACCCCGCGGACTACGCCAGGCTCCTCGAGCCGATCCTCTCCGAGGAGGCCCGGGTGGTCTTCGGGACGAGGGCGTTCGGCGCGCATACGGCGTTCTCGTTCTGGTACGTGGTTGGCAACAAGCTGGTGAACATGTGGGCCAGCTTCCTTTACAACGCGTGGCTCTCGGACGTGTACAGCTGCTACAAGATGGCCTACACGCGCCTGTGGCGCGCCCTCGACCTTCAGTCCGATGGCTTCGGGATCGAGGCGGAGTCGACGGCGAAGTTCCTCCTCCGGGGCGAGCGGATCTATGAGGTGCCCATCAGCTACCGGGCCAGGACCCGGGAGGAGGGCAAGAAGATCCGCGCCGTGGACGGGGTCCGGGCGCTGTGGATCCTCGCTCGATCGCGGCTGTGGCCGCGATGACGGACGGGGCGCCAGGCCGGGCCGACGGATGGAGTCGCCGGTAGGGGAGGGTCGCACCGCCGAGCCTTCGGGTCGAGGGCCGACTCTCTGGGCCACGCTCCTGGTGGTGGGGGCCATCGCACTCACCATCGGGCCGCCGGTCGTCGGGATCGGCGTTTTCCACGCCTCAGACCTCCTCCTCGACCACCCGCCTTGGTCGTCGATTGCAGGAGACGGCGAGCCCGTCAACCCGCTGCTAGGGGACACGGTGAACAATGAGGTTCCCGTCCACGCCGCATACCGGGAGCGCATCTTCGCCGGCGACTTCCCGCTCTGGCTGCCCGAGCCCTCAGGAGGCAGGCCGCTCGGCGCCATTACTGACGGAGCCGCGCTGGGACCGCTGGCCCTCCCGTACCTCGTCGTGCCGCTGTGGTTCGCCCCGGCCCTCTCGAAGCTGCTGGAGATGGCCGTCGCCGCCGGGTTCACGTTCCTGTTCCTTCGGCGGCTTTCCCTGACCCGGGTTGCCTCGCTGGTTGGCGGGCTCGTCTACATGACCTCGGGGTTCCAGGTGGTGTGGTCGAACTGGCCGCAGCCGCGAGTCGGTGCGTGGATCCCGGCGCTGTTCTGGGCGCTCGAGCGCGGCATCCAGCGGCGGGATGTCCTCGGCTTTCTCCCGGTCCCGCTGATCATCGCCGCCCTGTTCTTCGAGGGGTTCCCCAGCGTCGCCCTCTACGGCATCCTCGCTGCCGCGGTCTACGTCGCGGTCCGGGTCTTCCTGGGACCCGGTTTGATGAGGCAGCGGGCACGGTCTCTTCTGTTGCCCGCCGCGGCAGTCCTGATTGGCGTCGGCCTGGCTGCGCTTCAACTCCTCCCCTTGGCCGAGCGTCTCGGCCATCTGGACCTTGGCTATCGAGAGCAGAACCCTGAGGCGCACCTCCCGGCGGTGACCGCCGCGACCCTGGCCGTTCCGAACGCCCTTGGGTCACCAACAGACGAAACCTACTTCGGGCCGCTCAACTACGTCGAGGTTCAGAGCTTCATTGGCGTGGCCGCGCTTTTGCTGGTCGGAGCGGCAGTCACTGGCCGTCACCGCCTGAACCTGCCTCGGGGCACTCGAGGGTTCCTATGGGGCGGGTCGATCGTCGGGGGTCTGCTTCTGTACGTCGGCGGACCATTCCTGGCGGTGGCCCAGACCGTCTGGCTGTTCCGGATGAACCCCATCGGGCGGGTCCGTTCCGTGTTCGGTCTGTTCTTAGCTTGTCTCGCGGCCGTGGGTATGGAGGCCTTGATGCGAAGGAGGGAGGGAGAACCCGGTCGCTCCGGCCAGGTAGCGATCGTCGTGGCGGCAGGGGCCGCGACCGCGCTCCTCATCGGATGGCGGGTGCTTACCCACGCGGAAGCGGCCGGACGGATCGGTTATGTGCTTGCAGCAGCTGCCGTCCCGGCCGGGGCGCTGATCGTCGGGGTGGTCATTCTCGCCGTGACTCGGCGACGCCCTTTCCACGGCGCGGGTCTCGCCGCGCTCGTCGTCCCCTCGCTGCTCGTCCTAGAGTCGGCCGCGTTCGTACTGCCGTTCTTGCCTCGGGTCGCGAGGGAGAGCTTTTATCCGACGACGACGGCACACCGCTTCCTGGCCGCGAACCTCGGTGGCGAGCGGTTGGCCTCGAGCGATCTGGTGATGGCGCCGGGCACGTCGACGTACTACGGGTTCCGGGCCCTGACCTCGAACGGGTTCTATCCGCCGACCTGGGCGGAGGCGCTGGTGGAGGTCGACCACGACGCGTTCACGACGTCTCCTCTGTTTCCGATCCTAGACGCCTCGCAGAGCGTGGCCGAGTCGCCGATCCTCGACCGGCTGGCCGTGAAATACCTCGCGGTGCGGCCGGACGCACCGGTGTTCGGTAATCCCGTCCCGCCTCAGGAAGCGTCGGGCGGGCTCGTCTGGCTCGAGACGGGGCGGCCGGTTCGTGCCCCGACGTCCGCCGGAAGGGTTCGGGCAGTCACGCTCCAGGTCGCAGCACGCAGCGATCGATCTCGATCTCGAACTCTGGCCGTCAGAGTGTATGACCGGACCGGGGCACTGGTGGCAGCCGGCGTGCGGACGTTCGAGGCGCCCCTTTCGCCGTTCCTGACCATCGCCGTTCCGGAGCCGGTGGCTAGGACGGCCGCCCGGGCAGTCGAAGTGGTGCTGCGATCTGGGCCGCCGCTGGCCGTTGCTGGAGCATCGGGCAGTGTGCCGCTAGTGTCGGCCGTTCGCGCCGGCTCGGACTCGCTCCGGCTGGCTTTCGCCGACGGGGTCCTCCTGTACGAGCGGCTGGACGCCCTTCCCCGGATCCGGTGGGCGGGGACCGCCGAGGTGATCGAGGACGAGGCCCACCGGCTGGTGGCCCTTGGCGCACCCGCCACCGTCGGATCGGTGATCCTCAGCTCCACGGGGCCGCCCGGCTCCGGTGCCGGCGCCCGCCTTCGGGTCGAGCGCGATGATGGAGACGAGCTGTCGCTAAGAGTCGACGCCGAAGGTTCAGGCTACGTCGTCGTGGCCGACGCTATGCAGGACGGGTGGATCGTCACGGTTGACGGGGAGGAGGCCGTTCTCCGCCACGCGGAGCACGCCGGCGTGGCGGTGCTGGTCGCTGAGGGCTCCCACCATGTGATCCTCCGGTATGACCCCCCCGGATGGCGTCTGGGGCTCCTGATTAGCGCTTCCTCGCTTGTCATCTACGCTGCTGTTGCGGCGATGGCAGCCATCGTGCCTCGCCGTCGATCACAACATGCGCTCTCGGGAACGGAGGGGGCGCCACCGTGATCCCTGAGGACGAGCGGTTGGACCTGCTCCTGCTCTCCGAAGCGGTCCGGTACCAGCACTGGGTCCTGTCGTCGTTCGGCCCGCCGCTCGGCGGGCGCGTCCTCGAGGTCGGCGCGGGCGTGGGCAACTTCACCCGGTGGCTGGCCCGCTCCGCGGACCACGTGGTGGTGGCGGAGCCCGACCCGGCGATGGCGGAGGCGCTGTCGTCCGTCGCCCCAGCAAACGTGGAGGTCCGGGCGGTCCCGATCGAGGACCTCCGCGGGTCGGAGGAGCAGTTCGACGCGGTCGTAGCCATCAACGTCCTCGAGCACATCGAGGACGACGGCGGGGCCGTCCGGATCGCCCATGGGCTCCTCCGTCCGGGGGGTCGGCTCTGCCTGTTCGTGCCGGCGCACCGGGCCCTGTTCGGCTCGCTGGACCGGCGGTACGGCCACCTGCGCCGCTACACGGAGCGGGGGACCAGGGCCCTGCTGGAGGCCGGGGGCTTCCACGTCGCCGCCTGTCGGTACTTCAACCCGGTGGGAGCCGTGGGGTGGTGGTTGGTCGGGCGCCTGGCCCGGACGGACCGCCTGTCCCGGTCGTCCGTCTGGTTGTCGGAACGGGTGGCGGTGCCGATCGGACGCGCGCTGGATCGGGTGGGGAACCTGCCGTTCGGACAGAGCGTGGCGGCGGTCGGCGTCCGCCCCGGCGCGCCTCTAGGGTGATGGCCTAGACTCGCCCGGAAGCCGCGTATGAAGGTCTCCGTCCTCATCCCGATCCTCGACACCGAGCCACAGCTGGCCGAGACCGTGGCACGGCTGCGCGACGCCTGCCGCGACCTGGACCTCGAAGTCCTGCTGGTCGTGGACGTTCCCGACCCCTCCCGCGAGGATGCCGCTCGCGCGGGGAACGATGAGATCGCCGAGGGCGTCGGTGGCCGCGCCATCTACCGCGTCGGGCAGCGCGGCTTCGGATCGGCCCTCCGCCTGGGGTTCGCTGAAGCCACGGGCGAGGCGGTGATCCCGTACATGGGCGACGCGTGCGACGACCCGGCCGATATCCCGGCCCTGGTCGCTCGGATGGAGGCCGGCTGGGACGTGGTGGCCGGCTCCCGCTACATGCCCGGCGGCCGGATCGTGGGCAACACCTTCAAGCAGCGGATGTCCAAGCTGTACTGTCGACTGGTCCGGTTGGTTGGCGGCCCCCCGATCCACGACGTCGCCAACGCGTTCAAGGCCTACCGTCGGAGCGTGCTGGACAGTGTCACGACCGTGGCCGAGTCGTACGACCTTTCCGTGGAGCTGACCGTGAAGGCGTACCAGCAGGGGTTCTCTGTCACCGAGGTTCCCACGACGTGGACCAACCGGGAGCTGGGCGAATCGAACTGGCGCGCCTCCCAGGAGCTACGGAGGTACAGTCGGTGGCTCCTCCTGGCGCTGACCGGTCGCCGTCGGGCCCGAGCCGGCGCCGTGCCTGTTATCGAGCGCTCGGAGGAAGGGTGACGCTGCTCGACCGACTCGAGCGGAGGGAGGCCCGGGTGGCCATCGTGGGCATGGGCCGAGTGGGCCTCCCACTGGGAATCGCCTTCGTTCGGGCCGGCCTGACGGTGGCCGGCCTGGAGGTCGACGCCCAGCGGCGCTCAGCGATCCGGCTGGGGAAGCTCCCCTTCCACGAGCCCGGCGCCGAGGAGGCGCTCGGGGAGGCAGTGACGTCGGGGATGCTCACCGTCTCCGACGACCCGACGCAGGTCGTCCCGTCGGCCGACATCGTCGTCCTGTGCGTGGGCACGCCGCTGGCGGCCGACCTGCGCCCTGACTACGCGCAACTTCGCTCGGCGCTCGACCGTCTGGCTCCGCATCTGCGTGCGGGGCAGCTCCTGATCCAGCGATCAACGGTCTCCCCGGGCACGCTGCTGAAGGTCGTCCGCCCCTACCTGAACGAGCGGATCCCGACGGTGGCCGAAGGCCTTCTGATTGCGGCCTGCCCGGAACGGATCGCCGAGGGGCGGGCCATGGAGGAGCTGGCGAGCCTCCCCGAGATCGTCGGAGGCGTTGACGATCGCAGCGCCGAGGCCGCCGCGGCCCTCTTCCGCCTGCTCGGTCCGGGCAAGGAGGTTCACGTCACGGACCCCACCAGCGCGGAGCTCGCCAAGCTCTTCACGAACGTCTACCGGTACGTCAACTTCGCGCTCGCCAATGAGTTCGCGCTCCTCTCGGAGTATTACGGACGCGATGCCCACGGCATCATCCGGATGCTGAACCACGGCTACCCTCGGGCCGACGTGCCGCTGCCCGGGCCGGCGGGTGGTCCGTGCCTGTCGAAGGACGGCTATTTCCTGGTGGAGGAGCTGAGCCTCCCGGACTTCGTCCTTCTGGCCTGGAAGCTCAACGACAGCGCGCCGGCGCACGTGGTCCGCCGGCTGGTTCGTCGGCTCGCCGATCACGGCGTAGGGCTGAATGGAACGCCCGTGGCCGTTCTGGGGAGGACATTCAAGCGGGATAGCGACGACGAGCGCCAGTCGCCGGCGCTCCGGATCATCGAGCTACTTGAGCGCGAGGGCGCCGAGGTCCGAGCGCACGACCCATTCATCGCGGGCCCCACGCTGGAGACCGTGCTCTCAGACACCCGGGCGCTGGTGCTCGCTACGAACCACTCCGCGTACGACCGGCTCGATCCGGACGAAATCGTCGCCCTGATGGCCGAGCCGCGGGTGGCTGTCGACTGCTGGGGCACCCTGGACCGAGCCAGGTTCGCGCGTGCGGGAATCACCGTCACGACCTTCGGCGTGGGGGACGAGCCGTGAAGTTCGTGACCGGAGGAGCCGGGTTCATCGGGAGCGCAGTCGTCCGGAACCTGCTCGCGCGAGGAGACGAGGTGAGGGTCGTCGACGACCTGTCGAAGGGCTCCACGTCGAACATTCCCGAGGGAGTCGACTACCTCGAGGGCGACCTCAGCGATCCCGAGGTCTGTTCGACCGCCTTCAAGGGAGTGGACACCTGCTTCCATCTGGCGGCGAAGATCGGCGGGATCGGATACTTCCACCGGTACCCCGCCGACATCCTCGACGACAACAACCTCATGCTTTCGCGCGTGTTCCGGACGGCCACCAACGTCGGCGCCAAGGTCGTGTACGTCTCGTCGTCGATGGTCTTCGAGAGGGCCACGGAGTTCCCCACGCCCGAGGACGCCATCGACCGCTCGCCTCCACCCTTCTCCGCATATGGCTTCTCGAAGCTGATCGGAGAGTGGTACTGCCGCGCCTTCGACGAGCAGTTCGGCACGGCGTTCGGCATCGCTCGCCCCTTCAACGCGTACGGGCCGGGCGAGCTGCCCGAGGGAGAGCCGGGGCTGGCCCACGTGATCCCGGACCTGATCCGCAAGGTCCTCGACGGGGAGCGCCCCATCCCGCTGCTCGGCGATGGACAGCAGACCAGGAGCTTCACCTACGTCGACGACGTGGCCGACGCGATCGTTACGATCGGCACGGACGCCCGAGGGGAGAACGAGGACTTCAACATCGGCACGGGCGTGGAGACTTCGATCCGGGAGCTCCTGTCGATGATCTGGGGGGCGTGCGGGGAGGAGGGCGATCCCGAGGTCACGCACGGCCCCCCGATGCCGGTCGATGTGGCCCGCCGGGTCCCGGACGTCTCCAAGATCCGGCGGGTCCTCGAGTGGAGCGCCTCGATGCCGCTAGAAGAGGGGATCCGCAGAACCGTCGAGTGGTACCGGCGGGCCTCGTCGAGGGCCTGATTCATCCGCTCGGCCTCAGGCCCGACGAACCACCGCGAGCAGGGAGGTGCCGAACGGCCAGCCCCGGCGGGACGCCTGCGTGGCGGTTCCGATCGCGTACAGGAGGTCGTTGAGCCAGCGAGGCAAGTCCGGGAACTGAAACTCCTCGACCGCCTCCGTGGCCACCCGATCGGCGGGCTGGCGGGTCCTCCGGACCAGCGCGGCAGGGACCAGTTCCGGGAACAGGTAACTGACCTCGTCGGCGACACCCCCTGCGCTCGAGATCAGGCCCCGGAGCGCTCCCCGCCGGTACCGACGGTGGTGTCCCAGGGCGACGTCCCACGCGGACCACAGGCCCGGCAGGGCCGGCACCGTGAGGATCAGCGGGGTGTCGGGGCGCATCCGGCCGAGGAGGCCCGCCAGGAACCCGCTGTCGTCGCGCTGGTGTTCGAGCACGTCGAGGAGCGTGACCACGTCCATGTCCTCGAGGGACCCGACGTCGTCGGCCCTCGCATCGACGCCGAAGCGCTGTTCCAAGTGGTCCCGGAGCGAGTCGATCGGCTCGATGAACCGGTACCTCGCCCGGGGCCGATCCCGCCGGAGATACTCGCCGATCAGGCCGGCCCCAGCGCCCACGTCGAGCAGCTGGAACGTCCCGTCCCCGGGAAGGAAGCCGGACACCGCCCTCCACCGGAGGCGATGCCAGAAGAAGTCCCGCGACTGTTCGAGCTGGCGTTGGAGCTGCGCCTCAAGAGGGTCCATAGCGGCTCCGGTCGATGTCCGAGAGGGAGATGCCCATCGACTGAGAGAACACCGTGAACAGTGTGATGAAGTTGCCGAGCGCGATGAACGACAGCAGGAGCATGGCCAGGATCGTCGACGTGGCCCACCCGGGGATCGCTGCATCGGTCAAGACGCGAACGCCGAGGACGCCCAGAGAGAGGAGGACGCCGAGGGTGAACGTCACCGTGAAAAGGATCAGCGCGCGCATGGCGATCCGATCGGCGAACGGCATCATCATGCGGAGCCCATGGAGAAACAGCCGGCTGAACCCCATCTTGGATCGCCCGGCGTACCGTTCCCCTCGTTCGCACGGCACGAACTCGATCTCACGGTTCAAGGTGAGGAGCGAGGACGAGTAGCAGAGATCGAAGTGAGGATGGAGCAGCATCCGCTTCGCGAGCCACCCATGGTAGGCCGCATAGTTGCCGGAACGGACCGACGTTCCGGTGAGCATGCGGAACAGGACCCTGAACACGAGATACATCGCCTTGAAGCTCAGCGACGTTCGTCGCCGGGTGCGGCGGGCCACCACGACGCGTCCGGACCCGGATGCGTCAGCCAGCGGCTCGAGCAGCCGGGGGAGGTCGTCCGGGCGATCCTCTCCGTCCGCATCGAGTGTGACGACGATGTCGTCGTCGCCGATCCCTGACGCCACGGACCGCAGCCCGTAGACGATCGCTCGCTGGTGCCCCAGGTTGAAGGGCGCCTCCACCACCCGGACGTCCGGGAGCGACCGAATCCGATCCACCTGAGGATCCCGCCCCCCCGTGTCGTCGACAACCACGTAGCAGGGCTGTGCCACCCCCTGAGCGCCACGCCCGAGGACCTCGGTCAGTCGCCGGTGCAACTCGAGGAACGCAGGGACGTCCTCGAAGACGGGGACGACGAACCAGAGCCGCGCCATCAGCGGCCACGCTCCTCGTCGCCGAAGACGCGGTAGTCGCCGACCCGCCCGACCCGGCGGAGGTCGCGCATCGTGAAGTCGACCAGCGGCCCGGCCGGGACCGGGCGGCCCTGTGCCCAGAAGCTCAGGATCGACGGCGCGCGCACGGTGCAGGTTCCGTCGATGTCGCGGGCGCTCTGCACGACGCGTTCCTGTGTCGATCGGTCAAAGAGGAACATCCAGGCGGTAGCGTTCAGATACGTCGGAGGCTTTGTGTCGGTGAACAGGTACAGGCTATTCAGGCCGGGGATGGACACGAACGTGGAGCACCCGTTGCGCAGGATCGTCGACAGCTCCTCGTAGGCAGCTGCCTGACCCTGATCGATCCGCAGTCTCGACGCCCCGTGGAGCTTTGGTTGCACCCCCTGATCGTATGTGCGGAATGCGCTTCGGGAATACGTGAGGAGCGGTGTGGCGAGGAGCCACACGAGGAACGCCACCACAGGGATCGCGGCGCCTGCACGGAGAGCCAGCCGGCTCAACGCCGCTCGTCCTGTCGAGGCCACCACATCGAGCCCGTCGCCGAGGCAGATCGCCCCTGCAGGGACGAGGAGCAGTGCGGACCACGCCCGTTGGCTGCCGGCTACCGGGTAGGCGTGCAGCGCCTGGAGGACGGCGAGCGAGGCGAGGGTCATGCGCACGAGGCTCTGCCCACTCGTCGCTCGGTGCCTCGGCGGGACGGCAGCGACCCAGACGAGGGGAAGCCCGAGCGCCAGGGGGAACCCGGGAATCCGGCCGCCGACGGCCACTGAGGTCCAGATAAGCAGGCCCGCCGCGACCCTGGCGCCCGCGAACGCCATCGTGGCTTCGGTCGATCCCGGGCGGCCGCTGCGCCAGGCCGCCAGCGCCCCCCCGCCGAGACATGCGGCCCCCCACAGGGCCGCCCAACCCGACATCGGGAACGGCAGGCTGAACGCCTCGGGCTGCCGAAGCGGCTGGATCAGGGCACCGTCGAGGAGTGCGCCCACCCCGCTCCCGGTCGCCACGGTGATCGCGGCGACGAGCAGGGCGGTGCCGCCTGCGCCGCCGATGAACCAGAGCAGCCGCGCCGCGCCGTCCCGTGCGGTCCGGACCCGGGCCGTCACCACTGCCACGGCGAGGGCGGAGAGCCCGACCAGCGCGGCGTAGGAGCGAGCCCATTCGGCCCCCAGGTCCCGGGCCATCACGACGAAGGGCGTCACCGAAAGGGCAAGCGCCGCGCCGATCTTGAGCAGGACGTCGAAGGAACGAAACTGGCTCGTCAGGATTACCGCAGAGGCGATCGCGATCAGCGCGAACGCGCCGACGTTGATCTTGACGAGCGATGCTGCGGCTCCCAGCCCTCCGAGGAGGGCCAGGGCTGCCGCCGGATACCTCGGGAAGACTGCCACGGTCACCAGCACCATCGTCAGCAGGAGGAGCCCCAGCAGCGCTCCTGGATGCATCGGCTCGTTCACGACCGTGGCCAGCGAGCCGACGAGCAGCAGTTGGCCGCTGATCGCGACGAGTACGCTCCGAGTGGCGACTCCGATCGCCACGCCGCCCACGAACGTGGCCAGGATCCAAAGGCCGAGCGTGAGCATGCGTCCCGAATCGTGGGTGACCTCCAGGCCGAGGAGGCGGAACAGCGCCCCGTTGAAGAGGTAGTAGAAGGGTCCGTATTGGCTGAACACCTCCTCGTACAGGGCGTGTCCTTCCAGGTGCCCCTGCAACGAGATCAGCAGGTACCCCTCGTCGTCATACGGCTGGAACAGGCTGAACATGGCCGCGTAAGCAACCGGAAGGATCGCGGCGGCCACCGCGAGCGGGGGGAGTGTTATGAGGGTGAGCCGTACCCACGACCGAGGGGAGGAAAGGCTCCCTCGCATGGCCGGAGTCTAGTCGTGCAGCCCTCCATCGAGGGTTGACCGCTTCGGAGTTGATGGCTACCGTAGAAAGAACAGGGTGTGTGACGCTGAAACCTCGGTCATGATTCATCTCGACAGCCCGGAGTCGGGCGCTGTGCTGACCCGCAACCCCCTCATCGTCTCCGGGTGGGCGCTGGACCTCGACGGCCCACTGGTCGCGGTCATCGTGGGGATCGACCGCGAGCTGTGGGTGGGGGCTCGGATTGGCATCCGGCGACCCGACGTCGCCGCCGCGTATCCGGATGTTGTCGGTGCCGACACCGCCGGGTGGCGGGCTGAGCTGGATCTCACCGACTGGCCGCGAGATCAGGTCGAGATCAGCGTCATCGCGCTTCGGCAGGACCGGACGTGGTCGATTGAGATCCCCGCCACCGTGCGGCTCCGGCCGCGCTGACCCCTTGCCGGGCCGACCGCCCGCCGATACCGTGGGCGAACGATGGGCTTCCCGAAGCGGCTCCTGGCCGATCACGAGCGATTGGTTCTCGACCTGCGGCCGCATTGGATCGCCCTGGTCGGCCCGGTCATCGTGCTGATCCTGGTCCTCGTGGCCGAGATCCTCGTGTTCGCGTACTTCGATCCGCCGTCGGCCGTGGCGTGGGTGGCCCTCCTCGCCGGCGCCGTCCTCGTGGTCGTGTATCCGATCCGGGCCCTGCTGGCCTGGATCACCTCGCACTTCGTCGTGACCACCGACCGGGTGATCCACCGCTCGGGGTGGCTCGCCAAGCGATCGATGGAGATGCCCCTCGAGCGCATCAACGATGTCACGTTCACCCAGA